>Ga0209607_1004605_pt1 | contig 10195 bp, 9 predicted proteins | sample AD_UKC117_MetaG_FD_184413 | JGI IMG/M metagenome (GOLD analysis project Ga0209607, IMG submission 184413) | Active sludge microbial communities of municipal wastewater-treating anaerobic digesters from Hong Kong - AD_UKC117_MetaG (SPAdes)... | ecosystem: Engineered > Bioreactor > Anaerobic >... | reverse complement strand
CGATGGCTTCTGTTGCTGGCACTGGCCGTGCTGCTGCACGGCTGTGGCCTGCTGGGACAGAACGAAATGCCGCCGCTGGTCAGTGCCGCCGATCCGCGGCACCAGACCGGCGAGGACGGCATCGTCCTGCTGGGCGCCGAATGGTGCGGCTACTGCAAGCAGCTGCGCGCCGAGTTCGACCAGGCCGGCGTCGACTATCGTGAGCTGGATGTCGATACCGATGCCGGTGACGCCGCGCTGAAGTCCGTTGGCAGTCGCATCGTGCCGGTCACCATCGTCGGCCAGCGCGTCATCGCCGGCTACGACATCCACCGCATCCGCGAGCTGCTGGCCCCGCTGGGCTATCGGCTCTGAGTCCCCGCAACACCGACTTCCTCCCCCACGAACAACCCGCAAGAGAGGTTCCATCCATGAAAGCTCCCGTTCGAGTCGCCGTTACCGGCGCCGCTGGCCAGATCGGCTACGCCCTGCTGTTCCGCATTGCCTCCGGTGAAATGCTGGGCAAGGACCAGCCGGTCATCCTGCAGATGCTGGAACTGCCGATGGAGAAGGCCCAGGCTGCGCTGCGCGGCGTGATGATGGAGCTGGACGACTGCGCATTCCCGCTGCTGGCCGGCATGGTCGGAACCGATGACCCGATGGTCGCGTTCAAGGACGCCGACTACGCGCTGCTGGTCGGCGCCATGCCGCGCGGTCCGGGCATGGAGCGCAAGGACCTGCTGTTGAAGAACGCCGAAATCTTCACCGTGCAGGGCAAGGCGCTGAACGCCGTCGCCAGCCGCGACGTGAAGGTGCTGGTGGTCGGCAACCCGGCCAACACCAACGCCTACATCGCCATGAAGTCGGCGCCGGATCTCAAGCCCGGCAACTTCACCGCCATGCTGCGCCTCGACCACAACCGCGCGCTGAGCCAGCTGGCCGCCAAGACCGGCACCGCCGTTGGCGACATCAAGAACATGGTGGTGTGGGGCAACCACAGCCCGACCATGTACCCGGACATCCGCTTCGCCACCGCCAGCGGCGAAGGCCTGAAGGCGAAGGTCGATGACGAATGGAACGTCAATGACTTCATCCCGACCGTAGGCAAGCGCGGCGCGGCGATCATCGAAGCGCGTGGCCTGTCCTCGGCCGCTTCGGCTGCCAACGCCGCCATCGACCACATGCACGACTGGGCGCTGGGTACCGACGGTGAGTGGGTGACCATGGGCGTGCCGTCCGACGGCAGTTACGGCATCCCGGAAGGCGTCATCTACGGCGTCCCGGTGACCTGCGCCAACGGCGAATACAGCCGCGTCGAAGGCCTCGACATCGACGACTTCTCCCGCGAGCGCATGGACAAGACCCTGGCTGAACTAGAAGAAGAGCGCGCCGGCGTCGCGCATCTGTTGTAAGCCATCGCTACGTTCAAAACTGCGAAAGGGCTGGCCGCGTGCCGGCCCTTTTGCGTTTTCAGCAACCGTTGTTGGAAGCATCAACCCGGCATTTGTCGTCGCGTGACCGCTTGACGGGTAGAGTCTCGGAACCCAGACTGCCGACATGACCACGCAGATACCATCCCGCCGTCCCAGCGTCAGCGCTCCGGATTTTCCTGCCGGTAGAGCGTCAAGCGCGCGCGCACGCGTGCTGCGTGCGTTGGCTTTGGGGCAGCGCGGTCAGATGTTACGCAGGCTTGGTGACCATGCTCGATCCAGCCGCCTCGCTCGCCCTCGCTGAGCAGGTCGCGCTCGCGGCGAAACAGCTTGGATTCGAGACCGCACTGATTGGTGCGGCGGCGCTGGCGGTTCATCGCTACACTCGTGGCACGGAAGACATCGATCTGGCGATAGCGGTGGATCCAGACTCTCAGCTTCGCGCGTTGGATCAGGCCTTGATATCCGCCGGATTGAACACCCAACTGCGGATGCCGGATGACGAAGACCCACTCGGCGGCGTGCTCGTCGTTTGGTGCTCCGAGGACGAATTCGGCGAGCCCGAAGATGTGGTCGAGGTGGTCAACTTCCGCAACCCGGGGCGTATCGTCGCGACTCCCGCTGCGCGGGCTATCGCGCGTGCCGAGCCGTTGCCCGATAGCCCACTTCGTTGCGTCGCCCTCGACGATCTTGTAGCGCTCAAGTTGTACGCCGGTGGGCTTTCCGATCTCGCCGACATCGTGCAAGTGCTTGCCCACAACCCCGACGCCGACCTTGCTGACGTTCGCGCCACGGCAGCGGCGTTCGATGCAGGCAATCGACTGGAGTCGTTGATCGCGCAGGCGGTCGAGCTTGGGGCTCGAGGTTGATGAAGCGCCGCGACCGCTGCTATCCGGGTTTCAACCCATCGAGAACCCCATGATCTTCCGCCGCCTCGCCGCCAGCATCCGGAAGCAGGACTGGTTCGCCATCAGCATCGAGTTCGTGCTGCTGGTACTGGGCGTATTCCTCGGCATCCAGGTGGCGAACTGGAACGAGGACCGGCAGGAACGCCAACGAATCGCCGTGATCGTGGAGGCGATACACACGGACTTGCATGATTCCGACGAGGTGCTGCAGCAAGTTTCACGGCAAATAGAGGCGGGTCTTGCGGCGTTCAAGGCAGCGCGGGCGCGCGGCGAAAGACCGCCCCCGTACTACCTGCGCATCCCCGGTTCCGACACGCCGCCGCAGTTCGTGTTCGAAGCGGCGATGCAGGCGGGAATCGTCGATCTCATCGATCCGCAGCTCATGTTCGACCTGGGCTTTTACTACTCGGAGCGGGATGGGATCGGCGCCAAGTTAATCCGCTACGTCGGATTCGTCGAGAGCGAGATCTTGCCAAGGCTCGGCGAACCTGCCTCGTTCTACGACGAGTCGGGCACACTGAAGCCGGAATTCGCGCAGAACATGGATCGCCTGCGCGAATGGAGCGGTTACAACAACGTCATCACCAGGTCGTCGATCTGCCTGCAGCGGCGCCTGCGGCACCCACAGCAACCGGGTGAGTCCTGTCGCCCGCAGTACGACTGGATCGATTCCGGGGAGCGCACCCCATGATCTTCCGCCGCCTTGCCGCCAGCATCCGCAAGCAGGACTGGTTCGCCATCAGCATCGAGTTTGTGCTGCTCGTGGTTGGTGTGTTTCTCGGCATTCAGGTGGCGAACTGGAATGAGGAGCGGCAGGAGCATGCCCAGCAGGAACAGATCGAACGGCGCCTGCGCGGTGATTTCCAGCTTCTCGATGAAGCGCTTTCCCGTGCGATGCGGAGCCACGAGGAAATCATTCTGGCGCTTGAGGCATTGAGGACCGCCATCGAGCGGGGCGAGGCGCTCAGTAGCGAAGACGAGGCCATCAAGACGGCGCTAGTCATGGGGCGTTCCTACCCGAGCTTCGAGCGGAAGTCGGCGACTTACAGTGAGCTCGTGTCCAGCGGAAGATTGCATCTGGTCCGGAGCGACTCGCTGCGCAAGGCCTTGGCGCTCTACAACGAGCGTATCGACAACAGTCTCTACAACATCCAGCAGATACGCGAACCCATGAATCAGGACCTCATTTTCCTGGCGCAGTATGCAGAGCTGACGCCGATCACGGCGGGTAGTGTCGGCATCCAGGCCGCGCTCAGCTACGACATCGCGGCGATGGCGAATGATCTTGAGTTCCGAAGGCGTCTTGGCGTGCTCATCGTCTTCCAGACGTGGACGTATTCGAACCTGGCGAATCAACGAAAGGCCATCGATGCCGTGCTGCAGGCCATGGAGCCCAAATAGCACCGTTTCGCGGCTTGGCGGAGATATTCTGCAGAACGCAGGTGATGCGGTGTTCGCCAGTCCTGGTTCATGCCGAGTGGGCGGACGACGGATATGCAATCGGCATGAGGACGTTGTTCAGGGGCAGGCTTCGTTCGAAGCCTGAATCATTGGAAACGAGCAGGGCAGATCGACCGCCGTCACGCTCCGGGGCAGGCCTGCACGCCCGAAACGCGCTACGCTAGGGGCGCTCCACAGGGGGAGCATGTCGGGAGTCGCGAAGATGGCGCCATGCTTGCGCGCGTCGAATGCGCAGGTCCTGCCGGCGGGTCGCCGGGTGAATCTTGGCCAAGTCTGAAACCAGCCGCGAAAACGGTCGCGAGTCCAGTCGTGGGCGCGACCGTGCGGGTCGCGTGCCGCTTGCTGTCGACGGCCTGCTCAGCGATCGCCGTTTGTTGCCGTCGCGCATCCATCGTTTCCGCATGCTGGGCATGGCCTTGTCCGCGATCTTCAGTGCACGTGTCCTGTTCGAGAACCAGTCCGGCTGGGGAAGCTGGGCCATGCTGGTGTTCACGGGACTGGTCTGGCCGCACGTGGCGTTATGGCGAAGCCAGCGCAGCGAGACGCCCTATGAAACCGAACGACAGAACCTGCTGTTCGACAGCTTCCAGGCCGGCATCTGGGCCAGCCTGCTGCACTTCAACCTGCTGCCGACGGCATTGCTGCTGACGCTGGCCGTGGTCGACAAGCTCAATACCGGTATCCGCAAACTGTGGCTGTGGTCACTGCCCATGATGCTGGCGGGCATGCTCGTCGCCGGTATGTTCACCGGCTTCGCGGTCCACCTGGAGTCGAGCACGGCCGTGGTGCTGGCCTGCATCCCGATGCTGGTGATCCACACCACGGCGGTCAGTCTCAACGGTTATTCACTGGTGCGACGCGTGCAGCGTCAGAACCGCCAACTGGACGAGCTCAGTCGCATCGACGTGCTGACCGGTCTGTCCGGGCGACGCCACTGGCAGGCACAGGCCGATGCGGTGCTGTCAGAATCCCGTCGGCGCGACGAACCCGCCTGCCTGCTGCTGGTCGATATCGACGAGTTCAAGGGCATCAACGACCAGCACGGGCATACGCTGGGCGACGACGTGCTGTGCCGGGTCGCCGATATCCTGCGACAGGTCGTGGGCCAGCGTGGCCATGTCGGGCGCATCGGTGGCGATGAGTTCGGCGTCGTGCTCTGGGCCGATGCCTCGCTGGCCATGCGGCTGGGGCAGCGTATCTGTGATGCGCTGGCGGAGGCGCGCTTCGATGGCAGCGAAGAGCTTCGATGCAGCGTGAGTTGTGGCGTCGCACGTTACGACCGCAACATCGCCAGTTTCCGCGATTGGATGATTGCCGCGGACGTCGCGCTGTATCGCGCCAAGAACGGTGGTCGCGGGCGCGCCTGCTCCAGCGACGTATCGATGCGCGCCTAGACGAAAGTCGAAGCCGGCAGCGGTATGCCTGGCGTTATCCTTTACGGGTATCCGCCGTCTGGGAGGGCAGCATGGCTTACGAAGACGTCTATCGCCGCTCAATCGAGCAACCGGAAGCCTACTGGGCCGAGCAGGCCGAGGCGATCCACTGGCAGGTGCCGCCCCAGCAGATTCTTGAATATGACAAGCCGCCGTTCCGGCAGTGGTTCGTCGGTGGTGAAACCAACCTCTGCTACAACGCAGTGGATCGGCATCTGGCCGAGCGTGGCGACCAGCTGGCGCTGGTGGGGATTTCCACCGAGACCCACGAGACGCGCGAGCTGACCTATCGCGACCTGTATCGCGAGGTGAATACCTTCGCCGCTGTGCTGCAGTCGCTGGACGTACAGCGTGGCGATCGCGTGGTGATCTACCTGCCGCACACGCCGGAAGCGGCCATCGCCATGCTGGCCTGCGCGCGCATTGGCGCGATCCATTCCGTGGTCTTCGGTGGTTTCGCCGCGCACAACCTGGCGCTGCGCATCGACGACGCACAACCCAAGCTGCTCATTTGCGCCGACGCCGGCATTCGCGGCGGCAAGGTGATCCCGTACAAGCCGCTGGTCGACGAGGCGCTGGCCGAATCCAAGGCACCGCCGCCGCATGTGCTGGTGATCAACCGCAAGCTCGCATCGTTGCTGCCGATGACGCCGGAGCGCGATGTCGACTACGACACGGCGCGGCAGGTTTTCGTCGATGCCGAAGTACCAGTGGCGTGGCTGGAATCCAACGAACCCAGCTACATCCTCTACACCTCGGGCACCACCGGAAAACCCAAGGGCGTGCAGCGCGACGTTGGCGGTTACGCGGTGGCGCTGGCGCTGTCGATGCGCACGATCTACGACGTGGGGCCGGGGCAGGTGATGTTCTCGACTTCGGACGTCGGCTGGGTGGTCGGGCATTCCTACAACGTCTACGGCCCGTTGATCGTGGGCGCTACGTCGATCCTTTACGAAGGCTTGCCGACCACGCCGGACGCCGGCATCTGGTGGAAGATCTGCGAGAACTACGGCGTGCGTACGATGTTCTCGTCGCCGACAGCGATCCGCGCGCTGAAGAAGTTCGATGCCGAGTACATCCGCCGCCACGACCTGTCGGCGCTGCACTACCTGTTCCTCGCCGGCGAGCCGCTGGATGAGCCGACGGCCGACTGGATCGGCACTGCGTTGGGCAAACCGGTGATCGACAACTACTGGCAGACCGAAACCGGCTGGCCGGTGCTGGCGTTGCATCCGGGGCTGGACATGAAGCCGATCAAGCTGGGCTCACCCGGCTTCGCGAACATGGGCTACAAGCTGCGCGTCATTGACGAGCACAGCGGCGAGGATGCGAAGGCCGGGCAGAAGGGCGTGCTGGTGATCGAGCCGCCGCTGCCGCCGGGCTGCCTCAGCACCGTGTGGAGGAACGACGAACGCTTCCTCGCCGGCTATTTCAGTCACTTCAAGGAGCTGCTGTACAGCTCGCTGGACTGGGCGATCCGGGACGACGACGGCTACACCTTCATCCTTGGTCGCACTGATGACGTCATCAACGTGGCGGGTCATCGTTTTGGCACCCGTGAGATCGAGGAGGCAGTCACCGGCCACGCGTCAGTGGCCGAGGCGGCGGTGATCGGCGTCAAGGACGAGCTGAAAGGGCAGGTGCCGGTAGTCTTCGCCACGCTGCGGCAGGCCAGTGATGATCCGGCGCAGCGATCCGCGGCCGCGCTGGGTATCCGCCACGAGGTCGAGCACAGCCTCGGCGCCGTGGCGCGTCCGGCGCGCGTGTATCTGGTGAACGGACTGCCGAAGACTCGCTCGGGCAAGCTCCTGCGGCGTTCCATCCAGGCGCTCGCACATGGCGAGGATCCCGGCGACCTGTCCACGCTGGACGATCCGGGCGCGCTGGAAGCCATCCGCCAGGCGCTGCAGCGGGGCCCGGAGTAGGCGTCCCCGCGTCCCGGCCGGCGAGTCGGTTAAAATAACGGGCTGCGCTGGTTCTGGCGTCATGGAGGTGCCAATGAGTGATTCCCTTTCCGCAGGCGCGGCGTTTCGCGCTGCACTCGCCAACGAAAAGCCGCTTCAGGTGATGGGTGCGATTACCGCCTATGCCGGCCTGATGGCCCAACGGGTCGGCTACAAGGCGCTGTATCTGTCGGGTGGTGGCGTGGCCGCCAATTCGCTGGGCATGCCCGACCTCGGCATCAGCACCATGGAAGATGTGCTGACCGACGCCCGACGCATCGTTGACGCCACCGGCATGCCGCTGCTGGTCGATATCGATACCGGCTGGGGCGGAGCCTTCAATATCGGTCGCACCATCCGCAACTTTGAACGCATTGGCGTGGCTGCCGTGCACATGGAAGACCAGGTCGGGCAGAAGCGCTGTGGTCACCGTCCCGGCAAGGAAGTGGTGCCGCTAGGCGAGATGGTTGACCGGGTGAAATCGGCGGTCGATGCCCGTAACGACAAGGACTTCGTCATCATGGCGCGCACCGACGCGGCGGCCAGCGAAGGCCTGGAATCCGCCATCGAGCGCGCCGTTGCCTACGTCGAGGCGGGCGCCGACATGGTCTTCCCCGAAGCCATGCGTTCGCTGGACGACTATCGCCGCGTCAAGGAAGCGGTGAAGGTGCCGATCCTGGCCAACCTCACCGAGTTCGGTTCCACACCGTTCTTCACCACCGACGAGCTGCGTGAAGCCGGTGTCGATATCGCCCTCTACTGTTGCGGCGCGTATCGCGCCATGAACAAGGCCGCGCTGCACTTCTACGAGACGGTGCGCCGTGACGGCACGCAGAAGAACATCATCGACACGCTGCAGACGCGTGCCGAGCTTTACGACTTCCTCGGCTATCACGCCTACGAGGACAAACTCGATGCGCTTTTCGCGCAGCAACAGGATTAAGGAGCAAGCGATGAGCGACACCCCGAGCAACCTGCCGAAGCCGAAGAAGTCGGTGGCGCTGTCCGGCACGCCCGCCGGCAACACGGAGCTGTGCACGGTTGGCCGCAGCGGCAACGACCTGCATTACCGCGGCTATGACATCAAGGATCTGGCAACCAGGGCGACCTTCGAGGAAGTGGCGCACCTGCTGGTCCACGGCAGCCTGCCGACCTTCTCGCAGCTCAAGGCCTACAAGCAGAAACTGTCCCGCCTGCGCGGCCTGCCGGCCATCGTCCAGGATGCACTGGAGCTGGTGCCGGCCAACGCGCACCCGATGGATGTGATGCGCACCGGTGCGTCCGTTCTCGGCACCGTGCTGCCCGAGCGCGAAGGCCATCCGGTGGCCGAGGCGCGCGACATTGCCGACCGCCTGATGGCGAGCTTCGGTTCCATGCTGCTGTACTGGTGGCACTTCACCCGCAACGGTCGCCGCATCGACACCGAGACCGACGACGAGTCGATCGCCGCGCACTTCCTGCATTTGCTGCATGGCCGTCCGCCGAGCCAGCTGCACGCCGAGTCACTGGACACCTCGCTGGTGCTGTACGCCGAGCATGAGTTCAACGCCAGCACCTTTACCGCGCGCGTTATCGCCGGTACCGGTTCGGACATGCACAGCTGCATCACCGGCGCGATCGGTGCGCTGCGTGGCCCGAAGCATGGCGGCGCCAACGAAGTGGCGATGGACATCATCAGCCGCTACGGCACGGCGGATGAGGCGGAAGCTGACATCCGCGCCCGCGTCGAGCGCAAGGAAATCGTGATTGGCTTCGGTCATCCGGTTTACACCGTGGGCGATCCGCGTAACCCGATCATCAAGGAAATCTCGCGCAAGCTGTGCAAGGACGGCGGCAACGAGACGCTGTTCGATGTCAGTGAGCGCATCGAGACCCTGATGTGGGACATGAAGAAGATGTTCCCGAACCTCGACTGGTTCAGCGCGTCGGCCTATCACATGATGGGTATCCCGACCGCCATGTTCACGCCACTGTTCGTCATCGCCCGCACCTCCGGCTGGAGCGCGCACGTGATGGAACAGCGCGTCGACGGCAAGATCATCCGTCCCAGTGCCAACTACACGGGTCCGGAAGATCGCGACTTTGTTGCCATCGACAAGCGCGGTTGATCGATCCAGGCCTCCGCACTGGCGGGCCGTTGAAACAGATAACGCCGTATCCGGTAGGCTTTACCGGGTGCGGCGTTGTTGTATCCGCGACCGGGAAAGGTGATCCGTGGGCGAGTATTCAAACTGGGGCGCGAACCTGCTGGCGGTCGGCCTGACCTTCGTCGCCGTTGGCCTTGCCGTGCTCACCCATTACTACGGTCTGCGCCGGATCATGGCCTGGACCGACAGCGGCGGTCGCCGCCATGGTCACCGCGTCCTGCGCGCGATCTTTGGCGTACTGTTCCTGCATACCATCGAGATATGGCTGTTCGCCGTGGCAGCCTGGTCGCTGCTGATGTTGCCGACGGCAGGCGGTCTGAGCGGGGCGGAAATTGGTGGCCTGCTGGACCTGGTCTATTTCTCCGCCACGGTGTTCACCACGCTCGGATTCGGCGATCTGGTGCCGCATGGGCCGCTGCGCTTCCTGGTCGGCACCGAGGCGATGACCGGTTTCGTGCTGATCACCTGGTCCGCCTCGTTCACCTACCTGGAGATGGAGCGCTACTGGAAGCGTGGTACCGCCTGAAGTCCGTGATGCATCGGGTTCCGATATGAAAAACGGGCCATCAGGCCCGTTTTTCCACTCTGCATTGCCCGCGTCGCTTACAGGTGACTGACGCGATAGAAGGTATGGTCACCGATGGTGGCGATCGGCTTGCCCTTCGCCCAGGTCGGGCTGGCGATGTTGAGCACCACGAAGTGATCGGCGCCGGGTACCAGCTGCTGGCGCTGGGCCAGCGGCTTCGACCAGTTGCTCTCCGCTTCGATGGCCACCGCGACGGAGCGCCGCCAGGCCTTCAGGTTCCTGAAACGGTAGTTCGGGCTGACCAGCGTCGGGGCGAACTGCTTGGGGGCGGTGACCACCTCGCACAGCGAGTCGCCCCAGCGACCGGA
>Ga0209607_1004603_pt1 | contig 10208 bp, 7 predicted proteins | sample AD_UKC117_MetaG_FD_184413 | JGI IMG/M metagenome (GOLD analysis project Ga0209607, IMG submission 184413) | Active sludge microbial communities of municipal wastewater-treating anaerobic digesters from Hong Kong - AD_UKC117_MetaG (SPAdes)... | ecosystem: Engineered > Bioreactor > Anaerobic >... | reverse complement strand
GGCCAACGCCTGTTTTAACGTGGCTGCCAACTCGCGGCGGATTTCCGGCGTGGCGGTCAGGCCGACCTGGGACATAGCCAGCACCACCGCTCCCACCACCGGCGGCGTATCCAGGTGAACCAGACGCGCCCGAGGGGCAAACGCCTGGATGGTTTCCCAGAGGGGTTCAATCAACAGTGGGCCGCCATGAAACATGCTGCCAGCCAGAACGACGTCAAACTCACACTCCTCAAAAGATAGCTGCCGGATAACTGCTTTGGCCATCTCCCCCAATTCGACGCCTGCCCACCGGATCAACTCCTGGGCCACAGAGTCGCCCTGCCGGGCCACGTCGAAAACGAGCGGGGCAACGTGGGCACTGATGTTGTAGTAGCCTTTGGTATAGCCTTCGATGAGATCTGGCAGGTCTTTTGCGCCTACGTATTCGATGAAGGCGGAAGTGAGCTGCGTTTTTGTCCCGCGCCGGGTCCACTCGTAGGTGACCAACTGCATGGCGCGCCAGACCAGCTCGGCGGCCCCGGCGAATTCGCCCATGTGGTAGCCGTAGCCTGTCACGCGGCCTTCGCGCTGTGTGTCTGGGTCCCAGCCACGGCAGTTGCAGCCGGTGCCGGAGACCAGAGCCACGCCCCGGCTGCCTTCGGCCCCAGCGAAAAGCCCCGGCATGGCGTCGTTGACCATGCCAACGGGGCAAGTAAGACCCAGTTGGGCAATGATGGCGGCCATCTCCGCCTCTTCGGAAGGCCAATCGTAGCCAGCGATGCCAAAACCGGCGGCGGCGAGGGCATTGAGGGGCAGTTGGCTGTGAATTAGCACCTGCCTCAGGCCGTCCTGAATGGAATGGGTCATGCCGTCGAAACCGACGGTCTGGTAGTTGCCTGCCCCGGACTTGCTGAAGGCGAGGATACGGCCGTTTTCGTCAGCAATCACCATATGGGTTTTGGTGCTGCCCAGGTCAGCGCCCAAAAAATAACGCATAGCTATTCCTCGTTGTCCGCACGGTGGATGACTCAATCCCAAAATTGAGGCAGATAAGGCCGGTGGGTTTCCAATAGATCATCCAACACCGCCTGTACGTTATCGGCCGTTGGCCCCAGCGGGTGCGCCAGCAGCGCCTCATAAGCCGCATCACGGTCACCGTGAACGGCCGCTTCGACGGTCAGCAATTCATAGGACTTAATCTGAGCGATGAGACCGAACTGAGAGGGTGGTAACGGCCGTGTGGGCAGCGGCGTAATGCCTTGTTTGCGTACCAGGGAAGGTATTTCCAGCACCCAATCAGCGGGCCATTCGGGTATAGCACGGCCGTTTCTGATGTTAACCACGTGCGTCTCGCCCAGGTCGTTGTAGTGGGCATTCAACAGCTGCGTAGCTACAGTGGAATACCATGCCCCACCCCGCTTCATCAAATCGGCCGGCGGCTCCTTCAGCTCCAGGTCGGCGTATTGCGCCAGCAGCCCTTTTTCTACTTCCATCACTTCTTCAGCCCGCGAAGGGGGCCAACCCTCCTGTGCCTTCAGCTTTTTATCTGTATAGTAAAAGTACTGCAAGTAGTAATTCGGAATCATTTGCAGCACCTCAACGGTTCGCGGATCCCATTCCGGTTTTTCCTGTGCCCGTAAATCCGCCAGCAAACCCTGGATTACTTGGGGCCAGACATCTTCTTCCTCAATGGTGAACCCCCGATGCCAGGTCAAGTGATTTAGGCCCAGCGTATCCAGCCTGGCCAGATCTGGGTCAATCTTCTTCCCAGTTTCCTTTTCCAGGCGCTCCAGAATGCCCATCTTCATCGTAATCGGCACATTGCAAACACCAACAGACAGCGTTTCCGGCGCATATTGGCTCAACGCCTGCGTCACCAACCCTGCCGGATTGGTAAAATTCACCAGCATCGCCCCCGGCTGCGCCAGTTCTTGCATATCTCGGGCAATGCTCAGAATAACCGGAATAGTCCGCAGCGCCTTGGCCATTCCCCCTACACCAGTCGTTTCCTGACCGATCAAGCCATGGCGTTTACCCAGATATTCATCCTCGCGGCGCGCCTCCATTTGCCCGACCCGAAGCTGCGTAGTCACGTAGGCCGCATCTTTCACCGCGTCGCGTTGATTGGTAGAAAGAATCACCTCAAAAGGCGACCCCTTCGCTGCTGCCATGCGTTGGGCAAAACCGCCAACAATGTCCAGCCGCTCTTCATCTATGTCAAGCAGCCACAGTTCAGTCAGGGGAAATTGCTCAATACGAGCTAAAAAACCGTTAACCAGCTCGGGCGTATAAGTTGACCCACCACCCACAACAGTTACTTTCACAGTTTAGCTTCCTCTATAATTAACCAGAACGACAATTGTCATCGCAACTTTTGCCGTTCCGGCAGATAATCTATTTTTCTACGCCCGTGATCACAATACCACGGACAAAGAACCGCTGCGCCAGCACAAACAAAATCAACGGCGCTATTAAGGCCATCAACGCCCCCGCTTGAATAAGCTGGGGCTTCTGTCCATAAATCCCATTGAAGGTTTGCAGCGCCACCGAAATTGGCCAGGCATCCCGGTTAGTCGAAAGATAAATCAACGGTCCGAAAAAGTCGTTCCAGGCATACACGATGTGAAACACCACAATAGCCAGCAGCGCCGGATACGACTGAGGCAGCAGCACTGACCACAGCACCCGGAAACGGCTGGCGCCGTCGATCATCGCCGCCTCGTCCATGTCTCGTGGAATGGTCATGAAATATTGCCGCAGCAAAAAGGTGTCGAACGCGTTGGCAAAAAACGTCGGCACAATAAGCGGCAGCCAGGTTCCTACCCACCCAATCTTCTGGAAGAAAGTATAGGTAGGAATGACCGTGACAAACGCCGGCAAAAAGATCGTAGAAATCAGAACGATGAACAAGAAATCGCGCCCCGGAAAATCGAAGCGAGAGAAGCCATAAGCTACCAACGTGCAGGAAATAAGCACGCCAATGGTCGTAGCGATGGCATAAAAAGTTGTATTCCACAAGAGGCGCGGGTAGTTAATGGTGTTCCACACCTCTTTGTAGTTTGCCCACGTAGGAGCAAACTGCCACGGCCGATCCAAAGAGCGCCAGGCAACCGTACACACAAATTCGCCGCGATCCGGATCGTCCGGATCCGCGAAGGTGCTTTCTTTTAGACCCTTCTTGACCAGGATCAAAGATTTGCTGGAATTGTCGTTTTCGCTCCCGGCACAGGTGTTCATCGGCACAGTAAAGGCTTCCAATTCCTTTCCATTGTATTCAAAGGAGGCTGGTTTAGCCGGCCAGATGGGTGCACCAAGAATGGTAATTTGCTCTGGCGTTTTGAGCGAAGTGAAAACCATGAAAGCGAACGGCGACAAAAACATGACCAGGAGAATAAGGGTAAGGCCTGTTATGGTAAATATTGCCCACGTTGTGCGTAACTTTACAGTGTTCATTTTGTCTTCCTCTCGCTATGAGCGGCCTTCGCCGGCATAGTAGACCCAGTAACGCGCCGTACCAAACATAAACACGGTCACGATAAGGATGAGCACGAACAGCAGCCAGGCCAGAGCTGACCCATAAGACATATTCTGAAAGGTGAAGAAGGTCTTATAGAGGTAGAGGTTGAAAAACATGGTGGCGCCACCTGGCCGACCGGTACCATTGTTGACCACCAGCGGAACGAGGAAGTACTGGAAGAGGAAGACAACACTCAAGACCAGGTTGTAGAAGATGACAGGAGAGATCATGGGAAAGGTAACGTTGCGGAACGACTGCCAGGCGTTGGCTCCATCGACTTTGGCGGCATCGTAGAGTGAGGTGGGCACACCCTGTAGACCGGCCAGCATAATGAGCATGGCGTTGCCGACGCCCCATATGCCCATGATGACATAGGTTGGATAAACCCAGTTCACGTCGTTGGCCCAATTGGGGACCATGGCGCGGGGCACGCCTGCGGCCATGAGTGCGCGATTGATCCAGCCGGTTTCCGGGTTGAGCATGCCGCCCCAGAGAAAAACGGCCGCTACAAACGGAATGATATACGGCATGTAAAACGCGCTGCGGAAAAACATCGAGCCTTTCAAGTTCGGGCTGTTCATTAACAGCGCCAGAAGCAGGGGAACAAATATGCCCACGGGCAACGAAATCAGGCCGAACTTGACAGTAATCCACAGCGATCCGGCCGTGCCGCTTTCGCCGCCGGTCCAGATTTGTGGGTCGTTGAGCATTTGCTGATAGTTCTTCAGGCCGACAAAGTTTGGCGCACTTAAAATACCATCGGTGATTTTCAAATCCATGAAGCTGAAGATCAGGCTGGCAATGATGGGCAGCAGGGTAAAAACCAGAAAACCAAAAAGCCAGGGGGAGATAAACAGCAGCCCGTCCCGCATTTCGCGCCGTTTGAGAGGCGACATGTTGCGAAACGTTTTGAGCGATGGTAGTTGAAAACCACGATTTAGTTCTTCAAACATGGTCTCTCTGCTCCTCCGTGAACCGAATGCTCAATCGTCAGGATTGATTCCGGATCAAATCGTGAAAATGGGCGGATTGATCCCTTGAAATCAATCCGCCCATTCAAACTAAACGATCAACTTATTCTTTATTGTAGATAGCGTTGACGTCGTCGATCATCTTTTGCCATTCGGCATCGAAGTCGAGATCAGATGGAGGAGTGTTCTGAATGAGGTCAAAGAACGTTTGCTGACGCGCCCAGGCTTCGTTCCAGTTGGGCTGGAACTGTTCGGCGCTGGGGGCATCGGGGTAAGCCAGGCCAGCTTTGAATACTTCCCAGGTTTCGGGCGTGACAAACGGGTAGTCCTGAGATTTCACTTCAAAGAAAGCGTCTTGTTTTTCGCCAATGGCCGGAAGTGCACCGTATTGGGGCAGTAGTTTGTCGCCACCTGTGGTGATGAGGTAAGCAAGGACGGTGAAGGCTTCTTCGGGGTGTGGGGTGCCTTTCCAAATGCGGAAGGTGTCGGCGTCGACACGGCCGTGTACCTCACCATCAGCGCCCACCGGCATGGCCCCGGCCTGGAATTCCAAACCGGCATCCCGGAACTCGCCCAGGCAGCAGGTGTACCACAACGGCGTTAGCGCCATAGCGGCCTTGCCGCTGTTGAAGAGGTTGCCATTGCCAAACTCGGGCGCGCCAGCCAGGGGGCCGGTAGCCGCGAAGGGTTGATCGCCCCACATGCCATCATAAAGCCACTGTACCGCGTCTTTCCAACTGTCGGGTATGTTTACCGAATATTCGCCCGGAGCGCTGCCTTCAACGATTTTGGCTGCGCCGGCTACGTAAGAACCTACATAGTTCACATGGGTCTGCCACTGCGGGCTGTAACCAACCTGCACAATTTGTGTCGGATCGAAGTCATCTTCTACCGCGTTTGCGCCATTGGCATCGATGGTCAGGCGGCGGGCCACTTCCGTGAAGGTGTCCCAGTTCCATTCCACCATTTCGCCATCGAGTTCATACATTTCGCCATAGGCCGACGGCGGATAGGCTAACCCAACTTCGTCAAAGTAAGCCGGAACATAGTACACAGCGGAGGGGAACACAGCGAAAGGCAGACCAACCTGGCCCTCTTCTGTCTGGTAAGAGTCTACCAGAGCCGGATCAAAGACAGAGGTGTCGAAGCCGGAGGACTCGATGTAAGGCCCGATGTCCAGCCACTGGCCGTAGAATGCGTTGGAACCACCCCAACCGACCGGGCCGATGATGTCCGGACCGTTACCAGAGGCGATTTGGGTGGCCAGGGTGTCGCGGCCGCTGTCGTAGGGGACAATTTCCAAAACCAGTTCGATGTCTTCTTGGGAGGCGTTAAAGTCGGCAACGACTTCTTCCTGGGTGGCTACCTGCTGCGGATCGGTGCCCGTCCCCAGACCCACAAACCAACGAATCTGAACTTTGTCGCCCATGGCTTCTTCTGCCGGGGCTGTTTCTTCTTCGGGCGCAGCTTCTTCTGCAGGCGCTGCTTCCTCTGCAGGGGCTGCTTCTTCTACGGCTGCGGGTTCTTCAACGGCCGTTGGTTCTTCAACTGCTTGTTCCGGGGTAGAACCGCCACAGGCCACGAGAAACAGGCCTAAAGCCAGGGCCAGTACCAGAATAAGGTATCGCGATTTGCGCATTTTCTTCTCTCCTTAAGTTGTTTGTTATGAAAAGGGTTCCGTACAAAACTTTGTTGCTACCTGACAGTTCATAAATGTTGGGCGTATCACCCGCCAGCGGCTATGTCGTCGGGAAACGAAAGGGATTTAGAGATAATGACCGGCTCATAGTCTGGGGCAACGCCTGTGCACGTATCTTTCTCTGGCGCATCACCTCCTTGTCATGTGTAAATTTCGGTCATCTTTGTTTTCATTGTTGCATCGCCGTTTGTTTACGGCCCGGGGAGAACCCGAAAGAAACCAGACAAAGGCTTACTTCTCGGGCACACTGTTTACGGAGCACCCACAAGAACGACGGATGACAATTTCTGTAGGGTGCAAGGTCTCAAGGTTAGGTTTTTGGCCTTCCAACAGTTGAAACAAGTGCTGAGCAGCGGAACGCCCTACTTCTTCCGTAGGAGCGCGCACGGTAGTAAGCGGCGGGCTTAAAAATGGAGCCATTCGGGAGTCGTCGAAGCCAGCGACGGAAACATCTTCCGGAATGCGGTAACCGGCTTCAGTCAGCGCCTCATAAACACCCACGGCCGCGTCATCGTCACCGGCAAAAACGGCGTCAAAGGCGGGATGCTGCGGGTCTGCGAGGAATTCTGTGAGGGCGGCGTAAGCTACTTCGCGCTCAAACGAGCCGCACAATACGAGAGTTTCATCAAAAGCGAGGCCGTGATCACTGAGGGCAGCTTTATAGCCGACTTCACGCCAGTAGGAGTCTTCTTGTTCGGCCGGGCCGCGCATGAGCAGGATGCGGCGACGGCCGTGTGCCGTGATCAAATGATCTACCAGCTTGCGCGTGGCTGCCTTATTCTCCACCGTAACAAAGGGCACTTTAATGCCATCCGCCGGTGTCTTGTGAATTAAGACCATAGGGAAATCGCGTTCGTAAAACTGGTTAACTTGCTCGTCGTTCAAACTGTCGGCAAACACCAGCAGCCCATCCGTGTTGTGGTCCCCCAGCGGAAACGGATACTCGTTGCGAAAATCGGGGTGGCAGGTAGCTACCAGCAGGTTGTACCCGTGATCACGAACGACTGCTTCAATACCGGCGAGCAAAGGAGCGAAAAAGTGGTTGTGCATGTTTGTCAGCAACAGACCAATAGCGTTCTTCTTTCGCAGAGCCAGGTGCCGGGCCGTAGCCTGCGGCACGTAGTCTAACTCATCCATCACCTCTTGAATGCGTTTAGCCAGCTTCTCGGAAACGGGCGCGTTTTGGTTCAGATAGCGGCTGACGGTGGCTACTGAAACACCCGCTTCCCGGGCTACATCGCGAATGGTGATAGCAGAAGATCGTTTTGTCATGAGAATGTAACCGTTTACGTAACCGGTTACATTATGGCACATATCCAAATGAGTGTCAACAGAATCAGGTATTCTGCACAAAGGCTCAAAGGGGCCTGGAGACGCCCTGACCGGGGCGCCTCCTGTACTCTCAAGGCGCGTTCCGCGAATCTCAGGCGTCTGGCCCAAAAACCAGCAGGGAGACCGACTGTGGAGGCAGTGTGAGATCCCCGCCGGCGGGCAGGGAAAGAGAAACGGCCGTTTCCGGCACCCCTCCCTCATCCAGCCGCCACAGCTCCGCTTCTCCCGCCTCAGCTCCGCTTAGCTCCAGGGTCACATGCTGCTCCGTATCGGCCAGATTGATCACCATCACGGTGAGTGCGCCGTCGTCGCGGCGGGCGGCGTAGACAGACACATCCGCCACCCCCGACGCTGCGTAGAGCCGTTCGCGGCCAAACTTGCTGTAGAGTTGGTACACATAGTAGCTGGGGCGCAGCTCGCCCCGCCCGATGAGTCCCCAGCCGCCCTGTCCTCCTTGCGAAGTGAGCATCCAATGATTGAGCATAAAAACGTCCTGCTGGATAAACTGGCCCAGTGCTTCCGCCAGCCAGATGGCGTTATAGTGCGAATCGGGCGTGGCTTCGCCGCCAACTGCCTGGTTCCAATGAGTGTTCATCTCGGTGATGGCGATGGGAATGTCGCGGCCGGTTTGTGCCTGGATGAGGGTGCGCAGGTAGGGGATGGTTTGGGACCATTCGTGGGTTTGCTGGCGCAGGTCGTCGATGGTGACGGTGTCCTGACCGGCGGGAAAGGGGTAACGATGGAATGTTACCACGTCCACCAGGTCGCCGTTGGCCCGTAAGAACTCGGTCATCCAGTCACGGCCGTTTGAATCCTTCGGGTTCGCCGCTTCGTTGTAGGTAAACTGATGCACTTCCGGACCCAGCAGCTTAATGGTCGGATCGACCTCTTTCATGGCGGTGGCGAAGGCACGCCACTCTTCGTTGAACTGCACCGTATCGTAATCATCGGCTTTGCCCAGCGTTTGCAGCTCCGCCGCAAACAGGGTGGGTTCGTTGCCAATACTCCAATATTGCACGCCATACTTTTTCTCCACGTTCACGTAACGCACCAGTTCGGCGGCTTGCTCGGGCGTACCTTCGCGCAGACGTACGGAAATGGTGGCTTCGGCTCCCATTTGATGAACGAAGTCCATGAAATAGTCAATCTGGTATGGCTTTAGATCGTTGCGGTCGCCCCAGGCGCCGCCTGGGAACCTTATGACCGTGACGCCCGATTTATACGCGGCAGGCAGCATGTCTACCGGCACGGCTACCCAGGGGCCGTAGTTGGAGCCGAGCAGGTAAGGGCTGATGGTTCCCTGGCTGGCAGCGGGCACCACAACCAGCGTGCCGGGCGCGGCCGTGGGCAAGATAAGAGGTGTAGGGGTGGGAACAACGGCCGTTTCCCCCTCCTCCACCACCGCTGGCGCTTTCTGGCAAGCTGCCAGCGCCGCCAAAAGCACAAGGATAAACAGGCAAATATAGAAACGATATGCACGAAACATGGCCTTAGACTCCTTTGTGTAACCGCTTACATCGCGCTCTACCCATTGTAGCTCCCAAAGATAAATTTGACAGCCCGGCGGGCAGAAATTCGCGGCTGCCCGCACAATCAGCCGCCCAGTCGGGCAGTTCCGGCCATAGGCCCACGTCCTGTTTGGCCGACAAACACCGAAATCGTGTCGCGGAGGGTGTGGAGGGGGCGGAAGGTGACCCAGGGAGACCTCCACGCTCTGCACGCTCTAAGGGGGCTAAATAACTTTTGTTTGCCAATCCTGTGCGGACATCATTTAAATGATCTGCGCTCAACATTTAAATCTTGTGCGCTCAACATTTAAATCATGTGCGCTCAACTTTTGTGAGAGGTGCGCTTCTATTTGCCAACCTGCAAGGGCAAGCAGGCTATGCAGGGGTGTAAAGAGGTGGGTGAAGGCGTTACGGCCGTTACTCATACAGCGCTGAGGTTTTGTTTATGCCAATCAAACGATGGTATGGCATGCTATATAAGATAGGAAAAGTATCGTTATTAAATGTAGAAGTACGACTGGATAAAATGAGGAGGTGAAACACCATGTTGAGTTTAGACACGGCGCTCCTGCTTCTCAGACTGGTCATTGGGCTGCTCTTTATTGGTCATGGTACACAAAAGCTGTTTGGCTGGTTTGGCGGACACGGCCTGGAAGGGACGACCGCTTTCTTTGAGAAACTAGAGGTTTATCCGCCTAGAATGTGGGCCTGGATTGCCGCTCTGGGGGAAACCCTCGGCGGGTTGGGTCTGGTTGTAGGCTTGTTAACACCGGTAGCCGGTGCGGCCATCATTGGCGTGATGCTGATGGCAATTGCGAAGGTCCACTGGCAGCATGGCCTGTGGGTCAGCAATAATGGTATGGAGTATACGCTGATGAATCTGGTGGTGGCGGGTGTGTTGGGCTTAACCGGGCCTGGAGCTTATTCTCTGGACGCTCTGTTGAACCTGAATTACCCGATGCCGCTGACGTTTGTGGCGGCTGTTGTAGCCGCGATTGTCGGTGTGCTGGTGGCTCTGGTGAGCAACAACTTTGTGGAAGAACCCGAAGCAGAAACGCAAAGTTAAGCCTTTACGTTTTACCAATTGAATAAGAAACGCCCCTGAGAGGTACTCAGGGGCGTTTTGTTTTATAGGGGGAAAGGAGTCGTTACGGCGAGCCTACTGTTGGTAGTAGCGGCGGCATTCTTCTTCGCGGCCGCGG
>Ga0209607_1004602_pt1 | contig 10209 bp, 13 predicted proteins | sample AD_UKC117_MetaG_FD_184413 | JGI IMG/M metagenome (GOLD analysis project Ga0209607, IMG submission 184413) | Active sludge microbial communities of municipal wastewater-treating anaerobic digesters from Hong Kong - AD_UKC117_MetaG (SPAdes)... | ecosystem: Engineered > Bioreactor > Anaerobic >... | reverse complement strand
TGGGCATGACGATGAGGTTGGCGGCGGCGATGGCGTTCAGCGCCAGCATGCCCAGCGACGGCGGGGTGTCCACCACGATGATGTCGTAGCGGTCCTCGACCGTCTTCAGCGCCCGATGCAGCCGCACTGGCGGCGGCCCCAACGCCTCGTTCTGGCGCTCCTCCGGTTGGGACAGCTTCCAGTCGCTGTATTGCAGCGCCAATCGTGCCGGGATCAGGTCGAGAGTGCCCCAGTGGGTGTGCTTCACCGCCTCGGATAGCCGAGCCGGCGCTTCGGTCAACGCCGGGAACAAATCGTCGCCATCCTGCAAATCGAGATCGGGAATAAAGCCGAACGCGCTGGTGGTGGTGGCCTGTGGGTCGGCGTCCACCAGCAGCACCCGATAACCCTCGCGCGCCAGATACTGGGCGAAGTGCAGCGACATGGTGGTTTTGGCCACCCCGCCCTTGAGGTTGGAAAACACCACTCGCACGCAACCGGCACCGTCCGGCCGCCGGGGCCGCTTGCCGATGGTGTCCCGGATTCGGTTGATCTCGTTGTAATCGTATATCCGTCGCTGGATCGAGCCGGCCTCCACCAGTCGCGGTTCGGGCAGGTCGCCGCGTGTCTCCAGATTACGGATGTGGTTGGCGGTGCAGCCGGCCAGTTGCGCCGCCCGTTCGATGCCGAATTCCGGCAGGGTCTTGACGCTGTGGTGCGCGCCGAGCGCGTCCAGCAGACGCCGTTGCATTTGACCGCCGCGTTCCGCCGCGTTGCGGCACAGGGTGCGGAAATTGAATCGCATCGCTTGCATCGGTCGGCTCCAAGAGGGTCAAGAATGACCGTTAACGAAATTATTGCATTCAACAATGATTTTTGCGCGTGATTGGAAATGAAGCCACCTAACTTTTTTCAAGCATCGATCCACTCCGCCGTTGCGATTCAGCCAAAGTTCACCGGAGCGCGCACAGGATCGCACCCTGTATCCATCCAGCGCGGTGCGGCCGACCGGATGGACTTTCGAGCTGATCCTGGAGAGACGATGATGATGAAATTCAGCAGCTTGTTCGTTGGCGCCAGCCTGTTGCTGGCGAGCGTCGGCGCCACGCCGGCCCTGGCCGACAACTTTCGGCCGGAGCGCGGGGTGCGCTGCGATGAATTCGCCCGCGTCTGTTACGAACGTGGCATACCCAGCGTCGAAATGACCGAGAACTACTTCGGCCACCACGCCGCCAGGCGGCTGGCGCGAGACTTGCGACGGGAAGAGCGAGGGTACGGCGCACGCACGTTCTATCCTGAACGCGGAGTGCGCTGCGACCGCGCCGAGCAGGTTTGCTACAATCGGCACAGCGAGCCGAGTTTCGATCTGACCCGCCGCTATTTGGGTCCGGGCGCTGCCCGCACTCTGGCGTGGCGCGGTCCGAGTCGGGACCATTGGGACTATCGAGCAAATTAGTCCCCTGCTCATGCGTCACCCGATCGGCAAGCCGACGGGGCGGCGCCCGGCGTGTTTCCTGGAGGCGAAATCATGGCTGGTGGTTGGGGTTGTCCCCACGAAATCGACAACATCTGCGGGCACGTCCAGGGACGACCGTGCGATCCGGGCATGAAAGGTTGCGTGCTGGCTGGCCGCTTCCGCTTCAGCAACGAGGCCAAGAACCGCCCGCCGCGACCGCCGCGGCGCGAGCCGAACGGCCGACGGGCCGATCCGAAGCGCGGTGGCGGTAAGTAGCCAAGGCATGCCGCCGACAGTGAGACGAACCCGTCGGTTTGGGTCCGAAAGCCGCGCGGTGCATACTAGCGGGCGGCGTCAAGCCGCTCCTGTTCGGGAACGGACGCCAATCGCGATAGAGGTTGAACATGCACCGACACCAGACGCCCACCCGACAACGCCCGACGCTGTATCTGGTCTACGCCACCCCACTGGCCGGTGGACCGGTCATCGAAGACGCGGTGGTTGCCAGCGACGAAGAAGAAGCGTACCGCAGGGCGCGGGCGCTGTATCCGCGCGAGCGCTACGACGTGACCGTCTATCTGCAGTCCGCCGACGATGACTGAACCGCCGCCGGGGCTCCGAAAGGAAGCAAGAACCCTGCCCGACCGGCACATTGCCCACGCGCTGGTCGGTTTGGCGTTGGTCGCCGTGCTGGGCGGTTGCGCCAGCACTCCGCCGGTAAACGCCCCTCCGGTATCCGACGACGCATTGCAATCCTCCGGCGCGCTGAGTCAGAAAGCCAAGCGGGAACAACAACGGGCCATCCTCAAGGTCCGCGATCAGACCCTGGACCAACTCTTCAAGCTGAAGCCATCGGCCAGGGTCGAATTCGACCAGGCCGCCGGTTACGGCGTGTTCGAGATCAACGGCTTGAACGCCGTGCTGTCGGAAACGCACGGGCGCGGCGTGGTTCTGGACAAAAAGAACCGGGCCGCGTACATGTTGTTGGCTCGAACCGATGTCGGTCCCGGCGCCGAGCTCAAACCGTACCGACAGGTGTTGATGTTCGGCAACCCCGAAACGCTGGGTCGCTTCATGGCCTCCGGATCGCCGGCCGACACCTCCAGCGATCCTGGCATCACGGTCTATCGGCTGGATATCAAGGGCGTGTCGGCTCAGGCCGACTGGGGTGCCCGCTATTTTCGGGATCCCGATCTGAACTGACCGCGCGGGCCATCGGCCTCTTGCGGACGGCCTCGAATTTCGGCCCGGACGGCGCACCGCGTGCCGCGATCGGCTTGCATCCGTCGGGATGCAAGCTATAGATTAATAAACGGCTTGGCCCTCCACCCCCGCCTGATCCCTGGATAGTTAGGGAAATGGCCTTGAAAAATAGGGGGTTGCCTGATTTTCTTCCTTCTGGGCGAAGAACCAGGAAGAGGAACGGACCGCTCGCGATAGCGATGAAACGCACCGACGAGCCCGAAAACCATACCGAGGAACCGGAGGGCGAACATGCTGCACGCGCTAAGCTTATGGTTGATTTGCTTTGGCCTGTGGTTGTTGCTGTCAGGCTTCTTCGATAATTCCCTACTGTTGAGCTTCGGCGCGCTGTCCTGCGCCTTGGTGGTGTTCGTGGCGTGGCGGGTCGAGACGATCGATCCCGAGGAGCAACCACTGCGTCCGCGGCTCGGCCCACAACTCCTCTGGTATTGGCCTTGGCTGCTGTGGCAGGTCGTGTTGGCCAACGTCGATGTCGTCAAACGCATCCTCGACCCCAAACTGCCGATCGCTCCCATGCTGATCACCCTCAAACCCAGTCAGCGCAGCGATCTGGGCCGGGTAATTTACGCCAACTCCATCACCCTGACGCCGGGCACGGTGACCACCTCGCTGAGCGGCGACAGCCTGGAAGTCCACGCACTGACCCGCGAGGGGGCCGATGAGCTGTTGGCGGGTGATATGGATCGGCGGGTTGCCGGGTTGGAACGGGGAACCCCCTGATGTTTGCCGCCACGGCATGCGGTATCCTGGCGTGCATGGTCTTGGCCATGGCACGCGCGTTGATGGGACCGACCGTCTACGATCGCATCATGGCGGTCAACGCCTTCGGCACCAAGACCGTGCTGATCATCGCCGTGCTGGGATTCATGAGCGGGCGTCCCGACTTCATGGACATTGCGCTGGTCTATGCCCTGATCAACTTCATCGGCACCATCGCCGTGCTCAAATTCATTCGCTACGGGGACATGGGCTGGCCGCGCAATGTCCCCGACGAACCGGACGATCTCTAGATGGCTGGGTTGATTGATGGACTGAGCTGGCTAGCGCTGCTCGGTGGCGTGTTTTTCGTGATCGTTGGTGGCGTCGGCCTGCTGCGCCTGCCGGATTTCTACACCCGCCTGCACGCCGCCGGCATTACCGATACGATGGGCGCCGGCCTGATCCTGCTGGGTTTGATGTTGCAGGGCGGTTGGACCTTGGTCAGCGCCAAGTTGCTGTTGATCCTGTTGTTCTTGTGGTTCACCAGCCCCACCGCCACCCACGCTCTGGTCAAGGCCGCGCTGTCCGATCCCGAGAATCCCCGACCGCTCTTGCACGAGGATGCGCCGCCATCGAAATCCTAGTCGACATTGTGTTGCTGAGCCTGCTGGTGGTCACCGCGTTGGCGGTGATCCGGTTACGGGATCTGTTCGCCGTGGTGATGCTGTTCGGTATTTACAGCCTGCTGTCGGCCAGCCTGTTCGTGGTGCTGGACGCCGTGGATGTGGCGTTCACCGAAGCCTCGGTCGGTGCCGGGGTCGCCACCGTGTTCATGCTGGGCACGCTGGCGCTGACCACCAGTCGCGAGAAGATCCCCGGCGCGCACAAGCCGCTGTTACCGCTGCTGGCGGTGTTGGTCACCGGCGCGGCTCTGATCTACGGTACTTCCGATATCCCCCATTACGGTGATCCCGGCGATCCGATCCATCATCATGTGGCGCCGCGCTATCTTGAGGATTCCGCCGAGGAGATCGGTATTCCCAACGTAGTGTCCTCGGTGCTGGCCAGCTATCGCGGCTACGACACGCTGGGCGAGACCACCGTGGTGTTCACCGCCGCGATCGGCGTGCTGCTGCTGATCGGCGGCGCGCGCCGCCGCCGCCGCTCCGAGGAGCCGCCCCGCCCCGATCGCGAAGAAGAAGACGCCTGATGAAGCAGTATTCGGTGCCCCGCCTGATCACCAAGCTGCTGCTGCCGCTGATTCTGCTGTTCGCCCTGTATGTGCAGTTTCATGGCGATTTCGGGCCGGGCGGCGGGTTTCAGGCCGGCGTGATCTTCGCAGCCGGATTCGTGCTGTACGCGCTGGTGTACGGTCTGGACAATGCCCGACGGATCATGCCGCCGTGGTTGCTGCGCGTCGGGGTTTCCCTGGGCGTGCTGATTTACGCGGGCGTGGGCGTGGCTGGCATGTTGCTGGGCGGCGCCTTCCTGGATTACGGAGTGCTGGATTCGCACGATCCGGTGCATGGCCAGCATCTAGGGATTTTGCTGGTGGAACTGGGTGTCGGCATCACCGTGGCGTCGGTCATGATCTCCATTTTCTACGCTTTTGCCGGTCGAGGTCGGTGAGAGGTCGGAGACGGGAGTTGAAGGATGCGGGGTTTGGCGGGCAAGCATCGGGCTCAGGGTTTGGCGATGCCGCGCGACGGTTGAAACGCGCCGGCGCCACAATCCGTCGCATTGCGAAGATGGTTGGGGACAACGAATAAAATGCAAATCCTCGGTCTGTACAATTACTGGATTTTCATCGTGTTGATGATGTGCGGTTTCTACGTGGTCATCTCGCGCGGCAATCTGGTCAAGAAATTGGTCGGGTTGAATATCTTTCAGACCTCGGTGTTCATCCTCTATATCAGCATGGGCAAGATTGCCGGTGGCACCGCCCCCATTCTGACCGGGACGGCGACGATCTACAGCAATCCAGTGCCTCATGTGCTGATTCTGACCGCCATCGTGGTGGGTATCGCCACCACGGCGCTGGGTCTGGCGCTGGTGGTGCGCATCCACGAGGCTTACGGCACCATCGAGGAAGACGAGATCCACGCCCAAAGCGAAGACGAGGCCCTGTGACCGAACATCTGCCCGTACTCCAGGTCGTCGTTCCTCTGATCGCCGCGCCACTGTGCGCGCTGCTGCGTCCCGGCCGGGCGGTCTGGTTGCTGGCCATGGCGACTTGCGCGCTCTGTCTGCTGATCGCCGCGCTGCTGCTGGACCGGGTGTTGGCGCAGGGCGTGATTTCCTACGCCATGGGTGGTTGGCCGGCGCCCTGGGGCATCGAATACCGAGTAGATGCCGCCAACGCCTACATGTTGCTGATCGTGGCGGCGATCGGTGCTGTGGTGATGGCGTTCGCGCGGACCGTGGTGGAACAGCGTATCCGCCTGCCGGCAAGCAAGCAGCCCTGGTTCTATGCCACCTATCTGTTGTGCCTGACCGGCCTGCTGGGGATGATCGTCACCGGCGACGCCTTCAACGTCTTCGTGTTCCTGGAAATTTCCTCGCTGTCCAGCTACGTGCTGATCAGCATCGGCCGCGATCGTCGCGCGTTGACCGCCGCTTATCAGTACCTGATCATGGGCACCATCGGCGCCACCTTCATCCTGATCGGCATCGGCTTTTTGTACGTGATGACCGGCACCCTCAACATGGCCGACCTGGCCGCGCGCCTGCCGGCGGTGGCCGATACCCGCACCGTGCGCGCCGCCTTCGCCTTTCTGACCATCGGCATCAGCCTCAAGCTGGCGCTGTTTCCGCTGCATTTGTGGTTGCCCAACGCCTACGCCTACGCGCCCTCGGCGGTTACCGCGTTCCTGGCCGCCACGGCCACCAAGGTGGCGATTTATGTGCTGTTGCGGTTTTTCTTCACCATCTTCGGCGCCCAGTTCTCTTTTGGGACCATGCGTCTGGACGCCATCCTGCTGCCGCTGGCCCTGGCGGGGATTTTCAGCGCCTCCGTGGTGGCGATTTTCCAGACCAACGTCAAGCGGATGCTGGCCTATTCCAGCGTGGCCCAGATCGGCTATATGATCCTGGGTATCAGCCTGGTGTCGGTCACCGGCCTGACCGCTGCCATTTCGCACCTGTTCAACCACGCCCTGATGAAGGGGACGCTGTTCATGGCGCTTGGCTGCGTGTCGTTTCGGATCGGTGCCGTCAGCCTCGACCGCATGGCTGGGGTGGGCCGGATCATGCCCTGGACCATGGGCGCTTTCGTAATCGGCGGCCTGAGTCTGATCGGGGTGCCGATGACGGCGGGTTTCGTCAGCAAGTGGTACCTGATCCTTGGCGCGTTGGAGCGAGGCTGGTGGCCGGTGGCGCTGTTGGTGTTGTTCACCTCGCTGCTGGCGGTGGTCTACATCTGGCGAGTGGTGGAGACGGCCTACTTTCAGCCCGCGCCGGAGGGTCGCGCAACCGGCGAGGCCCCACTGGCGCTGCTGGTGCCGACCTGGGCCCTGGCGCTGGCCAACCTCTATTTCGGGCTTGATACCTCGCTGAACGCGGGGGTGGCCCGTCGCGCGGCGGAAGCGCTGCTGGGAGTGGGGCCATGAACTCCGAAACCATCCTGCCGCTGGCGCTGTTCATCCCGCTCCTGAGCGCATTCTTCATCGCCCTTAACGACGGCCGGCCCGACTGGCGGGAGGGGGCGACCCTGCTGGGGTCGCTGCTGCTGCTCGGCGTGGTGTTTTCCCTGCTGCCGGCGGTGGCGACCGGCGCCCGCCCCACGGTGGATTTGCTCGAATTCGCCCCTGACCTGCCGCTGCGGCTGAGCGTGGAGCCCCTGGGCATGACCTTCGCCTGTGTGGCCGCCCTGCTGTGGCCGCTGAACTCGCTCTATTCCATCGGTTACATGCGCGGCAACCAGGAACAACATCAGACCCGGTTTTATATCTGTTTCGCCATCGCCATTGCCAGTACCATCGGCATCGCCTTCGCCGGCAATCTGCTGACCCTGTTCATCTTCTACGAGACACTGACCCTTTCGACCTATCCGCTGGTCACCCATAAGGGCACTGAGGAAGCCAAGCAAGCCGGCAGGCTGTATCTTGGCATCTTGGTCGGTACCTCGATCAGCTTTCTGCTGCTGGCCATCGTCTGGACCTGGGTTGTCGCCGGTACTTTGGAGTTCGCGCCGGGCGGGATTTTGGCGGGTAAGATCGATGGCCCGCTGGTGAATGTGCTGCTGGCCTTGTACATGTTCGGGATTGGTAAGGCGGCGCTGATGCCGTTTCACCGCTGGTTGCCGGCGGCGATGGTCGCGCCGACGCCGGTCAGCGCGTTGCTGCACGCGGTGGCGGTGGTGAAGGCCGGGGTATTCTCGGTGCTGAAAGTCATTGTTTATGTCTTCGGCATTGATTTTCTGAAGGATACCGGCGCATCGAGCTGGTTGATGTGGGTGGCGGCGCTGACCGTGTTGCTGGCGTCCTTCGTGGCCTTAACCAAGGATAATCTCAAGGCGCGGCTAGCCTATTCGACCGTCAGTCAGTTGGGTTACGTGGTGCTGGGCGCGGCGCTGGCGACCTCGATGGGCGTGATCGGCGGTTCGATGCAGATCGTCATGCACGCTTTCGGCAAGATCACCCTGTTCTTTTGCGCCGGCGCGATCTACACCGCCGCGCATAAGACCGAAGTCAGCCAGTTGGACGGGCTGGGCCGGGCGATGCCCTTCACCTTCGGTGCCTTCCTGATCGGCGCGCTCAGCATCATCGGTCTGCCGCCGCTGGGCGGATCGTGGAGCAAGTGGTATCTGCTGGTAGGCGCGGCCGACGCCGAGCAGTGGGCGCTGATGGCGGTGTTGTTGCTCAGTTCGCTGTTGAACGTGGCGTATTTGTTGCCGGTTCCGGCGCGGGGCTTTTTCGCGGCGGCTCCGGCCGGCGGCGCGGCCCAAATCCCGATCCGCGAAGCGCCGCTGGCCTGCGTGGTGCCCTTGTGTCTGACTGCCCTCGGCTGTTTGTGGTTGTTTTTCCAGGCCGATTCCCTGTACGCGCTGCTCGCGCCGATTACCGTTCGCTGAGAGGTTTGCATGACCGCTCCATCGCCCGACGCCGACCGCCCAGAAAAAAAATATTGGCTGGATGAGCCGCGTCATGTGGACCAGCTCTTTTACGGCTTAGTCGGGATCTGCATCGTGCTGCTGCTTGGCGATTTGCTGTATCACAAGCACGCGACCTTCGGTTTCGAGAGTTGGTTCGGCTTCTTTGCCTGGTACGGCTTCATTTGCTGCGTCGCCCTGGTGCTGCTAGCCAAGCAGATGCGCAAGGTCGTGAAGCGGGACGAGGATTATTACGGTGATTGACGGCCTCAACCCGGCGCTGATTCTGATTGGCGGTTCCTTGCTGGCGCTGCTCGCGCCGCAAGGCCGTGCCCGCAATCTGTTCATGCTGGCGCTGCCCGTTCTCGGCGCGCTGCAATTGTGGGGTTTGCCTTACGGCGAGTATGCGAGGATCGAATTATTCGACCTGACCCTGACGACCCTGCGGCTGGATAGCTTGAGCTTTGCTTTTGCACTGGTTTTTCACATCGCCGCGCTGTTGGCGATCATCTATGCCTGGCGGCTGGATGATCCAGTGCAGCAAGTCGCGGGTTTGTTGTATCCGGGAGCGGCGGTGGGCGCGGTGCTGGCGGGCGATCTAGTCACCTTGTTCATTTGCTGGGAATTGGCGGCCGTTTCCTCGGTGTTTCTGATCTGGGCGCGGCGCACCCAACGGGCCTATCGCGCCGGCATGCGCTATCTGCTGGCGCAAATCGGTTCCGGCGTGCTGTTGCTGGCCGGAGTGATCGTCCACCTGCGGGCCACCGGCTCGATCACTTTCGAGCACTTGGGGCTGGACAGTCCGGGCGGCGGGCTGATTTTCATCGCCTTCGGCATCAAGGCCGCGTTCCCGCTGCTGCACAATTGGTTGCAGGACGCCTACCCGGAAGCCACCGTGACCGGCACCGTGCTGCTGTCGGCCTTCACCACCAAGATGGCGATTTACGCCTTGGCGCGCGGCTTCGCCGGCACCGAAAGCCTGATTACCATCGGCACGCTCATGGCGATGTTCCCGATTTTCTATGCGGTGATCGAAAACGATCTGCGGCGGGTGTTGGCCTACAGCATGAACAACCAGCTCGGCTTCATGGTGGTCGGTGTCGGCATCGGCACGCCGCTGGGTTTGGACGGCGCGGTGGCGCACGCCTTCGCCGATATTTTGTTCAAGGCGCTGTTGTTCATGAGCATGGGCGCGGTGCTGTTGCGCGCCGGCACGGTCAACGGTTCGGAACTGGGCGGACTGTATAAATCCATGCCGCTCACCGCCGGGCTTTGCATGGTCGGCGCGGCATCGATCTCGGCCTTCCCGCTGTTTAGCGCCTTCGCCACTAAATCGCTGATCCTGGAGGCGGCGGCGCGGGAAGGACACTGGGTTTCCTTTCTGTTTCTGCTGTTTGCCTCGGCCGGCGTGTTCCATCATGCCGGCATCAAGATTCCCTTTTTCGCCTTCTTCGCCCACGACAGCGGCATCCGCTGCGAGGAAGCGCCCCGCAACATGCTGGTCGCGATGGGCTTGGCGGCGGCGCTGTGCGTGGGAATCGGCGTCTTTCCAGAGGCGCTCTACGCCATCTTGCCCTATCCGATCGCCTTCGATCCGTACACCACCACCCATGTCGTCACCCAGCTTCAGTTACTCGCATGGTCGGCGCTGGCGTTTTCGGTGCTGGTGCGCACCGGTATTTATCCGCCGGAACTGCGGTCGGTCAACCTGGATTTCGATTGG
>Ga0209607_1004600_pt1 | contig 10211 bp, 10 predicted proteins | sample AD_UKC117_MetaG_FD_184413 | JGI IMG/M metagenome (GOLD analysis project Ga0209607, IMG submission 184413) | Active sludge microbial communities of municipal wastewater-treating anaerobic digesters from Hong Kong - AD_UKC117_MetaG (SPAdes)... | ecosystem: Engineered > Bioreactor > Anaerobic >... | reverse complement strand
CTCGGGGTACCGCTTCGACCAGGAGATTCTGTTGTCGGCGATCCCGCCGGGCTTGCGCGCCTACTACCGGCGTAAGGGAGACGTCGCGACGTACATGGACGACTACTTCTCGCCGCGGTTGGTCGCTGTCGACCTGCTGGGCAACTTCATCAAGGAGGGTGCAACGCGACGGTTGCCGGAGGGGATCGTCGCGGCCAACGAGTGGCTGGAATCCCACGACCTGGAGCCGATCGCACGCGCCGAGGTCGACGAGTACTACAAGCAGGATGCTGCGACGCTCGAGCTGTTCCTGCGGGTGCGGCGACTCGACCGTGCGGCGCGCAGACTGTTGCGTCGGGAGTACGACTTCATCCTGCCTGGGCGGGTGTCGAGGTAAGGCTTGGCGAACCCAGCCGTTGCGAGTATCTCGGTTGGACTTTGGTCGGATCTGGTCGGTGGGTGACCTCCTGCGTCCTAAGTCCCGGCCGGGCACCGAGCGGTCCTGCTGGGGCGGGTTTTCGGGTTGGAGTTTGGTCGGATCTGGTCACTGGGAGACCTCCCGCGTCCAAAGTCCCTCCGCCCACCCGGCCGCGCAAGCGGCCACGCCCCAACTCCGTACGCTTGAGGGGTGCGCGGTTTCGATAGGCGGCTGCTCAAGTACGCCCGGTCGACCCGCACGTTCCTCGTCGCCAGCGTCTTCGTGCAGGCGGTCCAGGCTCTGTTGATCGTCGCGCAGGCGTTTCTACTGGCCAGCGTCATCGTGCGAGCGTTCACCGAGGCCGCGGACCTGGCCGCTGTCATGCCCACCGTCGTGCAGCTCGGTGCCGTTATCGCGGCCCGCGCGCTGACCGCTTTCCTCGCCGAATGGCTCGCCCACCGGACCGCAGCAACGGCGATGAGCGAATTGCGGATGGCGGCCTGGCGGCACATGATGAGCCTCGGGCCCGCGTGGCTGGCCGGGAAACGCACCGGGGAACTCGCCCAACTGCTGGTCCGTGGTGTGGGAGGCCTGGAGGCCTACTACGCGCGGTATCTGCCACAACTGGTGCTCGCGGTCGTCGTGCCGCTGATCGTCGGGGTCGCAATCCTGACCGAGGATGTTCTCGCCGCAGTCATCGTGGCGTTCACCGTGCCGCTGATTCCGGTATTCATGATCCTGGTCGGGTGGGTCAGTCAGGCTCGCGTCGATCGCCAGTGGCGGTGGCTCGCGGTGCTGGGAAACCACTTCCTGGACGTGGTCGAAGGCTTGCCCACACTCAAGGCCTTCAACCGCGCGCAGCATCAGGTGGGCCAGATCCGGCAGGTCGGCGATGAGCACCGCAGATCGACGATGGGCGTGCTGCGCGTGACGTTCCTTTCCGCGTTGGTCCTCGAGTTGCTCTCGACGCTGTCGGTCGCCCTGATCGCGGTGTCGATCGGTGTTCGCCTGGTGGAAGGCAACATGACGTTGATGGCCGGGCTGACCGTGCTCATCCTGGCGCCGGAGGTGTACCTGCCTCTACGCATGGTCGGGCAGCACTTCCACGCGGCTGCAGAGGGTGCCGAGGCCGCCGACCGTGTGTTCGCCGTGATGGAGCAAGAACCCCCGACCACCGGCAGCGCGGATCTGGTCGCCGCCGAAGCCGACATCCGACTGGAGGGTGTGGCGCTGGGCTACGACGGGAAGGACGTGGTTTCTGAGCTGTCCGCGGTGATTCCCGCCGGCGACATCACGGTCATCAACGGACCGTCCGGTGCCGGCAAGACCACCGTGCTCAACGGTGTGCTCGGGTTCATCAAGCCGTCAGCCGGTCGCATCCTGATCGGCGAGCAGGACCTCGCGGACATCGATGTGCGGCAATGGTGGTCGCACATCGCGTGGGTGCCGCAGAGTCCGCAACTCCTGCCTACCAGCCTGCGCGAGAACATCACGATGGGTGAGGACCTCGACGTCCGGGAGGTATTGGCTCAGACCCGGCTGGAGGTCTGGGTCGATGCCCTGCCCGACGGTCTGGACACGATCATCGGCGAGGGCGGCCGGCCGGTTTCTGTCGGACAGGCGCGGCGGATCGCACTCGCGCGTGCTCTACTGCGGCGCTCCCGCGTGCTCCTGCTGGACGAGCCGACCGCAGGTGTCGACCCGGAGTCAGAGGCCGCGATCCTCGCTGTGCTGCGAACCGTCCCGGCGACCGTGATCGTGGTCGGTCACCGGTCAGCGATCGATGCGATCGCGGACCACACCTTCAGCGTGGGGGTGGTCGTGTGATCCTGCGCGACCCCGCGGTCCGGCGCCTGCGGGAGATCTACCGGCCGGCCACCGGACGGCTGTGGTGGGCCGCTGTCCTGGGTGCTCTGGCCCTGGGTTCCTCGGTCGGACTCATGGCCGTAAGCGCCTGGCTGATCTCACGCGCGTGGGAGCAACCCCCGATCCTTTTCCTGCAAGTCGCCGTAGTCAGTGTCCGCGCATTCGGCATCGGCCGGGGTGTCTTCAGGTACGCCGAACGACTGGTCAGTCACCAGGCCGCATTCCGTTCGCTGGTGGATCTGCGGGTCGCCCTGTACGAGCGACTGATCCCGCTGGCTCCCGCCGGACTGCCCGCGTTCAAACGTGGCGACCTGTTGCGCCGCATGGTCGACGACGTCGAGACGATGTCGGACTTGAGCCTGAGGGTCATGTTGCCCATTTTCTCGGCGATCCTGGTCGGTACCGGATCGGTCATCCTGACGGCCTGGCTGTTGCCCGCCAGCGGCGTGATCCTGGCCGTCTGCCTGCTGCTGGGCGGGATCGCCGTGCCAGCTTTGATCATCTGGTCCTCGGGTCGTGGGCAGGCCGCGCAAGCCCCTTTGCAGGCCGAACTGTCCTCGGAGGTGCTGACCGCGCTGCAAGCCGGACCGGAACTTATGGTGCTCGGCGCTGACGATGCCTATGGGCGGCGCATCGAGGACGTCGACGCCCGGTTGGCGGCGGCAATGCGTAAGACCGCGGTCGGCTCGGCGCTGTCCACCGCCCTGGGCATCCTGGTGCAAGGTGCTGCGGTCATCGGGATGATCCTGGTGGCGGTGCCGGCGGTCCGCGCCGGTGACCTATGGGGGGTCAACCTCGCGGTCGTTGTTTTGCTGCCTCTGGCCGCGTACGAATCCGTGGCTGTGCTCGCACCCTCGGCGCTGGCCGCGATCCGGGTGCGCACGGCAGCCGGTCGCCTGGTCGAGATCCTCGATGCGCAGCCACCGGTCAGTGATCCCGCCGCGCCGCAAGCAGCCGACGGAGCCACGGTCGTCGCGCGGGGGCTCAGCGCCTCCTACCCGACCGGACCGGTGGCCGTCGGGGGCGTCGATTTCTACCTGCCGGTCGGCCACCGCATCGGCTTGGTGGGCGAGTCGGGATCGGGCAAGTCGACGGTCCTGAACGTGCTGGCTGGATTCCTGAAGTACTCCGGCGACGTGCGCCTGGGCGGGCGGCAGTTGTCTGAACTCGCAGGCGACGACATTCGTTCGCTGGTGCTGTGGACCCCGCAGATCCCGCACGTGTTCGACGCCGACGTCGCCGCTAATTTGCGCATGGCCAAGCCGGACGCCACCGACGAGCAACTGCTCGACGCACTGGCGGCGGTGGGACTGCCGATGGACTTGCATCGACCGGTCGGGCAGCACGGTGCCACGCTCTCCGGTGGGGAGCGGCAGCGGCTCGGGCTGGCGCGGGCGGTCTTGGCAGACCATCCGGTCCTGCTGCTCGACGAACCCACGGAGCATCTCGACCCGCCGACCGCGCAGGCGGTGCTCGACACGATCGCCAAGGTCAGCGAAGGCCGGTCATTGGTGGTCGTGACCCATCAGCCGATCCCGTGGCTCGATGAGCATGTCGAGGTCCGGACCCCGGGCCGATCGTGAAGGCGCTCGACGAGATCATCGACCCGGGCTGGGCGCGCGCGCTGGCCCCGGTGGAACCGCAGATCCGGGCGATGGGCGACTTCTTGCGGGCGCAGGGCACCTACCTTCCCGCCGGCGCGGACGTCCTACGCGCCTTCACCTATCCGTTCGATGCTGCGGAGGTTCTGATCGTCGGGCAGGACCCGTATCCGACGCCAGGCCATGCGATCGGCCTGTGTTTCGCCGTGGCACCCGACGTGCGGCCCCTGCCTGCGAGCCTGGTCAACATCTACACCGAACTCGTCGACGACCTCGGTGTCGCGAAGCCGTCCAACGGAGACCTTCGGCCCTGGGCGCAGCGTGGTGTCGTTCTGATGAACCGTGTGCTCACCGTGGCGCCCGGCCGGCCCGCGTCACACCGCGGCAAGGGGTGGGAACCGATCACCGAGCATGCGATCCGGGCGCTGGCCCAGCGGGACCGCCCGCTGGTGGCGATCCTGTGGGGTCGCGACGCCCAGTCCGTGGAGCCGATCCTGCGCGAACACGGAGTCCCGTGTGTCACCAGCGTGCACCCGAGTCCGCTGTCGGCGCATCGAGGGTTCTTCGGTTCGCGGCCCTTCAGCAAGGCCAACGCGGCTGTCGTGGCGCAGGGGGAACGTCCGATCGACTGGTCGTTGTCGTAGGACGGGTTGGACGGGGTTTCGTCGCTGTGGGGAGAGCTCCAGTTCGAGGATCTCTGCGGCGCCTCGAGGGGCCAGGTCCACAGGCGTTGGAGTTGTGTACGTGCGTTGGAGATCGGCACCGACGTTGGAGAAGGAACGTCCGTGGATGTCCAACGTGTGCGCGCAAGTCCAACGCCTGTACCCAACTCTCACGCCTGCGGTGGAACGCGCCGGATCTCACCACCAGACCGTCTGGTCAGGGGGCTGCGAAACGCCGCCGGTGCGCCCTTCCTGCACCGTAAGGCCGCAGATGACTCCGATTTCGTCCAGGACGGTCCAGGCTGGGCGGCACGCGCACGAGCGGCAACCTACTGCGCGTCGAACTCCTCCACCACATCGGCCAGCACCGTCTGGTTGCCATCGGCGTCCACTTCGCTGATGGTCTCTTCGACGAAACCGCTGCCGTCGGCGGCTTCGACGGCCACGATGTCGTCGATCACCGCCTCCCCGGTGTCGAGGTCGATGGCGGCAACGGTGTCCTCCATGACGACGTCGCCCTGCTCGGTCACCTCGACGTCGAATTCCTCGACGATCTCGATGTTGTCCTTCTCGTCCATGGTGTTCCCTTCGCGTGAGCTCTGACCGTAGCGCCGCAGTGAGCCCGCACGCCCGCCGATCGAATCCAATCCGCGCGCGGGTTCACTCCGAATTGACCACAGACACGTGCCCCGAGGCACTGAGAGGATCACCACATGAAGAAGATCGCCCTCGCAACACCTGCCCTCGCCGCCCTGCTGCTGGCCGGGTGCGGTTCAAGTTCGGAGGAGACCGCAACCCCCACCGCTTCGGAAACGGTCGCGGAGTCGCCCGCCGAGGTCATGGAGGAGTCCCCTTCGGCCGACGCGATGGAGAAGACACCGGAGGTGATGGTTACCGGCGGTCAGTACGTCACCGAGACTCAATACCGCGAGGATCCCGCTGCCTTCCAAGAGGGCAACACGGTCTTGTTCTTCTACGCGCCGTGGTGCCCCGACTGCCAGGAGACCGACAAATCCATCCAGCAGACCGGCGTCCCGGACGACATCAACATCGTGAAGATCGACTTCGACAATGCCAACGACCTGCGTAAGAAGTACGGCGTGACCCAGCAGCACACGTTTGTGCTGATCGGGGCTGACGGCGAGGAGATCAAGAAGTGGACCGGTTCCTTCAGCGCTGAAGACATCAACGCCAAGGCGACCTGATGCTCGCCCTTTTGGGCGCTTTCATCGCAGGGGTGTTGACCACTCTGGCCCCGTGCGTGCTGCCGATGCTTCCCGTGATCGTCGGCGGCTCGCTGAACGGCTCGGGTTCGGACCGCAAACGGGCGTACGTGATCACCGCGTCGCTGGGCGTTTCAGTGGCGGTGTTCACCTTGGCCCTCAAAGCGACGACTGCGTTGATCGACATCCCGGCGACCACGTGGGCCTACCTGAGCGGCACCCTGCTGATCCTGCTGGGTGTGGTGAGCCTGTTCCCCGGTTTGTGGGAGCGGTTGTCCGCGAGCCTGTCGCTGCAGGCACGCACGACCACCGGACTGGCCGATGCCCGTCAGCGCAGCGGTTTCACCGGGCAGATCTTGACCGGTGCAGCCCTGGGCCCGGTCTTCTCGAGCTGTAGTCCGCTGTACGCCTACGTGGTCGTAACGGTGCTACCGGCCGAGTTCGGCTACGGACTGCTGCTGTTGGCCGCGTACGTCGTGGGATTGTGCGGGACACTCCTCGTGATCGCTCTGCTCGGTCAGAGGTTCGTGCGCCGGATGGGCTGGGCCGCGGACCCCCACGGCTGGTTCCGCAAATTCATCGGGGTGTCGTTCATCCTGGTGGGAATCTTCGTGTTCACCGGGGCGGACAAGGAAGTGCAGGCCTGGGTCATTGAGAACTCGCCGATCCGGCCGTGGGAGCTGGACTCCGGGTTCATCCCCGATCAGTGATCGCGCCCTGTGATCCGGGGCGGCCCTAGGAAAACGTACACTGTTCTGGGAGCCCGATCGGGCTGACACATTCTTCAAAAGGAGCAATACATATGGACGGTTCCGTTCTGCAGGCCATCTTGGTGGCCTTCGTCTTCATGGCCTACCTCATCCTCGTCTTCGTGATCATCGGTGACCTGATGCGCGATCGTGAGCTCAGTGGCTGGTGGAAGGCGGTCTGGATCATCGCACTCGTACTGATCCCCTGGCTGACCGGATTGATCTACCTGATCGCTCGTGGCCGCGGAATGGCCGAGCGCTCAGCTGAGCAGGCCGCAGAGATCCAGAAGGCGCAAGCCGCGTACATCAAGTCCGTGTCCGGCAACACCGACCCTGCATCACAGATCGCGCAGGCGAAGAAGCTGCACGACGACGGCGTGATCTCCGACGAGGAGTTCGCACAGTTGAAGTCGAAGGCGCTGGCCTGACCAAGCCGGAAGCGACGCCCCTCAGGAAACCTGGGGGGCGTTCTTCTGTGACCGGAAGCCCACAGCGGCAATGATCCCGCCGACGGCGCACAGCCCGGAGGCCATCAGCAAGCTGGCGTGGAAGCCCTCTTCCAGCCCGGTGCCTGACGCGCTGATGCCCGCCGCAGCCGGAAGCACCGCGATGGCGATGAGACCGGCGACCCGGGCCACCGCATTGTTCACCCCGGACGCGGTGCCGGACTGGGCCGGGCCGATGTCTATCAGAGCCGCAGTGGTCACCGGCGCGACGACCAGGACCAGGCCGATCGCGAACAGCGTCATGGCCGGCAGAACAGAGGCGACGTAGGTCGATCCGGGGGCCAGGGTGCTCAGCCAGATGAGTCCGAGCGCCATCACGATCGGACCCGCCGTGAGGAACCAGCGCGGACCCCACCGGCTCACCAGTCCGCCCACCCGTGATGAGAACAGGGCGAGCAGAACGGTGACCGGGAGGCCGGCTGCCCCGGCCGCGAGTGCGGAGTACCCCATCGCCAGCTGGACGAACACCGTGACCAGGAAGATCCCTGCGCTCAGGGCTCCGTAGACGACGAAGGTGACGAGGTTGGCGACGCTGAACGACCTCACCGAGAACAGCGTCAGGGGGATCATCGGAGGGGGTTTGCCCGACCGGGTGCGGCGCGCCTGTACGACGACGAACGCCACCAGCAGCGCCACGCCGAAGGCCACGATGGGCCACGCGCGCACCCCGAGTGCGTCGATCTCGATGAGGGGTCCGATCACCAGCCCGAGCCCGACCGTGGCCAGCGCAGCTCCGGCCAGGTCCAACTGGGAGATCAGAGGTTCGGATGTTCGGTTACCCGGCAGGTCCGGCAGTGCCTGTCGCGCCAGCCACACCACGGCGACCGCCAGGGGCACGTTGATGAGGAAAGCCAGCCGCCAGCCGAAGGGGAACGCGTCAACCAACGCGCCGCCGACGAACGGACCCAAGGCGGTGAACACTCCGGACAGCCCGGACCAGGCTCCGATCGCCTGCCCGCGGTCATCGCCGCTGAACACCGCATTGAGCAGTGCCAGGGACGTAGGAACCAGAAGCGCCGCGGCCGCACCTTGCAGCATGCGGGCGGCGACGAGCAAGGGCAGGTTCGGCGCCAATCCGCACAGCACGCTGGCCACGGCGAAACCGATGGTCCCGGTCAAGAAAATGCGCCGTTTGCCCACCAGGTCCCCCAGCGCACCACCGACCAGGACCAGCGATCCCAAGGTCAACAGGTAGCCGTCGAGCACCCACTGCATACCCGAGAAGCCCCCGCCGAGGTCCTCCACGATCCTGGGAGCAGCGACGGTGACGATGGTGCTGTCCAGGAAGGCCATGCCGGAGGCGCCGATGCTGGCCGCCAGGACCTTGCGCCCCGCGGACGATGACATGGCCAAGGACACGCCTCTCAGCGTAGGCCTGCACTGCCGCCTTGATCTGCACGATTACTGGCACCATCAGCGCTTCGGGTGTCACAGGGATTTGGCTTGGCTGTGGTGGCGCCTCGATACTTCGGCGACGACGGCTGGCGAAAGTCCGGCCGGGGGCCGCCTTCTGGTGACGCACGGGTCCTCTGCTTGGTCGGATCATCAGCCAAAGGTTGTTTTGGCTTCTCCCGGCCAAGGACTGACGGAGTTCCGCGCTCAGCTTTCGGTGAACGCCCGGCGACCAGCTCTGCGTGGCGACGATGTCACCATGGAGGCATGGGGAAACGACCGGGGTTCAGCGGGGCGCTCTTCGACGAGATGCAGCGGTGGTCCGAACTTGGGCTCGGAATGGCCGGCCTGGCGACCGGATACACACGATCACGACTGGTCGAGGCCGACGAAGTCGCGAACGACGACTCCGAGGTCGTGACCCTGGCCGACCTGATGGCGGTGCTGCCGGGTGCCACCGCAACGGTGGCCGAAGCGGTCCAGAACGCTTTGTTCGATCTGGTCTCCCAGTTCGAGCACCGGATCAATCAGGCGTCCGCGGCCGCATCGACCATTGAGTTCACCGGCCGCCCCATCCGTGCGCTCTACGCATGGCTCAGTGACCTGGACCGCTTGTTCCGAGATCGGCAGGCGCAACGGGCCGAACAAGCCGCGGAATTCCTCGCCACCGTGGGACCCGAAACCACCTCTGAACTGCTGTCGCGAGTGGACATGAACTTCGTGCTCAGCGACGTGGACATGGACGCCCTGGTCGACCGCGTGACGATGGAGCGCGTCCTGGAGAAGGTGGACGTCAACTCCTTCATGGCCGACGTGGTGACGACCCTGGACGCCGCCGGGCTGCTGCGCGAGGGAACCGGCGCGCTGGCCTCGCAGACCGTCGATCAAATCCGCACGCTACCTGGTGCCGCCACCCGGATCGCGGGTCGGGTCGTACGCCGGCCATCGTGAGGGCGCTGGTTCAGCGCGCCGATGGCGCGTCGGTGAGTATCCATGGGGAGGTCGTCGGAGCGTTCGAGGGTCCCGGACTCGTGGTGTTCGTGGGGGTCACGCACAGTGACGACTCGTCCTTGGCCCAACGCTTGGCGAACAAGGTCTGGGGTGCGCGATTGTTCGACCGCAACCGGTTGCCCGCCGTCTGTGTGCCTCCGGCCGGCCCAGCAGAACTCTCCGCGTCGGATCTGGGATTGCCGCTGCTGGTGATCAGCCAGTTCACGCTCTACGCCAACACGGGCAAAGGTCGCCGTCCCACCTGGGATGCGGCGGCGCCGCGCGCTGTGGCTGAACCGCTCGTGGACCGGTTCGTGGAAGCGCTGCGGGAAGCAGGGGCCCAGGTCGAGACCGGCCGGTTCGGTGCCGATATGCAGGTGCGCCTCACCAACGACGGACCGATCACGGTGTTGTTCGAAGTCTGAGCGTCAGTGTTCGAAGTCGCCTGCATGGACCGCTGGAGTCCTCCGCACAAACTGGTGACGCGTCCCCGCTCGGGATCCTCAATGCCGACCGAGAGTCAATGAGCAGGTTGCTCACACCGTGTCGCTGTATCGGTGCAGCGGCGAGCCCTCGGCCCGCGAGCTGTCTTCGCACGGCGCCACCCAGTCGTTGTCCAGCAGGAGGTCCACGATCGCCGAGGCGCCGCGCTGCAGTTGTCGTTGCTCTTCGGGCAGCAGACCGCCCACTCAGCGGGTTATTCGTCTTGTTTGTAGCGGTGGGCGCTGGTGCGGTGGGTTCGGCCCAGGGGGCTGGTCCAGATGAGGTCGTGGGTGGGGGTGTTGGGGTCGCGTCGGGTTTTCCAGGCGGTGAAGGTTTTGGTGC
>Ga0209607_1004599_pt1 | contig 10212 bp, 9 predicted proteins | sample AD_UKC117_MetaG_FD_184413 | JGI IMG/M metagenome (GOLD analysis project Ga0209607, IMG submission 184413) | Active sludge microbial communities of municipal wastewater-treating anaerobic digesters from Hong Kong - AD_UKC117_MetaG (SPAdes)... | ecosystem: Engineered > Bioreactor > Anaerobic >... | reverse complement strand
CTGCGGGAGCGTCCGATGTTCTACTGCCCGGGCTGCCAGGGCGGTCTCGGGCCCACCGACCCCGGCCGGCCCGCGGCCCCGCTCGGCTCCGGACGCGGCTGAGGCCCGCTGCCGGCCGAGCAGGATCTTTATCAGCGGATTAAACTCGACAAATTGACGGGCAAGTTGGCCACCGAGTTTACACCGGCAGACGCCATTGAGGAGAAAGATTTCAAGGTCTATCCGGAGCAGTATCGCACTTGGGCCGAGGAGCATGGGATCGCTCAACCCCCACGTGATGCCAGTGATGTATACACCTTTGAGCCCCGCGTGGTCATCCGTGAACCGGTGGAGGGTGAGATTGTCAGCGGCAACGTAACGGTGATCGGCAGCGCCGATACACCGGCCTTCGTGAGCTATGAGTTACAATATGGTGTCAGCCATGATCCCGGTGCATTTAGTGCACCTTTCTGGGGGCCAGTGAGTGGACCGGTCATTGATGGGGTGCTGGGTGAGTGGGATACAACAGGGTTGGCGGAAGGACCGTACACGCTGCGCCTGGTTGTGCGGGATCAAGCTGGTGTGGAGCAGGAGGCAAGAATTCGTCTTTTCATTGTGCCACCGACCCCCACAGCGCTGCCAGTGGAACCGACACCGACCTGGACCATTGAAGCGCCCACAGCGGTGCAACCACCAACGGTTGCGCCGCCAACCGCAACGTCGGAGCTTCCCACGAGCGTCCCGACCGTGGTAGAGCCGACGAGTGCACCGCCACCAACAGATACACCCCTGCCCAGCCCCACGGTGGCACCGGAGGAACCAACGGCCACACCTGTGCCAACAGAGACGCCAGCGGTAGAAGCAACGCCCACGTGGACGATAGAGGCCCCTGTGGCCGAGCCAACTGCGGAATCGGCAGCGCTTGTCACGACAACGCTCCCCCTAACCGATGTGACGACACTGACCCAGACCGAAGGAATTACGGCGAGTGGACTGATCACGGCCACGCCATAGCGGGGAACAGAGAATAGCCGCCCCATTGGGCACGAGTAGCGTGTACAACAGGGCGGCTATTGGATTAACCGGCGCCAGCGGGTGGTTGTCAATTGGTACCACCACATGCGATAATTTCAATGTCATCGAGGAAAAAGTCGGTGATTTGTTCGGTGTCGGTGCTTGCTAGGAATTGTAGTTGAATCGCTTGACCGGCAAAGCGGGAGAGGTCAAACTCTAACGAACGCCAGTCGTTGGTGACATTGCGCCCACTCAATTCTATCAGGGATTGCAGTGGGATGCCGTGTGTATCGGCGATAATCACGGTAAGGCGATCGCCCCGTTTGGTGGCACTTTCTTGACTTTGCAACTGCCACCAGAGGTTCATGGTAATCTGCTGAGAGTCGGTCGGCAGGGAGAGTTGCGTCGAGAGGCGATCGGTAATATTGTTGCGCCCGCCGAGATATGCGCCGCGCAGGCCACTGTGAGCCAGTTGACTACTCAACAGGGGAAATCCGTCGTTATTCTTTGATTGCCATTCGACGCCATCTTCAAAACTGCCGTCGGCAAGCAATTGTGCACAGGATTGAGCAACAGCAGCCTGAGGTACGCTCATGCCACAGAGAAGAAGTGTTACAAGAAGAAATAGGCAGCGCTTGCAGAGGGGGCGTCGTTGAAGCAGTGATGAACTTTGCGTTGATATGGTAGATGTCATGAAAACGAAACTGCTGTTCATACGGTCCTCCTATAGTCTTAGACCACGCCCGATAGGTTGTAGATAAACGTTGGTTTCCGGCGCAGAGTCTAGATCAATTTTCGGGCCGGTGCTGCACGTCTACACTTCGCAAAAGCCATTGTGTAGAGACGTAGCGACATCGTCAGGTGAATGTGGTTGGACAATCATCTCCGTTTTACCATACGTAGCAAAGCCGTAGGAAAGTCATCGAAATAAGCTTACATAATCAGAAAAGGGTCGTAATGAGCGCCGTAGAGCTATTTCCCATAGAAGGTATTCCGCTGATCAAGCCAGGTGATCCCTTGGCAGCCATCATCGTGAAGCAATTAGAGCACATGAACAAGCGCTTGCAACCCGATGATGTTGTTGTGATTGCGCAGAAGGTAGTGAGCAAGGTTGAAGGGCGACTGGTGGCCCTTGCCTCTGTCGACCCCAGCGATGAAGCCAAAGCACTCGCTGAAGTTGTTGACAAAGATTCCCGAATCGTGCAAGTCATCTTAGACGACAGCAGAGCAATTATTCGTAGTCGGCGAGGTCTGCTGGTTGCCGAACAGCAGGCCGGCTGGATCTGTGCCAATGCCGGTGTCGACCGCAGCAATGTGCAACAGGGCGATGATGGTGAAGAATACTTGGCGCTCTTACCAGTTGATGGTGATGCTAGTGCAGAGCGCATTCGAGAAGAGCTGCGAGTAGCGAGTGGTGTTGCCCCGGCGGTGATCATCAATGATAGCCACGGACGGCCCTGGCGAGTGGGCACGGTTGGGGTCTGTATTGGTTGCGCAGGCTTGGCACCGATTTGGAATCAACGCGGCTTACATGACCTGTTCGGCTACGAATTGCACAGCAGCGAGGAGTGCATTGCCGATGAACTGGCGGCCGCGGCAAGTCTGCTAATGGGGCAGAGCAACGAAGGGCAGCCCGTCGTCATTATCAGTGGATACCAAAGACCGGCGCATCTTCCCCCTGCACCATCACGTTCGATCCAGCGAACTGCCGCAACCGATGCGTTTCGCTAGACCGACAGAAATGCTCAGAATGACGGCATATCGTCCTATTGAAAATTCCTGCTAGGCCGAGGTATCATTTGGCCAACAAAGAACAGATGTGCTAAAATCAACCTTCTTCCTATGTACTCGTATAGACCAACCAGATCGATAGTAGGTGAAAGACCATGTACATTGAAATGAATGCTTGGCGCGAAATCCTTGCCAGAATCTTTGAGCAATTTAAAGAGCAAGATAATGTTAGTCCGGCATGGTTAATCAATCCATCAACCAAACGTCGCCTGAAGTTGGACAAATATTATCCTGAGGCCGGAATCGCTTGTCGATTCGTGGGACTAACAGCAAAGGGTCAAGGGCGCCAGAGTGACTGGGAAGTGTTGGAAACGGAACAACGTGAACAAACGCGGGTAGAACTTTGCCGCCAAAATGATGTACAGTTGGTGCTGATTGATCCTGCCGATGATCCACTCAAGCAGCTGGACAACTTATCGCAGCAGTTGGTGCGTGCCAGTCGTGTTCTGGCACAGGGCAATCGTTCGGTCAAGGAGAAACAACGGTGGATGCCCTTTCTCAGTGACGCGCGGGACCGCGTGGCCAAAGTCCGCACGCTTCTCAATAAAAATACGGAACAGATGATGGGGGTTTTGGCTGAAAGCTGGCGTGATCGCGAAGCTGGACGAGTTGCTGAATTAACCAGTACGCCAGCGGAAAACAAACCGGCGAAACGCCGGGGAAAGTTACCCACGTTCGCCAATGGGCAGCGCGTCTGCCACGACCATTTTGGGGAGGGCGTTATCACCAAAGTAGACAATGGCTCGATTTCGATTCTTTTTGATGCTTCACAGGAGCGTACATTCGCAACGGAACTCGTGCAAGAGAAGCTCGCTCCCATTTCGTAGGGGCAGCTATTGGCAGCTTTTTTCGCCAAGGTATCCGTTGGCAGTACGAAAAAGGGAGTCGGACGAACGTGTGGTACCACACGTTCGTCCGACTCCCTTTTTCCTAACAACTCAGGCAGGCGGCCCTGCATAAGTATCACGTTCTTTCTATACTGCCCATCCTGTTGGACAGTATAGAAAGAATGGTGTAAATCGCAATTGGTCCAGAGGATGGATTGGCGATTTACACCATTTTCGGCCTACTGCCACCTGTTGCGTTTAGCGCTCAAAAGGATCGCTGGCGAATCCGGCAGAACCATAGTTACGTGGGGCAGCCTCTTGCTGTGTCTCCTGATGCATACGCAACAACAGCGCAGCCGTGAGACGGGTATTTTCTTCGACAGCCAGTTGCAGGTGTAAACTTTCTCCGGAGGCATAGAAGATCAAAAAATAGATCAAGCCAAAGATAAGCAAAGCGATACCAGCAATAATGCCCTGTGCACTGCCTGTTAAAGCAGGATCGATAAATTGTTCGAGCGGAAGTTCAATTCCACTGTTTCCCACAAGAACTAAGCCAATTGCTCCTAAGATCGAAAAGATCAGAACAATCCAAGCAATGACCTTAAGCAGCGTTCCCACCAGTCGTAACACACCGAATCGCTTCGGAACACTCATAATCTTCCTCCCTGAAAAAGTTTAGGTTAATATCAAGGTTGTGCCTAGTATGGCAGCATCTGTAGCAGTACAGAACAAAAATAGCATTTGTTCGTGTGGCGTTGCGTTGAATATCCCAGAGCACGAAAGTCTGCTTAGGCACTTAGTATCTGGCCGTCAATCTTTGTACCCGTTGGGCCACAACCGAATGGCGGAAAGATTCTTACTACAGAGACTGTACTATGGTTAAAAGCAGGACAGATTCCCAAGAATTGGTATAGTGAGTATAATCATCAAGTCTGATATTGTCGAATTTAGATCGGACTTACAGAATCCTCGCATCCCTACAATACGCTTTTCAACACTGCGCTAAGATGAAGGACTGAGCTTTTGCCCACCCATCCCCATGTGCTCGGGTGGCAACACCAGCAAAGAGGAGCTATGTCGTTTAAATTTCTTAAGCAGCCGCTTAGCAGTGGCCGTTACGAGCCGGAAGGCATCTATCTTACCTTGCCGCTTGAAAACCAATGTGTGGTTGTTCAAGCATGGGGTGAACATGACGAGTTTTACCGGTCGTACACCTACAATGGCATTCCCCTTAAAGGCCACAATGGAGTTGACTTGCAAGCTCAGCCTGGCGCTTCAGTCTTTGCCGTCGATGAAGGCCGAGTCACCGGCATTGGCATCGAGAGACCTGGCTGGGGCCGCTACGTCAAGATAGAACACGAATGGGGAGAATCTTTTTATGCTCATTTGGGAACTCTCTTTGTCGATGCTGGACAAGTGATCCAATCGGCTCAGAAAATTGGCACCGTCGAAGCTCGGCTACAGCAGACGGTAAGTGGCAGTCTACCTTCTTATTTACATCTTGGCATTCGTATTAAGCCGTATAATCGTTTTGACGGTTGGGGTGGATTTGTCGATCCCATTCCCTTCTTGGAACCAGAACGACTCGTATTGAATATTTCAGACGAAAGCACCTTTGGAAGCAACCACTCCAACTACGCGCCTCAGTTTCCACCACACCCAATGGGTGGAGAAACCTCTAAAACACACCGGCCATAAGCACCTCCAGTAAGTTGCCCGCAGAGGATGCAATCAACCTAGTAATCTGGCTGCTTAATTTTCGCAACACTAGAACAATCCGGCAGATACAAGTAGACTCCATGCTCCCCCGAAAAAGGTGTGCTCTCAGGTCATGTATTGGATCCCTGCGAATCGAATTGTTTATCAGAGTTTTCTCTATAGAATATAAATAGTTATCGTAATAGAGGGTGGGGATATGGGGATAAATTTGGGAGTGGCATCGCTTTATGTGTTTTTCTACTATATATAGATATTTTTTTTTACTCACAACTACATGTTGATCGACAGGTTTGTCGCATTATCCACAACTGTCTCGTACAGTTGATGAATAACTTTTTACAATTTACTGACAGTTGATCAATTAATCTATATATAGTGTCTTTCCTTGGGAAAAGCCCTCCTATGGGGAGAACAAGCGAGAGTTGGGATAAATCGTTTTGATGTATCTGCTCAATTTCTCCTCTGGGTTCCCCAAGATTTCCCCAGGTTTATTCCCTTATGTAGACGGATCTGTACCGCAGTAATCCCCAATGGATTAGATGTTTTGGATAAGTGCTTTGGAGTAAAACGGAACGTGACTCACTGGCGGTATCGCCAGTACAACGTTAGTCGATTGTAGTTGCTCGTTGCCAAATTGGCGAGTGGGTGCGAGAAAAAACCCGCAATTTATCGGAGGAAATCAAATTTGCATTCTGCTACAATACCTACACTCTACCATCAAGTGACTTAGGATTAGCTGCCTACTAGTGTTGTAGCTGAATCAGCAGTATCTGTGTCTTAAAAAAATAGGTAGTCTTCCGGTATAAAGTTGTTATCATCTGATTACACGGGAATCGGGGGGCGCTGTTTACACCTGAACAACTCCGTCTCGGTTGACTACCAAACAATAGATGTTGCTGATAACAAGTTGCGGATACAGCTATCAAACAGTTAGTCTGTCTCGCTGGCGACCAATCAAAATCAGGAGAGCCTGTTTATCGTTTTGACCGTCGTTAGTACGAATTGCTAGGCTAGTATTGATGTAAGCTTTTGGAGAAACGTATGAATGATCGCATTCGTGTATTGATAGCAGATGATCACCATGTGGTTCGTGGTGGGATCCGCGCACTGTTAGAGACTGAAACCGACATCGATGTAATTGATGAGGCGGCTGACGGGGTGGAGACTGTGTTGAAGACACGCTCTCTGAACCCTGATGTGATCTTAATGGATTTGATGATGCCTCGGAAATCTGGGATCGAAGCCATTGAGGAGATCAAGCAGGAAGATCCAGATGCTCGTATTTTGGTCTTAACCAGTTACTCGGACGATGAAAAAGTCTTTGCCGCAATCAAAGCTGGTGCTTTGGGCTACTTACTCAAAGAGACCTCGACAAAGGAGTTGCTCCAAGCAATTCACGACGTCTATCGGGGTGAGTCATCACTGCACCCTGCCATTGCACGTAAGCTAATCCGTGAATTAAACCGTCCGTCAAATTTACCTCCGGCGGATGAGCCACTGACGGAACGGGAAATAGAGGTTTTGGTTTATGTAGCGCGGGGCTATTCTAATCAGGATATTGCAAATTCACTGTTCATTAGTGAGCGCACTGTTCGTACGCATGTAAGCAATATCCTAAGTAAGTTGCATTTAGCCAATCGTACCCAAGCTGCTCTCTATGCTCTCAAGGAAGGGTTAACTAACTTAGAAGAAGCGGGTAAGTGGTAATTAATTGATTACAATTTAGTAAATGGTGTTACGGTATGGCTGTGAATGTTGCAACAATCTGCACAATCAGTTACATTGATAGGTGTAAATTGCTTGGACAGCAATAGTCAGGCGGCTGTAGTGGCTCGCCTGACTAATTGTTTGGTGTACGACCACCCAATGATATCCATATGGTTTTGCTACGCAATATGTCGCAAGGTCATAAGAAAGATGTGAATCTTTTGTCGGGAGCAATATTCACCTTTACGCAGATGCTTGAATGCATGTTGACATGTGAAAATGAGTATGGAAAAACGATTGCTGTGAGTCCACGCGTCTGAATGGAGGCAAAGCATTGAACCCTCAGCAGAATAATCCTACTCATCGAGATGTTCGAGATCACTTAAAAGCTGATCTTCCTGCTAGTAGTAATATTGAGCAGAATCAAAAAATCAATATCCTGATCGCTGATGACGAAGCGATGATGTTGCAATTATTGTCAATGTCATTACAACGTCTTGGCTACAATGTAGTTACCGCACAAAATGGCCTTGAAGCAGTTGAAACATTTGATCGGCACTCATTTGACTTAGTTTTGCTAGACGTGTTGATGCCTGGTATGGATGGCTTCACCGCCTGTAGTGAAATTCGCAAACGGTCAGATGTACCTGTTGTCATGTTAACTGCACTGAGCCGGCCAGATGATATTGTTCGTGGCTTGGAAACTGGTGCTGACAACTATATCGTCAAGCCCTTTACCTTTAAGGAGGTAGAGGCAAAATTGCGGGCAATTTTGCGGCGTACAAACTTTCAGAATAGCCAATATGTGTTTCAGATTATTGAGCGTGGCGATATTCGCTTAAATAGCGAAATTCATCAAGTAACGGTTGCCGGCAATGCTGTTGAATTGACCGGTACTGAATTTCAACTGTTGCACTTCTTGATGACTCACGCCGATCAAACTGTGAGCAAAGAAGAACTTCTGGAAGCCGTTTGGGGTTACGATTCTACGGATGGTTCGAATCTTGTGGAAGTGGCCATCAGCCGTCTTCGTAAAAAAATTGAGAAAGATGCTTCTCGTCCAGAACGCCTTCTCACTGTACGTGGTATCGGTTATCGTTTTTCAAGTGCCAAATCGACAAAATTAGATCCTACACCGGTGGCATTGAAAGGATCGGTGCCATCGGTTTATGCGCCTTCCCTTACCATCAGTGAAAGTGCCGATGGGGAAAAGGTGATGACTTACTAATCGCATGCGTGGGCAATTACACAATCAAGAAGCCTAGCGCTCTCTCTACTCACCGAAGAGAGCGCTAGGCTTTTTATATTCGCTCATCAGCCAAAAGTGTGAGTTGAGTGTCAAAGCTGTACAACATGGCCTCTGGCAACTTACACTTTTCACAGATGGGCCTTTTGTGTTTTGTGGGAAAGAGGCCTTGATACAAGCTTGCGCAATGCTTAACTACATCTGTCCTTGGTTTGGTGGTATACTGGTTACGGTAATGGAATGGGGTGTTGCTTGTTCCCCATGTGAATCTGTTTGGTACGATGTAATTCTGTTTAGAAATCGCATAGATCTTTGCGTTTGTTCTTTGCGTTTGTTGATGAGGGGGAGTATATGAATCGGCGTTATTCGGTTGCCTCTCACTGTTTACCACTTGGTTGGCTTGCCCTTTTGATTGGCCTCCTGCTAGGGAGCAGCAGCTGTGCCAGGCTGCCTATTGCTGTTTTGCCGAGCTTTGCACCAACACCTGCATTGGTGCCTACGTATACGCCAACGCCCGTGACGCAATCCGTGCAAAATATAGCGTTGCTCGATGAGCAGGCGTTAGATGTTGCTGAGAAGCGAGTGATTGATGTTTATGAGCGTGTTTCACCTGCTGTGGTAAGTATCACTACGCAAGTGCTACGCAGAGGATTCTTTTTTGAACTTCCCGAAGAGGGTGCCGGTTCCGGTTTTGTGCTCGACAAAGAAGGCCACATCCTGACCAATTACCACGTGATCAATGGTGCACAAGCAATCGATGTGAATCTTGGCGACGAGTATGTTTTGCCGGCCGAGGTGGTGGGCCGAGATCAGCGCAATGATATTGCTGTGCTCAAGGTTGAGGCGCCGGCAGAACTATTGATTCCTGTCCAATTGGGTTCATCGGAGACCCTAAAGGTGGGGCAACGCGCGATTGCCATCGGCAACCCCTTTGGTCAATTCGGCCGCACGTTGACCACGGGTGTAATCAGCGCGCTTGATCGCACCATTGAAGGTTCAGATGGGCGTACGATCACGGGTATCATTCAGACCGATGCCGCCATCAATCGGGGTAACTCCGGTGGCCCACTTCTGGATTCAAGTGGGCGAGTGATTGGCATTAACACGGCGATCTTTAGCCCAACTGGTACAAGCGCAGGTGTCGGCTTTGCGGTACCTGTGGACACGATCAAGCGACTCCTGCCGGATTTGCTGACATTGGGGCGCTATCGACATCCCTGGCTTGGTGTACGTTATGCCTATGAGATCAAACCGGGATTGGCCCGCTTGCTTGAACTTCCGACACAACAGGGACTGCTTTTGGTTCAGTTGTATCGCAATAGTCCACTTGACAATGCAAACGTTAGAGGGGCGCAAAAAGAGGCGATCGTAAGTAATCAACGGGTCTATGTCGGGGGCGATATTATTACGCAGATTGATGGGGCCTCGGTATCAACACTAGATGGCATGGAAACATTTTTAGAAGACAACTATGGTGTTGGTGACACGGTAAGTGTTTCTTTATTGCGCGATGGTGAAACACTCGTGCTCGATATCACACTGGTGGAAGAACCCAATTAGCGTTTGCTCGGCGCCAACAGCAATCTGGTGGATTGCACAACGACTGGCTTGAACTCACCAAGCATTCGCGCTTAGAGGCGATAGATGTTAACCGCGTCGCGTAACATTGCTGCTGCTGTGGGAAGCGGACTTTCCTCACGCGACTTATGATAGAGCGAGCCGTAAATATCGGTCTCTAGCTCAATTCCCATTTCCCATCCATTGCAACTTCCCAAAAATTTGGAGCTGGCGACGCTCCTCGGCGCTACCGCCAGCCGGTAGCCCGACGTCGTTGCATGGGCTGTTGCTATCAATTTGATGATTTCCCCGTGTTGCCGGGCTTCCCGCAACTGATCCACCGTGACGTTGCGAATGCCCTCAACGCTGATG
>Ga0209607_1004597_pt1 | contig 10214 bp, 12 predicted proteins | sample AD_UKC117_MetaG_FD_184413 | JGI IMG/M metagenome (GOLD analysis project Ga0209607, IMG submission 184413) | Active sludge microbial communities of municipal wastewater-treating anaerobic digesters from Hong Kong - AD_UKC117_MetaG (SPAdes)... | ecosystem: Engineered > Bioreactor > Anaerobic >... | reverse complement strand
GGTCGGCGGCGGAGTGAACCATCGGATGGGTCTCGGTGATGCCGCCCTGATCAAGGACAACCACGTCGCGGCGGCCGGATCGGTGGTCGCCGCACTGCGGGCGGTGCGCGCCGCCGCGCCGGATCTGCCGTGCGAGGTCGAGGTCGACACGCTCGAGCAACTCGACGAGGTGCTGGCCGAGGACGTGCAATTGATCCTGCTCGACAACTTCCCGGTGTGGCAGACCCAGATCGCCGTGCAGCGTCGCGACTCCCGAGCGCCCGGGGTGCTGCTGGAGTCCTCCGGCGGCCTGTCGCTCGACTCCGCCGCCGAGTACGCCGGAACCGGGGTGGATTACCTCGCCGTCGGCGCGCTCACGCACTCGGTGCGGGTGCTCGACATCGGTCTGGACCTCTAGATTTCCCCGCCATTTCCCCGCTGAGTGAGGATTCACGCAGACAAAGTGCGAGTGAACCCCTGCGAGGTTCCTCACTCAATGTCGGCGAACCCGATGTCGGCGACGAACACCCCAAGCCCGCGGCGGGCTGCGAGTCGGGCCATCAACGGCAGCGACGGCTCGTCGGTCCCCGCCTCGACGATGCGCGGATTGATCAGGTGGACCTCGCCCCCGCCGAGTCGGATGTCGGCCTCACCGGCGGCGAGGATGTTCTTGACCCAGTTCGTCTTGCCGTGCGCCAGCATGATGCCGACGGTGCCCCCCTTGCGATAGGCCGACACGGCGGTCTCGAGGCTCCGGCCCGACTTGCGGCCGCGGTGCTTGATGACGGTGACGCCCGGCACGAAGCGGGCGATCGGCACGGCGATGGGGTTGATGAACCTGATCTGGAAGTTCTCGAACCACGGCGGAAACTTCATCGGCACGCCGGGGGCGTTGTTGGGGTGGTCCCGGGCCCGCATCACCGCAGCACCTGTCCGCCGTCGACCATCAGGTCGTGGCCGGTGACGTAGGAGGCGTGGTCGCTGGCGAGCCATAGCACCGCCTTAGCCACCTCCGCAGGATCGGCCACCCGACCCAGTGGGATGGAGCCCGCGACCCGTCTATCCCGGTCGTCGTCGGTCTCGCCGGCGCGCAGCGACATCGACGTCGCCGTCACCCCCGGACTGACGCAGTTGACCCGAATGCCGTTACCGGCCACCTCGATCGCCGCCGTCTGGGTCAGCACATGCACACCTGCCTTGCTCGCGACGTAGGGACCCAGGTTTTCCCGGTTCTTGGCCACGCCGAGACTGGAGGCGGTGTTGACGATCGCCGCCGGCCCTTGCTGGGCGATCATCTGGGCCAGGGTGTGTTTCATGCACAGCAGCGTGGCGGTGAGGTTCACCGCGATGGTCTGGTTCCAGTCCGCCAGAGCGGTCTCGACGATCGGAGTCGGTGGCCGGAATACCCCGGCCAGGTTGGCCATCGCGTCGATGCGTCCGGAATGCTCGGCGGCCGCCGCGACGGCGTCGCGAACGCTGCGCTCGTCGGTGACGTCGATCGCCACCGAGTGCGCCCGACCGCCCGCCGCGCCGATCCGCTCCACAAGATCCTGCAGCGGACCGGCCACCTTTCGCGCCCCGGCGACAACCGTCGCGCCGGCCGCGGCGAAGTGTTCGGCCACCACCGAGCCGATACCGCCGCCAGCCCCGATGACCAGCACGGTCCTGCCGCTGAAGTCGAAGTCGTCGCTGCGGCCACGGTGTGAGCCCACGGCGGAAATCCTAGTCAGGCCGGTGCACCACGGCGAACCAGTGAGAGCACCAGTGCGGCTACCGCGAACAGCCCGGACATGGTCCGGTTGAGAATCGTCTGCTGGCGCGGTGTGCGCAGCCAGCCCAGCAGTCGGGCGGCCAGGCCGGTATAGGCGCACATCACGACGACGTCCACCACCACCATGGTGGCCGCGATGGTCAGGTACTGCGGCAGCAGCGGCCGGCCGAGCGCCACGAACTGCGGCAGGACGGCCAGCAGGAACACCAACCCCTTGGGATTGGTGATGTTCACCAGCGCGCCGCGGACCAGCAGTGCCAGCCGCCCGGTTCTGTTGTCGGCGTCGACGACCACCTGCGCGGAGACGTCCTCCGTGGTGGCCCGCCATTGCCGCACCGCCAGGTAGACCAGGTAGAGCACGCCGACCCACTTGATCACGGTGAAGGCGAGGACGGACTTCGCAACGGCGGCCCCCAGTCCGACCGCCACCACCGCCAACTGCGCCATCAGCCCGATCTGCAGGCCGGCCACGCTCCAGACCCCCCTGCGCAGGCCGTGGCTGAGCCCGGTGGCCATCGATTGGACGGCTCCGGCCCCCGGGGAGACGCTGATGGCGATCGAGGCGCCCACGAATGCCAGCCAGAGATCCCAACCCATCCGTCGAGTATGAAGCCCGACCCGGTCACACTTTCCGCCGGCCGATGCGTAAACGATTTTCAATCGGATGCGCCGATCAGCGACAATTGCCGGTGATGAGCACCCCAACTGTCCGGCTGTCCCGTATCGACCTGCGTGGCCGCTCGCTGACCGCCGCGCAACTGCGCGCCGCGCTGCCCCGCGGTGGGGTGGACGTCGACGCCGTGGTCCCCAGGGTCCGCCCCATCGTCGACGACGTCGCGCAGCGCGGTGCCGTCGCGGCGCTGGAGTTCGGGGCCCGTTTCGACGGCGTCCGCCCGGACAGCGTCCGGGTACCGGTTTCCGAACTCGACGCCGCCCTCGCCCGGCTGGATCCGGAGGTGCGCGCCGCCCTCGAGGTGGCCATCGACCGCACCCGCGCCGTGCATGCAGATCAGCGGCGCACCGACACCACCACGCTGTTCCCCTCGGGTGCCGCGGTCACCGAACGCTGGGTGCCCGTCGAAAGGGTGGGCCTGTACGTCCCCGGCGGCAACGCCGTTTACCCGTCGAGCGTGGTGATGAACGTGGTGCCGGCCCAGGCCGCCGGTGTTGAGTCGCTGGTGGTGGCCAGCCCGCCCCAGGCGGACTTCGACGGACTGCCGCACCCGACGATCCTGGCCGCGGCCCGACTGCTGGGCGTCGACGAGGTGTGGGCGGTCGGCGGAGCCCAGGCGGTGGCACTGCTGGCGTTCGGCGGCACGGACACCGACGGCGGGGAGTTGGCCCCGGTGGACATGATCACCGGTCCGGGCAACATCTACGTCACCGCCGCCAAGCGGATCTGCCGCTCGCAGGTCGGAATCGACTCCGAGGCCGGGCCGACCGAGATCGCGATCCTGGCCGACCACACCGCCGCCCCGGTCCATGTGGCTGCGGACCTCATCAGCCAGGCCGAGCACGACGTGCTGGCGGCCAGCGTGCTGGTCACCGACAGTGTCGCGCTGGCAGAGGCCACCGAAGCCGAACTGGCCGCCCAGTTGCAGACCACGGTGCATCGGGAGCGGGTTGCCGAGGCGCTGAACGGCCCGCAGTCGGGCATCGTGCTCGTCGACGACCTCGAGGCGGGCGTGCGGGTGGTCAATGCCTACGCCGCCGAACACCTGGAGATCCAGACCGCCGACGCCGCCGGGGTCGCGGCCCGGATCCGCGCCGCCGGGGCGATTTTCGTCGGTCCGTGGTCACCGGTGAGCCTGGGCGACTACTGCGCCGGCTCCAACCATGTGCTGCCCACCGCCGGTTGCGCCCGGCACTCCAGCGGTTTGTCGGTGCAGACTTTCCTGCGTGGCATCCACGTCGTGGACTACACCGAGGCCGCCCTCAAGGACGTCTCCGGCCACGTCATCACGCTGGCCAATGCCGAGGATCTGCCGGCGCACGGCGAGGCGGTGCGCCGGAGGTTCGAGCGGTGAGCATCGGTGAGCGGGTTCGGCTCGACGACCTGCCCTTGCGGGAGAGCCTGCGCGGCAAATCCGCCTACGGCGCACCGCAACTCGATGTGCCGGTGCGGTTGAACACCAACGAGAACCCGCACCCGCCCAGCCGAGCGCTGATCGATGACGCGGCCGAGGCGGTGCGGGCGATCGCGGTGGCGCTGCACCGTTATCCCGACCGCGATGCGCATGCGCTGCGCCGTGATCTGGCCGGCTACCTGAGCCGGACCACCGGTGTGCCGGTGGGTGTCGAGAACGTCTGGGCGGCAAACGGATCCAACGAGATCCTGCAGCAGCTGCTGCAGGCCTTCGGCGGGCCCGGCCGCAGCGCGTTGGGATTCGTGCCCTCCTACTCGATGCACCCGATCATCGCCGACGGCACCCAGACCCGCTGGGTCGAGGCCCTGCGCGCACCCGATTTCAGTCTCGACGTCGACTCTGCGGTGGCCGCGATTCGCCGGGACCGTCCCGACGTGGTGTTCGTCACCAGTCCGAACAACCCGACCGGACAGACTGTTGCACTGGCGGATCTGCGTCGGCTGCTCGACGCGATGCCGCACGGTGTGCTGATCCTGGACGAGGCCTACGCGGAGTTCTCCGCTCACCCGAGTGCGATCACCCTGATCGAGGAGTATCCGGCGCGATTGGTTGTCAGCCGCACCATGAGCAAGGCCTTCGCCTTCGCCGGTGGCCGCCTGGGTTACCTGGTCGCCGCTCCCGCGGTGATCGAGGCGGTCCTGCTGGTGCGGCTGCCCTATCACCTGTCGGTACTCACTCAGGCTGCGGCGTGCGCCGCGTTGCGGCATGCCGACGAGACGCTGGCCTCGGTGGCGGCACTGGTGGCCGAGCGTGACCGGGTCAGTGCGGCGTTGGGGAACATGGGATTCCGAGTCATCCCCAGCGACGCCAACTTCGTGCTTTTCGGTGAGTTCGCCGATGCTCCCGGCGCGTGGCGGCACTATCTCGATGACGGGGTGCTGATTCGTGACGTCGGTATCCCCGGATTCCTGCGCGTCACCATCGGACTGTCGGAGGAGAACGACGCGTTCCTGGCGGCCAGCGCGAAACTCGCCGCCGCCGACCTGACCCTTCGTGCAGGGCCTGAGCCGCAAGGAGCACCATGACCGAGAAATCCCGGCGCGCCCGAGTGGAGCGCAAGACAAGAGAGTCCGACATCATCGTCGAGCTCGACCTCGACGGCACCGGTGTGGTCTCCGTCGACACCGGGGTGCCCTTCTTCGACCACATGCTCACCGCGCTGGGCAGCCATGCCAGCTTCGATCTGACCGTCACCGCCCGCGGGGACGTCGAGATCGAGGGCCACCACACCGTCGAGGACACCGCCATCGTGCTGGGTACCGCGCTCGGGCAGGCGCTCGGCGACAAGAAAGGCATCCGCAGGTTCGGCGACGCCTTCATTCCGATGGACGAGACGCTGGCGCATGCCGCGGTCGACGTTTCCGGACGGCCGTACTTCGTACACACCGGCGAACCGGATTACCTGGTGGACTTCACCATCGCGGGTGCGGGGGTGCCGTACCACACCGTGATCAACCGGCACGTCTTCGAGTCGCTGGCCGCCAACGCCCGGATCGCCCTGCATGTGCGCACCCTCTACGGGCGCGATCCGCACCACATCACCGAGGCGCAGTACAAGGCGGTGGCCCGGGCGCTGCGGGCGGCCGTCGAGCCGGACCCGCGGGCGGCGGGCGTACCGTCCACCAAAGGCGTTCTGTGACATCGGTTGTCGTCCTGGACTACGGCTCGGGAAACCTGCGATCGGCCCAGCGTGCGCTGGAGCGGGTCGGGGCCGACGTGCGGGTGACCTCCGACGCCACGGTCGCGCTGGCTGCCGACGGTCTGGTGGTTCCCGGAGTCGGGGCGTTCGAGGCCTGTATGAGCGGTCTGCGCTCCATCGGCGGGGACGAGATCATCGCCGAACGGGTGGCGGCCGGTCGGCCGGTGCTCGGGGTGTGCGTAGGGATGCAGATCCTGTTCGCCCACGGGGTGGAATTCGGCGTGGACACCCGCGGCTGCAGGTTGTGGCCGGGATCGGTGACCCGACTGGAGGCGCCGGTGATCCCGCACATGGGCTGGAACGTCGTCGAGGCCGCACCGGGCAGCAGGTTGTTCAAGGGGCTGGCGCCGGACACCCGGTTCTACTTCGTGCACTCCTATGCCGCCCAGACATGGGAGGGCGACCCCAAGGCATTGCTGACCTGGGCGACGCACCACGTAAGGTTCCTTGCCGCCGTGGAGGACGGGCCGTTGTCGGCCACGCAATTTCATCCGGAGAAGAGCGGCGACGCCGGTGCGGCGCTGCTGGCGAATTGGGTTGAGGGGCTCTGAGTTATCAGATGAACAGTGGGACAGAACTGATTTTGTTGCCTGCCGTCGATGTGGTCGAGGGCCGGGCCGTGCGGCTGGTGCAGGGCAAGGCCGGTAGTGAGACCGAATACGGCTCGGCGCTGGAGGCGGCGCTGACCTGGCAGCGCGACGGCGCGGAGTGGATCCACCTGGTGGATCTCGACGCGGCCTTCGGTCGGGGCAGCAACCGCGAACTGCTCGCCGAGGTGGTGGCCGCCCTGGACGTCAAGGTCGAGATGTCCGGCGGGATCCGCGACGACGAGTCGCTTCGGGCCGCGCTGGCCACCGGGTGCGCCCGGGTCAACATCGGCACGGCCGCCCTGGAGAACCCGGAGTGGTGCGCCCGGGCGATCGGGGAGTACGGCGAGAGGGTCGCGGTGGGTCTGGACGTGCAGATCGTCGACGGCGAGCACCGGTTGCGCGGCCGCGGCTGGGAGACCGACGGCGGCGACCTCTGGCAGGTGCTGGAACGACTCGACAGCGAGGGCTGCTCGCGCTTCGTGGTCACCGACGTCACCAAGGACGGCACGCTGACCGGGCCCAACCTGGACCTGCTCGAAGGCGTCGCCGAGTGCACCGACGCCCCGGTGATCGCCTCCGGGGGAGTGTCGAGCCTCGATGATCTGCGTGCCATCGCCACCTTGACCCCCTGCGGCGTCGAGGGCGCCATCGTCGGCAAGGCGCTCTACGCGGGCCGTTTCACCCTGCCCCAGGCACTGGCCGCGGTGAGCCGTTAGCGTGCCGGACCTTGAGGCGCTGGTCGCCGAGGCAGCGGTGATCCTGGACCGGGCCTCGGGTCCCTTCGTGGCCGGACACCGTGCCGAGTCTGCGGTGCAGAAAAAAGGCAACGACTTCGCCACCGAGGTCGACCTGGCACTGGAGCGCCAGATCGTCGCGGAGCTGGAAGCGGCCACCGGAATCGGCGTCCACGGTGAGGAATTCGGCGGTGCCGACCTCGGCGGCCCCCTGGTGTGGGTTCTCGATCCGATCGACGGCACCTTCAACTACGCCGCCGGTTCGCCGATGGCCGCCATCCTGCTCGGCCTGCTGCGCGACGGGGAACCGGTTGCCGGACTGACCTGGCTGCCGTTCACCGGTGACCGCTACACCGCCGTCGAAGGTGGGCCGGTGTACGTCAACGGCGTCCCCCATCCCCGGCTGGGCAACGTCGGTCTGGCCGATTCGATCGTCGGCATCGGCACATTCAACGTGGAATGGGGCGGGCGTCTCCCGGGTCGCTACCGGCTGGAGGTGTTCACCGAACTCTCCCGCGTCTGCGGCAAGCTGCGGATACACGGCTCGACCGGGATCGACATAGCCTTCGTCGGCGCCGGGATCATGGGCGCGGCAATCAGTTTCGGCCACCACATTTGGGACCACGCCGCGGGTGTGGCGCTGGTGCGGGCCGCCGGTGGTGTCGTGACGGATCTTCACGGGGCGCCATGGACGGCCACCTCGACGGCGGCGCTGGCCGCGGCCCCCGGAGTGCACGAGGAGATCATGGAGATCCTGCACCGGGTCGGTTCACCGGAGGAGTACCGCTGATGGATGTCGCCGTTCGCGTGATTCCCTGCCTGGACGTCGATGCCGGCCGAGTGGTCAAGGGGGTCAACTTCGAGAATCTGCGCGACGCCGGAGACCCGGTGGAGCTGGCGGCCGCCTACGATGCCCAGGGCGCGGACGAACTAACTTTTCTGGACGTGACAGCCTCGTCCTCGGGACGGGCCACCATGCTCGAGGTGGTGCGCCGCACCGCCGAGCAGGTGTTCATCCCGCTCACCGTCGGCGGTGGGGTGCGATCGGTCGACGACGTCGACGCGCTGCTTCGGGCCGGCGCGGACAAGGTGTCGGTTAATACCGCCGCGATCGCCCGTCCGGAGCTGCTGGCCGAGCTGTCACGGCAGTTCGGTTCGCAGTGCATCGTGCTGTCGGTGGACGCCCGGACCGTGCCGCCCGGCGGTGCCCCGACGGCGTCGGGGTGGGAGGTCACCACGCACGGGGGTCGGCAGGGGACCGGTATCGACGCCATCGACTGGGCAATGCGCGGGGCCGAGCTCGGTGTCGGTGAGATCCTGCTCAATTCCATGGACGCCGACGGCACCAAGGCAGGGTTCGACCTGCCGATGCTTCGTGCGGTGCGTGCCGCGGTCAGTGTGCCGGTGATCGCCAGCGGCGGTGCGGGAGCGGTGGGCGATTTCGCGCCGGCGGTGCAGGCCGGTGCCGATGCCGTGCTCGCGGCCAGCGTGTTCCACTTCGGCGAGCTGACCATCGCCGACGTAAAGGCCGCAATGGCGGCGGCGGGGGTTACCGTCCGATGAGCGCCAGCGAAGAGGACAAGTCGGGTTCGGTTCCGATGAGCGCCAGCGAAGAGGACAAGTCGGGTTCGGTTCCGATGAGCGCCAGCGAAGAGGACAAGTCGGGTTCGGTTCCGATGAGCGCGCTCGATCCCTTCATCGCCGCCAAGCTCAAGCGCAATGCCGACGGCCTGTTCGCGGCGGTCGCCCAGGAGCGCGGCAGCGGAGCGGTGCTGATGGTGGCCTGGATGGACGACGCGGCGCTGGCCCGCACCCTTGCCACCCGTCAAGCCACCTATTTCTCCCGCTCCCGCGGCCAGTACTGGGTCAAGGGGGAGACCTCCGGACACACCCAATATGTGCACTCGGTGCGACTGGACTGCGACGGGGACACCGTGCTGCTGGAGGTCGACCAGCACGGCGCGGCTTGCCATACCGGCACGCACACCTGTTTCGACGCTGAGGTATTGCTCGGACCCGGCACCTAGCCCGCCGAGCGTTCCCGCAGTACCTCGAGCGCCTGGTCGGCGTGGGTGTCCATGTTGACTTCGCTGGAGATCACCTCCAGCACGGTGCGGTCGGTGTCGATGACGAAGGTGGTGCGCTTGACCGGCATGAACTTGCCCAGCAGTCCGCGCTTGACCCCGAACATCTGGGCCACCGTGCCGTCTGCGTCGGACAGCAGCGGGTAGTCGAAGCGCTGGGAGTCGGAGAACCGGGCCTGCTTGTCGACCGGGTCGGTACTGATACCGACGCGGGAGGCGCCCACCGCTGCGAACTCCGCGGCCAGGTCGCGGAAGTGGCAGGCCTCCTTCGTGCACCCCGGGGTCATCGCCGCGGGATAGAAGAACAGCACGATGGGCCCGTCGGCGAGCAGGCCGGACAGTGAACGGACCGTCCCGGTCTGATCGGGCAACTCGAAGTCGGGGGCGCTGTCGCCCCGATTGATCCCTGGTGACATGGGTGACCACGCTATCGCCGGTCGGGCTCCGGCGACAGGTCTGGGAGGATGTACCCCGTGCACACCACCACGCGCGATGAGTTCCGCGCGCTGGCCGCCGAGCACCGCGTGGTCCCGGTGACCCGCAAGGTGCTCGCGGACAGTGAGACCCCGCTGTCGGCCTACCGCAAGCTGGCCGCCGACCGGCCGGGGACCTTCCTGCTGGAATCCGCCGAGAACGGCCGGTCCTGGTCCCGATGGTCATTCATCGGCGCGGGCGCCCCGTCGGCGCTGACTGTTCGCGACGGCGAGGCGGTCTGGCTGGGTGCCACTCCCGACGGCGCCCCGAGTGGGGGCGATCCGCTGGAGGCCTTGCGGGCCACGATGGAACTGCTGGCGACCGGACCGCTGGCCGGTATGCCCCCGCTGTCGGGCGGGCTGGTGGGCTTCTTCGCCTACGACTTCGTCCGGCGTCTGGAGCGGTTGCCCGAACTGGCGGTCGACGACCTGGGGCTGCCCGACATGCTGTTGCTGCTGGCCACCGACCTTGCAGCGGTAGACCATCACGAGGGAACCATCACCCTGATCGCCAATGCGGTCAACTGGGACGGCAGCGACCGGCGCGTGGATGAGGCCTATGACGCGGCGCTGGCCCGTCTCGACGTGATGACCGAGGCCCTCGCCCAGCCACTGGGCTCGACGGTGGCGATCTTCGACCGTCCCGAACCGAAGCATCGCGCCCAACGCACCCAGCAGGACTACGGGGCGATCGTGGAACGGCTGGTCAAGGAGATCGAGGCCGGTGAGGCATTCCA
>Ga0209607_1004590_pt1 | contig 10219 bp, 10 predicted proteins | sample AD_UKC117_MetaG_FD_184413 | JGI IMG/M metagenome (GOLD analysis project Ga0209607, IMG submission 184413) | Active sludge microbial communities of municipal wastewater-treating anaerobic digesters from Hong Kong - AD_UKC117_MetaG (SPAdes)... | ecosystem: Engineered > Bioreactor > Anaerobic >... | reverse complement strand
TGATATTTAGACCATTTTAAGACTCCGAAACCCACTTTCGCTATGTGGCGACACTGTACGTCCTCCGGAGATCGTGCCGTGTATCCGGATAACACGAATCTACACCAGGGTGTTACCCGGAGAGGATCTACAAAGAACAATACATCCCTCAGCAAATCGAAGGGGGGACGAGGGCATGCTGAGAGCGCTCTTCGCTTGGAGATGGAGCGGTCGAGGCTGCCCGGACAGATCAGATCTGGTCGGGCTCCATCATCGTATACCCACATTCCGGGCATCGCACTATCATGCTGAGTCCTCTCCACATGTGAAACAGCATTGCAGTGCCGCATTTTGTGCATTTTATATTATCAGGTATATTAATCATCTCCTTCGTCCCTACTTGTCCCTTGAAAAAAGAGCAGCGTGCGACTCTGTCCCTTCTTTTCTCTAGTTCCGTCCCTTCTTTTCATTTTGAGGAAAAAGCATCGGTCGACTCAAATCCCTTGAGTCCCTTGAATCCCTTGTTTTGTACATAAGAGATTAACATTAAGATATAGTACTTGATAGTGCTCTCTCTCTATTATATTATATCTATATCAAGGGATTCAAGGGATATAAGGGACAGCACGCCACCCGATGCGGTTTTTTCCGTCCCTTGAATACTTTCCTGTCCCTTGAAAAAGAAGGGACGGGATCACGACGAAACCACCATTACAAAAAATACCCTCTCTCTTCTCTCTTATATATATGGTATTTATGGTATTTATGTGTCTACTGCTATCGGTGGGTTGGGTATCTTTGTGGGTATCTTCGGGGTATCTCGGGGTATCTCGACCACTGCTTTCTCACTTCTCAACTCTTATCAAAGGGGAAGTGCCTCTTCAGCCTTCTCGGGCTTTGTGGGGTCGTCGACGGGAAGCGACAGGTTTACTACAGGTTTACGACAGGTTTTTCGAGCAGAAACCGTTATGCTGCTGCCTTCTACGACAGATACGACAGATACGACAGGTTTTTCGAGATATCTCTCGTAAGTAATATCTCTCTCACTCTCGCAGGACGAGATGAAAGCGTACATGCGACAAATTTCCTCCAGTACCTTTTTTAGTACAGAATCTGTCGTATCTGTCGTAATGTAGTTACTGATAGTGATATTGTACTTTTCATTCTGTCGTATATCTGTCGTAGAGCTGTCGTACGTGTTGTGATCCTGTCGTATCTCGCTGTAGACCTCCTCAGGAGATCTCAACAGATAGATGCCGGGATAATACCGGTAGTCCTGTCGCTTCCCGTCGACGACCCCACACGTGCTCATTGATCTGATGGAGAAGATCTCGGAGATCTGCCTTCCGAACTTGATCTTCGATTCTGGCGTAGGGACTTTGAACATCGTGCAATAATCTAAATAGTTATCATACGCCACATCGGTCTTAAGCACCTCTGGCACTTTGCCGTCGTCTGTTGGTGTGGGTCTTCCTAGGCACTCCTCACAAAAGTACCTTATAGAGTCGCTCTGTCGTTTGTGCTCCTCTTCTGCGTCGGTGGTGGTCATGTAGCTGAAGATCTTACGAGACTTGATGAGGGACGGTGCCCGTGCTGCTATGATCTGGACTAGTCCGTCCAGGACTTCAGGACGGGTAAGCTTCTCTTCGAGGTCCCGGTCTATCGGTCGCATCCCCGGCTCGTCTCCGAAGGTATAGCAGAAGTTAAGCTGCCTTACGCGTCTCTGTCTTCCGTAGCTGTTGTCTCCGTAGTCGATAGCGTGATTTGAGTCGATGATCGTCATGAGATGCGGCTTGAATTTCTTCCGATCCCCAAACTTGATATCGATGTCTAAATGCTCGCCCGTCGTGATCTTCTTGAGCGTGTTGATTGCTTTTGCGATCTCCTCTACCTCGGAGACGACCCATAGGTCGACATCGACCAGTGCACCACCCCCAAAGCGAGACTCCTTCACCTCGCCGATGGGTATCGCAGTTGACCTCTGGATTGTGAATAATGCGAGAAATATCCTCTCTAAGATGCCTTTGCCGTTGCTGCCGCCGCCCAACAACAAAATCATGATCTCGAATGGTATCCGGACCGCAACTGCGGTCATGATGTCAATTGCAACCAGAACATCCCTGGGATCAGGTAGGGACGTGCAGAGGAACCAGATGAAATGCCTCCAGTCCCCTCGGCTCCATTTCGCATTGTACTTGAATGTGAGGAGGTCCTCGGCTCGATATTTCCGGAACTCGCCCGTCTTCAAGTCTATGATGCCGTTATCCAGGGGCATGAGGTAGGGGCTGGGATTGAAGACCACGGGATCAAGCTGGAGCTTTACCCTCAGCCGGTCCAGGACCTCGCCTATAAAATTCCGGTTGACATTGTCGTTGCCGACTGAGTAGAGAATGTCCGAGATTTTATATATGCCAGTTGAGCGATATATATCGCCGTCAAACCACCAGAGATCCTTTTCCCCCGCCACCATCGCCAGGTCCATTTTTGCCCGGATTGAACGTGCTGCCGTCGCTCGTGAAAAAACGAACTTGTCTTCAACCACACATCCGAGATCATCAATTGAGATCGCCACCCCGTCGTCGAGCCTCGCTTTCAGATCCCGGACGACGGACGCATCGAGCCCCGCAAGGAGCCTCCGGAGATCGTCGTCCGGCAACAGCTTCACGTCCCAGAAAAACTCATCGAGGTCTTCGGGGTGGTCGATCAAGTGGTCGATGAGGTGGTCGGCGGTCCTCTCGGGGGCGGCCTCTTGGGGGGCGATCAGGGTATCGGCGGCGGATTCAGTCATGCTCATCGCTCCGCTGCTTAGCGATCCAAGAACCCAGGGTCGGCTGCACACTCACGGCATACCGCTTTTGTACAACGATTCTACGCCCGTCCTTTCTTTCAAAAGTCAATGCTTGTGGGCTGACGGCTACCAGCTTTCCGAATAACGGTATGGTCGTCGCGGTCGTCACTATTTCACAAATATCTCCGATAAGAAGATTATATTCGTCTTCGTTTGTTTGTTTCATGTATACCTCTGAGACAGCGTCTGTCTCTTATTTCTATGGCTACAATCTCGTCTATATCGGAGAGATCGCATGCAGAAGAAGTAATAAATCTACTGCACTCTTGCCAAATCCTTTTCTCTTTTGCCTTGCCATGTGGCAAGGTGCAGAGGACGGGAGCTACCCGTCCTCAGAAAAGTATTCAATCGTAACACTGTCATACTATTTAAAGGTTTCGCAATGCTTAAATATAAGACTGTTGCTTCAAACTCCATATATATAAGCTTAATGAGAAAGATTTAAATAGAGTTAGTTCCGGTTACTCCACTTCCGCCGACATATCTTAAGGTTCCGGCACATCATCGGTGTGCAAGCTATCGAAGATGCGACAACACTCTTGATGTATTTTCATGATGATTTCATCATCAATCTCTGATATCGATAGCAGCTGGTTCCATGATCCCGCATCCCGACTCCAGACTGGATATATTTTTTCCAGATGCCTGAGGAAAACATCGAGCATGATATGCTCTTCGCTGGCGATGACCACCGCCGCGTCGAACGCGTCATCAATCATTTCATCAAGCTCATCCTCGTCGATGTCGTCGGGCAGCTCGCGGTAGTTCTCGGAGAGGATCATTGATATCTCTCCAAAATTGCCTTCGCCTTCGCGATCCTCGCGGCGAGGTCACCCGATAGCGATCCTTTCTCAGCTACGATTGCATCGCGACGCAGCTCCGCATCTCGGACAGCCTCCGCATCTCTCAGGTCCTCGGGGCTGACGCCCTGGGCGATCTCTGTCTGCATGGCTTTCCTGATGGCGGATTCTGCTTGCTGGATAGCGCTTGCAGCTCCATTCTTCGCTCTTGCCATCTCCTCGATGCTCTTGTACTCGCCCATCAGCTTCGCGATCTCATCTGTATCGGATGCGATGCTTGCAAGCTTATGATCAGCTTCATCGAGTTTTGAAACAAGTCCGTCAACTTCCGGGGACCGGGGGAAGAACGGAATCCATTTTCCGGACTTATCCATCTCGGCTCGTGTGTGCCGCCACATGCTTGTTATCAGCTCGTCTATTTCGGCGTGAAGCTGCTGTCGCTTCTCCACCATGCTCTGGCAGTCTGCTATATTGTCAATTGTAGTCATTTATATATCTCCGATCATATCTTATACCGGGCTCCACATCGATCACAAACGAGATGCTGCTTGCCGGTTTTTCCTTTTGAATTCGTTTTCACGGCTCCCAGGATTTTACCACGTCCGGGCTTACCGCAGTTGGGGCAACGGTGATTCGGGATGCCGGATGTGTTCTGTTTCACAGCATCCTCGGCAGACAGGATGGCGTTAATGATCTCTTGTCTGTCTCCGGAAATTTCGGCAGAAGATACAACGGCGATGAGTAGCCCGCCAGGTGCTCGAAGCTCGACGTAATGCGTATTTTCGTCGCCTCCAGCATCGACGGTGTCTTTCAAATGACCCCACTGTGACAGTATCTCGTCGTCGTCCTTCGCGATCTTGAAGATCCTCGTCGCGTATTCGTCGTCGAATGCCATCGAAAAGGAGCCGAGATCGCTGCGATCGACCTGAGCGTTGCCGCCAGCAGTCAACAGCTCGCTGATATAATTGCCATCAATTGCGGACATCGCGAGCCTCCTTTTTAAACGGCGTGAGGGTCACCGTGTGCGTATTTTCGTCGATCTCGCAATTGCAATGCGTGTATCCGTTTCGGTCCCAAATCTTGTAAAGTGGGTGCGGGATGCTGATTCCGCCATAACAGTACGTCCTTGTGTAGTGTCGCGTTATTTTAGCCTGGAATTTCAAAACCATTCCTCCAATATACGCAGAGCCGTAAAATTCGCCCGATTTTCTTATGTAACCAGGATCGTATTTTGAGGTCGTTGGGTTACATAAGAAATGAAATTATTGTAGAAGTGAAGCGTTTTGAGTGGGATGTGACAAGAGTCCGGACTGTCTTAATTTCAGAGTTTCGCATTTTCATACTTGCTAACCGAATGAACCCTTGCCAAAATCATACACTATAAGAATGTGCTTTTTTGGGTAGCCCCTCCCCATGGGGACGTGGAAATTCTATCTGATAGAATAGGGGGGTCGAATCACGGGGTCGCCCGATGCTGGTTTTGTATTTATATGTAAAATATGACATTAGAAACATAAAAGGCTGGAAAAGGAGATAGGAAATAAGTATGGCTTAAATTATATATTTTAGATTAATGGGGGTCTCCGCCGACTTTCAACCTCATCTACTCGCCGTCCTTGCCTCGATCTTCACCAATGCTTCGGCAGCCGCCTCTCGGACATCCTCATCTACATCATTCTGAACCACGTAGGTCAAAGGCTCGATTGCCCGTGAATCGCCGATCTCACCGAGAGCCATGCAAGCATAAAAGCGGGCATCTGGGTCCCCATCTTCGAGGTCCTTTATTACCCGGTCGAAGTGCTTTGTTTCCCCCAACTTCCCCAAAGAAACCGCAGCCCGTCCTCGGACACCTACGTCCCCATCTTCGAGAGCCTCAGTGAGTGGATCGACTGCCCGTATATCGCCGATATCACCAAGAGCCACGGTAGCCCAAAACCGGACATCAGCGTCATAGTCTTTGAGTGCTTCGATCAGTGGATCGACTGCTCGTGCATCACATATCCTACTGAGAGCCAAGGCAGCGTTACATCGGACCTCCGAGTCCTCGTCCTTGAGAGCCTCGATGAGAGGGTCAACCGCATCCACACCTATCTCACCCAGAGCCTCTGCAGCATATCTTCGCAGGACATCACTTGGATAACGCGGATCTTTGAGAGCGTTCATTAGATAATCAACCCCTCTGAGGTCACCCATCTTTCCAAGAGACGAAGCAGCATACCACCGGACCCAATACTCTTCGTCACTGAGTGCTTCGACCAGTGGATCAACTGCTCTGTCATCGCCGCCTATCTCGCCGAGAGCCTCGGCAGCATATCTTCGGACTGACGAATCCTCGTCCTTGAGAGCCTCGATGAGAGGATCAATTGCCCTGGAATCGCTGATGTTACCCAGAGCCTCTGCAGCACCCGCTCGGACACCCCATTCTTCGTCGTTCAGTGCTACGATGAGGGGATTAACAGCAGGTTCTCCAATCTTGACGAGAGCTGAGATAGCACCGTCTTGGACGGACCAGGATTCATCTTTGAGAGCCTCGATTAGAGGATCGACTGCTATAGGATCACCGATCTCGCCGAGTGCCCAAGCTGCCTCTGCTCGGGTCAATTCGGAGGTGTATGTTAATGCTGTAATGAGTGGTTCAACCGCATTCGGATTGCCTATCTCGCCGAGTGCCGTTGCTGCCGCTGCAGGAACAGTGTTATCGAATCCCTTCAAAGCAGTGATGAGGGGGTCGACCGCCCTATCATCGCCTATATGTCCAAGGGCAAATGCCGCCCTTTCTTTGACCCTCCAATAATCATCCTCTTCCAAAACCATAATTAGTGGTTCGACGGCACTAACATTACCCGTTTTACCAAGCCCCACAGCAGCCCATACTCGAACCCACTCATATTCATCATTCAGTGCGAATATAAGCGGGTAAACTACTCCATCTCCGCCTATGTCACCAATGGTCTTTGCAGCACCTTCACGAACCCTGTCATTCCCTACAAGTAACGCTATAACCAATGGTGGGATTGCTGGTTCTCCCATGTCGCATAAAGTATCAATTGCCTCCAATCGAGCCTCAGCATCGTCCTCATCCATAAATCCAATGAAATGCCAAACAGGAGATAGTTCACCAAGAGCCCAAAAGACAATCTCTCGGACATCCTGATCTTCATCTTCCATAAGTGCTGTAACGAGCGGGTCATATGAGTCAGTATCACCGATCTTACCAAGAGCCCAAGCTGCATAGAATCTGGCACTATGATATTCATCTCCCTCCAAAACTACAATTAACGGATCAACTGCCCTAGGATCACCGATCTTACCAAGAGCCCAAGCAGCATTTGCTCGAACGTCTGGATGCTTGTCCGTAAGAGCCTCAATGAGAGGATTAACTGCCCTAGGATCACCGATCTCACCAAGTGCTTCTGTAGCGATCAGACGGATTGCTGAATCAACATCTTTCAGATCCAGGATCAAGTCGTCTACCTCATCAGCTACGGTGGGCATCAACAGCACCGCCAAAGCCAGTAGGTAAAGAACCGCTTTTAGTATCGTCTTAGTCACCCTCTTGGAAGGAGCTTCTCAATACGTCTGAAGTTTGTTGTAAGCTACTCCTAGCCTTCCGGCGTCCTTCTATGCTTGATACTTTTCCATGTTATCAACATAATACTGCTCGAATATCGGAAGATGCAGTAGGAATTGCTGTAATAGAGCTTTTCTGCTACTATTGGAATCTAGTTCAGAGATGGCTTGTCTGATGTCTGTATGTGGGATCGAAATATAACCACGACTACCTCTACCACTGATAGAAACTTCTACTCGCTTGTCCGTTGTAGCGACCATACAATATTCTGCAGCGGATCTTCCGGATCCATCACGCCAAAAGGGTACCCTATTGGTCATGTGTTTACTCAGGGGGATCATAACTCCTTTGAAATCTTCAATTTTCGTATTGATTTGTTGGAGTAATTCCTCAATCTCCTTTTCTTCTTTCCGGAGTTTCGATGCCTCTTGGTCCTCTTTTTTCTGTTCTTCCTCGGCTCTTAGGGCAACATCTTCTTCGTATTTTCTCTTCTTTTCTTCAGCCGTCTTTCTCAACTCATCTTCCATGATTTTATGTAAGTCAATCCATCCTATTTAATGGCACTACTTTCCAAGTGGTGCAGCTACCCGCAGGAGGGTCAGCTTTAATATATACCAGGTAATAAAGCTGGGATCGTAAGAAACGTGGAGGCTGAAAATGGGAAAAGACGAAAGCAGCCTCCGGTCGCCTGGCAAGCCTACCGGAGGTGTTGAACCACTGCAAGATAGTAGTAGCTCTGTTTCCAAGATAAAGCTTTCGGAGGAGATCGCCTTCCTCCGAGAGCGGAACCGTGAGCTAGAAACCGAGAACGCTTTTTTGAAGGAGCGGGAGAACACCCTCACCCGTGACGGTATCGAGACCTTGAACGCCGTCGTCGAAGCCCTCCGAACCACCCACCCCGGGAAGGAGACTGCTCGATTTTTGAGGGACTCCGACGAGAGGATCAAGTCCGCCTCCCCAGAATATCGCCCCTTTATCGTCAACTCTCGGATCAAAGCAGCAGCTGCTATGATTCGAGATGTCCCCGCCCCCGCAATCGAAGAGGGAGAAAACAGATTCACCTACACTACAAATACCCGCACTCAGAACCGAGCCCGAGCCCTCGTCGATCATATACAACGCACCGATAAATCCACTATCAAGAGCAGCGATGCCAGGACCGTATTGGAGACGATTGAAGGAAAGCCCCTTGATCGAAAGATTGTGCATCGGGCGTTAAACGCCGCTCAAAGCATTCTACGTGCTTCAAAAGACAAGATCGGCGGTATATCGCGGCTGATCATGCCCTCCGCTCCTCTACGTCCTCGGCGTGATGATCGTGATATCTTCGGTGGTGGTGGTGGTGGCAATGTGTCACGCCGTCGGAGGGAGGGGGCACCACCGGGCGGCTGATCCTGGGGGATCTGGTATCGCGTGTGATCAAGTTTTGTAGGTAAAAGATAATACGATTTCGGGGTTGTGTGTTATGTTGTGTCATGTCTAGTCGTGTCTGTATATATTCGTCGATTTTATATTCATCTATTTATGAATCTCTTCTCGTCAATATCGTCTTTCCGTCGCCGTGGCAATCTGTCACGCTCGCCAGTTATATTAATATTATTTGTGCCCCAGCATTTCCTCGATCTTCTCTTTCAGCTCGAAGGGGTATCGCCTAGCCCTCTTCCCGTCTCTCCGGACGTTCTGAGCCTCCATCCCCACAGCATTCAACAGCCTACCTAAAGGTCTGGACTCCATCCCCACCACTTCGGCAACCTCTGACACGCTCGGCTCTATCCCTCGGCTATGAAAGTCTCGGATTGCCTCGATTGCCTTCTCGACGACTCCCTCCTCTGTCTTTGGTAAGGCTTTTTTGCGTGTCTTTGGTAAGGATGCGTCTTTGGTAAGATCGGCTTTTGTAAGTGTTTGGGGTGTCTTTGGTAAGGATTTAGGCGAGGGTCTGTCTTTGGTAAGTGTCTTTGGTAAGGGATCGTCTTTGGTAAGGGTGGAGTCGGAGATCGCCCCCACCTCGTCGTCTTTGGTAAGAGTTAAGTTTTTGCCAATGTATTGCTTCCGAGTCTTCCCGTCCTCCCACCAATACCGTGACCAGTAAGGACCATGACCCGGACCATCCCGGCATTTCTTACATCGCTCTTTGTTGCACTTATAAAAGTCCTGGCGATAGACTCCACCCTCTGGAGCTTTGATGGATCTCATGATAATGTCTTTGGTAAGGATAGTATATATAAGTTCTTACCAAAGACGCATCCTTACCAAAGACAGATCCTTACCAAAGACAGATACCCGTCCCATCCTCCATCCAGGCGGAAGAAAACGCATTCTCGGCGATCCTGGAGATTATAATAATCTGCGAATATTGGGGAGAATTTTACGGTCTGCATATATTGAGGGGCGTTGGGCATATCGTCCCTCAAAATCATCACTCCGCATGCGGGGAGGTCGGATCATTGCCTCCCCTTATATTTATATTATCACGATGATACCACCACATCCACACCGGGGAGAGTCACCAGCCCTCCCCGACCTCTTCTGATCACCCTCTCGGCATCGAGAAATATATACGATCTTTGCAGTCGCCCGATGCCGATATTTTTCCCAGTAATATCTTCGCATGGATTCGTGTTACTCGGGCAGCCTCGACCGCTCCATCGCCAAGCGAAGAGCGCTCTCAGCATGCCCTCGTCCCCTCTCTCCTCTCCTGGCTTGGTGAGGGATGTATTGTTCTTTGTAGATCCTCTCCGGGTTCCGTCCTTAGTCCGGACTTCTCTCCGAATGCCTCAAAAATGAAGCCACGATGCCCGCTCTCCGGACTTAGCCTCCATCCGGCTACAATCATCCTCATCCACATCACCGGGCTCACAAAGTCGTACAGAGAGCGAATGTACAAATGTGTACATTGATATTTAGACCATTTTAAGACTCCGAAACCCACTTTCGCTATGTGGCGACACTGTACGTCCTCCGGAGATCGTGCCGTGTATCCGGATAACACGAATCTACACCAGGGTGTTACCCGGAGAGGAT
>Ga0209607_1004578_pt1 | contig 10234 bp, 9 predicted proteins | sample AD_UKC117_MetaG_FD_184413 | JGI IMG/M metagenome (GOLD analysis project Ga0209607, IMG submission 184413) | Active sludge microbial communities of municipal wastewater-treating anaerobic digesters from Hong Kong - AD_UKC117_MetaG (SPAdes)... | ecosystem: Engineered > Bioreactor > Anaerobic >... | reverse complement strand
GCATGCGGTTGGCTTCAATTTGCTGCAGACTCCTGGTCATAAAAACTGCGATTAAAGCCAGAATGGTGAGACTCAACCAGAATTTTTGCAGAAATGAGCGCAGTGAAGATTTATCCTCTGCGGATATCCTCACCAGACCATAGGCAAAATAAGTGATGGCCGCCGCCAGTTCAATGGCCAGAAAATTTACGAAAAACAGCAAAAATGCCCCACCCGCCATCGTCCATTGCTGGAGCGCCAGACAGATGCCGCAGGTTGCCAGGGGAGGTACCAGCGCCGTTGCAATAGCCACACCCGGCAAAGCTGAGCCAATTTTCTCGTCAACCAATGCATAAGCACCGGCAAAACCAGAAAAAAGCGCAATGATAATATCATATGTATTAGGTTGGGTTCGTGATAAAATCTCCGGACTCAACCCCAGACGAATAGGGATCAACCCTATCAAAACGGCAATCATAACTGCCAGAATAACGCCGATGGTTTCGGAAAACACAGCATTTTTTATCAGCTTACGATCACCACTGGACAGGCCCAAGCCAATGCCAAAAATCGGCCCCATCAACGGAGCTACCAGCATCGCCCCGATGACAACTGCCGTACTGCCAACCAAAAGCCCAAATGAAGCAATGACAGTTGATAAAACCACCATCAAATAAAACGGATAGGTGGGTCTGGATAGGTCGCTTATGGCTTGGTAGGCCTTGATTTTTTGCTCTCTCGTCAGTCGTTTATTGAGCTGAATACCAGACTTTAAACGTAACCATCGATTCAACATCAAACACACCTCATTCCACTGTCGCTGCCAGTAGGGATAATACAGCTAAAACAATGATTAACTCCAGCAGCGTATATCCCTGTTTGTCTGCTTTGCTGATCACTCCATCCCCTCCCATCAACCAATTATAAAACTCCAAATGAAATCACCTATGAATATTCGACAAGGCTGAAATTATTCCTTTAGTAATTATTTTGATCTGACTGACAACTGCCAATGGCTTTTTGCGGCTACTAAACGCATGCTGTGTGAGTCAGTTGCTACAATTCCGGTCTTCGTTTACAATGAATATCAACAAGACCATCCGTTAACCAAAGACTCGAATGTCTATAACTCACTTGTTTCGAAGGAGTTGTCATATTGACTGACAAAAGCACAAAATATGTGTGCGATATCTGTGGATACATTTACGATCCAGTCCAAGGCGATCCGGAAGTCGGTGTTGCACCAGGGACCAGTTTTGCAGATCTGCCAGACGACTGGGTGTGTCCGCTTTGCGGGGTAGAAAAATCAGTTTTTTCCCCCGTGGATTAGTTTATCAGTAAAGGAGAAGGTAAAATGGGTTGGAGTATTCTAAATTTTTCCGGTGATGAAATCATTGAAATTGCATTGCAGATGGAAGAATCCGGCAAGCTATTTTATGAGCGGGCTCAGGATTATGCCAAAGAAGCCAAACTAAAGGATATGTTGGCTTATTTGGCCCAGGAAGAAGAACAACATATCAAGACGTTCACCGCACTAGGTGAACAACTCAGCCGTCAATTCATCCCCAATGAGCGCTATGTCGGCGAGTATGGAGACTACGTAAATTCTTTGATCAACAGCCACATCTTTAAACTATCGGAAGTGGAGGATCTGGTGAAAGGCATCAAAACCGACCATGACATCTTACACTTTGCAATTAATTTTGAAAAGGACTCCATCGTGATCTTTCAGGAATTCAAGAATGCGGCCAACAAAGAAGGCGCGGAGATACTGGAAAAATTAATTCATGAAGAGCGCAACCATATTAAACTGATAAGCGCTTTTTTTAAAAACACGTAAAGCAATCCTTCTCTGCCAGAATCAGAGCGGTTATTTTTTCGTTTGAATAACAGAGCCGTCCTTAAATGGACGGCTCTGATTTTAGAAATCTATTGTCCGCGCTCAAAATCTCTCAGAATACTGGTCCGAATCAAATCAAAAGCTTCCGTTGATGTTTGCACCTGTTTGATCTGTCCGTTATCTATAATCGCATAGTTGTCGGCTAGAAGTTCTGCTTCCCAGGGGTCGTGGGTAACATAAAGAACCGGGATTTCCAGTTTTTTAAGTACACTACGAAAATCCGGCAAAATCCTTTCTTTAAGAACGACATCCATGCTGCTTAATGGTTCATCCATTAACAGTATTTTGGGCTGAGGAACAAGCGCCCGTGCCAGGGAAACCCGGCTTTGATAACCACCGCTCAATGTACGGGGACGCTTAAAAAGAATATCTTTTAAATCCAATAGTTCAATAATCTGCTCGAACGCTTCCAGTGATCCTTTGCCATTGCGCATTCCATATAGAATGTTTTCCTTTACGTTTAGGTGTCTGAAAAGCGCCGGATGCTGAGGGACATAACCTACATCACGATTTTCCGGTGGCTGGCCGATAATATCTTTATCATTGAGCAGCACTTGACCATTATCAGCCAAAATGATGCCAGCAATAATTTTAAGAAAGGTGGACTTGCCACTGCCGTTGATACCAATCAAAGCCTTGATCTCATTGCATATTTCCAGACTGGCATCCTGCAAAACTGTCAGACGGCCAAAACATTTTGAGATTCCTCTAGCTTGCAGCATATATTTGCCTCCTTATAGTCAGTATTGAAACGATCAAGAGGGACAAGGCTACACAGAAGACAGCTGCAGTAACGGCCATATCCAGATCTCCGGTTTCGACTTTGGTAAAAACATAGGATGCCAAAACCTGGGTCTTTCCAGGCATATTTCCACCGAACATAATTACTGCGGCAAATTCGCTTACAGAACGTGAAAACCCTAAGACAAAACCGGAAAAGAGAGCTTCTCCCATCAGCGGTAAAACGATGCGGAAAAACACCTTGCCCGGATGATCTCCTAATGTTCTGGCTACATCAATGACTTCCGGTTCCATTTGATCAACACCGGAAACCAGCGTACGTGCCGCCAGGGAATAGGAAACAAAAAACATCGCGAGAATGACGGCAAAAAGAGTAAAGGCCGCTCCAGTCTCTCCTAAAAAACCACAGGTTTTCCGTCCAAAGGCCAGCAAAAGCGCCAGACCTGCCACAGTATGAGGAAGGGCGATGGGCAGATCGTTAAATAGATTGGCAATTTTATAAACGACAGAGTTACGATAAAACAAATGATAATAAGCAAAGCCAATCGCAAGCAACAAACCGAGAGCTGCTGCCAATAGGGCAGCTATTATCGTATTTTTTACGCTATTCCAAAAGTAAGGATCTACCAGCGTGGCTTTAATTCCTTCCGTTGTAAGGTTAAAAACCAGTGCTAAAACAGGAAATACGATCAGTAGTAGAAACAGGGGCAGGAAGAAAATTCGAACCACTTCTTTATTCATAAGCTTTCCACCCATATTTTTCGAATTCGGCTACATTTTTTACTGCGTGAGCAGCGAATGCTTCAGCTAATTCAAGCTGCGCCCCTTTGATAATGGCAGTCCCAAAAATGATTTCCCCTGTATCCTTTGCATCTATTACTTCTGCGATTTCCAGTTCATTACCGTTGGCAACACTTGAATAGATCAAGCCGGCATCCAACTGGTCTTCTTTTACCATAATTGCGACCTGATTAACCGTACTTGGCATTGCCTTGATACGAGGAGATACTTTGTCCCATAAGCCTCTGTTTACAAGCGCGTTTTTGGCATATATGCCAGCTGGAGCCTGTGGATCTGCAATTACCAGAGTTACCTCATTGTTTGCCAGATCTTCCAGCTTCGTCACTTTGCTTTTGCCACTTTCGGAAACTACCAGGACAATATTGTCATTTAAAAACTTACTTCCTGATTCCAATTTTTGGTCTTCTTCTAATTTTTCAATGTAGAGCCAATCTGCTGAATAATAGAGATCACAAGGCTGACCTTGTGTGATTTGTGAGTATAACCCGCCGGACGGTCCATAGTTTACAGCTACAGTTGCACCTGTTTCATCCTGGAAAGATTTTATAATCGTATCCATCGGACTCTTCATACCGGCTGCTACATATAGATTTAATGTTTGACCGGAAAATGAAATCTTTTCTTTTTCCTCTGCAGGCGGGTTGGGGGTCTCAGGGTTGTCAGTCTTTTGACTGCATCCTGCTGTTATAAGAACCCCGAAAACCAATAAAACCGCTAGAATTAAACCAATAACTTTTTTCATTTCACTACCTCCTCATTTTTTCTGCTCAATAGAATTTACTGCCCTCCTCCCCCAAAAAATAAGCGACCCGGGGAAAGATCCCAGGTCGCATTTTATACGAACATTAAAATTGCAGGAAGCAATATAATCTCCTTTCCACCCTGGGAGGCACAGCCGTTTCCAGCTATACCCTATCGGCCAAATACCCGTTGATATATATACATTAGGGCAAGAGGCTCGGAGCAATATTAAGCTATATAACAACACAAATCAAAAATGTGGACATATGCCCACAAACATAATAAGCCTATTTAATTGATATTTCAAGATAATGTTTAAAAGCAACATTTATATCCGTATTTGCCATTGTGTTGAAATCATTCTTTGAGCAAGACCAGATCGTTTTGTTTTGCTCCCAATCTACTCATGAAAAGGTTACATTTACAGAGGAATAAATAATAAAGATTAGCTTTACGGCAACCGTATAAGGTTTCAAAATTGCCCTGGCCTTTTGCAATTACAACATCAGCCTGGTAAAAAATCTTTTTAAAGGAAGGGGTAGTATAAGCGAGGTCAGTTCCTGGAATATTACTGCCATTGTTGATAATTTCAGCCAGCTGATCCATCCCAACCAGATAAGCATCATCTTCCGTAATGTCGTTCAAAACCGGTTTGCCGCGTGTGGCAAAATAAATTCTCAGCTTGGGAAAGCTGTTTTTTATAGTATCGACAAAAATTTTGTCAAAGACAATCTCCCCGGCATTGTCACCCAGATAAAGCAGGGTAACAGCATTGTGCAAATCATTGTGCAGGGAATGAAGAGCTTCCTGGGAAAGACTGGTTTCCAAAGTTGTATCTATGATTTCCAGAACTTTTTCCCGGGAAAGACCATCAACAGGACCGAAATCAATAATGTTGCCTGCTGCAGCCAGTTTCAAGGCCGTCGCAAAAGGATCATCACTAGCGTTGCGAATACGCAACAGTTCCGGCTCCAGTTTGATCATTTCGCAGTTATAATACCCTTTGTCTTCTTTATATGGATCCGGGTTGCCCAACACTTCTACAAGAATATTCTGAATCTTGTGGGCGATAAACGGAGCGCTGACATCGTCTCCCACACCCAGCATTTCTGCCATCACCTTTTGCAACGTTTGGCGTTGCACATCTTCATCATGAAGATGTGTTTTAACTGTGCGCACTGCTTGTCTAAGCAGGCAAGGCAAACAATCAATACTGTGCTTCATAAATACCCTCCATTCCAGCAGATGGGTGTGTTATAAAATGCTGTAGATCTGCTGTATATATGGCAAATCAACTACCGGTTTAAAACCCCGTCTTAACCGCGATATAAACGGGTAGCATCTTCAATCAGTTTGAAGGACTTGCGGTAACGCTCACACAGATCTTTATAGACGTCAATCGCCATTTTGGTAAAAGTACGCTGGTATTCATTGGTGTCCTTGATGACCTTGGCAGGATTTCCAAAAGCGAGTTTCCCATCGGGAATAACCAGTTTGGAAGGCAAAACACTGCCTGCTCCAATAAAACAATTATCCCCAATCTGACAGTTGTCACAGATCGTTGACCCCATCCCAATGGTCACATTACTGCCAATTGCGCAGGGACCATGAATGATGCATCCGTGACCTACGTCTACGTTGGCGCCGATAAAAGCCACGGAACCCGGTTGGGCGTGAAGGGTACAATTTTCCTGTACGTTGGCCCCATCACTGATTACAATGCTTCCGTAATCACCTCGTAAAACTGCACCAGCCCCAATAAAACAATGTTTACCAATGGTTACGTCACCAATCAGAATGGCATCAGGATGAACAAAGCAGGAAGGATCAAGAACCGGGGTTTTTTCTTCAAATTCGTAGAATGGCACAGACAAATCTCCTTAATAAGTTATTATTGCAACATTAAATAACATAAGCGAGCATATGCTCAACACCAGATTCAATATAGTATTTTTTTCTTTAGGTAGTCAAGAGCAAAATTGTTTGACAATCCATTAAACACCGTTGGGCCTGCCGTTGATAATCCATCCGGGGGCTCGTGAATATATGCTGCTTTTTGCCGAAGGCATCATGTATTACGAACAACTGTAATTTGTTGCTTTATTTTTCTCTTTTCTTCATACATAATCTGGTCTGCCATTTTAATCAGTTCCTCAACCGTTTTGTATTGATAATCGCCTGCGTTGATAATTCCATGACTTGCGCTTACATTATATGGTCGGTTTCCCTCTTGGTTTATTTGGTTGAATCTCGCCGCAATTCTCTGCCAAATACACTCAGCACTTTCCTGATCGGTATCATGACAAACGACAATAAATTCATCACCTCCGTGGCGAAATATGTAATCCGTCTCTCTGATTCCTGCTGCAATCTCATGAACAATCGTCAAAATTAATTCATCGCCGGCATCATGTCCCAGAATGTCATTGACCATTTTAAGACCATTGATGTCGATCATGCAAATACTGATTCTGTCTCTTTGGCGTTTATTTTCCGTGATGGAACGATGTAGCCGTTTTAGACCAGTTCCTCTGTTTAAAACGCCTGTAAAAGCATCATATTCAGAGAGGTATTTGATTCTCAAATAAGACTGTTTTCGTATCTCAATAAACAAAGAAATCGAGAATGATATAAGCAAAACCAATCCAAAATCAAACAAATTGTCCGTAATCACCCTCTTGACTCGATCCATCCAGTTTGCGGACAGTATATAACCTTCGGGATCTGTACCACCGATTATCGTAACGACCTTCCAATCACTTTCATCCAGAATCACCCGATCACTCGATAAGAATTTATCTGCCAGTATGACTGCCGAAGCCGTAAAGAGACCATTGGGAGTGATGAAAGAGCTTTCGTTCCGGTTTATTCTTTCCCATTCCGAAGGATACTTTCGAGAGAAGAGCCGATCTTTTTTTTCAGCAAACATAAATCCCCACTCTTCTTCCGGGTCAGTGCTGGAAAGCCAGTAGCCTGCGGAATTCAGCAGATAAATGCGGCCGCTGCTGTCTGTACCGATATTTTTAAACTCATCAATGAGATTTTCAGCCAGATAGTTTAACATTACGATCCCCATGAGTTGGTGATGCTGATCATAAACCGGTGCTCCAAACCGGATCATGGGTTTATAAGGAACTTCAATCGCATCGTTCTCGATATTTAAGTCAAGTTTGGAAATATAAACCTGTCCTTCCTCTAAATTTATGGTGTCAGTAAAATAATAGCGGTCCTTCTTGTTCTGAAGTTCAGAAGACTCAACCACATAGGCGCCCTTTTCACGGGAATAATTGATCCGAATTTTCTCATCTCCGTTGCTATCGATGAATCGAATTTGGTCGTATATTTTTTGCTCTTGCGCAAACTCCCGCCACCGTTCAATAATTCTCGACTTTTCATCAGCGGCTTGACCCCCGGTTTCATATGTGTTGGTCAAATAATAGAGATCCGCAATAATTCCATTGATTTCTTTGCCCAGGAGCCGTGATTCAGTGGCTGTGATCCAGTTTTCTTTGGCTGTTAGTTCATCAATTCGTATACGATCCATATTCTTTTGCAGGAAATATTGAAAACCCACCAAAGAAATTGACATCACTAAAAATATAATCAGAGAATATTTCACTGCTCCCGTATAATTGAATTGATTCTGCGGAGATTGTTGCAAGAAAAAACCTCCCTTCTGATAATCGAGTTTAAATCTTTCCTATGTTTTTAGGTGCTTTTGGGCTTTGTTTAATTACATAATTCCAATCAGCTATTCATAATCCTGCAATCATTCTAAACCAAATTGTCTCAAGTGCGTTATCATAACTATATAAGTCCGAGTCACAATAGCCTGTCTGCCTGATCAAAGCCCAATGACCCAGTGTATTTAAACCAATACAGAAATAATAAGATAGAATAAAAACATGGCCCAAGGAATGTGGGGGAGGTAATATGCATGTGTGATACGATGGTCGCTTTGGGAAACGCCACGGCGGACGGCCGGGTTCTGTTCGCCAAAAACAGTGACCGCCAGCCCAACGAACCGCATGTAATCATCCAAATACCACGGCGCCATTATGCGCCAGGCACCCGGCTGCAGTGTACCTATATCGAGGTGGATCAGGCAGAGGAGACCTTGGCGGTGCTCTTGTTGAAACCCTCCTGGATCTGGGGATGCGAGATGGGTTGTAATGAATTCGACCTGAACATTGGCAATGAAGCGGTTTTTACCCGGGAAAAATATGGGGAGCCGGCCTTGACCGGTATGGACATGATCCGCCTGGCCCTGGAAAGGTGCCGCGACAGCAAAGCGGCGCTGGACTTTCTGATCGAGCTGCTGGAACGCTACGGTCAGGGCGGCAATTGCGGCTACCGCAAACCTTTTACCTATCATAATTCCTTCCTGATCGCCGACCCGCACCGCGCCTGGGTTTTGGAAACGGCCGGCCCATATTGGGCTGCCGAACAGGTCACGGGGGTGCGCAATATCTCCAACGGTCTCAGTATCGGCAGCGCCATGACGCGTTGTCACCAGGAACTGATCGAACATGCCCGCCAAAAGGGATGGTGCAAATCTGAAGACGATTTCGACTTTGCCCGCTGCTACAAAGATCCCCTCTATACTCATTTCAGCGGCTCCGCTCAGCGAGGCAGTCTTTGCCGGACGGAGCTGGAAAAGCAGCACGGCAAAATTGACGCAGCCACCATGATGTCTGTTCTTCGTTCTCACCACCCAGCCACGGAAGGCCGCCAGTTCAGCCAATCCTCCCTGAAAAGCGTATGCATGCATGGCGGAGGCATCATCGGTGATCATACCACCGGCAGTTATGTCGCATCGCTGAGTGAGTCGGACTGCGTTTACTGGGTTACCGGTGCGTCCACACCCTGCCTGGCGATTTTCAAACCGCTCTGGTTGATGGATCATAATCCGCTTCTGTATTCGGAGGCGGAGCAGGAGCAGGCCGTTGCTTACTGGCAAAAACGGGAATTGTTTCACCGCATGGTCGTCAACCAGCAGATTCGAAATCTGGATGAATATATAGCAAGACGGCATCGGCTGGAGGCGGAATGGCAGCAGGCGGTTAACGTTTTGCAGACTGAGCGGGCTGATGACGGCAAGAAACGCGACTTTATGCAAAATGCCTGGCAGCAGGAAGATGAACTGATTGCGGCTTTGCTGCGTGAAAACAGCGCACAGCCGGTTCGCATCAAGGGTTCCCCCTATTTCCGCCGTTACTGGCGGCAGCAGGAAAAGACCCGGCAAAGAGGTCTTTGATATGCGCATACTAATTGCCCCCGACTCTTTTAAGGAAAGTTTGACCGCCGCCCAGGCTGCTGCCTGCATTGCCGAGGGGATACGAAAAGTCCTGCCGGACGCGGAGATCACCCAGCTGCCTTTGTCGGACGGCGGAGAAGGCTTGACCGAAACGCTGGTCACCCCTATGAACGGCCGGATGCTGGCGCAGGAGGTCACTGCTGCCATGGGCAACCGGGTGACGGCCTGCTATGGAATAGCCGGCGCGCAAACCGCCATCCTTGAAATGGCCGCGGCCTCCGGCCTGGCCCTGGTGCCGCCGGCGCAGCGAAACCCGCTGCAGGCCACCACTTATGGTACCGGCGAACTGATCCGGGCGGCCCTCGATCAGGGATGCCGCCGTCTGATCATCGGGATTGGAGGCAGTGCCACCAATGACGGCGGAGCGGGCATGGCCCGGGCCCTGGGGGTCAGAATGATGAACACTCAGGGGAATGATATCGCTGAAGGTCCCGCCGGTTTGCTGGAACTGGAGGCCATTGACATGGCTGCGATCGATGCGCGTCTCGCTCATACGGAAATAAAAGTGGCCTGTGATGTGACCAATCCCCTCTGCGGTCCGCAGGGAGCCTCCCGGGTTTACGGTCCGCAAAAAGGGGCTGATGCAGCTGCAGTAGAGCTCATGGATCGAGCGCTGGCAAGAATGGCGGAGGTAATAAAGCGCGATCTCGGCCTGGCTATCGCTGATCTTCCGGGCGCAGGTGCAGCGGGCGGATTGGGTGCAGGACTGGCGGCTTTTGCCGGAGCCACTTTGCAGCCCGGGCTGGATCTGATCA
>Ga0209607_1004576_pt1 | contig 10236 bp, 13 predicted proteins | sample AD_UKC117_MetaG_FD_184413 | JGI IMG/M metagenome (GOLD analysis project Ga0209607, IMG submission 184413) | Active sludge microbial communities of municipal wastewater-treating anaerobic digesters from Hong Kong - AD_UKC117_MetaG (SPAdes)... | ecosystem: Engineered > Bioreactor > Anaerobic >... | reverse complement strand
GACTGCCGACTGCCGACTGGTACTGCCGACTGCCGACTGGTACTGCCGACTGCCGACTGCCGACTGCCGACTGGCTTATGGCCTCCACCTGAACGACTTCCCGTCGATGGCCCGCATGGTGCAAAGAACACCGTTCAGATGATCATACTCATGCTGGACCAGCTCGGCGAGATCATCGGTCACATGCCACTCACACTGCTCCCAGTTCTCGTCGAGGTATCTCAGGGTCAGGCTGCGGTGACGCTTAACCCTCACCAGCAGATTGGGCAGGCACATACAATCGTCCCACAGCTCAATCAAATCATCACTGAGATCATGAAGCTCCGGGTTGATGATGATCAGGGGCTCGTCGATGTTGATATAGATCACCCTCCTCAATATTCCAAGCTGTGGCGCTGCTATGGCCCGGCCAAAGTGATACTTCGCCCTTACCTCCTCCATCACACCGTGGAGGTCTGCCATCCACCCCGGAACAAGATTAAGCTCACTCTCAAGCACCGGCTCACTCACCTCGTAAAGGGTGGGATCACCTATAAGCAGAAGATCATCAAGTTTTTTCATTTTGCCGGATTTTTATGCAAATGTACGCAAGCATTACCCATTTCATTTCAGTGAAGGACTGCCCGTCGGTATTTTTATCCCATACACACAATGCCCTATTTTGGAAAATTTCTCGTAAAACTGATCTAAATCACCAAACATCATGCCTGCTTTGTGGGCGAGTTCTCCCACCCCAGGAGATGCCCACAGGATAAAAAGCCCAAGCACGATCTTCGCTGCAGGATGAATCCTGAAACCTGTCTTCTTTCTGATTTTCCCGCTCTGATTCAGAGGCAAGATACTATCAGTTGATGACTTAGGGACAGATTACTTTTAGTTTTCTATTGTTGAGAGCTTCAATTAGCTCGTCAAGATGATCTCTTCCAAACCTTCCGAGATCATCCTCGTCAAGCACTATCCTTCGCTTCTTGCCACTGCGAATAATGATATCGGCAAACAGATGATTGGCAATATTGCGATGAATCTTTACCCTTATGATATCGTCATAGGCTATCCGGCCAATATATGATATTCTCCACTGGACTATCACGGCCGGAATCCCCAGTACCACCATAACTAATCCTGGCCAGAGGTCAAACGGATCGTCGGTTTTGAAGAACCTGACGATAAGAAGGATACCATAGAGAATTGCTGAGAAAATGGTAGCCAGACTAACTGCCTTAAGCCATTTCGGCTGATTGTCATAGATCTGCAGATGGCTATCCTCAAAGGAGATCTCTCCTGAATAGGTAAGGAAAACTTTCTTCATATCTTATTTTTTTTGGTTGCAACTATCGCTTAAGTGGCCTGAGACCTGGTCTCCTGAACCAGAACAGGCCGGTCAATACAGCCAGAGCTGCCGATATTATCAGCATTTCGAAGGAACCCAGATACATATTGAATCTTGCTGATTCCGTCACCAACAATTCTGTATTCACGTCAGAGTGTATACTCCCCATCATCACTATCATTCATCCAAGATGCAGGGCCCAGGAATATCCGATATGACCGGTCATAAGGATCAGACTGTTCCTTACAAACCCAACCATGAACAGGCTTGTATGGGTAAGCATGCCTATAATACCTCTGTCCAGGAAGATCCATTTATAGAAAACAAAATGTATCAGCGCAAAGAAGAGCGCCAGGGCGACTGATGCAAACAGAGGCCGGATTTTCATCTTATCAACCAACCCGAAAGAGTCATCAAGAGGTGAGATTTTGTTTAAACTACCAAGGTGATAGGAATTGTCAAGAACTCCTTTGTACGCCCATATACCACCATACATTGCCACTGTGTAAACCACGAAGCTGCCGTCATCGAATTCTAACAGCAACTGGTGCTTCTCAGGATGCTCCTTGAAAGGGGCATAATAACTCATGTTGGTACCATTTCCGATAGTAATGCAAACATCTTCATCACAATGCATATCAACAAACATCCCGTGTCCTTTTGCTGACAGAATCTTTCATCCTGTCAGGAGCGTTGGGTAATCGCAGGGGTCACCGCAATAAAAAGCATACTTATGCTTGCCGCTAGGCGGATGAACCCTGGTTATTATTCTATTTGTCAGGATGTTGTTTGCTTGCCTGGAGATGGTTTGTGATTCGGGAATTTCTATTATGACGATTACTGACTTGGATTTAAACAGATTGTCTTTCTTATTTGGTAATGCTACTCAACTTTCAACATATCAAAGCCCGATCCGCCAATCGGCGAATCGAAAGAGCTCACGAGCCACGAACCTTGGTGAGTGGCGAATAATGTGCAGTTGGCGTCCCGATGCATCTGGAGGGTGGCACGCCGTGCGCCGCACCGAATGCTGATCCGGTTGTTTCATTTTTCTGGTGTTTTTTCATCCGGAATTATTTTGATTAATCAGTTCGTCCAAGACTTTGTATTTAATTTCTTACAGTATTCTTACGGCATTTACGGTATGCTGGCATTACACGCAACGGTCACACAGATGGCAAGTGGCAATTTGCGGGCTACGTTCCTATCCACCGTTACAAACCTTGATGCGGGGCAGTAAGCTTCAAACCTCCGCAGACCTGCCATTTGCTATATGCAATACCGTGTGCCGTTATTGCTAAAAAATCTCAAGACTATCAATGTTTTTTATGGATTCAAGAAAGCCTTCTTTTTCAAATTTTCTTTTCCAGATATCCACTGGTGTATAGCTCATCGTCATTGTAGTGCTCTTAATAATCAGATATCTCTCACCTATTTCTAAATCAAGGCCTTCAACAATATCCTTATCAAAATAAATCTTACTGTTCTTTACTTTGGTTATCAGGTAAGGACGCGAATTAATCCTGTAAACCTGGTCTATTCCATCGATTTTTATCTATTACTTTTTTAAAAACACTCAGCTTGGCTTTCTCGAGATTCATAACCGCAAAACCTCTTTCATCATGCCGCGTTGATGTCAGGAGTACTGATTCATTGTCTGCAAGATTGTATCTTCTAAAAGCCTTTGGAGGTATCTGAATAGATAAATCTTCTCTCAGAATAGAAATTCCATATGCTTCTTTTGCTCCGGGTTCCTGGTGATAAACCGGGCATTGCTATCGAAATAAGTTGTTTTGTTAGTTTACACTGAACTCATTGATACTTAAACAGCAAAAAACTAATAATACAAATTAAGTATCACTATTGTCGGGTAAAAAATAGATTATAAAATTTTAACCGAACAAAAATGATTCAACATGTTCAAGGGTTATACCTGTTGCCCAGTATCAGTTTATCACTTGAATCATCAACCTCATATAGTTGGGGTTTACGTGGACCATTGCCTTCGGCATGGTGTATGATGAATAAGCGCTTGCCTTCAAAGGTTGTAAATAACATGCCATGACCCGAGTTATCACCCTTAAAGGCTTCTTTTTCCTGAATCCAGGGCCCTTTTATGGTGCCTGATTCAGAATAAGCAATCCCCTGAGCATACCTGTTAACGCCCCAGCTCGACCATAACATCCCCAATTTACCGGTCTTTGTTCTGAATAGTTGAGGACCGTCAGTTACCCATCCCGGCATTTTCATGCCGAATGTTGCTTCACCTATGCTGTTCATTTCTTTTGACCAGGAAGCTTCACTGGCGCGGAAGATGGTTGTTGGTTCTGCCGTACGATGCGTCAGGTCTTTTGAGAGGGGCATATAATCCATGGTCCCATCAATCAGCTGAGTCCATTCATGTACAAATACCATATAGGTGGTATCATTTTCCTCGTAAAGTGTTCCGTCAATGATGTCCCAGTCTTCAGGGCCCAGACAAAAATCATGTTCGTCAACCAACGGCTTATAGGGTCCTTCAGGGGAATCAGATACCAATAGCTGAGTCTGGTTGAGCGGTACATTGTATCGGCGGGGAACAGCCTGTATAACTACACTGTGATCATTCCAGGTACCGGCCAGGTAATATTTACCACCGATATAGTGAATCTCAGCGGCTGCTACAAAATTTCCGTCCATCCAGGTGCCGGTGAGATCAATAATCGAGTACGGCCCGGTCCACATTTTCAGGTCGGTGCTTTTGTACAAACGACCGCCTGTACCTGTTAAGTAGTAGGTGCGGCTTTTTGTATCCGGAAAAATGAAAGGATCACTCATGAAAATATCATCCAGAGAAACAGTCTGAATTTTCGGCTCCGGGAAACGCGGTCTGGGCGGCCTCTGTTGTCCTTGTGTACCAACCGGTGGAATCATTCCTCCGAAATTCCTTTGACCCGGATCGGCCAAAGGGGCCTGTTCTCCACGAACGATCTTTTTCTTTTCTGTGTTTTGAGCTTGAACATGAGTTGTATGCGAAATACAAATCATTATTGAAATCCATAAAACTGTTGCAAAACAATGTGTCAATCTTTTCACAATTTGCCGTTGTTTGATTAGCTGAATATTTTTGTCCTAAAACTGTCGTAATTCTTTTAAGAAAATCCAGTTGAAGTTAATAAAAAAACTATTGACCATTATGTTTCTGAAATTCTCCTCACCCATGGCCAAATCAATAAAGGAAGTAATATCAACTTTGGTCTCTGAAGCAATTTGTAAATATTTGGTTTAAGATTCATCTGGTTTAATTTTTGCAGTATCGTATTGATATGGCATACAACGACCCGGCGGTACCGGGGCCAGCGGGCTGGCTTTTGCCCGGCGGCTTTAGCCGCGAAACCGGGCCGGTAAAGTGCCAACTGTTTTTGGTGTGCTGATCTTGTGGATTAGCACGCAAAAACCCATCGCGGCACAGAAGCCAATGACATATGCTGACCTGTTATAGCCAGTGCCCTTTATTAAGGCCTGTGTATAAGGTTTATTTCTGATAGTTCCTGTCCAATTTGATGAATTCCAAACAGAATTTTTTCTGTTTGGGCAGCAGATGGTTTCTTACGACCCTGTACATATTGAGAGAGTAAGGTTGGATTCATTCTAATCTTGTTGGCAAGGAACTTAGCATTAATGACTTTGTAGTACTGGAAAAACTGCTTAAAGTCAATTTCAAACTTAAGATTCTCTTGTGTAATGCGGATACCGTCTTCTTCAAAATAGAGATTTGCAGCTTCAAGAGCATTATCTATTAATTCAGGAATTGTCCTGCCAGTAGTATAGATAGGATATTCTTCAGAGAAGGCAGAAAAACCAGTATCTGTCTTTTCCACTATCATTTTAATCTTTTTGTTCGTTGTTTTTATCTCCATTACCTTTTTTATTCTCCAACTTCAGACCTGCATCCTTGAGTGTCTTTCTCTCAAGCCCTTTACCGACCTCCAGACTACCATGATTTGGGAAGATTATTATGCCTGATTTCTTGTTGTGTTTAAGTTTTACATGCGAACCATTTTGTGAAACAGGGTACCATCCATATTTTGTCAGGATTTAATATAGTTCAGAACATTTCATTGTCTGCTAATAGGATATTACAGTACGAGGGTAAATAATAATTTACCTGGATGGAAGCTTTCTTCCAATTTTGTTATCGCATTGTCTATAACGGCCGGAGGTTTATAAAGTGCTGGATCTTGGAACGTTGTCATCATCCAGACACGCGGTTTTGGATTGTAACGAGAAGCGACCTGTTCCGCTAAATGCCAGCAATTTACTAACCACTTGTTGTGTGCAGTTTTTTATTTTCGCCTCCATTCATTTCCATCTAATTCATCATATCCAATAAAACCGATATTATCTGCATAATAAAAAGTATGTACTCTTCTTTCTAAACCATCACCAGGAATCCAAGGGCTAGAATTATTCGTTTTAAAAACTCTAACATTACTAAAAGAAACATTATTATCAAACACCATATCAATAATTTCACTATATTCACTCATAATATTGAACCCCTCCGCACGATTTTGTAAAGGAAAACCTATTACACCGTAAAATTCATTTGGATATAAAACCGTATAATCCCACTTGGCAGTTTCAATATCTGTTGGTTCTCTTCTAAAACGTAAACTATTTACAAATCGTTCCCCATCAATATGTGTTTCGATATATATTTCATATCTGTCATAAAAGTACAAATATGATATTCCAAAAAATCCGAAATATGTTTTTTGCTCTTTCATTAATTGAGCTGATGATATTATAAATACTGTTTCATCACCATTTTGGTTTTTAAAAGTTATTTCTTGTTCCTTTTCATATTCTGGCATAATAGCAAAATCATCATTAGTAAATTGATAATACACTATTTCAGGTTCTTTTACACAAGAAATTATTACAACTACTAAAGTAATTGTTGCTAAAAGTCTTATGTATTTCATTGAATTCATCATACTCCGTTTAAAATATTTTTAACTACTATTAATCCGATCCAATAACCATCGGCAAAAAATCATTGAAAAACTAAACGTGAAAGATACACACGAAGCCCTTCGCTTTCCAAAACTATCGGAATTGTTTGAAATTAAATGCCTGGATTGGTTGATCTAGTATGCGGCACAAAGTTCGGCGGTATGTGGCGTTGGCGCCCCGATGCATCGGGAAGGTGGCGCGCCGTGCCCCGCACCGATCGCAGAGAGATCGGGTGTAAACAGGAAAAAGAAATACAGTGATTTCGGGAAAATGAAGTGCAGTAAATTTGGGAACAAGAGTGCAGTGTTTTCGGGAACAATACTGCAGTGACTCTGATGTAAAAATATGCCTGTTTTCTCGTAAGCTTTCATCAAGTTTTAAAAAATTGTTTGTCTGTTCTGCATTCTATTTTGTTAGTCCCATATACCTGCTATTCTAAAGCCCCTTTTTAAGATAAATCATATCAACAAGTTGTATGTCACCATCAAAGATAGGGTGGTCATAATTGTCAGTGAAAAAATTCTTCACTCGATATGACTTTTCGAATCCACAACTTTCATAAAACGACAAGATTGCAGGCGTTTCACCTGTTCCGACTAGCATAATCTTGTAGTAATTTTTGTAGAATTCAGAAATGAAATTTATCAATGTTCTACCATAGCCTTTGCCTTGGTATTTCTCATATGTTGCGATGTTTTTCAATTCACAGGTTTCATTGTTTATCGGCACTACAACGCAGACACTTTTCAAATCATCATCATATAGAGCAAACAAGTCTCCAATAGGCAAATATTTGTCAATCATGTTTTCCTGCTCGTCTGCTAACAATAATAAGTCAAGGAACTGTTTTTTGTTTTCGATAATTTTTTCGATTCTCACTACTTCTCTGTTCTTTCCTTATTTTTCAAATCTTATTATTCGTTGTGTAGCCCAACATTGCCGCTAACGTTCGGCGAAACCGAGGCCGCGGAGCGGACGAGCTCATGAGAACACGAACCACTAGGTGAGTGGGCGAATAATGTGGCGTTGACGCAGAGTCGCGATGGCACGTGTTTTTGCTGTCAAGATAGGAGGCAGAGATTTTTCATTCAAACTGCGTCCGCCAGCCGCATTACAGGGTCTTAAACCATCAACCGGTTTTTGTTCGGCTGGCGTTCACGTCACCGTGCAAAAACCGTAACACCAGAAGGGAGTGCCCCGCGGGAGCAGGGCCGGCCGGCTGGTTTTTGCCCGGCGGCTTCAGCCGCTAAGCCGGGCCGATAAAGCACCAACTGGTTTTGGTGTGCCGGTCAGGCGGATCGACGCGCAAAAACCAGTCGCGGTGCGGGATGCCAATGACATATACCGACCTGTTAGCTGCTGGCGGTGTTTTCAAATGTGACCAAAAACGTTTCAGGGGTCATGACTGGTAGAGAACTATCCTTGTAGTCTTTAATATTTCTTGTGATTATAAAGTCTATCTTTTTATGTTCTTGAGCTGCAAAATATTGAATGGAATCCTCAAAGTCTTTAAAATCAGAGGTAAGCGCCGACTTGACAATATCACTATCAACTTTCAGAATATCAACTAGTTCAGCTAATTCTTGAAGACTACTAATAACCTTTTTGTGGGTTCCAAACTTCCTGAGAACGTAATAGAGGTTGCTGAATGATAGGGATGAAATACAACCCCGGATTTTCTTCTGATCTATCAATGAAAATATTTTTGCAGATTGAAGTGAAAAGGGTTTTCTATCAGTAAGGAAGTCAACAATGACATCAGTGTCAATAAATACATTTTCCATTCTAGAGGTATTTATTGGTCAGTTGGTCCGATAACTCTTTCTTATAGTTAAAATCCTGGGGCACTTTAAATGAGCCGTGCAATGATTTTACTTTTGGAGTCAACTCATTATCACTGATAGCTTTTCTATGTGTTAAAGCCTTAAAATATGATTCAACCAGATCAGAAAGGCTCCGTCCTTTATCTTTTGCATATGATTTAGCCTTCTGGACTAATTCGCTGTCTACATTGAGTGTAAGTTTTGTGTTCATCTCTACGTAATTTACTTACTGCAAATATACGTAATTATTTTCATATACGTAACATATTATGAATAATATTACGTGACATCCGCTTGCGGCTAACGTTCGGCGGTATGTGCATGTTGCCGCAGAGTCGCGGTGGCGCGTGTTTTTGCATTCGTGGTGCGAAGCAGGGTTATGATGTTGTTTTGTTTATTCTCGCGTTGGCAAAAACCGTGACACCAGGAGGGGGACCCCGGCGGGAGCCGGGGCAGGCCGTGGCGCCAGCCACAAAACCGCCTCTTTAGTTACTCAATTGTCGCGCCACGGAGCGGCAATTGCATATACCGACCTGTTACCACACGGTTATTGTTAATCATAATGGAATCTGCACTTAGCGATCCATATCTCGTCATTTTTAACCTGGTATATTAGCCTATGCTCTTCGTCAATTCTACGAGACCAGTATCCTCGATACTTAAATTTCAATGGCTCTGGTTTTCCAATACCGGAATAAGGACTTCTTGAAATATCCTTCAGAAGCTCATTAATTCTCTTCAAGTTTTTCTTATCGGTTTTCTGCCAATAGAGATAGTCTTCCCAAGACTCATCAACGAATATGTATTTCATTGTTCAAGCAGTTCTTTTTGAAATGCCTTTTTACTTTTCAATTTTTCTATAGCAGAATCGAGTCGTTTTTCATTTGCTTTTGATGAAAGTTCATGCTGGGTTGCAGCCAGGGAATTATACTCATCAATAGACATGATAACGACTCCTGTATCTTTACCTCTATTGATTATTAGAGTTTCAAAATTTCGGGTCACGTTATCAAGATATTTCTTGATATCTTTTCTGAAGTCTGATATTGTTGTTGTTATCATGTCATTAATATATTAGTACATATAGCAGTACAAATATATGTACATAATTTAAAATTTCCAATTCTTCCTGGATATTTTTAACTGTGTGGTAACGTTCGGCGGAACCGAGGCCGCGGAGCGGACGAGCTCATGAGAACACGAACCACTAGGTGAGTGGGCGAATAATGTGTTGTTGGCTCAGAGTCGCGGTGGCGCGTGTTTTTGCACTCGTGGTGCGATGCAGGATTATGATGTTGAATTGTTTATTCTCGCGTTGGCAAAAACCGTGACACCAGGAGGGGCCCCCGGCGGGAGCCGGGGCAGGCCGTGGCGTCAGTCACAAAACTGCTTCTTTAGTTACTCAATTGTCGCGCCACGGAGCGCCAATGACATATACCGACCTGTTATGCGGTCGTGCATTATTTGATTTTTGAGATATCTTTCTTATTTACAAACAGGTAGGCAAGATCTATTCTGTTATCTGAAATCTTATAGAATATTGTCGTTTGAGGGCTTAATACAGCTTTTCTTAACGATGGATTGAAACTTGACTTTGGAAATATCAAAGGATTCTGTGTTATGAGATCCAATTGCTTTGTAAGCTTGTATTTGAACTTGAGAACCTCTTTTTCAGTTTATTTTGCAGATAAATAATCAAGAATTTCTTCAAGGTTATCAACGGCTTCTGCCGACCAATATAGCTTATAGTCCATATCTGCTCTTTACAACATCATGAGATATTGTTCTGCCTTGAGCGATATCATTAAGGCCACGTTCTATTCCTTTCTTTTGATCTTCATTAAGATCATCCCACCAATCATGATCCTCGGTCGTTGAGTCTTTCACAACTTTGAGGTATTTGATTGTATCTGGGTCCTTGAGTTTAGCAAGCCATTCTATCAGTTCCAATTTAATAGCATCGTGTCCCATGGTTCTTTTTTTTCAAAGTTATGATTTTATATGCAAAATTGGCTATGCGCGTGTTGTAATGCATGCCGCATAACGTTCGGCGGTATGTTTTGTTTGTGTGCCCGACGATAGGAG
>Ga0209607_1004574_pt1 | contig 10238 bp, 7 predicted proteins | sample AD_UKC117_MetaG_FD_184413 | JGI IMG/M metagenome (GOLD analysis project Ga0209607, IMG submission 184413) | Active sludge microbial communities of municipal wastewater-treating anaerobic digesters from Hong Kong - AD_UKC117_MetaG (SPAdes)... | ecosystem: Engineered > Bioreactor > Anaerobic >... | reverse complement strand
CGTGCCAGGTGGGTTCAGGGATGCGGTACTGCCGGTCGATGGGAGACAGAGCGCTGAGGGCGGCGGCAACGGCCGTAAAAACCGCTTCGACCGCCTCATCGTCCACCAGAGCCTGGCAGTCGACGTCTGAATAGCCGTCGGTGCGCCCGGTGGCGTCGCTGCCGCCGAGCCAGGCGGCATGGACGGCGGGCATGGCGCGCAGCGCCTGGTGTAAGGTGGCAATGATTTGCTGCCGGGTAAGGGGGTTTGGTATGGTTGTCATAGCGCAGATGGTAGCAAAATACGGTCAGGCGACAAGCGAAACAGCGTGAACGGTTGGCGCTGCCGAAACTGCCGGCAGCGTCTGAATGCGGTTTTGTTGGGCACGTGGCTGTCGCTGGGGGCGATGATTGGGTTATACTTTCTTTATTACCTCCTGGGCATCACGTCCCGGCTGTGGGCGCAGGGCAGCTGGTTTTCCGAAAACGATGTCCTCCACCTGGGTCTCATTGCCTGGATGGTCCATATCGGCCGGGTGGTTTTGCCCCAGGTGCGGGATTTGGCAGTTAATAGGCACGACACCGTGTCTATAGGCGACAAAACGGTTTGAACAAGGGCCGGTGCTGCTGCTTATCAGTTTCCCTTGAGCCTTGCAGGTGGCGCGGCGGCCGAGGATCGACGGCAAAGGAGACAGCGTCAATGAGCAACAGGAAAGCCATGAACTATGGGGTAGCGCTCCCTTACACTTCCGCCCGCACCATCGCCACCCTCTGCCAGTTGGCCGAGGAAACAGGCTGGGATGGCTGCTTTACGGGCGACGCCATCTGGTGCGAAGACCCGATGATTGGCCTGGCCGCCGCCGCCATGGTCACCGACCGGATTCGTTTGGGAACGATGGTCACACCCGTTCCCTTACTCAAGCCGTGGAAGCTGGCCAGTGAGTCCGTGGCCCTGGACCGCCTGTGCAACGGCCGTCTCACGCTCGGCCTGGCCACGGGTGCGGCCTGGATGGGCTGGTATGCCTTCCCCGACGAAGTGACCGACGCCCGGCAGCGGGCGGAAATGCTGGCGGAGACGATTGACATTCTGACGCTGCTGTTCGCGGGACGGCCGTTCGACTATGATGGCCGTCACTACCAGGTAAAATTGACGCGGCTCGACGAGCAATATTATCCACCCAGGCCGCAGCAGCAGCCGCGCATCCCGCTGTGGTGCGTCGGTCTCTGGCCGCAGATGAAGTCCATGCAGCGGGCGCTGGCCTGCGACGGCGTGATCGTTGAAAAGCAGCGCCTTCACGACCAGGAGCAGCCTGTTACCCCGGCCGACGTCCGCGCCGTCCACGCCTATGTTCAGGCCAACCGGGCGATGACCACGCCGTTTGACATCGTTGTTGTCGGCAAGACGGCCGGTTGGTCACCGGCGCAGCGAGAAGAGACCCTGTCGTCTCTGGCAGAAGCAGGGGCGACCTGGTGGGTTGAGGGGCTGTGGGATGAATCGGTCGAGCGCGTTCAGCGGCAGATTGAAAACGGGCCGCCGGCTGAAAAGGAGCAACGCCATGTCTGAGTCTGACGCCATTTTTCAATTCAAAGTCACCCTCAAAGAAATCCAACCGCCCAACTGGCGCCGTTTCCAGGTGCGCAGCGACATCACCTTCCGCGATCTGCACGACACCTTGCAGGTGGTGATGGGCTGGTGGAACACTCACCTGCACCTGTTCCAATTTGGCCGACTACTTCTCACCGATGCCGACACGTTGGCCGAATGGGGCGAAGAAGGTCTGCGCGACGATACCACGCCACCTCTAGTGGCTGATTGGCTTGGCCGGCTGGTTCTTCGTCGTCTTCCGCGGGCAAGACCCGACCCTGGTGCATTTGGTGGCGCTGCCTTATGCTCTCTTGTTGGCCAGCACGGCCGGTCTGGGGTCTGGGCTGGCCAGACAAGATCGCCGCTTTATTCCGCTGGCGTTGGGTGGGGCCTTGCGGCGGCCACTTTCCGGGCCCAAGGCGACAACGTCAGCGCAATTGAGAAGAAGTCGTTTCTCGCCGTACCACCTCTTTCCACTATAATGGATTCATGCCTGAAGACTTGCTGCAAACGAAGTTATATATCCCCCGGTTACGGCCGTTTCTCGTCCCGCGTCCCCACCTCATCGAAACACTCAACCACGGCCTGACCGGTAAGCTAACGCTCATTTCCGCCCCGGCCGGTTTCGGCAAAACAACGTTGATCAGCAGTTGGATTAACCATTTACAATTGACGATTGACGATTTACGATTGGACGCTGCGCAAAAGGGCCCACTCGTCAATCCACAATTCCCAATTGTCAACCAGATCGCCTGGCTGTCGTTGGACGAAAACGACGGCGAGCTGGCGCGTTTCCTATCCTACGCCATTGCTGCGTTGCAGCGCGTTGAGCCGCATATTGGCGAATCGGCGCTGCCGCTGCTGCAGGCGTCGCCGCTGCCAGTCTCCAGCGTATTGACCAGCCTGCTCAACGACATCGCCCAACAGCCGGATGCGCTGCTGCTGGTGCTGGATGATTACCATGCCGTTGATTCGCGACCGATTGACGAGGCGTTGACGTTCTTGCTGGATCATCTGCCGCCACAGCTGCATCTGGTGATCACCTCGCGCGAGGATCCCAACCTCCCGCTGGCCCGTCTGCGCGTGCGCGGCCTGCTGACGGAGCTGCGGGCGGCTGATTTGCGTTTTACGGTGGCGGAAACGGCCGTTTTCCTCCAGGAAGTGATGGGGCTGAACCTCACCGAGGACCAAATCGCTGCCCTGGAAGCGCGCACCGAAGGCTGGATTGCCGGGCTGCAAATGGCCGCCTTGTCCATGCGCGGGGAGAACGATCTAGCTGGGTTCATCCGATCCTTTACCGGCAGCCACCGCTTTGTGCTTGATTATTTGCTGGAAGAGGTGCTGCATCAGCAGCCAGCGCATCTGCAAGAATTTTTGCTGAAAACGGCCGTGCTTAACCAACTCACCGGACCCCTGTGCGATGCCCTGACCGGAGAAAGCGATGGCCAGACGGTACTGGAATCATTGGAACACGCCAACCTGTTCCTCGTACCGCTGGACAACGAGCGGCGCTGGTACCGTTATCACCATCTCTTTGCCGATTTACTCAGAACCCGCTTAGCTCAAGGGCAGCCGGATTTGGTACCGCGATTGCACCAGCGCGCCAGCGATTGGTATGTGGCAAACGGCCGTCCTGATGATGCCGTGCGCCACGCGCTGGCGGCCAACGATTTTGAACGAGCCGCCCGTCACATCGAGCTTGCACGGCGCACCATGGACCTCACCGACCGATTTGAGCCTTGGCGACAATGGATGAAGGCCCTGCCAGATTCAGTTGTTCGCCAGAGACCTGTACTCCTCGTAAGCTATGCCTGGGCGCATCTTATCTTTGATGGCGAACTTGATGCCTGTGAGCAGTACCTGCAAGAGGCCGAACAGTGGCTCAATATGTCAGAAGCAGACAGAGATGAGTTGGGGATGGTCGTTGAAGATGAGGAGGCTTTCGAGAACCTACCTGTCTCCATCGCCTCTGCCCGCACTTACGCCGCCCGAGCTGCTGGCGATATAGATGGCGCGATCAAACACGCCCGGCAGGCTCTTGATCTCCTGCCTGAGGATGATTATCTGGGCCGCGCCTTTCCAGAATCACTCCTAGGCCTTTGTTACTGGGCCAGTGGCGAGTTGTCATCCGCTTACGAAAAGTTGGACAATTCTTACAATGGTTTTCAGAGAAGTGGCAATGTGATTGCCGCCATTAGTATCAAGCTGGTGCAGGCTGATATACAGCTGGTACAGGGTCGTCTGCATGATGCCAGGCAAACATGTGAGCAGGCGCTGCAGCTTGTGTCCGGTCAAGGTGACCTCAACTTGCGCGGAACGGCCAATCTGCTATTGAGCTTAAGCGAACTGCACCGCGAGCAGGGAGATTGGAAAACCGCCGACGACTATCTGCAACAGAGTACCTCCTTGGGTAACCCGGCTTCAAGCTCTAACTACCAGTACCGTAAACGGGTGGCTTTGGCGCAAATCAAGGCGAGTCAAGGGGCGTTTGCTGAGGCGCTCGACTACCTTGATGAAGCCGCATCCTGGTTAGGGGAGGTTCACCTGCGTGAGATACGGCCGTTGCCAGCGATCAAGGTACAGGTGTGGCTAAAGCAGGGGCGACTGGGTGAGGCGTTGGCCTGGGTTAAACAGCAAGGCTTATCCATTGACGATGAGCTCAGCTTTTTACATGAGTTTGAACACATGACGCTGGCAAGGATACTCATGGCTCAGTATCGCAATGGACATGCCGATGCTGCCATTCACCAGGCGGCTCGGCTGTTAGAGCGTTTGTTCAAGGCGGCAGAAGCAGGAAAACGTACCGGAAGCATCATCAAAATCTTAATTTTGCAGGCCCTCGCCCAAGAAGCCCAAGGCAATATTTCCCTGGCGCTAACCCCATTGACCCAGGCACTCACACTGGCCCAGCCAGAAAGCTATGTTCGCCCCTTTGTGGATGAGGGGCCGCCGATGGCCGCGCTGCTGCGGGACGTGGTGCGGCAGGGGATTTCGGTTGAGTTTGCGCAGCAGGTGCTGGCGGCGTTGGGGGAAACGGCCGTTACTCCACCACCTGCTCAGCCCCTCCTTGATCCCCTGTCAGACCGCGAAATTGAAGTCCTCCAGAATATCGCCGAAGGGTTAACCAACCAGGAAGTGGCAAACCGGCTGTATCTCTCCTTGCACACCGTCAAGGTCCATGCGCGCAATATTTACGCTAAGCTAGATGTCAAGAACCGCACCGAGGCGGTTGCGAGGGCCAGGTCTCTGGGCATCTTGCCCCCCACTTAACTGCCGGAATCGTTCTCTGCAGCATCTATCATCCATCTCCCCAACAAAGACAGACCATCCCCAATGGGTCTGTTTTTTTAATTCCCCGGTCCAACAGAACTAATCCCCTGATACCTCTTTCGATGTATGACACTAATACCGCCTGGCTGCTACTGTTTAGTCAGTGAAATGAATTGCAGTCAAAAAGGAAGGAAATGATGACTAAAGAAGAAAAGTTGAACAAAGCGACCGCCAGAGCGGTAGGTGTCTTGTTCTTGTTGGCGACAGCGACCTATATCATTGGCAACGGCCTTTTGGAGTCGATCCTGACCATGCCCGATTATCTGAGCCAGGTTTATCCCAATAGGGTTCAGGTGGTAGCCGGTGCGCTTCTGGTGTTTGTGGATACCGTCGTTGTTGTGGGCATTGGCGTGTTGCTGTTTCCCATCTTGAAACGGTTTAATGAATCCATTGCCATCGGCTATGTTGCCACCCGAATCGTCGAATTCGTATTCCTGGTGTTCGGCGCTATCGGACCCTTGATGTTGATCACCTTGAGTCAGGACTATGTGGCGGCTGGCGCGCCGGATGCGTCGCACTTTCAAACGGCGGGGTCGCTGTTCGTGACGCAGCATTTTCTCGGATACCAAATCGGGATGATGGCGTTGGGATTAGGCAGCCTGTTTTTCTGTTACCTGCTCTACACCTCAAAACTAATTCCCCAATGGATGTCCCTGCTTGGACTTATCGGCTACGCAGCGCTGTTTATTGGCGCAGTTCTGGAGCTGTTTGGACTGTCGGTGGGGCTTATGCTCTCGATTCCAGGCGGGATTTTTGAATTGATTCTCCCGCTGTGGCTAATTGTCAAAGGGTTTAACGTGGCCGCATTGACTGCCGCCGCGCCCAGACAAAAGCAGGCCTACCCTGGTCTGAGCGTACCAACCGCCTGACCCGTTCCGAACCAACTGGAGCAGCATGATGCCTGACAGACATGATTTTAGAAAGGATCCAGAGTCGCCGATGATTTACCAAATCCGGCTCAGCGGCCACCTGGGTCGTCAATGGGCAGACTGGTTTGACGGCATGACCATCACCCTCACAGAAGACGGCGACACCCTCCTCACCGGTCCAGTCGCAGACCAGGCCGCTCTGCATGGGCTGCTGAAAAAGGTGCGCGACCTGGGTGTGCCGCTGCTTTCGGTACAGAAAAGTAAATCGAATGACCATAAAAGTTCATAAAAAGGAGATGCAAAATGAAGCAGAAAAGTAATAATCAGAAACTTCATCCTGCGATTGGCGTGCTGGGCGGCCTCGCAATGCTAATTGGCATCTTGTTCCTTGCCGACGTCATGTTCAGCGATCGCTTGGGCGCAAACTTATGGCCTTTGCGCATCATTGTGCCGGGTGTGGCACTGTTCTTTGGCACCCTGTTTATGGATGAAAAAATCGGCGTGCCGCTGTCGATCGTGAGCGGCGTCACCACCATGACGGGCTTGATTTTAATGGTCCACGTGCTGACCGATTATTGGGCCACCTGGGCCTATTCCTGGACGCTGCTCTTTCCGACGGCCGTTGGGTTAGGCTTGCTGGCCTACGGTGGGGTGAAAACGAGACCCGACCTGCGACGCGCAGGTTGGCATCTTATCAAAATCGGGCTGGCTCTTTTTCTGGTATTTGCCGTGTTCTTTGAATTTATCATCGGGCTGGGTGGTTTTAACCTGGCGTACGGCTGGCCACTGCTGCTCATCTCGCTGGGTCTGTTCATCTTTACGCTCAGTGGATTTGACCGCAAACAGTATGACCACCTCCTGTCTAAAGGAACTGACAAAACTGCGGGTTTCTGAGAATTGGTCTAATTGCACACCTTGGAGATTGGACCAATCTATATTGACCCAGTGATAAAGAGGAAATTTCCATGAATAAAAAACTTATCTTGACCCTCACCTTAATCCTACTGCTGCTGATTGGTTGCAGCAGCCCTGCCCCAGATGAACCACAAGCAGCCCCGACAGAGGTTGTTGCGGAAATCCAAATAGAAATGGACGATACCACCGTCCAAGATGAGCCGCAGACCCCCCAACAAGATGTCGCGGCGGAGGCACCAGCGGAAATCGACGATACCATCGTCCAGGATGACCCACAGGCATTTCCACCCGAGGTCATTGCCGAGCTGCAGGCGGAAATGGACGCGCTGACCGCAGAAGGGTTTCCGCCCGGCGTGATCATGTGGATCGACGCACCAGAATACCAATTTGAAGGCGCTAGCGGTTTCGCGAACCTGGCGGATGGTATCCCGATGCCGCCAGAGGGCGCGTTCCGGATTGGTAGCATCACCAAAATGTTCACTGCCACGGTGATTATGCAGCTGGTAGAGGACGGCGTGCTGACCCTGGACGATCCGCTGGCGCTGTGGCTGCCAGAGGTCGCCGAGCAGCTGCCCTATGGCAACCAGATCACGCTGCGCCACCTGCTGACGCACACCTCCGGCCTGTTTAACGTGGTTGAACACGAATCTTACTATGCCGATCTCTTCACGGAAATGGTCGTCGATGAAGCCACCGGAAACGTTACGCTGGACTGCGTTGAGCGGGATCCCAACGACACGCTGGCCCGTTACGTCTACGGCAAAGAGGCCCAGTTCGAGCCGGGAACTCAGTGGCGTTACAGCAACACCAACTACACGCTGCTGGGCATGATCATCGAAAAGGCGACGGGGATGCCCCTCGCCGAAGCGTATCGCACGCACATCTACGAACCCCTGGGCATGACATCCACCTTCCTGGATTGCTACGAAGCGCCGCTGGCTGATGTGGTCCACGGCTACACCGCCTCTGGCAACACCCTGACTGACGTCACGGAACTGCATGAATCGGTGGGCTGGTCGGCAGGTGGCCTGGTTTCCACAGCACCAGACCTGATTGCCTTTGCTCGCGGCTTGTTCAGCGGGGCGTTGTTTGACAACCCGGAAACGGTGGCGGCAATGACAACCCCCGCCCCCGGCAGCGCTTATGGTCTGGGCATCATGCTCCAGGACGGGTATATGGGGCATGCCGGGATGATTGCCGGTTTCCGCTCGGTGCTCAATTATGCCCCTGAGTTCGACACGGCCGTTTTGATGCTTTATAACACGGATGCAGTCGGTCCCGAACAAAGCCAGGCAGAGATGCTCAATCCAGTGCTCCCACTGCTGCAAGCGGCAGAGTAAGAATCCGGGAGAAAGAAACGCTCACCAACAATTTTTGTGGGGAACGTGATGCGTGAAACGCTCTTCACGCATCACGTCTCACGCATCACTCTACCATTGCCCCGAAATCTCAAAGAGTCATAAACAATAGTAAGGATTGGAAAAGTCATGGAAAACCCCAATAAGCGTCGTGCCTTGCGCATTCTCAGAATCGTCATGCCCCTCGTGGCCATCATCATCGTCATTGTCGTCGCTCCTCTGGACCTGGCGCCCGCCTGGATAGCCCCCCTGCCCGATACGGTGCAAGAGCAGGTGGATGAGGCGATTGATGATGGGCTGGATGGCATCATCGTCTATGTTGATCGGGCAGGGGAGGCACCCCAGTTTTATGCGGCAGGTTGGAAAAATAAATTGACCCAAGAACCAGCGGATCCGCACGCCTTGTTCAAAATTGGCAGTATTAGCAAGCTGTATATCGCGACGGCCGTTGCCAAACTAGCCACTAATGGAACCTTGTCACTCGACAAAACCCTCGACGATTACTTACCTGAGCTGGCCGACAGAATTGAAAATGCCGATGAGATTACCCTGCGCATGATGGTGCAGCACCGTAGCGGCATTCCCAACTTCACCGATGCTGCCGTGTGGGATTGGTTCGCCTCGCAGACAGACAGCGACGAGGCGCTGGCGCTGGTCCTGGATAAACCGGCCGATTTTGCGCCTGATGCCCGGTACAGCTATTCCAACACGAATTATTTATTAATCGGCCGTATCCTGGACACCACGTTGGGCTACAGCCACCAGCAATACATCGAGGACGAAATATTGGCTCCACTCGGGCTAACGCATACGTTCAGTTTGCTCAGCCAGGCGAACTATGACGATGTTGTCAGCGGGTATTGGTATGAATATAACGACGATCTTCGGCAGCTGGATCATGTCATCCCTGGCGGATCGATGATCGCTACGGCCGAGGACGTGGGGATATTCCTGCGCGCCTTAAATGATGGCTCTTTGCTCAATGACGACGAGCAGGCCATCTACACCTCCATTTACGAATATGGGCATGAGGGCTGGGTGCCGGGTTATCACTCTATCGCCCATTATTACGAAGATATTGACACCGTCGTGGTTCAGTTTGTGAGCACAACCGGCGGCGATACCTGGGGAACTGCGAATATCGTGGGCGGCAAGGCAACGGCCGTTGCCAACATCATCTACAACCGCATTGTCCGGATTCTGCACCAGTAATCGTTGAACAGGCAGCGGTTCATGACCACTGGCAACACCTGGTTATCGAGGCTGATCTGGTCCACAGACGGCCGTATCTTTTCTCGCCATCTTCTTTTATAATGACCCTGTGTCCGACTTGCTGTTGCAGACGAAACTGTTTAAGCCTGCCCTGCGACCATCACTCATCACACGACCCCATCTCATCAACCGCCTCAATGCTGGCCTGAGTAATGGCAGACAGGGCTTTGCCGCCAGGCTGACGCTTGTCTGTGCGCCGGCGGGATTTGGCAAAACGACGTTGATTGCCGATTGGGGATTGCGGACTGCCGAGCTGGATCTCCAGCCGCAGTTGTGCTGGCTGTCCCTGGACGAAAATGACAACGACCCGATTCGTTTCCTGGCTTACCTGATTGCAGCTTTGCAAACGGCCGTACCTGGTATTGGGGAAACGGCCGTGCGTTTTCTCCAATCGCCCCAGCCCCCGGCGGCCAATACCATCCTGACCCCGCTCATCAACGACATAAGCCGGTGCGAGCAGGCCATCATCCTGGTGCTGGACGATTATCACGTCATCACCATTCCGCCGGTCCACCAGATACTCACCTTCCTGCTCGATCACCTGCCGCCGCTGTTTCACCTGCTAATCACCACTCGCAGCGATCCGCCGCTGCCCCTGTCCCGGCTGCGCGCCCGCCGCCAGATGGTCGAGATTCGGGCCGGTGATTTGCGTTTCACGCTTGATGAAGCTTCGGCCTTCTTGAATGAAGCGATGGGCTTAAAGCTTTCGGCCGAAGATGTTGCTGCGCTTGAAACACGTACCGAAGGCTGGATTGCCGGGCTGCAATTGGCGGCCCTTTCAATACAAGGCCGTAAGGATATGTCAGGCTTCGTTCGTGCCTTTGCCGGCAGCAATCGGTTCGTTCTCGATTACCTGGTTGAGGAAGTTTTAAATCGTCGCCCCAAAGGGACCCTGAACTTTTTGCTGCAAACGGCCGTCCTTGACCGTTTA
>Ga0209607_1004571_pt1 | contig 10241 bp, 7 predicted proteins | sample AD_UKC117_MetaG_FD_184413 | JGI IMG/M metagenome (GOLD analysis project Ga0209607, IMG submission 184413) | Active sludge microbial communities of municipal wastewater-treating anaerobic digesters from Hong Kong - AD_UKC117_MetaG (SPAdes)... | ecosystem: Engineered > Bioreactor > Anaerobic >... | reverse complement strand
TCGTCGCGACGCGCGAGCCGTACGACGCCGCTGCGCTCTCATCGCTCGGCGGCGAGGAACGCGCCGTGCTCTGCGCCTACGAGTACACCGAGCTATCCGCCCGGGCTGTCGCTCGCGCGCTGAGCGGCGCTATCGTACCGACGGGGAAGTGCCCGGTATCGTGCCGCTTCCATTAGCCGCCCGGATTGGCGATATTCTAGGGATCGACACCGAGGAGGCGGACGATGGCGACCGTATGCATCCATAACGCGACGCTCCTGGCCGGATACGCCAAGATGCAGTCCTGCGCCGTGCTCGTGGAGGACGGCAGGATCGCCGACGTATTCTCCGAGAAACGGCTCGCGCAGAAACGATTCCCGGCCGGAGCGGCAGTATACGACGCGCAGGGCGCCTATATCGCTCCCGGCTTCATCGATACCCACATCCACGGCTTCGCCGGCTACGGCACCGAGGATATGTCGGTCGACGCCGTCATGGCCATGTCCGACCGGCTCGGCGCCTACGGCGTCACCTCGTTCTGCCCGACCATCTACCCGATGGAACTTGGGGACATGGAGCGATCGATCGAGGCCTGCGTCGGCGCGATGGGACGGGAGACCGGCGCGAAGGTGATGGGCGTCCACCTCGAGGGCCCCTTCGTCTCCCTGGCCCGGCTCGGCGTGCAGCGGCCCGAGTTCGTCCGCCCGGTCGACCTCGAGGTCATGGAACGGCTCTTCAGGGCCGGGCGGGGCCATATCACCAACATGACCGTGGCGCCGGAGCTCAAGGGCATGCGCGAGCTGGCGCTGTACTGCCTGTCCAGGGGCATCGTGCTGCAGGCCGGCCACACCGACGCGACCTACGAGAACATGATGGAGGGCATGCAGGCGGGCATACTCCACTCGACCCATTTCTTCAACGCGATGAGCCGGCTGCACCACCGCGACCCCGGGGCCGTCGGCGCCATCCTGATCAACCCGGAGCTGTCCTGCGAGATCATCGCCGACGGCCGCCACGTGCACCCCGATCTGATACGGCTGCTCCTGCGCGACAAGCCCCAGAGCAAGGTCGTGCTCGTCACCGACGCCCTTAAGCCGACCGAGCAGGAGCGCTGCCCGCTCTATGCCAACGGCGAGGAAGTCGTCATGGAGGAAGGCGTGTTCCACCGCAAGAGCGACGGCGTGATAGCCGGCTCGTGCTTGACGATGATAGCCGGGGTGCGTAACCTCGTCGACTGGGGCGTGGCCGTCGAGGCCGCCGTGGAGATGGCCGCCAGCAACCCGGCCCGCATCGTCGGCCTGGGCAAGCGCGGCCTCCTCGTACCCGGCTACGAGGCCGACCTCGTCGTGTTCGGCAAGGACTTCTCCGTGCTGGCGTCGATGGTCGGCGGCCGCTTCATCAAGAACGAGCTCGCGTGAACGGAAAGGAAGCATCGTGCGGCTGATCATACGAAAGGACTACGAGGCCGTATCGGAATGGGCCGCCGGCCATATCGCCGAGCGCGTACGCGCGACGCCGGCGGGAGCGGCGTGCGTGCTCGGGCTGCCGACCGGCTCTACCCCTCTCGGCGTCTACGACAGGCTCGCGTCCCTCGTCGCCCGCGGCGGGCTGTCGTTCGGGAACGTCGTCACCTTCAACATGGACGAATACGTAGGCCTGCCCGAGGAGCACCCGCAGAGCTACCATACCTTCATGCGCGAGCGCCTGTTCTCCCGCGTCGACATCGACCCGCGGAACGCCCACCTGCTCGACGGCAACGCGCCCGACCTCGAGGCCGAGTGCGCCCGCTACGAGGCCGCGATCTCCGCGGCCGGCGGCATAGACCTGTTCGTCGGCGGCGTCGGCGAGGACGGACACATCGCCTTCAACGAGCCCGGGTCGTCCCTTTCGTCGAGGACCCGCGTCAAGACCCTGACCCGCGACACCCGCGCGGTCAACGCCCGCTTCTTCGGCGGCGACCCCGCCGCGGTGCCGGCCACCGCGCTGACCGTCGGCGTCGGCACCATCATGGACGCCCGCGAGGTGATGATACTCGTCTCCGGCGCCTCGAAGGCCCGGGCTCTCCGCCACGCGGTCGAGGAAGGCGTCAACCACCTCTGGACCATCTCCTGCCTCCAGCTCCACCCCCGGCTCGTGATCGTCTGCGACGAGCGCGCGACCGACGAGCTGAAGGTCGGCACCGTGCGGTACTTCAAGGAGATAGAAGCCAGCAACGACGCGACGCGAGCATAGCACGACGCGCCGCCCTGAGGCTCGGGTTCATTGCCGGGTGCCGCCGTTGACCTGCGAGCGAAAGCGAGTCAGGTCGAACGACGGCCGGCGATCGCCGCGCTAGTCGGCGATCGCGATCATCTCGGAGGGTCCTGCCCAAGAGGCGGGACCCTCGCTCACGCGAGGGCCGCCGTCTCTTGGTCACCCTCCTCCGCGTTTTTGCGACGCCTTTCTACGAGCAAGGTTCTCGGGGCGGCGCGTCGTGACCGTGCATGGGGCGGCTATCGGTTGTCGGAATTACATTCGGCGGGACGGCGCATCGTGCCGGTTAGCGGATAGTGATCACAATCCCGTTCGCGATTCGGTCGAAGCGAAGATGGCATCCGACACCCGCGTTTTATCTTGTTAATCATGTCCGCATGTATCGTGAACGACACCCACCTCCGAATTTAAGTAAGGCCTTTACAGGCGCAAACCATACTGGGGCGACGCGTCGTGCCATTATCTGGCTTTATCAAAATACTGAATATTCTCTAGTTCTTTAAAGTGTTTATCTTGTGTCCAAAGAGTTGCGTTATATTTCCTGCTTGTTGCATATATTATGCTATCTGCCATCGCAAGTTGATTCTCTTTTCCTAACTTCGCCGCAAGAACGGCAAGAGAAGAATCTAGATCAACCACTTTTCCTTGCTTCATGTGAGCAACTGCTAAAATAGCGCTATCTTCATCTAGCTCAGTTATTAGTTTTTTAAATACTTCATAGAGCGTAATTGATGGTACGACTAGATCGTCCATATCTTCAATAACCGACGCCATTTTTTCTCCGACCTTACTGCCGGCAAAAAACTCAAGCCAACAAGAGGAATCGACGACATTCATAATCTATCTTCTTCTCGTATAATCTCTGTATTGATTCCCATAAAGATTCCCATTAAGTCCTTCATAGGACGGATCGGGACTAATTCAATACGATTCCCATACGTTATTACCTCCAAGGGCGTTCCGACCTTAAGTCCAATATTTTCTCTAATTTCCTTTGGAATAACGACTTGATATTTACTAGACACAGTAACGGTATTCATCGATAGCTCCTTAGTAGTACGATAGCTCTATCGATCGGGATTGTCAATTCTTCTTCTGCGGGCGGCGTTGGCAAACGCGATACGCCGCCCCATACAAGATCGTGAATGTATCCAGGCCTCAAATATCATCTCGGAGGGTCCTGCCCAAGAGGCGGGACCCTCGCTCACGCGAGGGCCGCCGTCTCTTGGTCACCCTCCTCCGCGTTTTTACGAGGCCTTTCTACGAGCAAGGTTTTCGGGGCGGCGCGTCGTGACCGTGCATGGGGCGGCTATCAGTCGTCGGAATTACATTCGGCGGGGCGGCGCATCGTACCGATAAGCGCGTAGCGTTTAGAATCAGGTTCGCGATTCGGTCGAAGCGAAGATGGCATCCGACACCCGCGTTTTATCTTGTTAATCATGTCCGCATTTATCGTGAACGACACCCACCTCCGAATTTACGCGAGGCCTTTACAGGCGCAAACCATACTGGGGCGACGCGTCGTGACCATGCATGAGGCGGCTATCGGTTGTCGGAATTACGTTCGGCGGGGCGGCGCATCGTGCCGGTTAGCGGATAGTGATCACAATCCCGTTCGTGATTCGGTCGAAGCTAAGATGGTATCCGACACCCGCGCTTTATCTTGTTAATCATGTCCGCATTCATTGTAATCGCCCCCTCCTCCCCGTGCATACGAGGCCTGTGTACGAGCAAGACTTTCGGGGCGGCGCGCGGCTTCCGCTTTCACCAGATCATAGCGTCGTTCTTGCGCCTATCCGACCGCTCGACTATGATTCGAAGGAGCGCTCCTCTATACAGGAGCGCGATCCTAACCAAGTCGACGGCGGTGAACCATGAAGATCCTGACCCATACCATCAAGCCGAAGATCCCCGAGGCCCTCGCTCCCCTCGAGGAGATGGCCCATAACCTGTGGATATCGTGGAATTTCGACGCGATCATGCTGTTCATCAGGCTGGACTTCGACGTCTGGGCGCAATCGAGGCAGAACCCGGCCAAGATGCTCGGCATGGTGTCGCAGGCGCGCTTCGACGAGGCGGCCGTCGACGACTCGTTCCTGGCCGCGCTCCGCGACGTCTACGCGAAGTTCCAGGCCTACAAGGACGGCCAGAGCTGGTATAAGGGCTCGTACGAGGATTCGGTGGCGTATTTCTCGATGGAATACGGCATGGACTCGTCCCTGCCTATCTACTCCGGCGGCCTCGGGATCCTGTCGGGCGACCACATGAAGACCAGCTCCGACCTCGGCCTGCCCCTCGTCGGCGTCGGCCTCCTGTACCGGCAGGGCTACTTCAGGCAGTACCTGAACGCCGACGGCTTCCAGCAGGAGGAGTACCCGGAGAACGACTGGTACAACATGCCGGTATACCGCCGCGAGGACGCCTCGGGCCAGCCGGTCAAGATAACGGTCGACATGGCCGGGGAGCAGGTCGTCGCCCAGGTGTGGGAGGTCAAGGTCGGCCGGTCGTCGCTGTTCCTCCTCGACACCAACATCGACGAGAACACGCCCGCGAACCGCTTGATCACCGCCACGCTGTACGGCGGCGACAAGGAGACGCGCATCCGCCAGGAGATACTCCTCGGCATAGGCGGCATCCGCGCGCTCAAGGCGGTCGGCGTCAATCCGGTCGTCGCGCACATGAACGAGGGCCACGCCGCCTTCCTCGGCCTCGAGCGCGTCCGCGAGGCGATGCAGGGCTCGGGCCTGACGTTCCCGCAGGCGTCGCAGGCGCTCTGGTCGACGAACATCTTCACGACCCACACCCCGGTACCCGCCGGCAACGAGCGCTTCGGCGTCGACCTGATGGAGAAGTACTTCAAGGGCTGGGCCGCGACGCTCGGGCTCGACTGGAAGGCCTTCCTGGCGCTCGGCCGCGAGAGGCCCCACGACGACGCCGAGCCGTTCTGCATGACGGTACTGGCGCTCAAGCTATCCGCCTACGCGAACGGCGTCTCGGAGCTGCACGGCCACGTCTCCCGCGATATGTGGAAGGAGATCTGGCCGGGCCTGCCGACCGACGAGGTGCCGATAGGCTACGTGACCAACGGCGTCCACCCGCGCACCTGGATACCGTACACCCTGCTCGAGGTGCTCGACCGCTATTTCGGGCCCCGCTTCGCCGAGGACCCGACCAACCTGGACATCTGGGACCGCATAGACCGGATCAGCGACGACGAGCTGTGGCGCACGCACGAGCGGCGGCGCGAGCGCCTCGTCGCGTTCGCCCGCGACCGCCTCAAGAAGGAGATGCGCCGGATGGGCGTCTCCGAGAAGGGCCTGGCCAGGGCCGACGACGCGCTGTCCCCGTCGGCGCTGACGATCAGCTTCGCCCGACGCTTCGCCACGTACAAACGTGGCAACCTGCTCCTGACCGACCCCGACCGCCTGCTCAGGCTCCTGTCCGACAAGGACAGGCCGCTGCAGATCATCTTCGCCGGCAAGGCCCACCCGCACGACATGCCCGGCAAGGAGATCATCAAGGAGCTGGTGCACTTCTCGCGGCGCGACGACGTGGCCGGCCGCATCGTCTTCCTCGAGGACTACGACATGACGATGGCCCGCTACATGACCTCGGGCTCCGACGTCTGGCTCAACACCCCGAGGCGGCCCCTCGAGGCCTCGGGCACGAGCGGCATGAAGGCCGGCATGAACGGCGTGCTCAACTGCTCGATACTCGACGGCTGGTGGGCCGAGGGCTACGCTCCGGAGCGCGGCTGGGCCATCGGCAAGGGCGAGGAGTACGCCGACACCGAGCTGCAGGACGAGGTCGAGTCCAAGGCGCTGTACGACCTGCTCGAGCGCGAGATCATCCCGACCTTCTACGAGCGCGGCCGCGACGGCCTGCCCCGCGACTGGATCCGCATGATGAAGTGCTCGATACGCGACGTCGGCAAGAACTTCTCGTTCCACCGGACCCTGATGGAGTATACCGATCGCTACTACCTGCCCGCGCTCGAGAACGCGCGCAGGCTCCGCTCCGAGGGCTTCGGCAAGGCCAAGGAGACCGCGGAGTACCTCGAGCTGGCCAGGCGCGAGTGGCAGCACGTAGCCGTCGAGGACGTCAGGTCGACGGCCAAGCCGGTGATGGAGCGAGGCGACGCGGTGCGCGTCGAGGCGCGCGTCCGCACCGGCGCGCTCAAGCCGGAGCAGGTCCTCGTCGAGCTGTACCACGGCCCCGTCTCGAGCACCGGCGAGATCTACGCTCCCGCCAGGGTCGAGATGAAGGCCGGCGCGTCGCAGGGCGGCGCCTACGAGTACTCGGTGGAGGTCGCCTGCGAGTCGACCGGCCAGCACGGCTACTCGGTCCGCGTGCTGCCGAGGCACGAGGGCCTCGCGCACCCGTTCATCCCGGGCCTGGTACGCTGGGCCTGAGGCCGGAAGGCGTCGCGAGCGTTCCCGTCGGCGGCGACGGCCCACCCGCGCCGCCGGCGGCCGTCCCTACGCTCGGAGCCCCTCCAGGTTCGCCCGGGCCTCGGGCACGTCGGCCATGAACCGCCGGATGCGCTCGCAGGCCTCGAACTCGGCGCACCCGGCGCAGGTCGCGAGACCCTTGGCCATGGCGCACAGGCGCATATCGCATTCGGCGCAATGGCCTATCTTGGCGCCGTCGCCGGAGCAGCCGACGCACTCGACCAGGGCCGGGTCCGCCGGGAAACCGAACGCGGCGTTCCACTTGGCGGCCGTCTCGGCCCTCAGCGCGTCGTCGTCGTTCAGCGTCGCTATGCGGGCGGGGCAAGCGGCGCAGTCGAGGCCGCAGTACGCTATCATCCTCTCCATCTCATGGCTCCTCTCGAATCGGAATGAGGCCAGGATAGCGCGGCCTCACTGACAGTTCGCGTCAGCTATCCCGAGGGCCGCCTCGCGGAGCGCGGCCCGCAGGCTATCGGGCTCGAGCACCCGGACGCCGGGGCCGAAGCCGAGCAGGAAGCGGACGAGCCAGCTCCCCGCGGGATACTCGAAGGATAAGACGGTCCCGCCGTCGGGCGCGTCCTCGGCAACGGCCTCCGGTACGGCCTCGAGCAGGGCCAGCGCGGCGCGAGGCTCGGCCGCCAGCCGTATCGCCGCGAATTCCTCGTCCCAGCCCGAGCCGAGGGCCGGCGCCGGCAGCCGCGCCTCCGGATCGTAGTGGTCGGCGAGGATACGGACGCTTGTCATCCTCGACAGCTTGAAGAGGCGCCAATCGTCCCGCGCCAGGCAATAGCCGTGCAGGTACCAGGCGGGGCCGAGCAGGGCCAGCGTGAACGGCTCGACGCGGCGCTCGCTGGCCTCGCCGGCGGCGTCGCGGTAGGCGAACGATACGAGCCGCCGCTCGGTTATCGCCCTCCTGACGGACAGCACCGCCGACGGGTCGGGCTCGGGCGCGCCCCACGGCGAGGGGGCGGCCATGATGGGCGGCGGCGGCCCGACGGCTCCCGGCCGGCCCCCGCCGAGCGACGACAGTTTGCCTAGGGAACGGGCCAGCCGGTCGTCCTTGAGCGTATCCGAGAAGCCCGACAGCAGACCGGTCAGGTCGCGCAGCTCGTCGCGGGTCAGGAAGCTCCTGTCGACGCGGTAGGCGGGATCGATCGAGTAGCCGCCGCCGGTACCGGCCTCGGCGCACACCGGCACGCCGGCCACGCAGAGCGAGTCGATGTCGCGGTACACGGTGCGCTCGGATACCTCGAAGCGCGCGGACAGCTCGGCCGCGGTCTTCTTGCCCTCGTTGAGCAGGCAGTCGAGGATGGCTATGAGCCGTTCGTGCTTCATTCCTGGCTCCTCGCGTCGTCGCGTTGACTAGTTCATCAAGCGCTTATACTATCGCGTAAACCGATACTCGTGGAGCCGTCGTGAACTCTACCGTACGCCCGCGCCCCTGTTCCCCCTGGGGAGAGCGCCTCGACCCGTCGTCGCCCTTACCCGAATATCCGAGGCCGCAGCTCTCCAGGCCCGACTGGCTGTCGCTCAACGGCCCCTGGGACTACGCAATCCGTCCGTCGGCCGCCGGGCCGCTATCGTCCGAGCCGGCCCCCGATTCCTGGGACGGGCCGATCGTCGTGCCGTTCGCCGTCGAGACGGCGCTGTCCGGAGTCGGCAGGGCGCTCCGGCCCGACGAGACGCTCTGGTACCGGAGGACCGTACGCGTGCCCGAGGCCTGGGCGGGACGCCGCGTCGCGCTGCGCTTCGAGGCGGTCGACTACCTCGCGGCCGTATTCGTCGATGGCCGCCTCGCGGGCGAGCACCGCGGCGGCTACCTGCCGTTCGCGTTCGAGCTGCCGCCCGCCGGACCGGGCGACGTAGCCGCGGAGCGCGAGATAGTCGTCGCCGTGCGCGACCCGAGCGACTCGGGCCTCCAGCAGCGCGGCAAGCAGGCGCTCGAGCCGGCCGGCATCCTCTACACCGCGACCAGCGGCATCTGGCAGACCGTCTGGCTCGAGCCGCTCCCCGCCGGCAACGCCGTACTCGGCTTCCGGGCCGAGGCCACGGCGGGCCTCGACGGCGTCGAGGCCGTCGTCGACGCGGAGCGGCCCGCCGACGTCGTCATCCGCGCGGCCCTGCCGGACGGCGGACGCATCGAGGCGCGCGGCCGCTCCGGCGAGGCTATCGCTATCGCCGTGCCGGACGCGCGCCGCTGGTCGCCCGACGATCCCTACCTCTACGACGTCGTCGTCGAGCTCCTCGGGCCGGGAGGCGCGGTAGCGGACCGGGCCGACTCGTACTTCGCGATACGCCGCGTCGACCTCGGCCCGGCGCCCGGCGTCCCGTCCGGAGCGCGGGCGGACGGGCGCCCCTTCGTCCGCTTGAACGGCGAGCCCATCCTGATCCACGCGCCGCTCGACCAGGGCTACTGGCCGGAGTCAGGCATGACCCCGCCGGCCGACGAGGCCCTCCTCTTCGACGTCGAGGCCATGCGGAAGCTCGGCTTCAACGGCCTCCGCAAGCACGTCAAGATAGAGTCGCGGCGCTTCTACTGGCACTGCGACCGCCTCGGCACCCTCGTCATCCAAGACGCCGTGTCCGGGGGCGTCAACCGATCGGCCGGGAACTTCAAGGTCGCCATGCCGATGATACTCGGCTTCCACCTCGGCGACCGCTCGCGGCGGGCGATGCGCCTCGCGGGCCGGGCCGACCCCGACGACCGCGCCGAGTTCGAATCCGACCTGGCCGGCATGATAGGCCTGCTCAGGCCCCATCCGTCGGTCGTCATGTGGACCGTCTTCAACGAGTCCTGGGGCCAGTTCGAGTCGGAGCGCGTCGTCGAGTCAGTGCGGCGGCTCGACCCGACCCGCCTCGTCGACGCCGTCTCCGGCTGGCACGACCGGGGCGGCGGCGACTTCCGCAGCCGCCACACCTACCTCGTCAAGCTGCGCCGCCCTCCGAGGTCCGATCGCCGGCCGTACTTCGTCTCCGAGTACGGCGGCTACAACCTCGCGGTGCCGGGCCACATGTGGGACGACGAGGCGCGCTTCGGCTACCGCTTCTTCGACGACGGCGCGTCGCTCCAGGAAGGCTACGCGCGCCTGATCCGGGAAGAGCTCGTACCCCTCGTCAGGCGCGGCTTGCGCGCCGTCGTCTATACCCAGGTCTCGGACGTCGAGATCGAGAGCAACGGGTTCTACACCTACGATCGCAAGGTCCTCAAGTTCGACGCCGCGACGGTCAGGGCGCTCAACGAGGAGCTGTACGCGGCCCATAAAAAGCTACACGACGCGCCGCCCTGATGCTCGGGAATGTATACAGGCCTCGCCGCCGTTAACCTGCGAGCGGAAGCGAGCCAGGTTAAATGACGGCCGGCGATCGCCGCGACAGTCGGCGATCGCGATCATCTCGGCAGGGCCTGTCTACGAGCCGTGACCCTCGCATAGCGAGGGCCGCCGCCACCTGGACACCCGCCTCCGCGTGCGTGCGAGGCCTGGGTACGAACAGCCTTCTCAGGGCGGCGCGTCGTGCCGATTAACGGGCATGGTTTCAATCGCGGCTGCGCTTCGAAGG
>Ga0209607_1004569_pt1 | contig 10245 bp, 8 predicted proteins | sample AD_UKC117_MetaG_FD_184413 | JGI IMG/M metagenome (GOLD analysis project Ga0209607, IMG submission 184413) | Active sludge microbial communities of municipal wastewater-treating anaerobic digesters from Hong Kong - AD_UKC117_MetaG (SPAdes)... | ecosystem: Engineered > Bioreactor > Anaerobic >... | reverse complement strand
AACGGGGAAACTTTACTCCGAAAGAAAATATGCACCTTACCGTTAGATTTTTAGGCGAGATTTCTATAGACACGGCGCAAAAAGTAATGAAAATGATGGAAAGCTTGTCGCGTTTTCCCGCAGTTGAAATGAGCCTCCAGCAAGTTTCAACTCTAAGAGCCGCCGACGTAGTCATAGCGAAACTAAAAAGCCAACCTCATTTATTTGATATTGAAAAACTAATTACGGAAGAAACATATAAACTGGGTATCTCAGGCGAACGCAGAATGTACACCCCTCATATTACATTAATACGCAGATACCGTTTCAAGCTGCCTTTTACCGAAGTGGTCAAAAGCGTTACCGTTTACAATAAGCCTTTTATCGCAGATGAAATAACTTTATTTGAAACGCAATTTAACGACGGCGCGCCCGTGAGTTACAACGAGCTTTATTCCGTAAAACTTAACGGGCAACAAAACAACTAAGCTAACAATATAATTTAAATAAAAATTTAGAAATCGTCAATTTAAAACCCTATATAATAAAGATAAAGAATTAATTATTTTAAGATAATAAAAAACCGTTTCCATTAAAGAAACGGTTTGTTTTTTATAATTGATTTTTTTATAAATTTTTCAAAACCTGCTGGACGAGACGCATATCGCATTTTCCCGCGTAATTTTCTTTAAAATGCTTCATAACGGCGGGCAATGAGTTGTCTGGCAGCGACAAGATAATGTCTTTTATTTCTTTTTCGCTCATTAGTTTTGGCATAAATCCGTCCACTATTACGGCTTGCTCGGCAATAAGTTTTGCGCGCTGCTCGTTACCTATCTTTTCGTAACCCTCTTTTTCTTCCACAAGCTCTCTCGCCGTTTTTTGCAAAACCGCCACCACATCCGCTTCGGTTATTTCTTGTTTTAATTCGCGTTTGCTTATTTCGCAAAGTTTAATTTTGTTTAAGACAACGCCCAAAATATTTCTGGCGTTTTCGTTGTGGTCGCGCAACGCTTGAATGTTCGCCTTTTTTATTTCGTCAAGTATCATTATTTATACTGCCTCCTTAGGTTTTGTATATCTGCAATCGGTTACGCATACAAATTCTATTTGATTTGAAAAATATTCTTTGAGTTTGTCGTGCGACATTCCCTCGTCCAAAACGATAAACTCCGTCTTCGCTTTGCATTCGGACGGATAAGTCAGACGCAAAGCCACATAGATAGCTATTTTTGCGGATTTATCAAGATTTTCAAAAGGTACTTCTTCTTTGTCGCTGATAGCGGTCAATCCGCCTTTATATTTCAGTTTAAATCCCGTCATATCGCGCAAAAGCTCATTAGCCTTACGCAAAAAGTCGACGACTTCTTTCGGCGCGAAATCCGCTTTTTCCTGCATTTTTTCATGAGCTGTAGTTGCCGCGGCAAAAGCAGTCATAAGCTTATCATGCGTTTCTTTCGCTCTTTTGAGGTCATTATTGGCGATTTCAAGTTCTTTTTTAGCTTGCTTTATGCTCGCGAGTAGTACCTTATCCACAGGTGCCGTTTCGCTCACCAAACTTGCCAAATGCTTTATTCTTTCTTTTAACGCTTCGACAGTCTTGTCGTACTCCGCTACCGTGGCGCGGGTTTTTTGAAGGTCCTCGTCGGACAAATCCGCAACGCTCGCCACCCATTCCGCTTCCACGTTATTCGCGATAAATTCCTGCCGCAATTCTTCTTTTAATTTCTGGTACTCAAAATCTTTGTTTTCTTTGAGCCACATAAGCTGTTTAAAGGCTACTCTTTTGTCAAGCAGTTGAGTTTCAATCGTTGTCTTGCTGCCTATAAGCATAGTTACGTCGGCGTTGCCTTCGCGTTCGTCAAATTTTAACTGCTCCAAAACTTTTTCGACTTTGCCGCCCGCAAGCTTTTCGGTTTGCTTGTGAGCGTATTCGATTTCGCGTTCGTTTACCTTAATGGTTTTTTCCGTTTCGGTAATAAGCTCTTTTACACGGTTGATTTTGATATCTATTTCATCTATGCGTCCCAAAGCTGTTTTTTGTTTTGCGTAAACGGTAGCCAAACGCGCGGCGATATCGCTAAGCTCGTTTTTTGTCTGCTCGTTTAAGTGCATCATACTTTCCACGGTGCCTTGTTCGCCGTCTATTATTGAGCGCGCATCGGTCATCTGTTTCAAACGGTTTTGCGATTCGGACAACCTGAGTTTTGCGTTATCCACGCTCTTTTTTATTTCCTTAATTTCCGTTTCGGTTCGTACGCTGTCGCCGCTTATTTCCAGTAGATAATTCGTGCCTTTATCAGTCTCAATTGCCCTTAGATAATTCGATACGGTTTCGTTGGTATTTTCGTGTATCAACTGGTTGTAATGGTCGATAATATTTCGTTTTTCTTCATTTAACGCGTTTATCTCGGACTGATTGATATCGATATGCCGTTGAATCTCGTCAACCGCGCCCGATATTCTTGAAGACAGCTCTAACGTTTTTTGCTTTTCCTGAATTCTTATTCTCAAAGCGTTTTCCAAAGCTATAACTTCATCGTCGTTTAGGTCGTTTTCCACCGCATAGACCGCGGTAGCGTCCTGATATATTTTTTGACTGTTTATTAGTACCTGACGCTTAAATTCCTCGCCTTTAATTCTTCTCGTTTTATTTAACTCTTCTTCCAGCGCGTCGCAGGACTGCTTGATACCCGTTAGCTGATAATTGGCGTTTTCTCTCGCGCGATAAAGGTTGCGCAATTTTTCTTTTAATGAAGTGTTAATGACGTTAAGTTTTTCAAGCTTAAAATCTATTACCGCCATAATTGTTTCTCTTGCTTTATATGGAGAAACGGCGTGATCCAAGTCCAAAATATTTCTTAGCTGCCTTGTTTGAGTGACAAGCAGTTTTTCTCTCGAATCTATTTGGTTTTCCTTGACAGTTATTTCCGCCTTATATTTTTCAACCTGCGATTCAAGCTCGTCGATTTTTGCGTTTATGCGCACGGATTCCATCAAATCCGCAAAACCTTTGTCGGGATCGCTGAATTCGTCCATATTCGCTTTTATCTCTGCGATAGCGTCGTCCAGCGAATTAAGCCCGTTTTTGAGCGTTACTTTTTGCGCTTCAAGTTCGCCTACCTGCGTATTTAGCTTCGTTAGATTTTCGTTAAGCTTTGTGTTTCTCGCGATAAGGTCTTTTGCGCGCGCAAGCTGATTTTCCAAGGCTTGAGTGTTCACTCTGTTTGTAATAATTTTATATATAGCGCGTTGTTTTTCGTCAAGCTGCTTAGTTACCGAAGCGTATTCGTTTTCATACCAGTCAAGCTCTTTTTGGCTTTCTTCGCATTGCGTCGTAAGATTTTTTAGCTGGTCGTTTATTCCGTCGAGAATTTTAAGTTTCGGCACGATAAAAGCCACGTTGTCGTAATCGATAAGCTGCTTGCGTTTTGTGTCAATAAACTCTTTTTTTGCCTCTAATTCTTTAAGCTGGTCACGAGCTGCGGCAAGTTCTTTTGTAAGACCGTAACTCGCGCTTTCGGCAAGCCTGTTTTGAAGTTCCACAAATTTTGTCTTGATTTTGTCGGCTACGTCTTGTCTTAATTCCAAGTCCCCGACCGCAAACTCTATATCGCGCTGATTGACTACAAGAGTTTCTTTCAGCTGTTTTTCCAGCTCTCCCTGTTTTGCTATTATCGATTCGTTAATTTTCGGGAATTGCGAAAAATCGCCGTTATCGGAAAACTGTGAAAAGCTTTCCGTCGTTATAAAACAGCGATTGAGTATTTCATTGGGGTCTCCGCCCAAAATGGCGCGCAGATACGCAGGCACATCCTTGCCCGTAGCCGCTTCTATCATTTTATTTTCATTGTCAAGTTTTCTTACCGTAAAAACCGTTTCGCCGTCTTTTCGTCTTTTTATTACGTTATAAACGACGTCGCCTTCCAAAAAATCTACGGAAATGTCAAAATTTCCGTAATCGATTCCGCTAAAAACGTCCTTTAACAAATACATCAAAACCGCGCCTCTATTTGATACGAGTTTTGTGCTCTCGTTTAAGTCGCCCAGCGTAAATTTGTAGGCTTCTTTGGTATTCGGATTTTTGGCTTGAACGTTGACAAGTCTCATCTATATTTTCTCCGATTTACATTTATAATTTAAATGTAATGTTTCTCTTGTTTTTGATTCTCTTATATGTTAAAATTTAGTAATGCGAATAAGCCTGTTGCAAATACAAGGCTATTCTTCATTATTGTAATATAATTTACTAAAATAATCAATACTTTGAGGTAAAAATGCATTTTTGCGAACTTTCAGCCGATACTAACGGGTCTTCATATACGGTGGTAGAAAACGCCTTTATCACGCAATTTATGCCCGACGCGCCGCCGCGTTACACGGAAGTCTATCTTTACGGACTTCTGCTTTGCTCGCGCCAAAACGACAATTCGCTGGAAAATATTTGCGCCGCGCTTAATCTCACACCTATCGACGTTAAGACAGCATTCACATATTGGGAAGAACTGGGTTTGGTTTCGGTCATCGGCGCGGATGTATTCAGGGTTGTGTATATGCCCATAAAAACTTCCGTAAGTTTGCTCAAAAAAGTAAAACCAGAAAAATATTTCGATTTTAATAAAAAAATCCAAAACGTTATCATAGACCGTATGATTTCCGTAAACGAATTTAAAGAATATTACGATTTTTTGGAAGCGACGAATTTTGAACCTGACGCGCTTGTCGCTGTCGCGGAGTACTCCGTAGCTCAAAAAGGCAAAGACATTTCTTACCGCTATATACTCACCGTTGCCAGAAACCTAGCCACATACGGCATAAAATCCGTGCAAGCTGTAAAAGATACTCTCAAAGCCCGTTCCGATTATTCTTCCGACGTCAGATTGATTTTGAAATCCTTAGGCAGCAGACGCCAGCTTGACGCAACGGACGAAGAACTTTATCAAAAATGGACGAAAGACTTTGGTTTTACTTTCGACGTAATCAATACCGTGGCAAAAAACGTAAAATACGGCGGAATGAAAACTTTGGATAACCTTATTTATGAGTATTATAAACAAAGACTTTTTTCCGTCAAAGAAATCGAGGATTATTCGGCAAATAAAAACCGTCTTTATACCCTTGCAAAACAAATTAACGCGGCAATCGGCGTTTATTACCAAACTCTTGATATGGTCGTTTCGGAATACATAGGTCCGTGGCTGTCAAAAGGCTACGACGAGGACACCCTTCTTATTATAGCAAAATATTGTTTCAAAAGCGGTATCAGAACGCTGGAAGGTATGCACTCCGTTGTCAGCCGTTTTTATAAAATGGGCTTGATAACGCAATCCGCGATAGACCAATATATATCGGGACTTTTGCAGACGGACGAACAAATACGTCAGATTTTGAGTTCTGCGGGAATATTGCGTAAAGTTACGAATCAAGACAGAACTAATTTCAAAATATGGACGGCGGAATGGAATTTACCAAAAGAAGTTATTGCGTACGCTGCCGAAATATCAAAAGGCGCGGCTAATCCCGCGGCTTATATGTGCAAAATTCTATCCGATTACAAAGACAGAGGCGTAAAAACCCTTGACCAGGCAAAGACGTCAGCGGACAAAAAATCCGCGGCAAGCGTTTCATATGATTTCAAGCAAAGAGATTATACAGACGATGAATTACGCTCCTTGTTCGATAATCTTGAAGGTATAGAGGTGTAAAAAAATGAAAGAGCAAATATACGCCAAAGCATACGAAATTTTACATAGACGCAAAGAAAAAGCGGAAAGAGAAGCATTTAATGTTGCAGAAAATTTAATAAATTTTGCCGATTATACCGAAAATGAAAAGCAGATAAATAATCTGACAATAAAATGCGGAATAGCCTTAGCAAAAAAATTGAATATTGACAAAGAAAAAAAAGAAAAAGAAAAACTTATTGAAATTCGTAAAAAACTTTTGGCTAAATATGGCTATACTGAAAAAGATTTAACTCCAAAATATTATTGTTCCAAATGTAACGACACAGGCTATATCGGAAAAGAAAAATGTCAATGTTTTAAAAAAATATTGACCGATTTGCTTATCGAAGACAGTCAGCTTGTGGACAATAGTTGTTCTCTGGACAATCCCGATCAAAAAAATGCAAAAGCATATAAATTCGCAAAAGAATTTTGCGCAAAATTTCCTAACGTCACGAGAAAGAATATTATTTTCAGCGGAAAAACCGGTACTGGTAAATCATATATCACAAACGCTATAGCAACCTCCCTTATGCAAAAACAAATTCCAGTATTGCTTTTAACGTCCAACTCGTTATCAAAAAAACTTCTTGATATATTTTTGTCAAAAGAAGACAGCGACACGCTTGAAGAAGTTTTGATTCAACAGGAAGTGTTAATCATAGACGATTTAGGCTCAGAGCCAATGCGCAAAAACGTTACCGCTGAATATCTTTTATCTTTATTAAATGAAAGAATTTTTTACGGCAAAACCACGATAATCACTACGAATTTGGATTATAAAGACTTACAGAACAGGTACAACGAAAGGCTAATGTCTAGACTTGCAGATAGCGAAAACTTTTACAGAATAGAACTCGTAGGATCCGACAAACGCTTTAATATTAAAAAATAAATTAACTATAAAGGAGAAAATAATGCAAAACCCTAACGTGACTATAATAATGGAAAACGGCGACGAAATGGTCGTTGAGCTTTATCCCGAACACGCGCCGATAACCGTAGCAAATTTTTTGGAATTAGTCGAAAAAAATTTTTATGACGGACTTATTTTTCATAGAGTAATTGAAAACTTTATGATTCAAGGCGGCGATCCGACAGGTACGGGAAGCGGCGGTTCCGACAAGGAAATAAAAGGCGAATTCACTTCAAACGGCGTTAAAAATACGCTCAAACATACCGAAGGCGTAATAAGTATGGCTCGCTCAAACAATCCAAACAGCGCTTCCAGTCAGTTTTTTATTATGCACAAAATCTGCCCCCATTTGGACGGAAGTTACGCAGCTTTTGGTAAAGTAATAAAAGGACAAGAAATTGTCGATAAAATTGCCACCACAAAGACCGACGCCTTTGACCGCCCAAAAGCGGAACAAAAAATCAAAACCATTAAAATTAATTAAATAAATTTAAGCCCAAAACGCCCGTTTAATCGATAAACGGGCGTCTTTTTTTCAAAAAGTATTTACTCTTTTAGTAAAAAATGGTAAAATAAGGCATAACCAAGTTAGGAGGACTCACAATGAATAAAGCTGAATTTATCAAAGCTATCGCGGACCAATCGGGTTTGTCGATAAAAGACGCGGGCGCGGCGTTTGACGCTATGACGGAAGTTATCGCTAAAACGATCAAAGTAGACAAAATTCAACTCTCTGGTTTCGGCACTTTTGAACTCAAACACAAACCCGCCAGAGAAGGCATTAACCCCTTGACTAAACAAAAAATCAAAATTGCGGCTAGCAACACTCCCGGACTGAAATTTGGCAAGTCTTACAAAGAAAAATTTAATTAATTTAATTTTAAAAAAGGAAACGTCGAAAACGGCGTTTTCTTTTTTTGTTTTTTTTATTCCAAGAAAATTTACAAAAAAGCAATTTTTCTGTATAACGCAAGACAATAAGGGGGAAAATTAATAAGGCAAAATATATATAGGAAAACGGTAAAGAAATGAAAAAAATTAAAGTTATAATCTTGGCGATAGCGGTAATAGCGCTTGTTTTTGGACTTTGCTCATGCACGAATGAAAATGACGAGCTGGCGGCGTTAAGGACGCAATTAAGCCAAGCAAATACTCAAATTTCGTCGCTGCAATCGGCTCTTGACGAGGCAAACGTTTATAAACCCGAAAATTTTATCGGCTGGGTGGAAAACGATAGTCAGATTTGGCGTACTGTTATGTACGGTTCTTTTTTGACCGACGAGGCGTCTGCGCCGACTCAAAACGATATTCAAGCAATATTGCATTACGCATCACTAGCCCCCACTTCAAACGGCAATGCCGATTATTTTTTGATTGCCGTAACCGACCCTGACGAGCAGCGTAACATAATAGGTGAAGATTACGGCGCGGTTACGTCCGCTGGGACGGTTACTATTCTTGTTTTGTCAGATAGATTATACAATTCCACCGTACGCGCGGACGGCGGCACCGTGGCTTGTCAACCCGATCGAGGTTATTACGACGCGGGTATTGTGTCGGGCTACCTTAATACGGCTGCGTTATCTTTGGGTTACGGCACGAGATTTTTTATGTCGGTTTCTTTGCCAAAAGACAATGGTCAATTTGACAGCGGGGCGATAGGATACGACATATTGAAATACGCAGAGAGTTTTCAATATGAAAACGGCTCTACGGGCGAAATGGTGAACGTATGCGGCAACTGCAAGTTTGTTTGCGCTATCGTTATCGGCACGGTGAATTTGCAGGCGGGCGCGGGCGTTACCGACACCGCTTACCCCGACAACTGGTCGATATGGGTTCCGCCGCAGGAAGCGCAAAAATAAAGATAATTTTTGATTATTCAATCTATTGACCAGAAACTAACGCTAATTGCGTTTGATTTAACGGATTTCAACGTGGAAATTTTTGCACTTGAAATTTAAATTTCGATAAGAAAATTCGGTTATGCCGTAATTTTATCTAAAAAAATAGCTGACTTTAAAAATCAAAAAGGTTTAGTCTTTGACGTTAAATTTTGCAAATTTTAGAGCTTAATTAAAATAACGCTTGCCTTTATTTACGCAAGAGTTTTTTCTAATGACTAATACGCTAAATATTGAGTTTTAAGGTAGTTGTAAATAAAATTGAAAAATAGTTTCGGCTTAAAAAAGATATTCGGCTTATTTAAAAAACAAAATCAAAAATAGATTTACTTTCTGCTCTGCCGTATGTATAATAGATACGGAGAAACAAAATGAATAACGAATACGAATTATTATACCAACAACTTATATCAATGGTTGAAGATGAACGGCATTTTATGCCCAACATTTCCAATACCTGCGCATTGATATACGGCGGTATGAAAGATCTTAACTGGTGCGGATTTTACTTTATTATTGACGGCGAACTTGTTTTGTCGTCTTTTCAAGGAAAACCCGCCTGCGTTCGTATTCCTCTCGGCAAAGGGGTTTGCGGAACCGCCGCAAGCCAAAATAAAACATTTATTGTAGAAGACGTGCATAAATTTAGCGGACACATTGCGTGCGATTGCGAAAGTAAGTCTGAAATAGTCGTACCCATTCGATATAACGGCAAAGTTATCGGCGTTTTTGACGTAGACAGTCCTATATACGGACGATTTAGCGCATACGAAAAAGAGTTTTTTGAAAACATCTGTGATTTATTGCAAAAAAGCTGCGATTTTGACAATTTTGAGTAAAGTCTTATCGGGCTTTTTTTATGCTTTGAAATACGTCGTTTGACAGCGACGAAAAAATATGATACAAACTAATTGCGGTAACGCGCTATTTTTATGCGCTGAAAAGAAAAAAGGAGAAACGAAATGATTTCACAAGAAATGGCTAAGTTAGGCAAAAAAAGGTCGATTATTAGGGAGATTTTTGAGTATGGAAAAATTCGCAAAGCGGAAATAGGCGAAGAAAACGTATTTGATTTCAGTATCGGCAACCCCAGCGTACCCGCCCCTGATTGTGTTAACGCGGAGCTGACGAAAATTATCGCCCAAACGGATTCGATAAAACTTCACGGCTACACGTCCGCGCAAGGCGATTATATTACCCGTAAAGCCATCGCCGATTTTATCAACAAAACGGAAAACGCGTCACTCGACCCGAATTTGATTTATATGACGGTTGGAGCGGCTGCCGCTTTGACGATATGCTTTCACGCCATTACTCTGCCTCAAGATGAAATCATAGTTTTTTCTCCGTATTTTGCGGAATATAAAGTTTTTATCGAAGGAGCGAATGCAAAATTTGTTGTTTCGCCATCTGATAACAAAACTTTACTTCCCGATTACGAAATATTCAAGAGCAAAATTAACGCCAACACCAAAGCGGTCGTAATAAATTCGCCAAACAATCCAAGCGGCGTTATCTATAAAGAAGACGTTATTATAAAACTTGCCGACATTTTGCGTGAAAAACAAAAAGAATACGGACATCCCATATATATCGTTTCAGACGAACCTTACAGAGAATTGGTTTATGACGGCATAAAAGTGCCTTTCCTTACCAATTATTATGAAAATTCGCTCGTGTGTTACTCTTTTTCCAAGGTTTTGTCGCTGCCTGGTGAAAG
>Ga0209607_1004564_pt1 | contig 10247 bp, 8 predicted proteins | sample AD_UKC117_MetaG_FD_184413 | JGI IMG/M metagenome (GOLD analysis project Ga0209607, IMG submission 184413) | Active sludge microbial communities of municipal wastewater-treating anaerobic digesters from Hong Kong - AD_UKC117_MetaG (SPAdes)... | ecosystem: Engineered > Bioreactor > Anaerobic >... | reverse complement strand
GGGGGTAGGCGTGGTGCGTAATGCGCGATGCGTGATGCGCGGTGCGTGAAGTTCTAATGGCTGAGCGCCTGGTGTTTTTAAAGGGAGTGATGGGGGTGCGGTGATCGATTGGTTGGATTGTAGCGGATTGGGGGGCGGGCGGCGAGGAGGAGTGGGATTTAGTCGGTGACGTGCCGAGGTAAAGGAACCGGCATATGTGGGAGCAGGAGAGAAGGGACAATGGCTTTTTAGATAGGGTTAGTTAAGTTCTAGTTATGGAGTAGTTAAGGAGTAGTTAGGGAGTGCTTAAAGAGCGGAAGGGGGACGGAAGGTTGCCGGGGGGCATATTTGGGGAAACGATGGGGAATGGGACGGATTGACCTGTATGTGGCCTTTTGGGGCGGAGCAAGGATGGGATAGGGTGAGGGCCATATATGGGGGTCCTGGTGGTGGGGTGGAAACGGCCGTTCTCCAAAATATGTATTTAAATTGGCAAGCGGAGTGTGGTTCGGCCAGGAGGCCGGCCACAGCGACAAATGGGAGACCTCGCTGGAGCATGGGATGCTACTCATCGGCACAAAAAAGCGCAACACTTCGATTTTAGGGCGTGTGGCGGGCACAGACATTTATCGCAGTTTGGAAAACCATCCTGAAGGCGAAACTATCCCGGCTTGCTGATTCTGCGTTTTGACGTCACGCTGTTTTATGCCAATACGCCCGATTTCATCCCGGTCATCCAGCAAGCCATCGCCATAACAGAACGACCTCCGAGGGTTGTCTTAATTGATGGGGAGTCGATGAACAGCATTGATGCAACGGCCGTTGCCTCCCTAAAAGAGTTGCAAGGTCAATTACAGAAGGACGGCATTCAAATACGATTAGCCCGTATGAAAACTGATGTAATCACCACCATCAAGCGAGCTGGTTTACCCGAAGCAATCCCCCTAGAACATATCTACCCTTCAGTGCAAGCTGGCGTGGATGCTTATCTGTCTGAAGGAAAATAAAATGACCGTTACGAAAGCCGTTGGCATTGTGATATTCTATTAGTATGCAACAAGCATGTTCAATGCTGGTTTTTCTAAGTCAACCTGTCTACAAACAACTGCTTTTATCGTTGAACCTATCTTTTGGTCACTTAATACAAGGAAATCAATCATGTCTCTAAAAGAATACAAACCCGGATCCGCTTTTAATGGCGTCATTGGTCGTACCGTCGATCAATCAGAACCGGCATGGCCCGAACCACGCCGCGCCCAAGATGGTGCGCCCAATGTCTTATTCATTGTGCTAGATGATACTGGCTTTGGTCAGTTAGGTTGTTATGGAAGTCCCATCAACACCCCCAATATTGACAGCTTGGCCGATAACGGTGTGCGTTACAACAATATGCACACAACGGCCCTCTGCTCCCCTACCCGCACCTGTATCCTGACCGGACGCAATCATCATTCCAATGGGATGTCTTGCATTACCGAGGCCTCTACCGGCTATCCTGGTGGCAATGGCTACATCCCCTTTGAAAACGGCTTCCTCTCAGAGATGCTCCTGCAACATGGCTACAACACCTACGCCATCGGTAAATGGCATCTGACCCCTGCCGACCAAATTTCGGCCGCTGGCCCCTATGACCGCTGGCCGTTAGGACGTGGGTTTGAGCGCTATTATGGCTTTTTAGGCGGAGACACCCATCAATACTACCCCGATCTCACTTACGACAACCATCGGGTTGAACCAGAAAAAACCCCCGAAGAAGGCTATCACCTGACAGAAGATTTAGCAGATAAAGCGATTAGCTTTATTGCCGACAGCAAGCAAGTCGCACCCAACAAGCCCTTCTTCATGTACTTTGCGACGGGTGCCATGCACGCACCCCATCACGTCCCTAAAGAATGGGCGGATAAATACGCTGGTCAATTCGATGATGGCTGGGAAGCCTACCGTGAAAAAACCTTCGCCAAACAAAAAGAGTTAGGCATTGTGCCGGCTGATGCAGAACTCTCCCGCCACGACCCCGATGTGGCTCGCTGGGATTCCTGTTCCCCCGAAGAGCAAAAGCTCTACGCTCGCATGATGGAAGTGTTTGCTGGTTTTCTGGAACACACCGATTATCACATCGGCCGTATTTTCGACTTCTTGAAAGAGATTGGCGAGTTTGATAACACCCTGATCATGCTCATCTCCGATAACGGCGCGAGTTCAGAAGGTGGCCCGGAAGGCTCCGTTAACGAAAATCTCTTCTTCAACTTTGTACCAGAAGATTTAGCCGAAAACTTAGCCGCCATTGATGAACTGGGTGGTCCGAAGCATTTCAATCACTATCCTTGGGGCTGGACATGGGCCGGCAACACCCCCTTCCGCCGCTGGAAACGGGAAACCTATCGTGGGGGTATCAGCGATCCTTTTGTCGTCCATTGGCCGAAAGGGATTGCCACAAAAGGTGAAGTACGGACACAATACACCCATGCGGTCGACATGGTGCCCACCGTCTTGGATATGTTGAATATCGAGCCGCCGACGAGTATTCGTGGCGTTGCCCAATCACCCATTGAAGGCGTTAGCTTTGCCCACACACTAGAGTCAGTTTCTGTGGAAACAAATCATCACACGCAATATTTTGAAATGATGGGGCATCGTTCCATCTATCATAATGGCTGGCGAGCGGTTTGCCCCTGGCCGGGGCAATCTTTCACCGAAGCCGGGCAAGGTTTCGGGATGCCTATCTCGGCCGAAAAACTAACGGAACTGGATGCGACAGCTTGGGAACTGTACCATGTGGACAAGGATTTTGCTGAAAACCACAATATCGCCGCTGAAAATCGAAGCAAATTGATTGAAATGATTGCCCAATGGTATGTGGAGGCTGGCAAATACAATGTGCTTCCCGTCGACGGGCGCGGTCAGCAACGCTTTGCAGACGAACGGCCGATGATTGCCAAAGATCGTACCAGTTATACTTTCTACCCTAAAACGCAAGAAGTCCCTTACAATGCCGCCGCAAAGATCATCAACCGTCCGCATAGCATCACGGCCGATGTCGATTTCAAGGCCGGTGATGAAGGGGTATTGATTTCGCAGGGCGGTATTGATGGTGGTTACAGCTTCTATGTGCAAGATGGCAAATTACAATACCTTTACAACTACGTGGCTCGCAATTTCTACCATGTGGAATCAACAGTGGCTGTGCCAGAAGGGAGACATCAGTTACGCTTTGAGTTTGAAGTCACGACCGCTCCTGAAATTCTAAAGGGCAAAGGGGCCGGTGGATTCGGCCAACTTTATATTGATGGCAAATTGGTGGGGCAGGTGGAAATGCCAGTTACCAATCCCATTATGTTAGGGTTGGCAAGTGGCGTGTCCATTGGGGTTGATGAGGGTTCGCCAGTGAGCTTGGATGCGTATCCGTCACCTTTTGCCTACACCGGCAAGCTTAACCATGTCACAATTGATGTGAGCGGTGAGCTTATTGTGGATACTGAAGCTGAAATGCGGGCGATTATGGCTCGTCAATAGTTATCGTTTAATGTCTATATCAGGGGTAGGTCTTGGCTTACCCCTGCCCTACGGGATGATTTTTGATTACGATCCCGACACAAGCTCCCCCAGCTTTTCATTTGTTGTCTAAACCGACAGGCGCAATTTGTAACCTCGATTGCGCCTATTGTTTTTTCTTGTCCAAAGAAGCATTATATCCGAACAGCACGTTTCGTATGAGTCATGGTGTGCTGGAACAGTACATCAAACAACTGATTGAAGCGCATCAAGTGGATGAAGTTGCCATCTCCTGGCAAGGTGGCGAGCCAACGATCATGGGGCTTGATTTTTATCGTCAGGCAATAGCATTGGTTGAGAAATATCGCCGCCCTAACATGACTTGTTTGCATACGATGCAAACAAATGGCACATTGCTGGATGATGAATGGGCGGCGTTTTTCAAGGAACATAATTTCCTGCTAGGGGTCAGTGTGGAACGGCCGTGCCTAACGGTTAATGGTTGAATTGTTGAATGGTTCATTGTGAATGGGGGGAACGGCCGTTTGTCACAGCTTACCACGGAGACACAGAGGGCAGCCCGGCAGTCTCCGTGTCTCCGTGGCGAAATTCTAACAAGACCTGGTCGCCGCCAAATCCGGCACCTTTCCGGAACGGCAGACCAACAGCCCACTCTGTTTATTTTTCCAACGCTTGAAGCGCCAGTTCGATACTTTTTTCGGGGCTGACTTTCACCTGAACGTCGGCCAGTTTGCCATCTTCATCAATAAGGAAATGGCTGCGAATAATACCCATATAAGAACGGCCGTACATCTTTTTTTCACCCCACACGCCATACGCCTCGGCGACGGCATGGTCCGCATCCGATAGGAGCGGGTAGGGGAAATGTTCTTTGGCTTTCCAATCAGCTAACGCTTCCGGCTGATCGGGGCTGATGCCGATGACCACGGCATTCTGGGCGGCAATTGCGGCGTAGTTATCGCGAAAGCCGCATGCCTGCTTGGTGCAGCCAGGGGTGGCTGCTTTAGGGTAAAAGAACACCACAACTTTTTGTCCGCGAAAATCAGACAGGCGGACAGATTCATTCTCGGCCGAGACTAAATTGAATTCGGGGGCAGTATCGCCAACTGCTAACATGGGTTTGCTCCTTTTGTGGCTGGTTTCGAGTCAATAGTCCTAGAGGACTAGTTTGTAATCAAACTATAACGTATAAGAGTACAGGCGTCCTATTTTTTTACCCCGGTTTTTGGCGACAATAAGAGTAGCTCTTACTGATTCCTCATCTAGTTTGTCTTAAAGGTAGTACATAAAACCTGCGAGTAGAAGTATAAGGAGTTCAAGATGACAAATCGACGGTTTGGTCTCGTGTTTGCCTTCTTTTTGTTGGCGATGTTTGCCCTCACCTCTAACGTGTCGGCGCAGGCTGAGGCGCCCACGACCATCGGCAATGCGTATTTCGCGCCCAGCACCATCTTGTCTGGCGACAGCACAACCTTAAATGTGGATACGCTGAAAGCGGCAACGGATACGCTGGTCGTTGGTCTGTGTTTTTATTATTCAGACACCGGCCTGGATACGCTTTTCCCGGAGACGGTCATCGGCAGTCGAGGCACGATTTACACACGCACCTACCAGGGGGTTGATCGGTTGGCAATCGACTGCCCGGCTTTTAGCGGCGGCCAGGTTTCCGAGTACAGCGGTAAGCCCACCGCTCTGGTCAAGCTGTTTGGCGAGAACTTCGACTTGACGGCAGCTCTTTCAATGAAAGCGGGTGATTATACGGTTGATATTTTGGAGCTTGAAGATGCTGTTTACACCGATGGGTTTTCGGCTCCATTGACGGTTCAAGCCGCGCCGCCGCCGGTGACGGAGGCTTATGTCTCGAATACCAGCACGTGCGGCGGCAACTCGCCCTGCTATACCGGGAACAGCGGTTTGCAGCAGGCGCTTGCCGACGTGGAGGATGGCGGCACGATTTTTATTTATGGTACTTATTCGCAAGGCGGGGGGGTAACGGCCGTTCTCTCCGGCAGCAAAAGCGTCACCATCTCCGGTTTCAACAGCCCAGTCATCGAAAACGGCGGCAGCACCTGTGCCGGCGCGATGATTGACAATCAGAGCAGCGGCGTCTTGACCTTCAGCACAGTCACCCTGGATGGCACCTGTGCGGTGGGTTCCCGTTCGGCCGGCATACTGCAATCAGGCGCGGGCACGGCCGTGGTGCAAGATTCCTTCTCAACCATTCGCGATTTTACCGCCGCCGGCAGCGCCGCCCTGCGCGTCACCAATGGGACGCTGATCGCTTCGGGTAATGGCTTCCAAAACAATCAAAAGGCCTTCGACCAGACAGGCGGCACGTTATACGCCTTTGCGAACAATGTCAGCACCAACCTGGGCAGCAACGCCGCCACCAAATCCGGGGGGATTTCTAACATTAGCTGCAATTATTGGAGCGCCTCGACAATTTCTGGTTTTGCCCCTGAAGAATTTGTCGAACGCCTGGGCGCGCCGGTGGTGAGCTACAATGAAGGGGCCGGCAGTCTGACGTTGGACGCGGCTTCTCTGGCGAGCAACGGGGGGACCCAGGTGATTGTGAGTATGGGCCGCGCCAACAATCCCTACGGCAATGGCACAGTGATTGGCCTGGGCGCGCGTGTTTCCGATTATTATGCGGCTTGCGGCACGCGGACCAGCGCGCTTTCCGGTTTGATCACCATCGCCGGGGATTCTGTCTCTCCTGGACCAACGGGCTTCCGCCTGTATGCCATCACGGATCCTTTGCAATGCTCCCCAGCCAGCAATACGCAGTGTTGGGATTATGAGGGGGTGTCTTGCGGCGCGGCCGGTTGTGCCATAACCGGCGCGGTGGCGCGAGATGGACATTTTATGGTGGGCAACGAAGTGGACCCGACCAGTATCTCGCTGGCGAGTTTTGGTTCTCAGGCGGAGAGTCCTGTCTGGCTGCCGCTGGTATTTCTCGGGATCGCGTTGGGGGCGGCAAGTCTGGTTGTCCTGCGCCGCCGCCAGGCCTGATCGGCCACCGTGGGGCGTTTTCGGGCAGAAACCTGTGAAGTTCGGCTCTTTGGGATTTCATGGGGTTTGGTCTGATTCGTGATGCATGATGCGTGAAACCTCTCTGGTCACGCATCACGAATCAGGGGCTATCAACCGCCTGAGTTCTTGAAGAACCATAAGTTTTGCGGTTAGGACGTTTGCGTGAGGGCCGGATTTCCGGCCCTCTTTTGTTTGGCCGCACGGCCGTTTGCCTTGTTTTCCGGGAGCAGCCCGGCGCGTAAATGAGTTTAGCGGCGTGCTGTAAAAAAGATGACTTCCATTTTCGCGGATGTGAGTTAATCTGCATGGTGTGCCCCAAAGAAACGCATCACCCGAGACATCCACCTTTGCCGCCACAGCCCACAATCAACCTCACCGTCGCTCTCAGGTCTTCGGGAACAAATCTGGCAGCATCATCGTTCTAGATGACACAGTGAGAAATCGTCAAACGGCCGTATCCATTCCATCCATCAATCAAACCGGCCGCGTGGTAAGCTCATCGTAGAAAGCATTCGTGCAGCGATTATTGCCCAACTGTTACAGATTATCGAAGGAGGCGCAAAATGCCAATTTTTTACATGACGTTCTGGTCGATGGTTGTCATTCTGGCTGTGGGTGTGTGGCGTCTGCGGAGCTGGCTGGCGGTAACGGCCGTGTGCGTAATCACCTTCTTCGTCCTGATGCTCACCCAGTCGCTCTTCGTGCAGTTGGCTATTTCCGCCGGTCTGGATCCCAGCCTGGCGCTGATTGACCCCGGCGCATTTATCCGCAGCGGGCCTTTGGGCTGGCTGGCGCTGTTGGTCATGCCCTGCGGCTGGCTGGGGCCGGTGTTGGGCCTGAATTTAGTGACTCGCTGGCAAACCTGGCAGCACGAAGCGGCATAAAAAAGCCGGGCCTGAGATAAAAGGCCCGGCAGAACAATCGTCTGGCTGGCCGGCGGTTTACTGCACGTAAACGCCGGCTTTGTTTTTGGTTAATCCACAGCCCCAAACAGCCGCAAGGAAAAACGCAGCATAGCCAAGAAAATGCTGCCAAACAGCCCGCGGTGCGGCTTGACAGTAAGGCTTTCTTTCATGCGCAGCATGGCTTCATACCAGCCCCCCTGGCGCATGCGCATCAGACTGAGCGAGCGTAATACCTGGCTTTGTTTTTCCCGATCGCCTGTTTGGGCAAACAAGGCGGCGGCGTCGCTGTAATAACGGGCGGCCTGATCCTGGTCGCCGCGATCTTTGTACAGGTCGCCCATATTGCCCAAAACTTGAGCGCGCCGGTTATCGTCGCCGGCGGCGGCGCAAAAGGCCTGGGCGTTGTTCAAAGCCTGCAAGGCTTCGTCGTGGCGGCCGCGCAGACGATGAATGACGCCGATGTTGTTGTACATTTCGGCCTGGCCGGTGGGGTTGTCTTCGGCGGCGTAGGCGGAAACGGCCGTGCTAAATGTGGCCAATGCTTCCTCATATTCCCCGCGCTGAAACAGGCGTAGCCCCTCATCTTTGTAGCTTTCTGGCGTCATCACGTTCATCTTTCATCCTCGGTTTACAAAAAAGGCAGCTATTTGCTGCCTTGTTTCATTTTACCCATTGTAAATCCCAGGCATCCTTTTGCCAGTAGGAAATGGGTCATTGGCCGCCGGTACGGGGGCTAAAATGTAATGTCGAGGATGCTCTCTGCTACCTGGCGCAGGCGCTGCACGTCCATTTCGCTCAGGATTTTGGCGGTGCCCATGTAGGTGACGTTGGTCGGATTAGCCAGGAATGCCTGCATATCCGGGTCTAATTCGCTGAAGATTTTTTGCAGCCGCTGCTCCGCCTCGTGGCGGCCGAGCGGCCCATGTTGGTCGTCGACGAAATAGGTGATGGGCACATCCAGGTGGCGGCTGATTTGTTCCAGGTGGAGGTAGGGAACGGCCGTATTCCCCGTTTCGTATGCCGTGATGGTCGCCTCGTCGACGCCCAAAACGTCGGCGAAGGCTTGTTGCGATTGGTGCGCCTGAAGGCGCAGTTGGCGCAGCATCACGCCAATAACCCGATGGCGCAGGGTGATCAGGCTTTGGTAGTCCACCGGCCGCGGCCTGATCAGTTCGTCGCGGCCCCAAAAATAGCCCATCGGCACTTTCAGGAAGAGCGCCAACGCTTCCAGGTCCGGCAAAGACACGGGGTGTTCGCCTGTTTCCACCTGTTCGTAGGTTTCCGGCGACAGGCTCAGGACGACGGCGCATTCTTCAGGCTCTCGACCGGCGTAAAGACGCGCTTCGCGGATCAAATTGCCTAGCATTTGGGCGCGGGTTGGGTCCAGGTTGGTCATATCCTTGCTCTCCGAATGATTGCGTATACGGCGGTTGGTTCGCCCTGACGCGAAATTTAAGTTTGCTTCACATAACCATGAAGATATTAGCATAGATCAAGTTAAAACCAAAACGTAACCAGGGGCTGGATTTTACGTATTGGATCATAGTCTTGCCGGGGCCTTTTCCGGCAAAAAAGGAGCCGATCATGTTTGAATATAAATTTGTCCGCGTTGAACTGCGTTTCTTCTCCGGCAATCCGGAATGGGATTATCACGAGATCGTCGAGAAGTATGCGCGGGATGGCTGGCGGCTGGTGCAAATCTTTGCGCCGGGCACGGGCATTTATGGCAGCGCCCGCTACTTTGAGATTATTTTTGAGCGGGAGTCGTCCGGGGAGAAAACGGCCGTCGAGCCGGTTTTTATCCCTGACAAGGTGACGAGGTGACGTCTGACAGGGTGACAACATTGGCAGATAGGTGTATCGGTAAACCCGGCCGGTGGCGCAGCGCCCACCGGCCGGGTTCTTTTTTTATGGAGTCACGCCGGCGGTGATCAGAGTGACGCCGCTGCCGTCTACCAGCCGCAGCCCCAACGGCCCGGAAGCGCCAGACGGCCGTTGCCCCAGCATCAGCCACGCCGGCCCCGGAACCAGGGTGACCGGCCATTCGTCGGCTAAAGTCCCGTTGACGTAGAGCTGGACTGTGCCGGGGGTAACGGCCGTGACCACCGCTTCCATCTCCACCCCCTGCCACGTCTCCGCCAGGCGCAGCGCGCCATGCTCGTTGGCCGCCGAAAAGCCGTTGATGCCGCTCACCGCATACCAGCGCTCGGTCCAGTGGACCGTTTGCCCGGCGGCCAGGCTGGTGTAGGCCCAGAAATCGGCGGTGACGCCGCTGCTCCACATTTCCACGTAGGTGCTGTCGTCGTCGGTCCACAGGCCGGAGCCCAGCGTGGCCGGGCCGAAGAATTTGTGGCCGGGGATGACGGCCGGGTCCATGACGCGCAGCATGCCCTGGTCGACGCCGTGGTCGTAGACGCCGCTGTAACCGGCCAGGATATTGGGCGCGAAGAAGCCAATCCAGCCATTCCAGGTGTTGTAGAGGTTGAGGAAACGGCCGTTATATTCCGGCCAGCTGATCACGCTGTGTTCGCCGGGGATTTGTGGATCGCCGGTGGAGTGGATGGTGATTTCGTCGGCGGGCAGGATGAACTCGACGGCGTCGGTGGCCTGGTTGTTGTCCAGGGCGATCATGGCGTTGAGCCAGTATTGGTAATTGTGGGCGCTGGCGGTCTGATTTTCCACCCAGGGTTCGATGGTCAGGTAGCTGTGCGCGGCGTCCAGGGTCAGGGTCACGCCGACGGTCATGCCGGTCTGGTCTTCGAGGTCGCTGAGGGTGATGGCGGCGGTGGTGGTGGTAACGGCCGTTTCCCAGCCAGG
>Ga0209607_1004559_pt1 | contig 10252 bp, 12 predicted proteins | sample AD_UKC117_MetaG_FD_184413 | JGI IMG/M metagenome (GOLD analysis project Ga0209607, IMG submission 184413) | Active sludge microbial communities of municipal wastewater-treating anaerobic digesters from Hong Kong - AD_UKC117_MetaG (SPAdes)... | ecosystem: Engineered > Bioreactor > Anaerobic >... | reverse complement strand
TGACGTGGTTTCGGGGAGTAGCGCAGTCTGGCAGCGCACAGCGTTTGGGACGCTGGGGTCGTAGGTTCAAATCCTATCTCCCCGACTCATTTGCGGGTATAGCTTAAAGGCAAAGCTCCTTTTGGGGGGGCGGCGTCCAGAGGTAGAACCGCAACAAAGTAATCCATAGTCGAAGCGAAAACCGGCATGTTAACCGTCAAGTTACGGTTGATTTGCCGGTTTTTCGTTGCCACGGGCCACAGCGTCTATGCGACTATCGGATGTGATTACGGGCTACTGGTTGGACAAGCGACTAGACTTCAGTCCGACCACCATACCGGGCTACGAGCGCACTTTTGCGCGCCTGCTGGCCTTCCTGAGCGACCCCGAATTTTCCGACATCGCTTCCAACGACATCCGCCGCTTTCTCGCCCATTTAGCCGACCACTACCGCGTGTCACGCCGCACCGTGCATGATGCGTGGATACCCCTATCCAGCTTGTGGACCTGGGCGGAGAACGAACTTGGCACGCCCCATATCATTCGCGGCAAGGTAAAGCAACCGAAGTTCACCAAACGTACCGTCGATGCGCTGACGGAAGAGCAGGTGCGCGCAGTCCTGGCCGCGGCCGACTATATGCGTCCTTATTTGTCACGCAACGGGAAGGAAGTGATAGCAGCGCGCCCCACGGCAGACAGGGACCGGGCTATCGTACTGACCCTGCTCGACTCCGGTCTGCGTGCAGCCGAGTTGTGTGCGCTGAAACTTGGCGACTACGACGCCAAGCGCGGCCGGCTATTGGTGCAGCGTGGGAAGGGTGACAAAGCGCGCTACGTGGTGATGGGGCAGCGGACGCAGAAAGCAATCTGGCGCTACCTGGCCTTGCGACCTGATGCCAGACCGAAGCATCCGCTATTTGCGACGGCCAGCGGCTCGCATCTCGACCGCTCGACGCTGCGCAAGCTGCTGGCACGCATGGGAGATAGGGCAGGCGTGGCGAACGTACACCCGCACAGGTTTCGGCATACCTTCGCCATCAACTTCCTGCGCAATGGTGGGAACCTGCTGACGCTAAAGGAACTGTTGGGGCATGAAAGCCTGGTCATGGTGCAGCGATATGCGCGCATTGTCGATGCCGATATCGACCGGGCACAGACGCACAGCCCAGCGGACAACTGGAAATTGTGATAGACGCCCACCCTGCCGGGCGCGAAGTGTTGAAGGCACGACGCGCCAGAGGCAGGCAGGATGGGCGCAGGGAAATTCTACCAGTCTGACGGAGGTACAGACAATGAGCGAAGACGAAACCACCCGCAGCTTTACAGACCTGCCGCTCTGGCAGCAACAGGCAATCGTTGACCGGCTGCGTGATGCAGTGCTGGCGCTGGTCAAGGGCGACACGACGCCGTTCGTGCGCATCCTGGGCGAGCCGGACCCTGCACCGCTGCAAGCGGAAGATGCCGGCGACATCGCCAACCAGGCTGACGACTGGTTGAAAGGCGGTGCGGCATGAGCGACAACTACGACACACGCGCGGGCGAACTGTTGGCGCTGGCGATTGCCGAGGGCATCGACCTGCCGATGACGGTCGAGGAAATCATCCGGTGGGAAGATGCCGGCTACATTGTTGACCTGGTCACAGGTGAATTGTTGTCGGACGTGGCACCGTGGCCGACCGTGATAGGCGAAGCGACTGTGGTTGCACTGAATGCAGACGAGGTGAAGCAATGACAGATGATGAACTATGGGAGCAAATCGAATCGCAACGGCGCAATGTGACCCAGCGGCGGCCGGACATGCTGACTATCAGCGAACGCGGGACAGTCCGACAGATACCACGCTTCAGGGACGGTGAAACGCCAAAGCCGATGGTGCGGAGCATGGAGCCATTACCCATGCAGATTGACGCGCCGCTACCGGTACAGACCGTGCAGAGACTCGCAACAAGCCACGTCGACCGCGCCAAGGGGTTCAGTATCGTGTCAATTCCTCTGGCGGCCGGCGTGGGCGTCGGTGGGCTGCTGCTGGCCGTTGGCGTGTTCTCCGTGCCCATCTTCAGCATGGCGGCGCTGCTGACCCTGTTCCTGGCGTTCCTGGGGACCTGGCTGGCGGCTTTCCTATGGTATCAAAGCGCGTCACCTGACGGTATCGGTCTTTGGACGGTGCTGCTCCACTATCGGCTGCTATCTCGTGAACAGAAGGCGCGGCTGCGCCGCATGGAGGATGAATGACCGCAAAGACGATGACGATGCAGATACCGGCAGAACTGGCGCGCAGCGAGGCGATTGCCAGGGCGCAACCCGACCGCCATTCGCCGCTGCGTGCGGTGGCAGAGAACCTGTCACGACGCGGCGTCGCTGCGGCAAAGGTGGAACTGGTCAACCTGGCTCTGGTCGAATTCGCCACGGTGCTCTTCGACCAGGATACAGACGGCATCACGCCGAACGTGGATGCAGATGGACGCATCCTGATTCCGGCGCCGTGGGGTCGCAATGGCGGCCCGCTGTGGGGCTTGCGGCGCACGGAGCAGCGTGCGCTGAATTACATCATGCGTCAGCGGTCGACAACGCAGAACATGCCGTTGTTTGTCTACGATACAGACAGCCGGACGTGGCTATTGGGGCGGTCCGCTTCGCTGCGTTCGTCGATGACCTACCTGCGCAATCTGCCGGTGACGCTGGCCGAGTGGCGGCAGGCATGGGACGCAACCCGTAGCACCTGGGCACGCCAGAACCTAGGCGAATGATGGGCGCAACGTGGCACCTGTCATGGTCTGGTGATAGTACCTCGGGTAGACCGTGGTGTCATCGTGGGGCCCCTTTCACACCACTGCGGCACGGGCGACTAGGGCCGGACTGCATCGAATGCAGAGTGAGCGAAAGTGGGCGACACACCGTAAAGGAAAGAGGACTGTGGGCAGTCAGCGGCATGGACGGCAAGCAGAAGCAGGCGAGGCGGTTGCGCTCCTCATAAGTCTTGTGGACAAGATTCAACACACTGCACCAATAAGGCGCAAAAAGGTGCCCGCTGGACGCCACTCCAGCGGGCAGAGCGCGAATGTGTGCCCGTTACGTAGAATCTCTCGCGAGAGATTGATAGGGTTCCAGTGTGGCCAGTCTCTACAGCCGGTAGACCACTGCAAGTCTCAATCGTGTGCGCAAGTTTCAACGAACCGAAGACACTGTCAAGGTATTACTTGTACTGCGTATTCATGCTAATAACATGGAATATCATGCTATTAGCATGAATTGTTGTCAAAATTTATATTTTTGACAAATTTAGTTTGACAATTCAGAACGCACGTTCTATAATGAGTGACACAACAACACTGATTGGCGGGCTTGCGGTCAAGCCCGCCAATCACGGCCGGTCGTGGCGTGGCGATTACTTAGTTATGGTGCTCAAAGGAGGCGAATTTTGAAGACGATGCAATCACGAACAGAACTGTTCGCGGTCCGCTTGACGACCGAGGAAGCGGAGATGTTGCTTGCGTTGGCGGAACGCCATTGCAGTAGCGGCGCGGCCGTCGTTCGGCAAGGCATCAAGCAGATGGCCGAACAGGCGGGCATGATGATGCCGGCGAAGGAAAAGATGAGCGGCGGCACGAATTCTCAAGCCCGGGCCGCCGCTCAATAGCTCAACTCAATCAACCAGCCCTGGAATGAAATGCCGCATGTGTTCGTAGCACAGGCGGCAGTCCGAGGGCACGAGTCAATTGGAGTCAATTAAGATGATATCACGAGGGCTCTATGCCCGCAACAACTTGTCGGTATCGACACCCATCCACCTTAAAGGCACGACGACCGTCGTTTGCACTGTCGGCAGCGACCACATCGCACGCTGGACGCTCCACAGCAAGCGCGGGCACATGTTACTCAACCCACCAGCCATTTGCAAGGATGCCTACATCCTGCGCGAAGCCGAACGACTTGGCGCAACTCATGCGGTGGTTTGGGACGCCGACACCGGTATCAGTTACGCCACTGAACTCGCCAACTTCTGGAAACATGGTTTCTCTGTCCGACGCGGGCATGGCAACCAGGTCGGCTTGTCGCTGGACTGGTGGAGCGTGAATGGCGAGACTCCCAAAGCGGACCGTCGTGCGGCTGCCACCAACCAGGAACGCCTTGCCCTGCAGCCGACCCTGTTCGAGGTGTGACCCATGCCAACGCCAAACATGCAGGCGTGGGCACTACGCTACGCCGCAAACGGTTTCTATGTTGTGCCGCTGCACGAACCATTGTTCAAACATCCGTTGGGCTACACTTGTACGTGCGAAGAATACCGACACAGCGACAAGTGCAAGAACAATCCGATGCACAAGCACCTGTATCTTGAGCCTGACCAGCATTGCCCATCGGCAGGCAAGCATCCGCGCGTCAAGGACTGGGAGGCAGCGGCCACGGTTGACCCGGCACAGATAGATGCATGGTGGCGGGAATGGCCCACTGCAAACATCGCTATCGCCGCCGGCAAGAGCGGCATTGTCACGCTCGACGCCGATACCTACAAGGAAGACTTTGCCGGCGACAAGCTGCTGACCCGGCAAGATGAAGCAACTGTTACGACCTTAACGGGCGGCGGCGGTGCCCATCTCTGGTACAAAATGCCGGAGGGCAAGACCTGGACGAACGCGAGAGGCACGCTACCGAAGGGCATCGACGTGCGCGCGCACGGTGGTCTGGTCGTCGTTGTGCCGAGCTTGCATGCCAGCGGCAGACGCTATCAATTTGAACTTGGTTACAGCCTAGGCGAAATCGACATTGCATCTTGCCCTACCTGGCTTACCGATATTCTCGACGCTGCGGCCGCTAAACAGATGCGCTATACATCAGCTAATGGCAACAGGTGGAACGGCACACCGACTACCGAACCGGTTAACCTGGCGCAATTCTCACTGCCTGCTAACATCCTGGCGCTTATTGCCAGACCGCCAGCAAAAGGGCAGCGGTCCGAAGCCGATATGCGCGTCGTCGTCGCTCTGTGCCACGCCGGTGCAAGCGACGACGACATCCGTGCCGTCTTCGAGCACAACCCGATTGGGGTGGCCGGAAAGTTCGCCGAGCGCGGGCTGGATTACCTGGCCCGCACCGTGCTGAATGCCCGCCACTACACCGAAACGCACCCATCGCAAGCAGCCACCCGCGAACTGCTACAAAACCTGCGGCTGAAACTACGGTCGATGAGTTTTGCCGACCTTGTGCCGGAAGAGATGCAGAGCGCAAAGGGGTACCGCACCAACGAGACCGACCGGATTGTCGCTGATGCTGCATTGTCGATTCTGGCCGACTACGGAGCGATGCAGGGGCGGGTCAGCAAGTTGGAACTGAGCGTCAGAACCGGCAAGTCACCGAACACCTGCCGCTCAGCGATGGCGCGCCTGTGCTGGCTCTTTGACACGGACTGCGCGGCAGGCAGCGGGACCGCGCCGGTGTACTCCGTCAAGAAGGAGTTGCGTACTTTGACACGTTACAACCGGGCTAGTGTGAAAACCTGTCAAGGTACGCAACCGCCAATTGCCACCCACGCCGCGCACGATGCGTTTGTCCGGTCGATGACGAACGTCACGCAGACCGACCTCGAAGAGCGAAACAACCAGCGCGCGGCCGATGAGATGCCGCCCATGAAGATGACAAAGGAGTTGATTCGCCGGCTTGCGGCAGACATCCCGAGCGCCGGTCCCGCCGTCCTGCTGGCGGTCGATGCGCTGGCGATTCACGGCGCCCTGACGCGCAAGGAGCTTGCCGCCGTCCTGCACAAAACGAAGTACTCAATCAGCCGCCTGGTGCAGCGCGGCCTACTCCTTGGGATCTTCATAGAAAACGGTAACCGCATCGACATTGTCGACGATTGGCGCAAGCTGGTCGATGACCTCGCACCGAGCATGCCCACTACCGGCACGGTACATAAGCGCAAGATAGCGGCCGCCGATAGCCGGATTCGGTATTGTAGTGCTGCGCTGAAGAACGGCAACTTAGCATCGGATGAACGCCAGGCGCTACATCGCCGCTTGGAACGCGCTGCGAAAATGAAGCAGGATATTGCCAGGAAGGAAGCCCCCGACCTGCCACACGAGCGCGCCGATGTGCCAGCGCTGTCGGCGCACGACCACCTTGTCATGTGCAGGTTGGCAGAGCGCCGCGCGCAGGCGCGCATGGACATTGCGGAGAATGCCCGCGCCGACCAATGGCGGCTTATTGCTGAGATCCAGCGGCTACGTATTGAAGATACGCCCAAGCGAGAAGCTTGGCGCATGTTGGAACTGGCCGGATGGGAACGGCGCGAAGTGTCGGCGGCGATGGTGACTGCATGGCCGGCTACGGCGGTTGAGGTGGCGATATGAAGCAGTCCCGACACACGTGGCCGCGTGCCAAGCAACATGCGGGTGACGCACCAAGCACGCGACACAACGGCAGTATAGGGCAGGCCCCCGCCAATGTGTGCACCGACGATTGGTGCATCGAATGCAAGTCATGGCCTAGCCTACCAGCGAACGTGACGGCCGTGCTGGAACAGGCGGAGCGTAGCGTCACCCTGGAGTGGCAGACGCCCATCGCCGTGCTGCACGAAGTTGGCGGCACGCATGACCGTGACTTGGTCGTGCTCCGCTGGAAAGACTTCGCTGCGCTGCTGGTAGGGCGGCACCCATCCGACCAACGCATGGCCGCACGCGTCGCCGGGCTGTTGGCGCCTGCCGGAGAGGACGACGAGTCTCAACTTATTCCCTAGCCCAATGCTGCTCCTGTGTTGATTCTTGTTCGATAGATTTAACACAGGAGCAGCAGTAACGGGGGGCGATTCAGCGTTATTGGGCATCCTGCACGTGATGCTTTGACGTAGTTGCATAGATTGACACGTCTATTCACAGGGGCCTATGTGAGAACGTGTCAATCTATGCAACAGATTCTCGCATCAGCACTGCGCCATCTTCGCGTGTCTATCATGTGCGTGCGCACAGGATAGCTGCGTCGAAGCAAGCGCTTCTGTAGCTTGCGAGTGACGCAAGAAACGCTTGCGCTGTAGCGTGCCCTGCAAGCCCTGCGAAGCGTCACGCTGCGCTTCTGTGAACTATGCGCAGACGCACGCGCAAGCGCTCTCAGACGCTCCAGCGAGTCTTTCTCTTGCGCAAGAAACAACGCAGGTATGGCGCTATGAATGACGACGAACGGTACTTGAGTGCGGAAGCGGTGGCCGGGTGGTATGCACTGGCAGCGCGCGTTGTGGCGGGGATAACCGACCCGACTGAACTGGCGCGGTGGCGTGAGTTTGGCGACGTGCTGCATCACGCACGGCGCACCGCGCCGCATGGCCATCACCGAGCCGTGGAGTTGGACGACCTGTGGCACGGCTCGCCCAAGCAGCCGCCCAGGCCGGTACAGCGACGGCGTAAGAACCGGCCGGTGATACCGTAGGGCAACGGGCGCAAAACCCAATCCCAAAAAAGTTTTGAGAGAACGCGCGCAACAGGGTGCACATGCCGGGATGCCTTCTACGCACATTAACAATTCTTTTTATCGGGTGGCCGCCGCGACGCTGCCAGGCGATTTGCACCAGACAGTGATAGACAGACTCCCGAGTAGACCTGCGAGCAGGGTTGCGAACAGACTCCCGAGTAGACCTGCGAGCAGGGCTGCGAGTAGACTCCCGAGTACCAGACAGTTGCGAGCAGGGTTGCGAGTACCGGGGTGCTTCGAGTAGTGCCAGACTTGCGAGTAGCGGTTGACCTGCGAGCAGCTTGCCGCCCGCCACCCTTTTCGCAACCCGCGCGAGATAACGGCCGCGACAGTAGGGTTTGCGTCGACTGAACGGCATACGGCCATGGTCAATCTATCACGTGTTGACGCACGGGAGACGCCCCTACTGCCAGCAGCACGCGTTTGCTCGACTGTTCGTCGAGGTGTTCGGTGAACGAACGAACGCCCCAACGAACGTTCACCACACTGGTAGCTACCCACCCAACCGGAGCGAACGAACGGCGAACACCCCTTAGAGCCTATCCGAATAACCCGGCTGAGCGAAATGCGATGAGAGCACAAACGAAATGAAGCATGGCAAGGTAGTTTTCCGGTTTCTTCTCCCACCGGATGAGAATACGACGAAAGCGATTCATCCAACTATGGGTGCGCTCTACCACCCAGCGGCGGGCGCGTTTGCCAGCTTCGCGCTTGAGTTCTTGAGCTTCCTCACCCCTTGCCCGAATATGTGCTGTGAAGCCAAACTCGGCCACGATGTCCCGCACTTCCTGAAAGTCATACCCTTTGTCGAGACAGAGATGTTGCAGCGCATCTGGTGTGGGTACAGGCCGCTCGACCACGATGCTCTCCAGCGTGGCCCGCACCAGCTTCATGTCATTGCGATTGGCGCCGGCCACGGTCAATCCGAGCGGGATGCCCTGGCCATCAGTCAGCAGACTGCGTTTGGCGCCGGCTTTGCCGCGATCGGTTGGATTGGGGCCGATTTTTTTCCCCGCCCAATGGCCCCTTGGTCATTGCGCCGTCCATACTCACCCAGTTCCAGTCGATACCCTGCAACTCATCAAAACACTCAACGCCAGCTCCCCAAAGATGCAAGAACACGTCGGCTTGCACCCATTCTTGAAATCGGTCATGCGCCGTTGAGCCTGGGCAAATCCCGGTTTCACTCAGTGCTTTCCACTGACAACCCGTGCGCAATACGTAGAAGATCCCATCGGCACACACGCGATCTGGCTTCCGTGGCCGTCCGCCACCAAATCGATGCCGATTTTCGTGGACGGGCAGTAATGGCTGCAACACCGCCCACAATTCATCGGATACACGGAACCCTGTTGTCGTCTTGTTGTTTGGCGTTCGCTTGCGAGTTCGTTCAGTTGTCTTGACCATGCACGAAGTATATCATTGAGTTATTCAGATAGGCTCTTAGCCGGCCGCATCCTGCACTGTCGCGTGTCCCTGCCACTAATGCGCGAGAATCAACACATCGTCATGTTTCTTTCGTTGCGTCACAGCCAACGCGTCGGTAGTTTCGCCCATTTTCTTGGGCGCAAAAGTGTGCTATATTCTTTATGAAAATGGCTATTTTCAGAAGTGATAACACGAAGGCAAAACGACCGATGATAGACACGATTAGCGACCCGCAGCAGGCAATCGTAGCGGCAGCCGACGCGCTGCCCAACATGCTGACGGCGACCTCCTCCGCGCAGAACCCGGCCTTGGTCTACCTGGCCAGCCTGTCAGAGTCCAGCCGGCGAACAATGGGCGAAGCACTCAACACCATTGCGGCCATCGCAACCGGCGACCAGCTCGACGCCGCGTCGATGTCGTGGGGCCAGTTGCGCTACCAGCACACGCAGGCAATCCGCGCAGCACTGGCCGAACGCTACAGCGCATCGACCGCCAATCGTCATCTGTCAGCCTTGCGTGGTGTGCTCAAGGACGCCTGGCGGCTGGGCTACATGACCGCCGAGGAGTACCAGCGGGCGGTTGACCTGAAGACAATCAAGGGGCAGAAGGCGAGCCAGGCCGAGACCGGGCGCCACCTGCAAGCGGGTGAGCTATCCGCCCTGCTTCGGGTCTGCGTGGACGAAGCGAGCAAGGCCGGCGCGCGCGATGCCGCTATCATCGCCATCGGCTACGCTTGCGGGCTGCGCCGCTCCGAACTGGCTGCGCTCCAGCTTGCCGACTTTGACGCCGATACCGGCACGCTCATCGTCAGGGCCGGGAAGGGCAACAAGGAGCGCGTGCTGCCGGTGGAAGGCGGCGCCAAGGCCGCGCTGCTCGACTGGTTGACTGTGCGTGGCGATGTACCGGGTGCGCTCTTCTTGGCCATCCGCAAGGGCGACCACATTACCGAAGACGGCATGACCGACCAGGCCATCTACTACCTCCTGGAACGGCGCTACGAGCAGGCGAAGGTGAAGGCATTTGCGCCTCACGACCTGCGCCGGACCTTTGCCGGTGACCTGCTCGACGCTGGTGCCGATATCGTGACCGTGCAGAAGCTGATGGGCCACGCCAACGCCAACACGACTGCCGGCTACGACCGCCGCGACGCACAGGCAAAGCGCAAGGCTGTGTCGAAGCTGCATGTGCCCTATCAGCGCCGGTTTGGCCAAGTCCAGGCGTGCTGACGACAAAATGATAGATAGACACGAATGGGCCAAAATTCGCTCTGGTCAAAATCACTTGGGTGCATTCAAAAATAGTTAGGCATGTTCAGGCAGTGCGTTTCCGCTGGTGCGCTGAACGTGGCGGCACGATGATCGGCATGATGAAACGGCGTTGAACAGGCAGT
>Ga0209607_1004558_pt1 | contig 10256 bp, 7 predicted proteins | sample AD_UKC117_MetaG_FD_184413 | JGI IMG/M metagenome (GOLD analysis project Ga0209607, IMG submission 184413) | Active sludge microbial communities of municipal wastewater-treating anaerobic digesters from Hong Kong - AD_UKC117_MetaG (SPAdes)... | ecosystem: Engineered > Bioreactor > Anaerobic >... | reverse complement strand
GTGCCGTCGGCGCCGCGCCAGCGCACGTGCCGCGTCTGGAGGTGGTTCAGCCCGCGCCAGATCAGCCCGCCGCGGATGCCGAAGCCGGCGAAGATCTGCGGCATCTGGCTGTTGTGGCCGAAGAGGTCGCAGACGAAGCCGGCGTTGGATGGCTCCACGCCGAAACCGCGCGCGATCTCGCGGCCGAGGCGCAAGTTGCGGATGAGCGCCTCGCCGGAGACAAGGAACTCGTCAGGCAGCACGTACCACGGGCCGATGACGAGTTTGCCGGCCTGGGCCAGCCGCTCCAACTCGCTGCGACGCTCAGGGCGAATCTCCAGGTAGTCCTCAAGGATGATCGCTTGCCCGTCGGTCTGGAACGGCCCGCGCAGGCGGCCATCTTCCAGACCGGCCAGCACGCGGTCGAGCAGGCACACGAGCTGGTAGCGGTAGTTCTGGAAACTTTGGTACCACTCGCGATCCCAGTGGGTGCTGAGCACGTAGTGGGCGCGCAGGCTAGCAGAGGTCGTCATGATAAAGCACTCCTTCCTCGTTCCCGATTCAGGGAAGTATGGCCCCTTCCAACTGCGCATCACGCAGCTCAGCGTCATCCAACCGGGCGCCGCTGAGATCTGCCGCACGCAGGTCCGCTTCCGTCAGATTGGCGCCACGCAGATCGGCTTTGACCAGGATGGCGCCACCGAGATCGGCATTGCGCAGGTCGGCGCCGGCCAGGTTGGCTCCGGTGAAATCTACGCCAGCCAGGTCAGCCCAGGGCAGAAATGCGCCGGACAGATCGCGCCCCTTACCGCCGCTGTTGGCCAGGTCAAACGCCAGTCGCTGGTGATCCGCCATTTGTGTCGTAGCATCGATCGCCGCGCCGCGCAGATCGACCAGGCGCAGGTCGGTCTGTGTCAAAATGGCGCCGCGCAGGTCGGCATCGCGCAGCGACCCTTCCTGGATGCTCGCATTGGTCAGGTCCGCGCCACGCAGATCGGCACCTGCCAAGGCAGCATGGCGGAGATCGGCATCGCGCAGATTCGCACCGCCAAGATTGGCGCCGGTGAGGTCGGCGCTACGCAGATAGGCGCTGCCCAGGAACGCAGCGCTGAGGTCAACGGATCGCAGCATGCGGTTGGCTTCGACGGTATTGGCAATCTCCCAGACCAGCCGCCATTTCGGGTCGATCGAGGTGCCTTCGTCGATGCCTGCCTGCTGGAGTCTGGCCAATTCCAACTGCGCGCCTGCGAGATCTGCCCCGTCCAAAATCGCACCGCGCAGGTCGGCTTCGGTCAGGTCGGCTGTATTCAGAATGGCATCGGTCAAGTTGGCGGCGCGCAGGTCGGCGCCGGCCAGGTTGCGGCCGTTCGCCGGCTCGTTGACGATCTGCCAGACCAGGCGCCAGCGCGGATCGAGCAACGTGCTGTCGTCAAGCAATGTCCCACGCAGATCTGCGCCATCCAGCGTTGCGGCGCCGACATCGGCGCCACGCAAGTCCGCGCCGGCGAAGTCAGCAGCTTGCAGACGCGCACCACGTAGTACCGCGTTGCGCAGATCGGTGCTATGCAGGGTTGCGTCGTTCAGCGACGCAGCAGTCAAGTTGGCATTTTGTAGATTTGCCTGTGTCAGGTCGGCGCCGGCCAGGTTGGCAAACGAGAGGTCAGAACTGGCAAAATTGGTCTGAAGGAGGTTATTGCTCGCCAGATTGGCCGAGCGCAGATCGGCGCCATGGAAATCAGCCTGCACCATCGAACTTTTGGTGAGGTCATGGTCGCGACAGGACGGAGGACAACCGCCCATGCGATCGCGCAGGAAAAGCGCAAAGATGACGTAGGCAAGGATGGCCAAGAGAGGGATCCCGACCACAAGTGCCAGATAGATGCGCTCGGCGCGCACGCGCGGTGAGAGACTGTCGGAGTTAGACATAGGTTATGGAGCCAGCGCTCGATAGACCCGCGCGCTGTACGCTATACTAGCCCCGTGTCTTCCGGCTCTTTCTCGTAGAGGTCACCGAGCTGATTGCCAGTACGAACCGTGGCATTGGCGGGCAGTGGCGACACGTCGTCCGGTGAAGGCGCCGCCACGGGCGCCGAGTCATAGAGATAGCAGGCCGCGACGTGGTGTTCAGGGCCGACTGCGAATTGGGGCGGGTGCTTGACGAGACAGACGTCCATGCGATGCTTGCAACGCCCATAGAACCGGCAGCCGCTACTGACGCTCACGCGCAACTGCTCGTCGTCTAGTGTCAGCACATCTTCGCCGCCCCATTTGATCGTTGGGTCCGGCACCGGGATCGAATCGATGAGCAACTGCACATAGGGGTGTTTGGGGTTCTCGATGACTTCAGTCGTGCCACCGGATTCGGCGACCGCACCCTGATAGAGCATGTAGATCTGGTTGCCGATCTGATAGGCAGTAGACAGGTCGTGTGTGATGTACAGGAACGAGATGTTGTGCTCGTCGCGCAGGCGCAACATGATGTCCAAGATCATGGCACGCAGGGAGGCATCGACCATGGAGACCGGCTCGTCGGCGACGATGAGGCGCGGCTTGAGCAAGTAGGCGCGCGCCACCATCATGCGCTGGCGCTGGCCACCGCTGAGCTGGTGCGGGTACTTCTCCAGCACTTCCTCGCCGCGCATGCCCACGACGTTGAGAGCGTCTTCAATGAGCGCACGGCCCTCATCCTTGGTGCGGGCGAGCTTGAAGTTCTTGAGCACCATGTCGAAGATATGTTTTACCCGGTAAAACGGGTTATACACTGCATAGGGATCCTGAAAGACCGCCTGCACCTCGCGGCGATACTCCATGATCTGCTGCTTGTTCATCGTGCCGACATCAACACCTTTATAGACGATCTGACCGCTGGTGATCTTGGTGAAGCCCAACACCAGATTGGCCAGCGTCGTTTTGCCGCTGCCGCTCTCGCCGGCAATGGTGGTGATGGTGGCAGGGCGATCGTCGATCGTCAAGTCAAAATCTTGCAGCGCCACGGTAACATTCTTGGCGTGGAAGAATCCCCCGCCATAGATCTTGGTTGCGTTCTTGATTTCGAGTAGTGGAGCCATACCTAAATCCTGATACGTAATGCGCGATGCGTGATACGCACCCTGTTAATCATACAGGTGACACGCCACATAGTGGTCCGGTTTGATCTCATCCAGCGGCGGCTTTGCAGAGCGACAGATATCCATCACCTTGGGGCAGCGTTCCTGGAAGATACAGCCCGGCGGTGGGTTGCGCAGGTCATGCGTGAGGCCCTCGGTCAGCTTGAGCGGCTTGCGCTCTTTGATGGACGGGATCGATTCGATGAGCAGTTGCGTGTACGGGTGAAGCGGATCGCGGAATATCGTGCTAACCGGCGATATTTCTACCATGTGACCGGCATACATGACGGCAAGACGATCGACCAATTGCGCCTGAAGGCCCATGTCGTGGCCGATGAGGATCATGGAGACGCCCAGGCGCTCCTTCACATCGAGCAGCGTCTGGCCGACCACGCGCTGCACGACGACGTCGAGCGCGCTGGTCGGCTCGTCGGCGATGATCAGCGACGGGTTGAGAACGATGGCCATGGCGATGCAGACGCGCTGCTTCATGCCACCGCTCAATTCGTGCGGATACATGTCGTAGATGCGCGAGGGAAGTCCCACCAGACCGAACAGCGTAAGAATGCGCTCTTTGAGTTGCCTGCCGTTCTGCTTGCCCTCGTGAGTTTCGATCGCTTCCTTGATCTGGTCGCTAATACGCATGATGGGGTTGAGCGAGTTCATAGCGCCCTGCGGAATCAACGCCAAGGCATTCCAGCGGATATCGCGCAACTCTTTTTCGTTCATGGGCACCAAATCGGTCTCGTCGAGCAGAATCTGGCCGCCCACGATGCCGCCCGGCGGCTGCACCATGCGCAGGATCGCCATGGCCGTCGTGGTCTTGCCGCACCCCGACTCGCCCACCAGCCCCAAGATTTCGCCCTGATAGACTTTGAAGCTTACGTCATCGACGGCGCGCACATCGCCCGTGGGGGTGGAATAGTAGACCTTGAGATTGCGCACATCGAGTACAACTTCACGGCTGCCGCTCTGTGCGGCGGTGTCTGCCCTCGCCGGCGTGCGGGGATTGATCTGTGTTGTCATGCGGCGGCCGCCTTCTTGCGCCCACGCAAGCGTGGATTGGCAATTTCATCGAGACCGATCGTCATCAGGAACAGCCCGGAAAAGACGATGACCAGTGCCGCGATCGGGATGCCCCACCACCACCACATGCCACGCAAGATGGCAGCGGCGCTAATCGCGTAGTAAATGGTCATGCCCAGGGTCGGGATGCGGGTCGGGCCAAGCCCCAGCACTTCCAGGCTGGTGGCGGCGAGGATGGCTGCCGACACGTTGCCGGTATAGCTCGCGGCGATGTAGGGGAGCATATTGGGCATCATCTCGCCAAACATGATTGAGAATGAACTGGCGCCGGAGATGCGCGCCATGTTGACGTAGCCGCGCTCGCGCATGCTCAGTACCTGGGCGCGCACATAGCGTGTGGGCGCCGGCCACAAAAAGGCCGCCAGCAGAACCGCCATGTTTTCGATCTGCAAGACTTTGACATAGGAGCCGATGACGATGAGCACAGCCAGAACCGGGATCACGATGATCGCGTCGGAGAGGGTGCGGATGACCGCATCCACCCAGCCGCCCATATACCCTGCCGTGAAGCCAAGCACGACGCCAATCAACATGCCAATGGTCGCCGCAATCAAGCCGACCCGGAGCGAGCGCAGCGCGCCGACGAGCAGGACGGCCAGCATGTCGCGACCGCTGCTTTCGGTGCCCAACGGGTGCTCCCAAGTAGGTACACCAAAGCGGGCATAGGCTGCAGCGCCCACCGGGCCGGTGGGCGCTGCCTGCGTCTGGCTCGCTGCAGTTGTGGTCGGTTTTGCCAGCGGGTTACCGCCGGTCATGGAAGCAGCCTGTCCACCTGCCGCGGTTGGTTTGGCGAGCGGGTTGCCACCCGTCATCGAAGTGGATTGTCCGCCGGAAGCGGCGGTTGGCTTTGCCAGCGGGTTACCACCTGTCATCGAAGTACCACCGGATGCGGGCGCTTCCGCCTGCGCATCCGATGCCGCTGGTGCTGGAGTCGCCGTAGCAGCCGAAGAGACACTCTCCGTTTGAGTGACAACTTTCAGGCCTGTCTGATCATATCCTGGCGCCCATGGAGGAGGCAGATTGAGGGGTGAAGAAGCCGGATAGGAGAGCGCCTCCGACCAAACCAGCCGACCGATCGGGCCCATCAACATGATAAAGAGCACCATGCCCAGCCCAACCAGGAATTTTGTGTTCAGCCACGGCGAATCCCAACGATTGATGCGTGATTTCTTGCGGGTCTGCGCCTGGTCGCCGGCAGGTGCGGTTTGAACCGTTGTCGACATCAGTTAACCTCGCTCAAACGTAATGCGCGGATCAATCAGCGGATACGTCAAATCCAGAATCAGCACCAAAGTGGCGGTGGTGAAAACCAGCATAAAGACGATGCCCTGGATCAGCGTGTAATCTGACGTGACGATACCCTGATAGAGCAAATAGCCCACGCCGGGATAGGCGAAAATATACTCGACCAGAACGGCACCGCCAACGATGCCGCCCAGACCGAGGGCCAAGGCCGTCACTTGCGGTAGGATCGAATTGCGCACACCGTAGAGCCAGAAAATACGGCTGGGGCGCAGCCCTTTGGCTTCGGCCAGGATCATATAGTCTTCGCCAGCCGTAGTAATCATCATGCCGCGCATCCCCAGCGCCCAGAAACCCATCGATGCAATCACGATCGCCGTGGCGGGCAAAATCGCATGGTAGGCGATGCTGGAAACATACGGCCAATTGAAGCCTTGGGTCAGCCCGCGTCCCACGGATCCGGACGCCGGCAGCCAATGCAGACCAAAGGCGAATATGTAGATCAGTAGAATCCCCAACATGAAAAAGGGAATCGATGTAAAGGTGAGGCTCATTGGGAGCAGATTTCTGATCATGCCTGGCGTCCGTTCCCATGCCATGAGCGCGCCGATGGTGTTTCCCACCACAAAAGAGATGAGCGTGGCAATCAAGAGCAGCCCAACCGTCCATGGCAACGCTTGAAAGACCATATTCTCGACGCGGCTGGGAAAGTTGGCCAACGAATAGCCCAGGTCAAAGCGCAGTGAATTGGTCACATAGCGCAGGTATTGAACCGGCAGCGGCTGGTCGAGCCCGAAGCGGGCGCGCCATGCTTCGATCATCTGTGCGGAGTTTTCCACATACCCGGATTGCGCCGTCATGCGGCTGATCACACCTGCCACCGGATCGCCAGGCGCCAAGCGTGGAATCATGAAGATGATCGTCGTTCCCAGCCAGACCGTCAAGAACCACATTCCGACGCGCTTGAGCACATAATTCCAGGTTATTCCACCCATAAGTTATCCTGTCGTACTCGTCTTTCCGATGCTATACGGATACAGGTGGCGACTTATGATGCCACCTGTATCCGATATGGATTGGTGTGCAGGGCGATATACTGTCACCGCCCTGCACACCAATCACAACACTTACTGTGCGCCGGTCGCCGTCAAGTTCTGGAGAATGACCGGGAATTGCTGCCACCATGTCGGCGGGTGGATGTACTGGTTGTCGAAGGTCGGCCAGCCAGTCCAATAGGTCGTGTCAAACGGAATGATCTTCTTGGCCTGGGTGATCGGGATGACCGGGAGTTCTTCCATGTAGATCGTCATGGCCTGGTTGAAGAGTTCCTGGATCTTCGGATCGCCAAGGGGCAGGGTGCCGATCTCATCGGTCAGCTTGCCAAATTCCTCAGCCTTCGGTCCTTGCCAGCGGAACTGGTCAAAGTCAGCGCGTGTGCCTTCCGGCTGCAGCCAGCCGGCGTTCAGGGTATTCATGGAGGCCCAAGGCTCGTTGACCGAACCGCAAGTCTGCCAACCCATCTGAACTTCAAACTCACCGTTGGCCAGGTTGTCACCCCAGGTGCTGCCGGCCTCGTTGCGCGTCGAGGCATTGATGCCCGCAGCCTGGAAGTCTTCGACGAGTACCTGCGCGATACGCTGCTTCTCGATGAAGGCCTCGTGGGTGGTGATGTCCATCGTCAGCTCTTTGCCGTCCTTCTCATAGTAGCCATTGGCATTCTTGGTGTAGCCCTTGGACTCGATGATTTCGGCGGCCTTGGCCGGATCGACCGTCCACAACTGATCCAGGTTCCACGCGCCGGCTGCGATCGCATTGTCGACCAATGCATCCAGCGGCGGGTAGGCCGGGAAGAAGTGGCGGCTTGCCAACGTCGTGTTCTCGTAGGCAATCTCGACGATCTTGTTGCGGTCGATCAGGTAGTTGATCGCCCAACGCATTTCCGGGTCGTTCCACGGCTCGCGGCCACCATTGAACTCAAGCGTGCGCGAGCAAGGATCGGGCACCCAGGCAAAGGGCGGTTCGGCAAACCAGGTGATGACATTGGGGTTCTGCGTCTGCAAGGCCTGCAGCGCGCCTAACGTAATGTCCATCAGGCTGTCGAGCTGGCCATTGGCCATGAGCGCGGCACGGGTTTCCGGCGGGCCGGCCCACGTCCAGATGATCGTCTCAGGTTCAGGCAGCTTGTAGCCTGCTGCGACACCCCACCAATTGTCGTCGCGCTTCCAGGTAACCTCGGTCGGGCTGGTGCTCGCCAGTTTGTAGGCGCCGGTGCACATGGGCAGGCCGGCGGCCAGATCGAAATTCTTGAAGGTGAGCGGATCCTGGCCTTCCCAGATGTGCTTGGGCATGATATTGATGCTGCCCCAGATCTTGACGGCGAAGTAGTCAAGCTGGAAGCGGGGATTCGGCTCGTTCAACGTGAACTTGACAGTCAGGTCATCGACCTTTTCCACGCTCTTGACCCACTGCTTCATGGCAGCAGAATCACCCAGGTCAGGGGCATTATCGATGAGGGTCTGGATCGTGAAGACCACGTCGTCGGCCGTGAACGCCACACCATCCTGCCACTTCACACCGTCGCGCAGCGTGAGTGTCCATTCGTCCAGCGTATCGTTGGAGGTAAAGGTCTCGCCCAGCCATGGTATGAACTCGCCGGTCTGGTAGTTGAGGATGAAGAGCGGTTCCAGACAGACCTGGTGGAAGCCCTGGTCGCGGCGGTTGCCGGGCACGTATGGGTTCCAGACGCCTTCGGGATCCTGGAGACGGCCGCCGTCGATGTCCATGATCAGGGTCTTGGAGCGATCGGAACCTTCGGCCGGGGCGGCCTCTTCGGCAGGTGCTTCGGTCGGGGCGGCCTCTTCGGTGGGGGCCGCTTCAGCCGGGGCCGCTTCTGCGGGGGCAGCTTCCGCAGGGGCAGCTTCGGCAGGCGCTTCGGCTGGGGCTGCGGGGGCCGGGGTCGCGGCGCCGCCACAAGCTGCAATCAGCATCGAAGCGATGACGAGCAAACTCAGAAGCGTAAGAATACGCTTTCCCTTGTGCATACGATGTAACCTCCTGATTTGGTAACTGGGGAACGCAATAGAAATGCACAACACGGACCAAGTAGTCGTTTGGGGCCACCTCCTTCTCCCTGAAACCAGGGATGTTGTGATTTTTCGGGGTTTGATTCGTTTGTTAGATAGTGAAAGATTCTGGTGAATCCTTGTATGCCTGCTCGATACAACGACGATCAGACATCCGGATACACTGCCGCAACAAGTATATCGCAAGACTTTCCAAATTTCAAACTGTGGTTTTGGACGGCTTTTTCGCGATCAACGCACTATATGGTCTCGATTGAGAGCGAAAATGCAGGCGCCGTCTGGCCGGTGATGCGCCGCCATCCCTCCCGGAGCAGACCGGCGACCATGGCCGTTGGCGTCAACTGGCGCACGACCAGGCCGTTGCGACCATCAGTGGCGGCGGAGGCCAGCCAGACCGCTTTACGCGCCGGCACCGCGGACGGGTTGCCCCAGAGCCGCACGACGGTTTCCAGCGGCTTGACAGCCTCCTCATAGCCGTGCACGACCTGGACCTCGCTCAGCATCTCGGTGGTTACCAGCCCTGGATTGAAGCCCATAACCTCGACGCCGCACCCCTTATACTCTTTGGCAAGCGTTTCGGTAAAGGCACGCACCCACGCCTTGCTCGACCCGTAGGCATTCTGGAACGGCCGCACCTTTTTGTCGCCGGCGCCGTAGACGTTGATCAACTTGCCGTGACCTTCTGCTATGAAATGTTGCAATGCGATAAGCGACCCGTTGTAGGTACCCACGATATTCGTCTGTACCACGCGCACGAACTGTTCGGGCGGGACGCCCAGCGTGGGACCGAAAGGAGCCGATACGCCGGCATTGTTGAACCACACGTCCAGCCGGCCGAAGTGCGTGAGGGCCAGATCCTTGACGGCGCGCACGTCGGCGGCACTGGCCACATCACAGGGGATGCCTGCACCCTGGTGGCCGGCCGCGCGGAGCGACGCCACGGCTGCGTCCACCGCCGCGGCCGTGCGCGAGGTGACGACGACCGCGGCGCCCGCCTCCGCACACGCCTGGGCGATCGCCAGCCCCAGCCCGCGCGTCCCGCCGGTGACGACCACGACTTTGCCCTGCAAGTGCTTGCTCATGATGCCGTGCCTTTCGCTCTGCATTGGTGTGCCATCAGTGTACCACCGGCGCTCGCATGCAGCACGATCCTGTCCTTTGGTACAGCGGCGGTTCTGGGCGGGCGATCGATGGCACCGGACAGCCGGCGGAGTACGCTTGACCTGACACGAATCGCCGCCGCGATGGCGGCACCATTTACGGAGGAGCAGATGATGAATCGAGTAGCAATGATTACCGGCGCCAGCCGCGGGCTGGGCAAGACCCTCGCCGCCTTTCTCGCAGCGCAGGGCTACGATCTGATCCTGGATGCGCGCGGGCAGGAAGTGCTGGAGACTACGGCCACGGAGATGCGCGCGTTCGGCGGGCACGTGAGCGCCATAGCCGGCGACGTGAGCGACCCGGCGCACCGGCGGGCGTTGGTGGCGGCGGCAGAGGAACTGGGCCGGCTGGACCTGTTGGTGAACAACGCCTCCATTCTCGGTCCCAGCCCGCTGCCCGAACTGGCCAGCTATCCGCTGGAAGCGCTGGAACAGGTGCTTGCCGTCAACACGCTGGCGCCCTTGGCCTTGATCCAGGATGCGCTGGGGCTGCTTGCCCGTTCGTCCGGCCTCGTGGTCAACCTCTCCAGCGACGCGGCCGTGGGCGGCTACCCCGGCTGGGGTGGCTACGGTGCCAGCAAGGCCGCGCTCGATCTGCT
>Ga0209607_1004556_pt1 | contig 10258 bp, 8 predicted proteins | sample AD_UKC117_MetaG_FD_184413 | JGI IMG/M metagenome (GOLD analysis project Ga0209607, IMG submission 184413) | Active sludge microbial communities of municipal wastewater-treating anaerobic digesters from Hong Kong - AD_UKC117_MetaG (SPAdes)... | ecosystem: Engineered > Bioreactor > Anaerobic >... | reverse complement strand
GAAGACCGGCGCGCCCTCGGAGTACCAGATCGAGAAGAGACTCCAGCTCAGGCTCGCCCAGGCCCGTTGCCAGGCGCTCATGTAGGGATATTCGGCGACACCATCCGCCTTGAGCTTGCGGCATTGCTCGAGGAGCTCGGGCCAAGTCGCCGGCGGCTCAAGCTTCGCGGCGTCGAGGTGCCGCTGGTTGCAGACGAAGGAATTAAAGCCGGTGTAGTAGGGCAAGCCACCGAGCTTGCCGTCCGGCAGGGTCATATTGTGGACATTGATGTCGAACATGCCGGCCTTGATCTCAGGCACGCCCGGCAGGTCCTCGATGTCGCGCACCCAGTTGGCGCGCCACCAGCGCACCAGCCGGTCCTCCTCGGCATACATCATGTCGATCTTCTGGCCGCCGATCAGCTTGGTCTCGACGACCGCGTGATACTCGCCGGGCACGAGCTCGTAGTTGACGTTCTCGCCATAGAGCTCACGGAAGATGTTGACGTTCTCCTCGACGATCTGCGGGTTGTACTGCCAGCCGACAAAGCTCAGGGGTGGATCGGCCTGGGCCAGCGCCCGGCGCGAGAGGCCGGGCAACGCCACTGCCGCGGCTCCGGCGAGACCGCCGTGGAGCACCTGGCGGCGCCGCATCAGATAGGACCTCAGCCGTCGCTGCTTCGCCTGGAAATCGTCGTGCATGCCGCTTTCCTTCCCCGGTTTCTTGCGTTTCACGCCTGCTGGCACAGCGATCGCGATGGCTGCGACCGCTGCGAAACCTGTTTTCTCTTGCTGTTTCGTATCGTAAACAGGTCATGCTTATTGGAAACAGAAAAATGTGCGCGGCCACGCGGTGAGTGGGCGCCCGCGGGAGCCTCGTCCTTGTTCGATCTGATCCTCAAAGGTGGCCACGTCCTCGATCCGGGCCAGAACGTCGATCGGCGCGCCGATGTCGCCTTCGCCAAGGGGCGGGTCGCCGCCCTCGACGACGACATTCCGGCCGAGCGCGCCCAGAACGTCGTCGACGTGACCGACCGCCTCGTCACGCCCGGGCTGATCGACCTGCACACCCACGTCTACTGGGGTGGCACCTCACTGGGCGTGAATGCCGACAAGCTCGCCCGGCGCAGCGGCACCACCACGTTCGTGGATGCCGGCAGCGCCGGGCCCGGCAATTTCCCGGGCTTTCGCCACCACGTCATCGAGCGCTCTAGGGTCCGCATCCTGGCCTACATGAACATCTCCTTCGCCGGCATCTTCGCGTTCTCGAAGAACGTCATGGTGGGCGAGAACCTCGACATCCGCCTCTGCAACCCGCGCGAGGTGGTGGCCGTCGCCCGGGAGCACCTCGAGCACCTCGTCGGCGTCAAGGTCCGGGTCGGCCAGGTCACCAGCGGCAGTAACGGCGCCGGTCCCTTCAACGCCGCCCTCGATGCCGCCGACAAGCTGCACATGCCGCTGATGACCCATCTCGACTACCCGCCGCCCGGCCGCCACGAGATCATCGAGCATCTGCGCAAGGGCGACGTCCTCACCCACTGCTTCAAGCCGTTCCCGAACGCGCCGATCGACGGCCACCGCCAGATCCGCGCCGACATGCACAGCGCCCGCAAGCGCGGCGTCGTCTTCGATATCGGCCACGGGATGGGCTCGCTCGCCTTCGAGACGGCGACCGCCATGCTGGAGCAGGGCTTCCTCCCCGACGTCATCTCCAGCGACGTGCACACGCTCTGCATCCATGGGCCGGCCTACGATCTGTTGAGCACGCTGTCCAAGTTCCTGGCTCTCGGCATGCGCCTCGACGACGTGATCCGCACGGCCACCCTGCACCCGGCGGCCGCCATCGGCCGCAACGATCTCGGCAGCCTCGCGCCCGGTGCCATCGGCGACGCCTCCGTCCTCGAGCGGCGGCCCGGCCGCTATGTCCACACCGACAGCCTCGGCGAGACGATCACCGCCGACGAGCATCTGTTCTGCAGCGGCCTCGTCACCGCTGGATCATGGTGGCCGAGCGAGGAGACGTGCGCATGAGCACGTCCAGGCCCAGCCCCAATGCCGCGCTCGTTGGCCAGCTCGGCTCCCGTCTCCTGCTCGACACCCCGGCCCTGGTGCTCGACCTCGACGCGTTCGAGCTGAACCTGCGCACCGTGCATGGCCGGGCGAAGGAACGCAGGATAGCGCTTCGGCCGCATGCCAAGTCGCACAAATCGGCGGCTGTCGGCCGAGCCCAGCTGGCGGCCGGCGCCATCGGGCTCTGCTGCGCCAAGCTCGGCGAGGCCGAAGCGCTGGCCGCGGCCGGCCTCGACGGGTTCCTGATCACCGCACCGGTGACCAGCCGGCCGAAGGTTCAGCGCCTGATGGGCCTGAACGCCCGGCTCGCCGATCTCGCTGTCGTTGTCGACGATGTCGCCAATGTCGCCGAGCTGGCGGCAGCCACGGCCGAGGCCGGCAGGCAGTTGAAGCTCCTGATCGACGTCGATGTCGGCACGCACCGCATGGGCGTCACCAGTCCCGAAGCGGCGCTCGCGCTGGCCAAGGCGATCCGTGAAGCCGATGGACTCGAGCTCGTCGGCGTGCAGGGCTATGCCGGTCAGACCCAGGCGATCCCGAGCTACGCCGAGCGGCGGGCGGCGTCGGGCAAGGCGCTGGCCGCGCTTGCCGACGTACGCGACGCGCTGGTCGAGCAGGGCCATCCCTGCCCGATCGTCACCGGCAGCGGCACCGGCACGCACGACTTCGACCACGAGTTCGGCCTCTTCACCGACCTGCAGGTCGGCTCCTATGTCTTCTCCGACGTGATCTACAATTCGATCGAGATCGGTGCTGGAGGAGATAGGCCGGTCCTGCCGGCGCTCTTCGTCGTGAGCCGTGTGATCAGCCGGCAGCATCGGGACTTCGCCACGATCGACGCGGGCTCGAAGAGCTTCTCGATGGACGGGCCGATGCCGGTCCTGTGGCAGGGGCCGACGCCGGGCTCCACCTATGGCCGGTTCGGCGATCAGTTCGGCCGTCTCGACCTCACCGGTGCTGACAGGCCAGTGGAGCTCGGCGAGCTGACCACATGGATGGTGCCGCATTGTGATCCGACCATGAATCTCTACGACCACTATCACTGTGTGCGCGGCGATGATCTCGTCGATATCTGGGCGATCGAGGCGCGTGGCCGCACCGACTGAGCCACAGGAACAGCCGCGGCCGGCGCGGGCCCGGCTCGGTCGCGCGCTGCGGGCGATCCGCAACGGGCTCGGCATCAGCCTCGCCGAGGTGGCGCTCCGCACCGGGGTCAGCGTCTCGACACTGTCGAAGGTCGAGAACGGCCAGATGTCGTTGACCTATGACAAGCTGGTGCAGCTCAGCGAGGGCCTCGGGGTCGACATCGGCGCCTTCTTCGATGCGTCACCCCCCGCCGAGGTCGCCGGTAAAGGCCAGGTGACGGCCCGGCGGAGCATCACCCGACCGGGCGAGGAGATGCTGGTCGAGACGCCGAACTACGACTACCGCTACCTCTGCACCGACCTGTCGCAAAAGGCGATGGTGCCCATCCTGATCACCATCCGTGCCCGTTCGCTGGTCAGGTTCAGCCAGCTCAGCCGACATTCGGGCGAGGAGTTCATCTACGTGCTGCGTGGTCCGATCGAGGTGCATACGGAGCACTACGCGCCGGCCCGCCTGAACGAGGGCGATGCGCTCTATATCGACAGCACCATGGCGCACGCCTCGCTCGCGATCGGCGACACCGACGCCCTGGTGATCAATGTCTGCTACAGTCCGAGCGCGGGCCACCTGCAGAACCTGGTCGACCTCGCCCGAGCAGCAGCTCTTTCCGCCGACAACGAGGCGGCGGACGCCCCGCCCGTGAGGGGCCGGGCGTCCGCCGTGAAGCTGCCGAGGCCCTAGAGGCGGGACTCGATCACCGCCACGTCCACGGCGGCGTAGTCGTCGCTCAGCTCGAAGCCGTCGGCCGCTGCCTGAACGGCCGCGTGGTCGAAGTCATTGGCCGCTGGCACCCACGCATTGCTGCACACATCGGTCGCGACGATGGGCTTCGTGATCTGCCCGATCTCCAAAAGGAGATCGAAGAAGAACTGCCACTGCTCCATGTCGTGCCAGCCCCACCCCTCGCGCTGGTCCCAGGGACCGCGAAAGACCTTGGCGAGCTGCATCATGGACTCGGTGGCGATGTCGGGTGCGAGGGTCGAGGCCAGGCCCGGGAACTGCTCCATGACGATCTGGGTCGTCGCCCGAGGGTTGAGGTAGCCGAATTCCAGGCCCATGGCCCAGGCGCGGAGATAGGCTTCGTAGAGCTCGGCCTTCGCCGCGTCCTCGGCGTCCGAGCGGCGGACCACGAAGGTGTTGGCCGGCAACCTCGAGAAATCGTACGGCAGGAGATAGTCGAACTCGAGACCCTGGCCGGTCCACTGCGCTCGCAGGCCCTCCCATGACAAAGCGACGTCGCCCTGGCCCTGCAGCAGTGCCTGGCCCCAGAGATTGCCGGCTTCGGCGTACTCGACACTGGCCGGATCGATGCCGAGCTGGGCGAGCTCCGGATCGACGATCGATTTCCAGCCGATCGAGCCGAGGAGGATGGTCTTGCCCGCCAGCTCCTTCGGATCGGCCGGCTTCTCGCCCGGGCGGAACGCGAAGCTGAAGACGTCGAAGGCGCCCATCTGCCAGACCGAGGTGATCGGCATGCCCTGCTCGAGCCCGAGCGAGAAGACGCCGGGTGAGGGGAAGCCCATGTCGGACTGCTCCTGATCCACCAGCTTGATGGTGGCGGTCGCCTCCATCGGCCCGGGCTCCAGCGTCGTCTCGATGTCGCCGAACCAGCCGTATTTCTTGGCAACCCAATAGGGATAGTCGTCGAGCACCTCGATCGTGCCACGCGGGCTGACCCAGCGGACGGTGCCGCTCGCCGCCTGCGCACGGCCCGGGGCGAAGCCCGCCGACCCGAGCCCGAGAGCCGCCACCGTGCCGCCCGTCGCCGAAAGGAACCGCCGCCTCGGAAGCCTCAGCATCCCTGTCTCTCCCTTGTTCGGGCGATCAGCTTTCCCAGCTCGCCCATTTCTTGCCGACCCAGTAGAAGAAAACATAGATCGAGATGCCGATGACCGCGAGCACGAGGATGCAGGCGAAGAACTGCGGCATCTGGATCAGCGACGAGTAGTACGTCAGACGGTTGCCGAGTCCGAACGAGCCGCCGACCATCTCCGCACCCACGGCCGTCAGGAGGCCGAAGATGGAGCCGATCATCAACCCGACGATGACCATCGGCATGGCCATGGGGATGCGGATCTTCAGGAAGATCTGCAGCGTCGAGGCGCCGAAGCTGCGCGCCAGGGCAATTTTTGCGAGGTCGGTGCGGCGAAAGCCGGTCGCGGCGTTGATCATCACCATGGGCCCGGAGGCCAGCGTCACGGCGATGATGCGCGGCGTGAAGCCGAAGCCGAACTTGAGGATCAAGAGCGGCACCAGGGCCAGCATCGGCGTCGTCACGAGCAGCAGGATGTAGGGGGCCACGATCTTCTCGACCAGCGGGAACTGGGTGATCACGGCCGCCAGAACGAAGCCGATCGAGGCGCCGATCGAGAAGCCCACGAGAAGCTCGATCAGCGTATAGCCGATATGCGGCCCGATATACGGAAAGTCCGTGATCAGCGCCCAGACCACCTGGGATGGCGTCGGAGCGATGTAGGCCGGCACCTCGAACAGCCGCAGCAACAGCTCGGCACCACCGAAGACGATGATCGCGGTGACCAGGATCAGTGTCACATCCCGGCTGCCCTTGAGGATCGACAGTGTCGAGGCGGCGCTCGACCAGTTGCCGACATCAGCGGCCCCGGCCTTCTCGAAGGTCGGGATCTTGTCCCGGAGCTCCCTGTCGACGCTCGCCATATCGGTCTGGTGCTCCTAGGCCGCCTGGACTTGCGGCTTGTGATCGATCGAGCCCTTGATCTCACCGACGAGCTCGATGAAATGCGGCGCCATGAAGATCTCGAGGTTGCGCGGCCGCGGCAGGTCGATCTCGAAGATACGCGCCAGACGGCCCGGCCTGGCACTCATCACGAAGACCCGGTCGGCCAGGAAGACCGCCTCGGCGATGTTGTGCGTGATGAAGACGATGGTTTTCCTCGTCTCCATCCAGATCTGCTGGATCAGCAGGTTCATCTCGTCGCGGGTGAAGGCATCGAGGGCGCCGAACGGCTCGTCCATCAGGAGCAGCGACGGATCGACCGAGAGTGCTCTGACGATCGAAGCCCGTTGCTGCATGCCACCGGAAAGCTCGCGCGGCATCTTGCTCTCGAACCCGGTCAGTCCGACTTCCGCCAGCAGGGCATCGATGCGCGCCTGGTCCGGACGCTGGCCGCGGATCTCGAACGGCAGCTCGATGTTCTTGATGAGATTGCGCCAGGGCAGGAGATTGGCCTCCTGGAAGACCATGGCGATCTGCGGGTTGGGCTTCGTCACGGGCTTGCCGTCGAGGCGGATCTCTCCGGACGAGAGGCCGTGCAGACCGGCCATCGCCCAGAGCAGCGTGGACTTGCCACAGCCCGAGGGCCCGAGCAGGCAGGCGAGCTCGCCCTCCTGCACTTCAATCGAGAAATCGTCGAGCGCGTGCACCCGCCCGGTGCCCGTATCGTAATATTTCGTCGCGTTGGCGACCGTCAGCTTGGGCTGCCCGTTCTGGCTCAAGGCGCAGGCTCCTTTGCTCCCAGACACCAACGTCACCGAGTGCGTGGCATTCGTCAAGGTGGTCTGCTCAGCACTTGACGCCTTCGCAAGGCTCTTCGACAGTGCCACTCGATGGATCAGAGACCAGCGAAGCGAGGCGGAATGGAGGCGACCTTCAACACCATTTATGGTCGCAATCTCATATGCGAGCTCAGGAATTTCGTTCATCGCCCGTATCTCGTGGTGACCATGGAGGAGCTTTGGGAACGCTTCGAGGGGGCGTTCGATGATGGTCTTGTCGGGCCAGTCTTCGCCTCCTCCATGGATGTGGAGATGCTGGAGAAGGCTCTGGACGGTCTGCCGCCGGCCGAATGCATCATCGGGATCGGTGGTGGACGGGCGGTGGACACCGCCAAGTATTTCGCCTGGAGGACGCGCCTGCCGCTCTTTCAAATCCCGACCTCGATGTCGGTCAATGCCGTATTCGGACATCGCGCTGGCGTTCGCCAGAACGGTCAGGTTCGCTACATGGGCTATGCCGTGCCCGAGGCGGTCTACGTCGATTTCGACGTCATCCAATCTGCGCCGGCCCACATCAACCGTAGCGGTGTATGCGAAATTCTCTGCTACCACACCGGCCATCTCGACTGGGCCTACGCCGATCGTCTCGGCAAATGTGAAGCGAAATGGCCCTACGATCAGCGGCTCGTCGATGCGGCCCGGCAGCGCTTCGATCTCGTCATGACCCATCTCGACGACATCAATGCCGTCAATGAGACAGGCATTCGCGCGCTCATGGAGGCAAATCGCTGGGGCGGCGCCACCTTTCACAATGCCGGCTGGAACCCTCGCCACATCGAAGGCATCGACCATTTTGTCTTCTACGCGCTCGAATACCATACGCGACGGCCCTTCCTGCACGGCCAGCCGGTCTGTCTAGCCTGAATAATTCATCAGGGCTGTGTTCGGTGCTGGCGGGCGAGACATAAGCCGTTGGGATCGTTTAGGTTTCGGTTGCTGAGACCGCGCCTTTGCGACCGAACGGAGTTGTGTGCCCGCCATGGCCGAAGATGCTCTCTTTCTCCCCGGTCTGTCACCTGTTTCGGGCAAGCCGGTTCACCTCGCCTTCGATGGCGGCCGGTTGACCTCGGATGGGGGTGTGCTGGTGCTGGCCGAGATCGAGCGAGGGCTCGGGATCGCCGAGCGGCTGGCCGGCTGCATTACCGATCCACGGGCGCCCGAGCGGGTGCGGCATGGCCTCGCCGAGATGATCCGCTTCCGCGCGCTGCTGATCGCCGCCGGCTACCCGGACGCCAACGACTGCGATGCCCTGCGTGACGATCCGGCGTTCAAGATGGCGGTAGGCCGCCTGCCCGAGACAGGGGCCGGGCTCTGCTCGCAACCGACGATGTGCCGATTGGAAAATCTGCCGGGGAAGACCGCGCTCATTCGCATGACGGATGCTATGGTCGACCTCTTCTGCGACAGCTTCGCCGAAGTGCCGCGACGCATCCTGCTGGACATCGACGACACCCTCGACCGGGTACACGGCGCCCAGCAGCTGTCGCTGTTCCATGCCCACCACGACAACCGCTGCTTCTTGCCGATCCATATCTACGAGGCCACGACCGGCAAGCCTGTGGCGGTGATCCTCAGACCGGGCAAGACCCCCGACGGTGCCGAGGTCGCGCTTGTGCTCAGGCACCTGGTCGAGGCGATCCGCCGTCGCTGGCCAAAAGTCGAGATCGTGATCCGCGGCGACAGCCACTATGCCCGCCCCGAGGCCATGAGCTGGCTGGAGCGCAACAGCGTCCGCTACATCTTCGGTCTCGCCGGCAACCGCGTGCTGCTCGACCGCGTCGCGGCACGCGCCGAGGACGCAGCCGTCCGCCGCGCTGAGCAGGACGCCGACAAGATCCGCAGCTTCCACGACTTTCGCTACGCCGCCAGGAGCTGGACAGTCGAGCGCCGGGTCATCGCCCGCATCGAGGCGACCAGGCAAGGCAGCGACACGCGCTTTGTCGTGACCAACCTCACCGGCACGCCACGCTGGCTCTACGAGGTCCTCTACTGCGGCCGAGGCCAGGCCGAGAACCTGATCAAGGCGCACAAGCTGCACCTCGCCTCGGACCGCACCTCATGCTCGAAGGCGACGGCCAACCAGTTCCGCCTCCTCGTCCACACCGCCGCCTACTGGCTGCTGCACACGCTGAAGGGCCTCGCCGCCAAGACCTCGTTCTGGCGCGACGCCCAGTTCGACACCGTGCGCCTCGCCTTCGTCAAGATCGCCGCCCGGGTCACCGAACTCGTCACCCGCATCAAGGTCTCGCTGCCGTCGAGCTATCCCTACAAGCAAAGCCTCGCCCGCTTCGCCGACCGCGCCCAGGCATTGCCACCCTGACCCACCGGGCAGCGTGCCCGCGATCGAGCCCCTTCCGTCCACCGGCAACACCGTCATCGAAGACCGAAAATGCGCACCAAGCGCCACCCTCACGCGCGCCTGACCGCCAACTCACTCGCAGCCTCATGAATGAAGCGGGCTAGATGGTTGCCTCCGGCCGTAACTGCCGATACGGGCAAACCCGCACCGGAGAGTTCCGCGCGACAGAGCGCAGCCACCAACTCCCTGAGCTGGTCGTCTCGGAGTTCCGAGATGTCCTTGTATGAAACTTCGAACAGCACTTGCCGATCCGCCACATGTGATCACCGGTCGACCGAAACTCTAGCGCGTTCTTGCCGAGGACGCTCTCGCTTATGCCGTGCGAAAGAAAGTCCGCTTTGCCGTACCAGTTACCCATGACGCGCCTGTGCCACACCGGGTCCGAGTACGTATGGAATTTCGGGTCCACAAGACCACGGTCAACGAACACTGAGGCCCGCGGATCCCAAACGCGGTCGGAACCCTTTCGCCGCCACATCGCTTCGGCCGGAGGCCAGCCGGCCGGGACATGAGACCATTCTCGTGCGTTCTGGCGCGGGCCGTCATGGGCACGACCTCAACCGCCCCGACGCCATCACGAACGCTTATGCCCGGTCCTCGAAAACCCGTCCGCGCGCGTCGTCTGGTGCCCTTCGGCCGCCTGCATCGCCCGGGTTGTCGCGGAATCTGCGACATGCCGGCTCGGGTTGTCGCGTCTGGCGCAACCGCACCCGTTCAAATGTCGCGGATTCCGCGACATAACGATTCGTGATGGCGCATCCGCCGCGACATCCGCCCGGAAATGTCGCGGATTCCGCAACACCCCGCCGCGAACGAACCCACCAAATCGACGATCGAACCCGGGATTCCGACGAAGGAACCCGCCTTTCCGACGATCGAACCCGACCCCCGACCAACGAACCCGAGACCCGCCAACGCCCTGAAACCAAGCCCTTTTTCCGCCAGCCCGACCCCTCCCGAAGGCGCCGGCCAACCCGAGAACCCGAAATCACCAATCGAACCCGCCCACCCCTTGACACCCCACCCGAACTAGGCTATAAATCCTATCAAGCGTTCCCTCATGCCGCCCCGCATGACGCCGCGGAAGCCGCCAACCAAGCCCGCCCGCCCGGCGCCGTTGCCGGCCGGGACACCGCTGCGGCCGCCCGGCAAAGTCAGGACCGCCACCCG
>Ga0209607_1004555_pt1 | contig 10259 bp, 5 predicted proteins | sample AD_UKC117_MetaG_FD_184413 | JGI IMG/M metagenome (GOLD analysis project Ga0209607, IMG submission 184413) | Active sludge microbial communities of municipal wastewater-treating anaerobic digesters from Hong Kong - AD_UKC117_MetaG (SPAdes)... | ecosystem: Engineered > Bioreactor > Anaerobic >... | reverse complement strand
GTTCCGGCAACTCCTCCGTCAATAGCGCCGTCGCCACTCGTTCGCCGCGCCCGGCTCGCCGACTGGCTTCCACCCATTCCCGCGCGTAGCTGAACAAGCGCGCATCGCCGCTGAAATAGCGCCGGCTAAACGGCTGCAAGGGATGACAGGTCACCAGTCGCGCGCTGGCCCGGCCACCGTCAGGGTCATAAAAGCCTCGATCCACCACATCCAGCAACTCGCCGATCAGCACCGAGGGCGGTAGCACCGAGTTATCGCGGATGTTCTGGCCGACGTAGCTGAGGTAAAAACACACTCGGGCCGACAGCAGGGTCTCCAAAAACAGATAACGGTCGTCCTGGCGACGGGAGCGATCGCCGCGCCGGAATCGGGTCGACATCAAATCGAAACCCACCGGCCGGTGCGGGCGCGGATAGGCATCGTCGTTCATGCCGAGCAGGCACACCACCGGAAACGGGATGCTGCGCATCGGCACCATCGCGCAACAGGTCACGCCGCCGCCCAGAAACCGTCCCGCGCCGCTCTCGGCTGTGTTCAACTGCCCGCGCAGCGCCGATTTCACCACCGACAGCAACACCGGCTCGTCGAACTCCGCCAGTTCGGCGTTGCCGCGCAGCGTTTCCAACGCGGCCCGAATCAGTTGCAGTTCGTTTTCCTCGCGGTCGCGGGGCTCGAAAAATTGCTCCAGCACGCCGCGCAGCACCTCCACCCAAGCCGCCAGCGACCGGCGCTCGCGCAAACGGGCGTCCAGGCCGAACAGCGCCTCGGTGAAACTCTGCAAGCATCCCAACGCCCGCGCCTCACCGCCTTCCACCTCGTCGTAGGGCAGAATGCCGTCGTACAGCTCTCGGCCGTTTCCCGGCAGCGCGTAGCCCAGCAGCAACCGGTCCAGCCCGGCCCGCCAGGTGTGCTCGGCGGTGGCGGGCAAATCCCAGGTGCTCTTGATGCCGGCGTCGATGCCCCAGCGAATGCCGGCGCCTCGCACCCAGTGGCGAATGTGATCCAGATCGTCTTCCGCCAGACCGAAGCGCCGCCGCACCGCCGGCGGCTCCAGCAGGCCCAACACCTGCGCGGCGTCATGACGCCCACCGCCCAGATCCAGCAACTCGAAAAATATCTCGACCAGCGGATTCTCGACCGGCGCACCCTGATCGGCGACGCTGAACGGTATCCGCCGTTCGCGCGGGACACTGTCGAACACCGCCTCGATCAGCGGCCCGTACACGGCGATATCCGGCGCCATCACGATCACGTCCGATGGCTTCAGATCCCGCCGCGCCGCGAACAGCGCCAGCAATCGATCGTGTAAAACCTCGACCTCGCGCATCGGTCCGTGGCAGGCGTGGATTTGTAACGAGTGGTCGTCCGGCAGCAGTGGCAAGGACGTGCAGTCCTCGCCGCCCCGCTCGCGCAAGTGCAGGATGTCGGCTTGCAAGCGATGCAACAGCGTTTCGCCGTCGGGTTCGGCGAAGCCGTCCCACTCGGCTCGCGGATACGCTTGCAGCAAATCGATGAAATCCCGCCCCTGCTTGCCGAGGGACGCCAACAGCGGATTGCCAACCGTCAGATAAGCGTCCTCCGGGTCGGTTTCCTCGCCCAGCCGGGCCAGATCGCGTTCGGCCTGGATGTCGCCCCAGTATTCCTGGCAGGGATTGAGCACGAATAGATGCAGATCCACATGACGCGCCAGTTCCGCCAGCAGGTCCAGATACAACGGTGGCAGCGCCGCCAAGCCGATGACGGCGACCCGCTCCGGCAGGCGGCGGCGATCGAAATCGCCGTCGCGCAACACCTTGCGAAACTGCGCTTGTACCCGCACCCGGTGTGCCGCGCCTGTCCGCGCCAGCCGCCGCCACAGTTCCGCCTGCCAGTGGTCCGCTTCGCCCGCTTCCCATTTTTCGATCCAGTCCGGGCGATACACCAGGTACTGATCGAAACCGTCGGCGATGCGGCAGGCCAGTTCGTGGCGGCGAAAATCGTCGCTGCCATCGCCGAGGTAGACGTTCAAGGATTCAAAGCGCGGCGTGTCTTCCAACTCTCGCAACAGCGCCATGACCCGCCAGACCAGCATCGACTTGTCGAACGCCGAGGTCGGCGGCACCTGGCGCAGCACCGCCCGACTCATTTCCCAAAGAAAAGTCGCGGGAAACTGGAACGCCAGATTGGCGCAGACTCCCAGGCGATCGGCCAAGCGCAGCGCCAGCCAGCGGGCCATGCCGTTGCTTTGGGTGATCACGATCTCCCGCGCCAGCGGTGCGCGCAAAGGCCGCCGCAACACGTCGGCCAGTTGTTCGGTCAGAACTTCAAGCTGGTTACTTTGATAACTGTAAAACACGAGGGGGTGCCTTGGCTTGGGGAAAAGCGCGGGCACGGGCTCGCCGTCGCCCGTTCGGGTCCGGCGATCTCAAGCCGCTCCAGAGGAAGCGCCCGCATGTTGCGCCAGTCGCCGCAGGGCCGCGCTCAGGCGAGGGTCCGGTACGTTACGGGCCGTGACTTCCAACAGTTTCGCATTGCGCTGGGTCAGCGTCAGCCTCGGCCGTCGAGGGCGAGGCGGAAAGTCGGGCGGCACGACCCGCACGCGCGGCTTGGGCAAGAAAATGCCGAGTTGCTGGCCAAGCGCATCGCGGATATTGTGCAAAGCGTAGCGCAGCCGGGTGGCCCAACTGGATGAATCGGCATGCACCGTCCAATCCTCCTGATCCAGCCGGATCAACACCACATGATCGTGCAGGTGCGGCGGCAGGTAGGCGCGGAAGACGTGATTGAGCCGGTTCAGCCGGTCGGCGCGCGCCATCAACCGCCCCAAGGCCCCTTGCGGGCGGCGCAGACTTTCTCCCACCGTCGGGATGGAACCGGTTCGCTGACGCGGCGGCGTTGCCTGGATGGGGGGGACAGATGGAGCACGAGGCGTCGGTCGATCCGGCGCCATCGTCGGAAGCGGCGGGAGCGGCCGGTAGGGAATGGGGATCTCGGCTATTTTGGCGGGCGCGTCAACGCTGGGCGCGACCGGCGTGATACGAACGGCGCCATCGGGCTCGGAACCAGCGACCGTGGCGAACCGCGCCTGGCTCGCCGACGACGAGCCAGGCTCCGATTCGTGGCCACGCAGCATTTTCAGCAGTTGCGCGGTGTGCCGGCGGGCGGATGCGCGGCTGTCGGATTCAGCCATGGCGCCACCCGCCGCCCGCACGACACTCTCCGCGCCGCGGGCGCGGGTCATTTCGCTCGAACCGTTGCTGGAAAATCACCATAGTCCGCACAGCCACACCGCTAGGTTAGCCCAGTATCGAACTTTCGCGCAGATCCCGCCAAACCGCAAGTCAAGACGGCGCGGGAACCACCTTGATCGAACGCACGCTTAGGACCGGGCGAAATCCGCCACGAATCCGGCGATGCCGTCCAGGTCGGCCAGCGGGAATACCGGCAAGCCGGGACGGCCGTACACCACCGGTTCCAACAACGGCTCACAGGCGACTGCGACAATGCTCGGGTCGCCCGGGAAACGGGGCGGCTTATCCTCGGCGAGTGGCCGCCAAACTTCCAGCTTGGGATATACGCCGGTCTTCCAACCTTCGGCCAGCACCAGATCCACCGGTTGCAGATGGGCGAGCAACTCGGCCAGCGTGGGCTCCGGCTCCTCACGCAGTTCGTGCAATAAGGCCCAACGGCGACCGGTCGCCAAAATCACTTCATGGGCGCCGGCCTGACGGTGACGCCAAGTATCCTTGCCGGGCGTCTCCAGATCGACATCGTGATGGGCGTGTTTGAGCGTGGATACGGTCAGCCCGCATGCCCGCAGCCGGGGCAGCAGAGCAACGATGAGCGTGGTTTTGCCGCAACCGCTCCAACCGCTGATGCCAAGCACTTTCATCGTCATCCGACCGGATCAGCGCTGCCGCACCACCTGATAAGGACGAGTCGGATAAGTCACCGGCGCGCTCCAGATATGCACCAGCCGGCTGAATGGGAAGACCAGGAACACGGTCAAGCCGAGGAAAATGTGCAGCTTGAACAGCAAGCCAATGGGCGTTATGGCGGCTACCGCTTCCGCCGGATCGAATGTCACGACATTCCGCGCCCACTGCATGAGCAACAGCATATTGCCGCCATCCAGATGCATCAGCGACAGCGGGATGGTCAACAAGCCGAGAATGAGCTGCGCATACAAAAGCAGCAGAATGAAAATATCCATCCGGGTGCTGGTGGCTCGCACCCGAGGATCGTTCAGCCGCCGCTGCACCAACATCGTTAGCCCGGCGAAGCACATCAACCCGGCGACACTACCGGCGACGATGGCCAGTATCTGCTTGGCGCCCGCGGAAACGCCCAAGGCGTGAAATACTTCCGGCGGCGTCAGTAGGCCGACGAAATGCCCAAGGAACAGCAACAGGATACCGACATGAAACAGATTGCTGGCCCAGCGCATGTTCTTGTTGCTGAGCATCTGACTGGAATGGGCTTTCCAGGTGAACGGATCACGGTCGAAACGCGCCAGACTGCCGAGCAGGAATACCGCGCCAGCCAGATACGGATAAACGCCAAATAACAGGGTATTTAAGTAACTCATGATCATCGCCTCGAATGGGTAAAAACCACCCTCATTTTTTATAGGGAACGAGAGGCCTGTGGCGTTGGACCGGGTGGAGACACCCAGCGCACGGGTTGGGCCGTGGCGCGACCACCTTGGCTTTTTCCACAACCGTCCTGATTCGCCAGGAAGGTCACGGCCTCTTCCTCCCAAATCTTGTCCATGTTAAGGATCGTCTCGTCGGGACCCTCGGTCGCGGCCTGTTGGCGAATCACCTCGATGTCCGCCGGCTCACCGACTAAGGCAACCAGCGCGTCGAACACGACGCGATAATCGCTACCCTGTTCAGCCAGTCGAGCGCCGAGCAAGGCCATGACGTGCATGGCATCGGCCAGCATGTCCAGCGCCTCGCCCATCGGCCGTTGCGCCAGATACTCCAGAAACAGCGGGATGTAGTCGGGCAATTCGCGGGCATCCAGCTCGAAACCGTGCTGGCGATATACGTCCAGCAGGTTGACCATCGCCTGACCGCGATCCCGCGATTCGCCGTGGATGTGTTCGAACAGGTGCAGCGACAACGCCCGGCCCCGGTCGAACAGCCGGACATACCGCTCCTGTAACTCGATCAGATCGGTCCGCCGTATCTGGTCGATCAGCGTCAGCAACGCGCGATGCTCGCGTTGCGGCAGCACATTTTCCTGGTCGAGAACCTCGATCATTTCATCCAGCGCGGCCTGCATGTCCGCTTGCGGATAGCACAGCAGAGCCGACAGGACTTTCAGGGTTTTCATCGTTCCACCTCATTGCGTGAGTAGAGTACGCAATGCGTACCCTACGTGCGGTTCAGGCTTTGGTTGGCGGTTCCACCTTGATCGGAATCGCCCGGCGCGTGGTGACTTTCTTGCCGCCGAACAAGTTGGTCTTGTCGGTGCCCGGCGAGCAGCCGTTGCCGAAGCTGAAGCCGCAACCGCCGCGTTCGCCGAAGGCGTCGTAGGTGGCGCTGGCATATTCGCGATGGGAAGTCGGGATGACGAAGCGATCTTCGTAGTTGGCGATGGCGAGATAGCGATACATCGACTCGACCTGATCGATGCGGAGATTGACCGCCTTCAACAAGTCGTCCTTCACCTCGCCATCCACAACCTTGGCGCGCATGTAGGCGCGCATCGCCAGCATCCGTTCCAGCGCCAGCTTGACCGGCTTTTCGTCGCCGGCGGTCAGCAGGTTGGCCAGATATTTCAGCGGAATCCGCAATGAACCGACATCGGGAATGATGCCGTTCATGCCGATCTGGCCGGACTCGGCGCGAGCCTGAATCGGCGACAACGCCGGCACGTACCAGACCATCGGCAGGGTGCGATACTCGGGATGCAGCGGGAAAGCGATCTTCCAGTCGATGGCCATCTTATAAATCGGCGATTCCTGAGCCGCTTCCAGCCACGGCTCGGGAATACCCGCTTTACGTGCCTCGGCTTGCACCGTCGAGCTAAACGGATCGAGGAACATGTCGAGTTGGGCCTGATACAAACTCTGCTCGTCGGCGACGCTGGCCGCCTGCTCGATCTTGTCAGCATCGTAGAGCAGCACGCCCAGATAGCGGATGCGCCCGACGCAGGTTTCCGAACACACTGTCGGTTGCCCGGACTCGATACGGGGATAGCAGAGGATGCACTTCTCGGATTTGCCGGTGTTCCAGTTGTAGTAAATCTTCTTGTACGGACAGCCGGACACGCACATCCGCCAACCCCGGCATTTGTCCTGATCGATCAGGACAATCCCATCCTCCTCGCGCTTGTAGATCGCGCCGCTGGGGCAGGAGGCGACGCAAGCCGGATTCAGGCAGTGCTCGCACAGGCGCGGCAGGTACATCATGAAAGTGTTTTCGAACTCGCCGTAAATCTCCTTCTGCACGCTCTCGAAGTTGGTGTCCTTGGAGCGCTTGGCGAATTCGGTGCCGAGGATTTCCTCCCAATTCGGCCCCCAGTGGATTTTCTGCATCCGCTCGCCGCTGATCGCCGAACGCGGCCGGGCGGTGGGCATGGCTTTCGACTCCGGCGCATTCTGCAAATGTGCGTAGTCGTAGTCCCACGGCTCGTAGTAATCGTCGATGGCCGGCAGGTCGGGATTGGCGAAGATGTTGGCCAGAATCCGCCATTTGCCGCCCTGCTTCGGCTCGATCTTGCCGTCCCGGTGGCGCTTCCAGCCGCCGTTCCACTTTTGCTGGTTCTCCCACTCCTTGGGATAACCGATGCCGGGTTTGGTCTCTACGTTGTTGAACCAGGCGTATTCCATGCCGTCGCGGCTGGTCCAGACGTTCTTGCAAGTCACCGAACAGGTGTGGCAGCCAATGCACTTGTCCAGGTTCAGAACCATGGCGATTTGTGCGCGTACTTTCATGATCAATGCGCCTCCACGGTGGCGTTGTCCGGGGTTTCGTCGTCGAACCAATCAACCTTGGCCATCTTGCGGACGATGATGAATTCATCGCGGTTGGCGCCGACGGTGCCGTAGTAGTTGAAACCATAACTCTGCTGGGCATAGCCGCCGATCATGTGGGTCGGCTTCAGCACGGTGCGCGTGACCGAATTGTGAATGCCACCCCGGGTACCGGTGATCTCGGAGCCGGGCGTGTTCACGATCTTCTCCTGAGCGTGGTACATCATCGACATGCCTTCCGGCACGCGCTGGCTGACCACGGCGCGAGCGGCGATGGCGCCGTTGAGGTTGTAGGCTTCGATCCAGTCGTTGTCCTCGATGCCGGCCTTCTTGGCGTCGATCTCGGACATCCAGATGATCGGACCACCCCGCGACAGGGTGAGCATCAGCAGGTTGTCGGTGTAGGTGCTGTGGATGCCCCACTTCTGGTGCGGGGTGATGAAGTTCAGCACGATCTCCGGGTTGCCGTTCGGTTTCTGGCCGATGATCGGCTCGACCGTCTTCATGTCCACCGGCGGCCGGTAGGCGCACATCGCCTCGCCGAAGCCCAGCATCCAGGGATGATCCTGATAGAACTGCTGGCGACCGGTTAGAGTCCGCCACGGGATCAGTTCGTGAACGTTGGTATAGCCGGCGTTGTAGCTGACTTTTTCGTCTTCCAGACCCGACCAGGTCGGCGAGGAGATGATCTTGCGCGGCTGGGCCTGAATGTCGCGGAAGCGGATCTTTTCATGCTCCTTGGGAATCGCCAGATGGGTATGATCGCGGCCGGTGATCTTGCTCAGCGCCGCCCAGGCTTTCACCGCGACGTGGCCGTTGGTCTCCGGGGCCAGCATCATGATCATTTCGGCGGCGTCGATGTCGCTGTCGATGCGCGGTCGGCCCTTGGATACGCCGTCCTCCAGCACGGTGTAATTGAGCGTCGCCAGCGCTTCGACCTCGTGTTCGGTATTCCAAGTGATGCCCTTACCGCCGTTGCCGACTTTATCCAGTAGCGGCCCGACCGAGGTGAACTTCTGGTAGGTGTTCGGATAGTCGCGCTCGACCACGACCAGGCTCGGCGCGGTCTTGCCGGGGATCAGCTCGCATTCGCCCTTCTTCCAGTCCTTCACCTCCGGCATGGCCAGCTCGCTCGGGGTGTCGTGTAAAGTCGGCAGGGCGACGATATCCTTCTCCACACCGAGATGACCGGGGCAAGTTTCCGAAAACGCCTTGGCGATACCCTTGAAGATGTCCCAATCGGTGCGTGATTCCCAAGCGGGATCGACGGCGGCGCTCAACGGGTGGATGAAGGGGTGCATGTCGCTGGTGTTGAGATCGTTCTTCTCGTACCAGGTGGCGGTCGGCAACACGATGTCCGAATACAGGCAGGTGGTGGACATGCGGAAATCCAGCGTCACCAGCAAATCGAGCTTCCCTTCCGCGCCCTTCCGCCATTTCACCTCCAGCGGCTTCTCGCCGCCCTCCTCGCCCAAATCCTTGCCTTGCACGCCGTGGGTGGTGCCCAGCAGGTACTTGAGGAAGTACTCGTGACCCTTGCCGGAGGAACCGAGCAGGTTGGAGCGCCAGACGAACAGGTTGCGCGGGAAGTTGGCCGGATTGTCCGGGTCTTCGAAGGCGAAATTGACCTTGCCGGCCTTGAGATTCTCCGCCAGATACGCGTTCGGGGCTTTGCCCGCAGCGGCGGCGTCCTTGGCGATTTGCAGCGGATTGGCGTCGAAATGCGGCGCGGTCGGCAGCCAACCCATGCGCGCCGAACGCACGCTGTAGTCGATCTGCGTCCCCTGCCACTGTTGCGGATCGGCCAGCGGCGACAAAATTTCGGTCATCGCCAGCTTTTCGTGCCGCCACTGACTGCTGTGGATGTAGAAGAACGAGGTTGAATTCATGTGCCGGGGCGGACGATGCCAATCCAGGGCGAACGCCAGCGCGGTCCAGCCGGTTTGCGGGCGCAGCTTCTCCTGGCCGACGTAATGCGACCAGCCGCCGCCGCTCTGGCCGACGCAACCGCACATCATCAACATGTTGATGACGCCTCGGTAATTCATGTCCATGTGATACCAATGGTTCATCGCCGCGCCGATGATGATCATCGACTTGCCGTGGGTCTTGTCGGCGTTCTCGGCAAACTGGCGGGCGACGGTGATGATCTGCTCACGCGGCGTTCCGGTGATTTTCTCCTGCCAGGCCGGGGTGTAAGGCACATCGTCGTCATAGGTTTTGGCGACATTACCGCCACCCAGACCACGATCCAACCCGTATTGCGCCAAGGTCAGATCGTAAACAGTGGCGACCAGCGCTTCGGAGCCATCGGCCAGCTTGACCTTCTTCGCCGGTACGTTGCGGACTTGCACGGCGTCATGCGCGGTGCAGGCAAAATGCGGGTGTTGGGTCGAACCGAAATAGGGGAAGGCGACCGGAACCACCGCATCCTTGATTTCGTTCACTGACAGGCGCAACTGGGTTTCCGCGCCGGTCAATGCTTCCTTCGGCTCCAGATTCCACTTGCCGACCAATCCCTCTTGCTCGCCCCAGCGGAAACCGATGGAACCGTTGGGAACCAGCAGATGGCCGCTGTTCTCGTCGAACGCCAGCGTCTTCCATTCCGGGTTATTCGTCTGACCCGCGTTATCGGCCAGATCGGAGGCACGCAAGAAACGGCCATTGACGTAAGTTCCGTCCTTGCGTGGATCGAGCAGCACCAGATAGGGAAAATCGGTCTTGGTACGCACGTAAGCGGTGAAGTACTCGCTCTTCCCGTCGAGATGGAACTCGCGCAGGATGACGTGGCCCATGGCCATCGCCACGGCGGCATCGGTGCCCTGCTTCGGATGCAGCCAGATGTCGGCGAATTTGGAGGCTTCCGAATAATCCGGGCAGACCACCGCGATCTTGGCGCCCTTGTAGCGCACCTCGGTCATGAAATGCGCGTCCGGGGTGCGGGTCTGCGGCACATTGGAACCCCACATCATCAGGAACGTCGAGTTGTACCAATCGGCGGATTCCGGCACGTCGGTCTGCTCGCCCCAAACCATCGGGCTGGCGGGCGGCAGATCGCAGTACCAATCGTAGAAACTGCCGCATGCGCCACCGATCAGCGATAGATAGCGGGAGCCGGCGGCGTAGGACACCATCGACATGGCCGGAATCGGCGAAAAGCCGTAGATACGATCCGGCCCGTATTGCTTGGCGGTGTAGACGTTGGCGGCGGCGATGATCGGGTTGACCTCGTCCCAGGTGGAGCGAACGAAACCGCCCAAACCGCGCTGGCGCTTGTACTCGGTGGCCTTGGCCG
>Ga0209607_1004552_pt1 | contig 10263 bp, 9 predicted proteins | sample AD_UKC117_MetaG_FD_184413 | JGI IMG/M metagenome (GOLD analysis project Ga0209607, IMG submission 184413) | Active sludge microbial communities of municipal wastewater-treating anaerobic digesters from Hong Kong - AD_UKC117_MetaG (SPAdes)... | ecosystem: Engineered > Bioreactor > Anaerobic >... | reverse complement strand
GATCAACATGGATGCCCGCGACGGCAAGCCCCATGTGGTGCTGAACTTCATCACGCCCCATCAGAAATGGGGCATCCACTCGACCTATACCGACAACCTCCTGATGCTGACCATGAGCCGCGGCGGCCCCATCGTCTGGATCTCCGAGGTCGACGCCAGGACCGCCGGGGTGGTCGATAACGACTGGATCGAGCTCTACAACGCCAATGGCGCGCTCTGCGCCAGGGCGGTGGTGTCCCAGCGGATCAAGCCGGGCACCACGCTCATGTACCACGCGCAGGAGAAGATCGTGAACGTGCCCGGCTCGCAGATGACCGGGCGGCGCGGGGGCATCCACAATTCGGTGACGCGCACCGTGCTCAAGCCCACGCACATGATCGGCGGCTATGCGCAGCTGAGCTACGGCTTCAACTACTACGGCACCGTGGGCTCGAACCGCGACGAGTTCGTGATCCTGCGCAAGATGACCAAGGTCGACTGGCTCGACCGGCCCGCGGCGAGCGCCGCGGCCGCCGAAGGCTCGGTCGCGAAGATGGAGGTCTGACATGAAGATCCGCGCGCAGATCGGCAAGGTCCTGAACCTCGACAAATGCATCGGCTGTCACACCTGCTCGATCACCTGCAAGCAGGTCTGGACCAGCCGCGACGGCGTCGAATACGCTTGGTTCAACAATGTCGAGACCAAGCCCGGCATCGGCTATCCCAAGGACTGGGAGAACCAGAAGCGCTGGCGCGGCGGCTGGGAGCGCAATTCGCGCGGGCATCTGCAGCCGCGGCAGGGCGCGAAATGGCGCATCCTCGCCAATATTTTCGCAAACCCCGACCTGCCGGAGATCGACGACTATTACGAGCCCTTCGACTTCGACTACGGGCATCTGCAATCCGCGCCGGAGATGGAGCATTTCCCGACGGCCCGGCCGCGCTCGAAGATCACCGGCGAGCGGATCGAGAAGATCGAATGGGGTCCGAACTGGGAGGAGATCCTCGGGGGCGAGTTCGAGAAGCGGTCGAAGGACTACAATTTCGAGGGCATCCAGAAGGAGATCTACGGCCAGTTCGAGAACACCTTCATGATGTATCTGCCGCGGCTCTGCGAGCATTGCCTCAACCCGAGCTGCGCCGCCTCCTGTCCCTCGGGCGCCATCTACAAGCGCGAGGAGGACGGGATCGTCCTGATCGACCAGGAGAAATGCCGCGGCTGGCGGATGTGCGTCTCGGGCTGCCCCTACAAGAAGATCTACTACAACTGGGACACCGGCAAGTCCGAGAAATGCACCTTCTGCTATCCGCGCATCGAGAGCGGCCAGCCGACGGTCTGTTCGGAGACCTGCGTCGGGCGCATCCGCTATCTCGGCGTCATGCTCTACGACGCGGACGCCATCGAGAAGGCGGCCAATGCCGAGAACGAGACCGATCTCTATCAGGCGCAGCTCGACATCTTCCTCGACCCCAATGACCCGGTGGTCCAGGAGATGGCGCTGGCCGACGGCGTGCCGCAGGACTGGCTCGAAGCCGCGAAGCGCTCGCCGGTCTGGAAGATGGCGATGGAATGGAAGGTCGCCTTCCCGCTGCACCCCGAATACCGCACCCTGCCGATGGTCTGGTACGTGCCGCCGCTCTCCCCGATCAAGAATGCGGCCGAGGCCGGGCTGATCGGGCACGATCGCGAGATGCCGGACGTGCGCAGCCTGCGCATCCCGCTGCGCTACCTCGCCAATCTGCTGACCGCGGGCGACGAGGCGCCCATCGCCACCTGCCTCGAGCGGATGCTCGCCATGCGCGGCTACATGCGGGCGAAGACCGTGGACGGGGTGATCGACGAAGGCATCGCGGAACGTGTCGGGCTCACGCCCGCCCAGATCGAGGACATGTACCGGATCATGGCGCTCGCCGATTACGAGGACCGTTTCGTCATCCCGACCGCCCACCGCGAGCTTGCCGAGGAGGACATCATGGGCCTGCGCGGCGGCTGCGGCTTCACCGACGGCAACGGCTGCTCGGACGGTCTCTCCAAGGGCTCGCTCTTCGGCAACCGGCGCCGGGGGCTGACCATTCCGGAGGCGATGAAGTCATGACCCTCACGCTCAAGGCGCTCTCGGCGCTGCTAACCTATCCAGACGCGGCGCTCGCGCGGGGCACCGCCGAGATCGAGACAGCGCTGCGCGACGAGGCCCTGCTCGACGCCTCCGCCATCGAGGGTCTGCGCCCGCTGCTGGCGGAGCTCGGCAGCCGGGACCTCTTCGACCTGCAGGAGCGCTTCGTGCTGCTCTTCGACCGCTCGCGCTCGCTCTCGCTCAACCTCTTCGAGCATGTGCACGGCGAAAGCCGCGCCCGGGGGCAGGCGATGGTCGACCTGCTCGAGACCTATCGCGCCGGCGGCTTCGAGCCGGTCGGGCCGGAGCTGCCCGATCACCTGCCGATGCTGCTCGAGTTCCTCGCCGCGCGCCCGCTCGACGAGGCGCGCGAGGTGCTGGCCGACACCGTGCATATCCTGGTCACGCTCCGCGACCGCCTCGACCGGCGGCAGAGCCCCTATGCCCCTGTCTTCGCCGCCCTGGTGTCCCTGGCCGCCGCGCCGCCGGCCGCCGAGGCCCTCGCCGAGATCGCGGCGCATCCCGAGGACGACCCCGAGGATCTCGCCGCGCTCGATGCCGTCTGGGAGGAGGCCGCGGTGACCTTCGGCCCGGACCCAAACGCCGGCTGCCCGGCCGGCCGGGAGATGCTTTCCCGCATGGGCCCGCCGGCACAGCCGCCGGCCTGGGCCGGTGGCGGCTCCTGATCGCGGAGGACGCAAGATGAACTTCTTCCTGTTCCAGGTCTATCCCTACATCGCCCTGACCGTGCTCGCGCTGGGCTCGATCGCGCGCTACGAGACCGATCCCTTCACCTGGAAATCGTCCTCGAGCCAGCTCCTGCGGCGGCGCCAGCTGCTGCTCGGCTCGATCCTCTTCCATGTGGGCGTGCTGATCGTCTTCCTCGGCCATTTCGTCGGGCTCCTGACGCCGATCGGCATCTTCGATGCGCTGGGCATCGGCCATACCTTCAAGCAGCTGCTGGCGATGATCGTCGGCGGCGTCGCGGGCGTCTTCGCGCTGGCCGGCGGGGTGATCCTGCTCCATCGCCGCCTCTACGACCCGCGGATCCGGGCGACCTCGAGCTTCGCCGACATCGGCATCCTGGCCCTGCTCGACCTCCAGCTCGTGCTCGGGCTCCTCACGATCGTCGTGTCGGCCCAGCATCTCGACGGCGGGGAGATGGTCCGCTTCATGGGATGGACGCAGGCGATCTTCACCTTCCGCACCGATGCCTGGCTGCTGGTGGCGGAGGCCTCGTGGATCTTCAAGCTCCACATCTTCCTCGGCCTGACGATCTTCGTGCTCTTCCCCTTCACCCGGCTGGTGCACATGCTGTCCGTGCCGGTGCGCTACCTCTGGCGGCCCGGATACCAGATCGTGCGCTCGCGCAAGGCCGGCCCGGCGCCGGCGGCGCGGCCGCATCCCGCGGAGTGACCGGATGCGCGGCCCCCTGCAGCCGGACGTGGTGGTCAATGCCGAGCGGATCCCCGCGCGGCTGATCGCGGCGGAAGCCCAGAACCATGCCGCGCCGCCCGGCAAGCCCGGCCATGCCTGGCGGGCCGGGGCCCGCGCCCTCGCGGTGCGCGCGCTCCTGCTGCAGGAGGCGCGGCGCCTCGGCCTCGCGCCGGAGCCGCGGGACCTCGGCGCGGGCCGCCGGGAGGTGCCCGAAGAGGCGCTGATCCGCGCCGTCATCGAGCGGCGCATGCAGCCGGTCCCGCCCGACGAGGACGCCTGTCGCGCATTCTATGACCGGCACGCGGCACATTTCCGCGCGCCGGCCGTCTACGAGGCCTCGCATATCCTGATCGCCGCGCCGGAGGATGCCGACGCCCGCACCCGGGCGGATGCCGCCGCCCGCACCCTAATCGGCGTCCTGGCGACGCGCCCGCAGGACTTCGCGGACATGGCCCGCCGGCATTCGGACTGCCCGTCCAGGGCGAACGGCGGCCGCCTCGGCCAGCTCTGCGCCGGCGACACGGCCCCGGAATTCGAGGCTGCTCTCGGCGGTCTCGCGGTGGGAGAGATCACCCCCGAGCCGGTCGCGACGCGGTACGGCAGTCACATCATTCGGCTCGATGCGCGCGAGCAGGGCGCGATCCTGCCCTACGACCTGGCCCGGCCACGCATCCGCGAGACGCTCGAACGCCTCGCCTGGTCGCATGCCGCGAAATCACTGGTCGCGGCCCTCCTCGAAGACGCGACCATCACCGGCGTCGATTTCGACCATGCGGCCTGAACCCGCGGTGCCCTGACAGCGACGGTGCTTCCGTCCGACCGGCGCCGCGACCCGATGTCGACGCTCGGGCAAGGAAAAAGGCCGCGCCCCGCGCGGCCCGATCGCCACGGGTCGATCGGGCTAGGGATCCTCGACCCCGGGGGAAGCAAAGTCGATGGCGAGGGCCGCTGGTATCAGCTGCCTCGCGCTTTGTGCCGTTGTTGCAATGCAGCGTGGGCCGGAGGCGTGTTTAGCCTCCGGCCCGGCCGCGGGGGGGCGGCCCTCCAGCGCCAGTCCGGCCAGTCCGGGCGCGGGAGACGTCCCGCTACGTCAGCGCTTCGTCGAAGAGGTGTGCCATTGCCGGGTCGAAGGACAATCCGATCTCGGATCCCGGCTGAAGCACGCGGTCCTCGGCGATCGCTGCGATCACCTGGCTTCCGTCCCGCAAGGTGACGTCCACCACTGTCTCGCTTCCCAGCCGCTCGGTCAGGGCCACGGTGCCGTGCAGCATGCCCTGGTCCGGTGCGGTGGGTTGCATGTACTGGGGCCGGATCCCCAGGGTCGCCTTGCCGCCCTTGACGATCGGTCGCCCCTTGGTCCCGACCGAGATCGGGTCGAGCGAGCCATTGGCGATGGTCGCGCCCTCGGCGCCCATGTCGCGCACGTCCACGGTCATGAAGTTCATCGACGGCGCCCCGAGAAAGCCCGCGACGAAGAGGTTCGCGGGATTGTGGTAGAGCTCCATCGGCGAGCCGATCTGCATGACCTCGCCGCCGCGCAGGACGACGATCTTGTCGGCCAGGGTCATGGCCTCCACCTGGTCGTGGGTCACATAGATCATCGAGGCGTTGAGCGACTGGTGGAGCTTGCCGATCTCCATCCGCATGTCCATGCGCAGCGCCGCGTCGAGGTTCGAGAGCGGCTCGTCGAAGAGGAACACCGAGGGGTCGCGCACGATGGCGCGGCCGATGGCGACGCGCTGGCGCTGCCCGCCCGACAGCTGCGAGGGGCGCCGGTCGAGCAGGTGCTCCATCTGCAGGATGCGGGCGGCCTCGGCCACCTTCCGCTCCTTCTCGGCCTTGGGCGTGCGGCTGAGCGTCAGGCCGAAGGCCACGTTCTCGCGCACCGTCATGTGCGGGAAGATGGCGTAGGACTGGAACACCATGGCGATGCCGCGGTCCTTCGGGGGAAGGTCGTTGACGACACGGCCGCCGATTTCCAGCGTGCCCGACGAGATGTCCTCCAGCCCGGCGATCATCCGCAGCAGGGTCGACTTGCCGCAGCCCGAGGGGCCGACGAAGACGACGAACTCGCCCTCGTCGATGTCGATGTTCACGCCCTTGATGACCTGGACCTCGCCGTAGTTCTTGCGAACGTCCTTCAGTCTGATGGTTGCCATTGCGCTTCCTCCTCACTCGGCCGCAAGCTGCGCGCCCTGGACGCGGAGCATTCCGTCCGCATCGATTTCCACCGGGTCGGGATCCGTGACCTGGCCCACGAACTGGCCCGCCGGGTAATCGGCGAAACCGATGATCTTCAGCCCCGCATCCGTCTTGAGGATGCGCGCGGCGTAGCGGCGGCAGGGCAGGGCGCCGTCGAGGAAATGCCCCGGGGCGATCCGCCACGGCCCTCGGGGGCCCTCCCCGATCAGGTAATGCGAGCCTGAGACCGGGCCGCCGGGATGGGTCTCCGCCTGGTCCTTGGAGAAATGTTCGGCGGCGGTGCAGAACAGGCAGTACCAGCGGCCGCCCTGCTCGAAGACCTGCGGTACCTCCAGCTGGCCGTAGCCGCCGACGAAGACCGGCGGCTCGAGGACCCAGTCAAAGAGGTCGGGCGAGGTCGCGAAGCCGATGGCGCCGCCGGCATTGGGCTCGTTCACCCCCGCGGCGCGGGCGGTGAAGAACATCAGCCAGCCGTCGCCGTTGGGATCGGCCATGACCCAGGGGTCGCGCATCGCCCGGTCGTGCCAGAAGCCGTCCTGGAAGGAGGCTTCGTAGCTGGCGGCATGGGGACCGACCAGGTCGAGGCAGGGCGCCTCGCCCACCCGCTTCCAGTTGTGCATGTCGGTCGAGACCGCGTGGCCGATGCGCTGGTAGAGCCCGTCCTCCGCCCGCGAGGCGCCGGTATAGAAGAGGTGCCATGTCCCGTCCGGCCCCTGCAGGACCGATCCCGTCCAGGTGGTGCAATCGTCCCAGCCCGGGCCTTCGGAGGGCTCGAGGCAGGTGCCGAGATGGGTCCAGCTGACCAGGTCGTCGCTGACCGCGTGGCCGTGGCGGGCGTTGCGGTGCCGGAGCTGCGGATCCCCGAGGCTTTTCGGCGCCTTGAGGAAGTAGCCGTGCCAGTGTTCGCCGTCATGGGCGTACCAGCTGTCCCAGATCCAATGCGTGTCGAGTGCAAGAACCATGGTGCCCTCCGTTATCCCTTCACACCGGTCGAGGCGATCGACGCGATGAAGGCGCGCTGCAGGACGAGATAGAAGGCCAGCACCGGGATGGTGATCAGCGAGAGATAGGCCATGATCTCGCCCCAGGCGGTGTTGAGCTGGAAGAAGTACTGCAGCCCGACCATGACCGGCCGGTAGGCCTCGTCCTGAACCACGATGAGGGGCCAGAGATACTGGTTGTACATCACCAGGAACTTGAGGATGGCGGCGGTGGCGAGGACCGGCCCGGCCAACGGCATGACCACCTTCAGGTAGATCTGCAACCAGGTCGCGCCCTCGACCCGGCTGGCCTCGATCAGCTCCCGCGGCAGGTCCTTGAAGTACTGCACGAAGAGAAAGATCGTCAGGCCGTCGGCCGCCCAGGGCAGGATCTGCACGCGGTAGGTGTTGAGCCAGCCGTGCTCGATCCCCGAGAACCCGATCCAGGGCAGCTTGGAGACCAGAAGCAGCAGCGGGATCGCGATGGTCTCGAACGGCACGATCAGCGTCGCGAGGATGATCGAGAGCACGACCGCCCGGCCGCGCCATTCGAGGAAGACGAAGGCGAAGGCGGCGAGCGAGCAGACCAGAAGGCAGATCAGCACCGTCAGCCCGGTGACGAAGACGGAATTGAACACGAACAATCCCACCGGCGCCCGCTGGAAGGCATGGGTGTAGTTGCTGAGCCCGATGTCGCCGACCGGCAGGAAGGCCCGGAGGCTACCCGTGTCGCTCAGCAACTGCTGGTCGGGCTTCAGCGAACTGACGACCATGAAGACCAGAGGAAAGATGAAGATCACCGCGACGAGAACGAGCACGAGGTAGCGGACGGCGAGGCGCAGCCCGTGGTTGTCCTGGGAAATGGTCGCCATCACGTTCTCTCCCGTGTCAGCCAGCGTTGAATGAGCGAGATGCAGAGCACGATCAGGAAGAGCAGGACCGAGATCGTCGAGCCGCCCGAGATGTCCTGCTTGCCGTAGCCGCGCTCGACCGCCTGGAACACGAGCGTCTGCGTCGAATCCAGCGGCCCGCCCTTGGTCATCACGTCGATCTGCGCGAAGAGCGCGAAGCATTGCATGGTGATGACGATCAGGATCAGCACGGCGGTATTGCGAAGCCCGGGCCAGGTGACGAAGCGGAACCGCTGCCACTTGGTCGCGCCCTCGATATCGGCCGCCTCGTAGAGCGTCGGCGAAATCGTCTGCAGCCCGGCGAGCCAGATCACCATGTGAAAGCCCACCGCCTGCCAGATCGACATGACGATGATCGATCCCAGCGCCGTGGAGGGATTGCCGAGCCAGTCGACCGGCTGGAACAGGCCGAAGGTCAGGCCGGACAGGAGGTTGTTCAAGAGCCCGTCCTGGCCGTCGTAGATGAACCGCCAGAGCAGCGAGACGACGACGATGGAGACGACCACCGGCATGAAATAGATGCCGCGGAAGACGTTGATGCCCCGCAGCCGCTGGTTGATGAGCAGGGCCAGCCCGAGCGCCAGCGCGGCCTGACACGGCGCCACGACCAGAACGAAGGTGAAGGTGTTGACCAGCGCCTTCATGAAGACGACGTCGCGGGCGATCACCACGCGCGCGTCGTCGCCCGAGGACCACCGGAACCATTCGCGCATGCCGCGATACTGCGGCGTGTCGTCGTTGCGCGTGACCGAGCGCAGGCTCGGATATTCGATGTTCCCGTCCTCGTCCCGCAGCACCGCGCCGTCGTCGCCCCGCTCCGGCTCCAGCGTGACCACCGCCACGCCGAGCAGGCTGCGGTAATTGTCGAGCCCGACGAATTCGGTGGGGTTGGGCGAGATCAGGCGCTGGTTGGTCAGCGACAGGTAGAAGGCGAAGAAGAAAGGCAGGACGATGAAGGTGCCGATCAGGGCGAAGGCGGGAATCGCAAAGCCCCACCCCGCTCTGTCGGAGCGCAGCAGACTGGATGCCATTGGTAGTTCCTCCCGGTGGGCCGGGGCGTGCGTTGCCGCCCCGGCCGGGTTTGCGTCAGTTTCCGTAGCCGCTGTTGGCCTCGATATCGGCATCGATCTCGTCGGCCGCCGCATCCAGCGTGTCGGCCACGTCGGCGCCGCTGGCGATATCCGCCAGGGCCTTGCGGAAGATCTTGGCCATGACCGGATAGCCGGGGGTCACCGGCCGCAGCAGGGCCTGTTCCTTGCTGAGGTCATAGAACACGGCCATCGGCGCGCCCTCGGCATAGAGCTCGCTTTCCGCCGCGGCGGAGCTGGTGGCCGGAATGACGGCCTGCGCATTGCTGAAGGCCACTTGCCAGCGGTCCTGCAACATGAACTCGATGAACTGGTTCGCGCCTTCCGGATGGTCGGACGAGGCCGAGACGGCGAATTGCCAGGACGCCGCGCCGATCTTCGGACCATTGCCAAAATCCGGCGCCGGCAGGAACAGCACGTCGTCGCCGAAGGCTTCCACCGCATTGGCCGCGGCCCAGTTTCCGTTCCAGCTCATCGCGTATTTGCCGTCGATCAGGCCGGAATCCCGGTCCGCCGGATCCTGGCTGGTGCCGGGCACCAGTTCGCGGTCGAACAGCGACTGCCACCACTCGCCGAATTCGATGCCGGCATCGCCGTTCAGCACGCCGTCCGATTCCAGATAGGTGCTGCGGTCGATCAGGTCGCCGCCGAAGCTCTGCAGGAAGGGGGCGAAGGCATAGGGGTACCATTCGTCCGCGCTCCAGGCCATGCCGAGGTCGAGCGGATAGTCGAATTCGCCGCCTTCCTGGATCGCCTCCAGCGCGGCATCGAGCTCGTCGCGGGTCCAGGGCTCGGCGAGGGTCGGGATGCGGATGTCATACTTCTCCAGCACCGACCGCCGGGTGACCATGGCGACGGCGGCTTCCCACAGGCCGACCGAATAGATGTCGTCCTTCCAGCGGCCGATGGCCGTCGGCAGGAAGTTCTCGATCGTGCCTTGGTCGATTTCCAGAGGTTGGATGTAGCCGGCCCATGCCCAGCTCGGCATGACCGGGCCGTCCACATCGATGATGTCGGGCAGGTTGCCCGCCAGCGCGCCGGCGATGACGGTGTCGTTGTAGGCGCCGGCCGGGAAGCTCTGCACGACCACCGACCAGTCGGACTGGCTGGCGTTGAACTCCTCGACGATCTGGTCGAGCACAGCGCTTTCTTCCGGGTTGCCCGCGCCGTGATACCACATGGTCAGCTCGGTCTGGGCGAAGGCCTGCGCGCCCCAGATCGCGCCCAGTGCGGTGGTGGCGAATGCGGTCAGACGTATGTTCATGCCGGGTTCCTCCCTCTCATTGGCAATTCGGATATGCGGTTCGCGGGGCCGGGCCGGACGCTGTCGCGCCAGACCGCGGGGCCGCCGACCAGAACCGGTGCTTCCGGCGCGGCGTTGCCGTCCCGGACCATGGACGTGAGCAGCTGCGCGGCCCTGACGCCCATGGCGGCATAGGGCAGCTTCACCGTGGTCAGCTTCGGATAGAGCGTCTCGGTGATCAGCGTGTGGTCGTCGTAGCCTGCGACCGAGATGTCGTCGGGCAGCGTCAGGCCGCGGGAGCGCAGCATG
>Ga0209607_1004549_pt1 | contig 10264 bp, 12 predicted proteins | sample AD_UKC117_MetaG_FD_184413 | JGI IMG/M metagenome (GOLD analysis project Ga0209607, IMG submission 184413) | Active sludge microbial communities of municipal wastewater-treating anaerobic digesters from Hong Kong - AD_UKC117_MetaG (SPAdes)... | ecosystem: Engineered > Bioreactor > Anaerobic >... | reverse complement strand
CACGCGCGCCCTGCCCGGCCAATTCGCGGAGACTGTAGAAATCAGGACAGAACCGGTTAGCCGACCGCCATGAAGGATAGGAGCAGGACGACCCCCAGAAGGGCCGCCGTCCACATCGCCATCACGCCCGTCAACCCGCCGCGGGCCAACTCGCCGCGCGGGCTGAACGCCGCCTCGATCCAGGTATAGGCCCGGTCGGTAAAGCGGAAAAAGGCCGCCGACATGGCCGGGCCCATCTTGCCCCAGACCGTACCGGCCCAGGTGGCGAGGCCATAGCCGACTTTCCGGTAAAGCCAGTCGCTGTCGAGGATCACGCCGCGCTTCTCCGGCGGGTAGGCATGGATCCGCTTCAGCAGGACGAAGGCGAAGATGGCCAGGACCAGGAGCTGGAACTGCGTGAGGATGTGCTCGAACGAGAACAGGTGGTGATGGCTGTAGCCCATCGCCTCTTCGCGGTACGGCAGCAGGTTGTAGAGCCATTCATGCCCGAATCCGGGGAAGATCGCCGGCAGGCCGAGGAAGACCGAGATGAAGGCGGCGATGCCCATGGCGAGCAGCATGTTGAACGGCGCTTCCTTCACGCGCAGGCCGCTGTCGTGCCCGAAGAAGGCATAATACGGGATCTTGATGCCCGAGTGCTCGAGCACGCCGGCCGAGGCGAACATCAGCATCAGGAAGATCACGGCATAGCCAGCCGTCGCCACTTCCGAGATGATCATCGACTTGGTCACGAAGGCCGAGAACAGCGGGAAGGCCGAAATCGACATCGCACCGATGATGCAGAACACGGTCGTCCAGGGCATCGAGCGGTGCAGGCCGCCCAGCTCGCTCGCCTTCACGGTGCCGGTGCGATAGAGCACGGCGCCCATCGACATCATCAGGAGGCCCTTGAAGAAGATGTCCGCAAAGGCGTGGGCTGCGACGCCGTTCAGCGCCAGCGGCGTGCCGATGCCGACACCACACACCATGAAGCCCACCTGGTTGTTGATCGAATAGGACAGCACGCGGCGCAGGTCGTTCTCGATCACGGCGAAGAAGACCGGGAACACGGTCATCGTCGCGCCGATCCAGACCAGGTGGTCCTGCCCCGGGAACATCCGCGCGAGCGCATAGACGGCCAGTTTGGTCGTGTAGACCGACAGCACGACCGAGCCGACCACAGTCGCCTTTGGATAGGCATCCTGCAGCCAGTTGTGAAGCAGCGGGAACGCGGCCTTGATGCCGAACGCGATGAAGATGAACAGTACGCCCGGATCAGACAGGTCGGTGAAGGCTTCCAGGCCGAGATGGCCGCGCGACTTCAGCACATAGGCGAGGCCGTTCAGCAGCAGCACGCCCGAAAGCACCTGCACGCCGAGATACCGCATCGCCGCATAGTAGGAAGCGCGCGTCCCGGCCCGCAGGATCAGGAAGACGGAGCTGATTGCCGTCAGTTCCCAGAACACGAACAGGGTCATCAGGTCGCCGGCCAGCGTCGCGGCCACGGCCGCGCCGCCATAGAACAGCGCCGCGCCGTCCTGGATTCGGTCATCGCCATGCAGCGCATAGATACCGTTCAGTACGGCAGCGATCAGGAAGGCGAGGCTGAAGATGAAGTTCAGGCTGTCGACCCGGTAGAGCACCATCTTGAGGCCCATCACCTGCGTCGTCACGAGGTCGGCATTCTGCGGCGCGAAGACCAGCAGCAGCAGTGCGAGCAGCGGCGCGGCGATGGTCACCACCTGGCGCGCGGAACGCAGGGTGATGAACAGGCTCGCCACGCCTGCAATGATCAGAACCCAGCCGGGATTGAAGCTTGCCAGCACGGACGGCATCACGCGTCTCCCTCGGTCGTGTATTGGGGCGCAGTGCCTTCTTCGGCCAGCGGCGCATCGGGATCGATCCCTTCGGGCGGCCCGCTGGCATCGCCATAATAGTTTTCGTCACGGCGCAGGAGATGGCCGAGCGGCCAGCCCATGATCACGGCGAACGAAAAGGCCACGAAGCCCCAGATGCCGTAGAAGCCGGAATAGTTCGCGAAGGTCAGGTAGTCATGGCGGCGGACGAAGAAGTCCACCGACAGGACGAGGATCGACAGGACCAGCAGGACCCAGAAGATGATGTTGCCGATGCCCTTGCGGTGGGTCCAGCCAAACAGGATCTGCGACAGCGGGTGAATGCCCTCTTCCGACGGCGTGTGCAGGTTGTGCACCTTCTCCGCAGCGCGTTTCACGAAGCGGCCGGATGTATCGCGGCCATTGTCGGTCGGTTCGCTCATGGCTGGCCTCCTTCCGCGATATATTCGACGCGGTCACCCACGGTCGGGGCAAGGAACTTTGACACCGGGCCGATGGCGAAGAACAGGATGATACAGAGTGCCGCCGTGATCAGCGGGGCAACGACCGTCGGCATCGGCGCGCCGTCCGGCCGCTTGAACGGCTTCGGCTCCTTGGTGCCGGGCGGCGGCATCAGCGCCAGCAAGGGGATCGGCAGCAGGTAGGCGATGTTCAGCAGCGACGAACCGATCAGCACGATCGACAGGTACACGTTGCCATGGTCGATGGCGCCCTGCATCAGCTCGTATTTCGGCCACGCCCCCGCAAACGGCGGCAGGCCGATGATCGACATGGAGCCGATCAGGAAGGCGATGAAAACCAGCGGCATCTTCCGGCCGAGGCCCTTCATGTCGGAAATGTTCGTCAGGCCCGTGGCGACATAGATCGCACCGGCGCACATGAAGAGCGTCATCTTGCCGACGGCGTGCGCGGCAATCTGAAGGCTGCCACCCAGCCAGCCGGCCGGGTCGGCCAGCATCGCACCGGCGACAACGTAGGACAGCTGCGCAATCGTGGAATAGGCCAGCCGCGCCTTGAGATTGTCCTTTGTCATGGCGATCAGCGAACCGACGACCATGGTGAAGCAGGCGACCCAGAGAATGAACTCCCGCGACGGGGTCGCTTCCAGCAGGTCAGGGCCGAAGATGAAGATCGCGATCTTCATGATCGTGAACACACCTGCCTTCACGACGGCCACGGCGTGCAACAGCGCCGAAACGGGCGTCGGCGCGACCATGGCGTTCGGCAGCCAGAAGTGAACCGGCATCAGCGCAGCCTTGCCCACGCCGAAGGCAAACAGGATCAGCAGTGCGCTCGCCACGACAGGGCTGATGTCGGCATGCGCCAGCAGGCCGCCCTGCACGAAGTCGAGATTCTGCCCGGCCAGGACCCAGGTCCACATCACGGCCGGCAGCAGCAGGCCGATCGAGGTTCCCATGAGCGTCAGCATGTAGATGCGGCCGCCGCGCTTGGCCGCCGCATCGCCCTTGTGCGCGACCAGCGGATAGGTCGACAGCGTCAGGACCTCGTAGAAGATGAACAGCGTGAACAGGTTCGCCGACATCGCGACGCCGAGGGCGCCGAAGATGGCGATGGCGAAGCAGATGTAGAAGCGCGTCTGGTTCCGCTCGCGGTTCCCGCGCATGTAGCCGACGGAATAGAACGAGTTCACGATCCACAGGCCGCTGGCCACGAAGGCGAACAGCATGCCCAGCGGCTCGAGCTTGAAGGCGATGGCGAGACCGGGGGCTGCCTCGCCGATGTAGAGTTCCGGCCGTTCGCCGCCTGCGACGTGCATCGTCAGCAGGATGACGACCGCAAACAGGAGGCCCGCGCCGGTGAAGGTGACGCCTTCACGCAGGTTCGGCTGCCAGCCCGTGACGGCGATACCGGCCGCAATGATCAGCGGCAGGACAAGCGCGGCGGCAATCAGGGTTTCAGGGCTCATCGGAACGCCTCCACGCCAAAGGCGGCCGCAGCAGCGTCACGCGCCAGGTTGAACGGCACATCCGCTGCGATACCGAAATAGATGTTGGCCAGGGCGAGGATCCAGAGGGGCACCAGAAGCAGGACCGGCGCTTCCTTGCGGGTCTTGCGCGGGTTGACCGGCGGCTGGAAGAACACTGCTTCCAACACGCGGCCGATATAGATCACCGCCAGGATGGACGAGAACACGAGTAGGCCGACGGCCCACCAGAGCCCCTGGTCGAACAGGGCGAAGCCGAGCTGCAGCTTCGACTGGAAGCCGGCCGTCAGCGGCACGCCGATCAGCGACAGGCCGGCAATCGCAAAGGCCGTCATGGTCCACGGAGCGGATCGTCCCAGTCCGGCAAAGTCCCGTATGGTCGTGCCCTGGTAGGTCAGGACCACGCCGGCGACCGCCATGAACAGCGCGCCCTTCATCATGGCGTGGTTCAGCAGGTGGAAGAGACCGGCCGAGAGGCCTTCTGTCGTGCCGAGCGACACGCCGAGGATCATGTAGCCGACCTGCGCCACGGACGAGTAGGCGAGGATACGCCGCACATCGGTCTGGAACACGGCCTGGAAGCTGCAGATCAGCATCGCGGCAATGCCCAGCGGCATCAGAATGCCGGTAAAGGCGGACAGTTCGAACGCGAAGTCCGGACGGAACACGGTGAACAGGAACCGGATCAGCGCATAGAGCGCGACCTTGGTCGCCGTCGCCGACAGGAACATCGTCACGAAGCTCGGGCTGTAGGAATAGGCGTTCGGCAGCCACTGGTGCAGCGGCCACATCGCGGCCTTCAGGCCGAGGCCGACGAGGATGAAGGCAAAGCCCGCCTGCACGCTGCGGTGCCCGGCCAGTTCCGGCAGGCGCGAGGCGATGTCGCCCATGTTGAGCGTGCCGGTCGCGGCATAGAGGAAGCCAATGCCGACGATGTAGAAGCTCGCCCCGATCGTACCCATGATGAGGTAGTTGAACGCGGCCGGAAGCGCCCGGCGGTCCCGCCCTGCCCCCAGCGCCACGAGCACATAGGTCGAGATCGACGAGATCTCGAGGAAAACGAACAGGTTGAACGCGTCGCCCGTGATCGCCACGCCGTTGAGGCCGGCGAAGCAGACGAGGAAGGCGGAATAGAACAGCGCGCGCTTCGGCTTCGGGATTTCGGCCACAACGGTGGGCCACGAGAACACCGACGCCAGTAGTCCGATCACCGTCACAAGCAGCAGGATCATGGCATTCAGCGCATCGACCCGGAATTCGATCCCGATGGGTACGGGCCAGCGGCCGATCTCGTAGGACACCACGCCAATCGGCGAAGTCTGCACCAGTCCCAGCAGGACCAGCGAGAAACAGAAGCTCACGGCCGTCGCGATGACGGCGATCAGCCAGGCAATCCGCCCGCTCGGCACCAGCGCCAGCATCGGCGCCAGGAACAGCGGCACCATGACCAGCAGCGGCGCGGCATGTGTCAGCGCCCAGGCCGGCGCGGCATTCAGAATCGCGTCGATCATGCAGCGGCCTCGCTTGCGGCTTTCTCCGCCTCAGCATGCTGGGCGAGCGCGGTTTCAAGGTCGATCTCGTTGATCTCGTCGCCCTCGATCGTGCCATAGGCTTCACGGATGCGCACGACCAGCGCGAGGCCGACCGAAAGGGTGGCGACGCCCACGACGATCGCCGTCAGCATGAGGACGTGCGGCAGCGGGTTCGAATAGGTGTTCGCGAGTTCTGCGAAGCGCCCGGCAGGCTCTCCGCCTGCGGCGAATGCCGCATCGAGTGCGGCGTGCGTGGTCTCGGCTTCCGGGCCGTGCGGCGCAGCGTGGTGCTCCACCGCATCCGGTCCGAACAGGATCGGCGCAGTGCCGCCGGACACCTTGCCGAGGGTCACATAGAAAAGGCAGATCGTGGTCTGGAACAGGCCGAGGCCGACCATGCGCTTGATCAGGTTCTGCGACGCGAACGTGATGTAGAGGCCGATCATCATCAGAACAATGACGACCCAGTAGTTCGCGCGTTCGAGCAGGAATTCCATCATGGCTTACCAGTCCTCGTCGCGGATTTCGGCCACGCGGCCCGCAAAGGCGTAGAAGATGGTCAGCATCGCGCCGGACACACCGCACAGGACGCCGATCTCGATGAGCATGATGCCGATATGCTGGCCATGATGCTCGCCCGGACCTTCATGGAACAGCGCCTGGTATTCGAGATACTGTCCGCCCTGAAACAGCGCCCAGAAACCGACGCCGGCATAGATCATCACCCCGATCGCAGCGAGCGAACGGGTGAACACCGGCGGCACGGCACGCATCGCAGCAGGCACGCCGAAGACAAGCGCATAGAGGATCACGGCCACGGCAATGATGACGCCGGCCTGGAAGCCGCCACCGGGGCCGAAATCGCCATGGAACTGAACATAGAACGCGTACATCGTGATCACGGGGATCAGCAGCTTGGCGATGACGCGCAGGATGACGTGATGGTCGCTTTTCATGCGGGGTCCTCGTCACTGACGGCGGGGGCCTTGGTCTTGCGGCGGTCAGAGCCGTTGCGGCCTTCGTTGCGGATGCGCTCGGCCAGCGACCGCTCGCCGAAGCCGAGCAGCAGCGCCACGGCAAGACCTGCCACGAACACCACGGTCGTCTCGCCCAGCGTGTCGAAGCCCCTGTAGGAAGCGAGGACCGGGGTGACGACGTTCGGGATGCCCGTGTCGAACCAGGCGATCTGGAGGTATTCGTAACCGACACCGGTATTGGCGGCGGAGGTCGCATCGCCCAGCGCCGGCAGATCGACCGTTGCGTAGATCAGCGCCGCGCCTGTGGCGAGGCAGACCAGCATCGGACCGAGGCGCGAGAACAGTTTTTCCGGCTTCGCGGTGCGCGAAGTCAGCAGCATCGCGCCCAGCAGCACGACGGTCGACATGCCCGCGCCGACGGCAGCCTCGGTAAAGGCGACGTCCACGGCGTCCACGGCCACATACCAGGCCGCCGAGACGAGCGAATAGATGCCAGACAGCATCACGATGGCGAACAGGCTGCGCATCCGGGCAATCGCCACCGCAACAGCAAACAGGATCGCCAGAAGGAAGACGTTGACGAGAACGATCCCGAAATCGCCGTTGAACAAGCCGGGCATTACGCGTCCTCCCCGTCGGCGGTCGAGGTTCCGATCCGTCCGATGATCGGCTGCACGCCGGCCGTATGCGCGGCATTGGCGAGCGCGTGCGAGGCCGTCGGGCTGGTCAGGAAAAGGAAAACGAAGATCGCGAACAGTTTGGAGACGACCAGCCAGCCCGGCGCCAGGAAGGCCATTCCGAGCAGGACCAGGGTCGCCCCGGACGTGTCGGTAATCGAGGCGGCATGCAAGCGCGTGTAGACGTCCGGAAAGCGCAGGACACCGATCGTGCCGACCAGGCAGAGCAGCGCGCCGGCAAGGCAAAGGAAGGCACCGGCCGGGAAGCGGGCCATTTCCCAGAATGCATGGGCCTGGGTGAGGAAATCAGCCATCGGCATTGCCCCCCATGCCACGGCGCACAAGCGGCACCTGGAAAGACCGGTAACGGAAGAATTTCAGGATCGCGATGGTCGAGACGAAGTTGATCAGCGCGTAGGTGATCGCGATGTCGAGGAATTCAGGACGTTCCATCACGAAACCGAGCAGGCCGAGCGCCAGTACGGTTTTCGTGCCGAACGAGTTCACCGCCAGGATGCGGTCGTAAAGGGTCGGCCCGATGAAGGCGCGCAGCAGCAGCAGCGCCATCCCGACCAGAATTGCAATCAGCGCGGCGGCGGTCATGCGGCGGCTCCCTTCCCGTCTGCAGCAATGGCCGAGCGGCGATCCATCTCGACGAAAGCCTCCGGCTGAGAGCCCTGCTCATAAAGGCCGTGGACGAGGAGCTTGTCGCCCTCGACCTCGACGGTCACCGTGCCCGGCGTCAGTGTGATGGAATTGGCGAACGTCACTTTCGCGAGATCCGACCGGCAGGTCGTCTTCACCTTCACCAGCGCCGGCGCGATGTCGAGATCGGCCTTCAGGCAGGCGCGGATAACCACGACATTCGCCTTGATGATCTCGTTCATCAGCCACGGAAAATAGGCGATGAAGCCAAGGATCCGCACATAGGGTGCGCCTTCGCGGTCGATAATGTCGAGGCGGAACGCCAGAAGACAGGTGAGGAGAACCGAAACACCGCCAAGCGTCAGGATCAGCGGCTCATTATGGCCTGACATGCTGAGCCAGAAGCCCACCAGCGCTAGTACCAGCCCCAGGAAATACGCCACGCGCAGCCCTCTTTCCAATGACCCACAAACCAGGGACCGGACTAAAGGGCGAAACCTGTTTTGAAAAGCCCGTTACGGCCAGTTTTGCAGTTTTGGACAGCTATCTGCCAAAAACCAGCCGTGCGGTGCGCTGGGACGTCGAGAACTCGGCTTCCTCATTGGCCGGCATGGGCAGGCCGCCCCCATCCCGCACCGCTCCCGGCGAGTAGGCCGAAGACAGCGCCCAGTTCCAGTAACGCAGAATGGTTTGCGCCTTGGCAACGCTCAGGATTTCGTAGGTTTCCGCGACCAGCTTGAACTGCGGGTCCATGACACCTTCGTCCAGTTCCAGCGGGCGCTGCAGTGCGACCCAAAGCACCGGCAGGAAGTCGCGCTTCACCCCGGTCGCCTTGAGCAGGACCGCAAGCGCTTCACCGCCCGGATCGTTGAGGATCTTGGAGGCGGTCACGGGCTTGATGCCGGACAGGTAACCGATCTCCTGCTCGGTCTGGACATCCATGCCGTTGACGGCGGCGGAATTGATCGCCCCCTCCAGACTGTCGAACGGGCTGCGGGCGAGCGCGGCGCGGTTGCGCTGGCGCCGTTCGATCAGCTGCACGGCCTTGCGGGCGACCGGATCAGCCCACTTCTCGTCGGCCATGACCTCGAACACGTCCTTGCAGGTCTCGATGATCTCCAGCCGGTCCGCCGCATAGCGTTGCAGGATACGGCGGCGGGTCGGTGCATCCGACCACCAGAATATGGTCAGCGCGTGCGAGGGAATGGTTTCCAGCCGCTCCGCGATCAATGGACAAAGCCCCGTCTCGTCGCGCGAGCGGCGAACGAGCTTGTCGAGGGCCTGTTCCGGCAATTCGGCGCCGCTATTGGCAACGAGCTCCTTCACTACATGCGTCTCGCCCACTTCGGCGAGACAATCGCAGACGGTGGCGGGCACGACCTTCCGGCGCGCGATGGCGAGCCGGTGCTCCGCTGTCGTGGCCATGGCGATCTCGCGCAGGTCGCAGGCATCGAACGCTTCGTTCTGTTCGAGCAGCGGCATAGCAATCGTAATGGGACACTGGGCCAGGAACCGCAGCAGCCGCCGCGGGGCCTCCTTGCTCCGGGCCAGGCGCCGCGCGCAGATGGCCCGCTCCTCGTCGTCGGCATGAAACAGCATGTCGAGCAGGATATCGGCCGCCATATGGCGGTCCTGCACGGAAAGTTTCCCGCCGGACGGAACCGAGACAATATCCACCAGACGCCGGAACAGCATGGTCCGGGCGCGTCCGATGCGGGGCAGTTCGGCCTGTTCGAGAGTTTCCATCGCGCGATCTGGTCTGTTGAACCTGTGAAAATTCGCAGGAAACAGTTAACGACGGGTGGACCCCAGAAACGGCGGGGTCAGCCCCGGATCCGCCCCGGATGGACGACCATCACCAGAAGGCTCGCCACCAGCATGACAATTGCCAGCATGAACAACAGGCCGCCATCGGTCTGGGTGTTGGCGGGGTCGAGCGAAACCGGGATTTCCCGGCCGAGCCAGGGCGACAGGTGGAAGCCGATTGCCATGCCGCTGACCAGGGCGGCGATCGCAGCACCCACGCGCCGCGAATAGGGAAACAGCAGCAACAGCGCGGCAATCAGCTCGGTAATCCCGATCACGAACCGGCCGGCCGGCTCGAACAGAGAGACGCCCGATCGCTCGGCGATCGTCTGGAACACGATATTGTGCCCCGGTGCATCGAAGAGTTTTACGGCGCCTTCCGGCGGATCTGGCAGGGGTGCGATGTTCGCCTGGATGAACATGGCGATCAGGAACAGCGCGAGCGCCCAGCTGATGAGATGTCTGAATATACGCATGGTCCACCCTGAATTACCCCAGGCCCGCCAAGGCTACCGGGGGGCGGACAGCAAGGCAACTGGTTGAAACCCGACCTTTCTGTGGCGATCCGCCCTTTCCATGGCCGCCCGGCCTACATAATGTCCGCCGTCGAGCGGGAGACGCAATGAACGAGCCGATTGAAACAATTGCCGACGATCTGGCGGAGGAGGCGGCAGGCGATGTCACCTCGCCGGTCAGCGGTATCAGCGAGGCCCTGACGGCCGGCGCCTCCCTCCTGTCCACGGCAACCCATTGGCGCGCGCGGCGTATCCGCCGCGTCGTGAAGATCGAACTTCCCGCCTACCTGCTCGTGCAGTGCAGCTGGTTCATGGCGTTCGGCCTGCAGATG
>Ga0209607_1004544_pt1 | contig 10273 bp, 8 predicted proteins | sample AD_UKC117_MetaG_FD_184413 | JGI IMG/M metagenome (GOLD analysis project Ga0209607, IMG submission 184413) | Active sludge microbial communities of municipal wastewater-treating anaerobic digesters from Hong Kong - AD_UKC117_MetaG (SPAdes)... | ecosystem: Engineered > Bioreactor > Anaerobic >... | reverse complement strand
GAGGAAGCTCACATAGACGCCGCCGTCCGCCACTGCCACACCTGTCGGCACGGCATCCGTCAGCATCTCGCCGTCATAGTTGGGGTTGGGGAAGACGCCCGGAATCGGGTCAAAGGTGGCGACGATTTCGCTCGCACCCGTGGCCGGATCGACCTTGAGCAGCGCGTTCATGCCGGCGTCGGCCACCCACAGGTTGCCGTCCGGGCCGGCCAGCAGGCCGTAGGGATGATTGTCGAGTTCGGCGCTGACCGGATTGTTGTCGCGCTCGAGTTGCCAGATGGGCGCGGCTTCGCTCACCGTGCCGTCGGCGCCGACCATCCACAGGCTGCCGGTGCCGGGGAGCGGGCCTTCGGCCGTGGCCGGGACAACGGCGGGATGCCAGCCGGCGCCCGTGGCGTAGAGCACGCCGTCGAGCAGCGCCAGGCGCGAGCCGCCCTCGTTCTCGGTGCCGTTACTCACCGAGGTCAGCGCGGCCACGTCGACGGTTACACCGTCGGCCGCCGAGATCTTGACGATGCGCGCGGTCGGGCCGTACTGGATGGTGACGGGCTGGCCGCTGAAGTCCATGCCATCGACTTCTTCGCCACCGCCCAGCCCCGAATCGACGACCCAGATGTCGCCGTTCGGGTCGATGAGGATGCCCATCGGGCCGTTGAGTCCTTCGGCAACGACTTCGCCGGGCATGGCCATGCCATCGTCCTGGGCAAAGAGCGCCTGCGCCGGCATCATGCCGAGCAGCAGCGCGGCTACCACGAGCAGGCGCACTCCAAACGTTCGTAGGTTCATGTTGATCTCCTCCTGAATACCGTGCAACGAAACGCAGAAATAATCAGATCGACAGAGAACGGGCCTCTGTTGGTCCGCAGCGAAGCTAGGGCTGGCAAGTGGACGCCCATTATAGGGCGCTTCCGCCGCCATGCCAACACGCTATTTTTGATGCGCCAGATAGTAGACCAGCGCGTCGATCTCGTCCGCCGGCAAGTGGGCGTAGGGCGGCATGGGATGGCGGCCATTGGCGGCGCCGGGCGCAAAATAGGCCGACGGCGCGACGATACTCTCGCGAATGTACTCGGCCGCGTTTGTCGCGTCTCCCTTGTACGAAGGGTCGGTCACGCGCTGCCCAGCCAGCGTGCCGATATGGTTGTGCGTCGGGCCGAAGATGCCGCGCGTCTCGGCGTCGGGGAGCACGTGGCAGATGCCGCAGTAGTTGGCCAGATAGGCTGCCTTGCCGGCGGCGAGCAAATCGGCGTCGACCGCTGCTGGTGGTTGGGTCGGGCGCGGTGTGGCGGTGGGGCGGGGTGTCGCAGTGGGGCGCGGCGTCGCCGCGGCAACCACTGGCGCCGGCGCGATCCCTTCCTCTGCGCCGGCGTCGAACGTTTGTGTGCCCAACACCAGCAAGGCGAGAACCAGTGCTCGAATCACTTGACCTGTCAACATCTTGCGCTATTCCTCCGCTTGTCCATTCCTTGCCGGATACAGGCCTGCGCCCTTCTGTGTACAGATTAGCGTGCCATCGTCGCGTCGCCGTCGCGGTTGTGCCGCCGGGATTCTGACCGGTCGCCGGCCCTGTTCAACCACAATAGTGCCAAAGCGTTTATAGATCGTTTATGGAACACGCAGTCGTGCTTACCGGCGAGACCAGGTGCCGCTCAGATCATGCTCACTACGACCGCTGTCCCTATTTCACCAGGAAGCGCGGCAGCGCAACAGCAACAAAGCGTTACAAAAAGGGCTACAGGCCGATGCGATGGAATGGACGAGGCGTACTGCGAAGAAAGCGATCGTGTGCTCGCCGGTTGTGGCGATGGTGGGCGACAGCCTAAGGCTTCAGGGCAGCCACGCGAGCCGTTGCCCGCGCGCAATACTCGGGATCAATTTCGAAGCCGACCCAGTGACGGCCATGGCTGGCCGCGGCCACGCAGGTCGTGCCGGAACCGGCAAAGGGGTCGAGCACCACGTCGCCGGTGTAGGAGTAGAGGTGAATCACGCGTTCGGCCAGCTCGACCGGGAAGGGCGCCGGGTGGCCGACGCGTTTCGCCGACTCGGGCGGGATGTCCCAGATCGAGAGGGTCGCGGCCATGAACTCGTCGCGGCCGATGTCCGACTCGCCCCGGTCGGGCCGCGAGAAGCTGCCCTTGGCAAAGACGAGCAGGTACTCGTGGATGTCGCGCAGGCGCGGCGCCTTGGCACTCTGCCAGCTCCCCCACGCGCAGTTGCCGCTGGCGCCCTTGGCCTTCTGCCAGATGATCTCGCCCATGGGCAGAAAACCCGCTTCCATGTGGACGCGGTAGAAGTGAGCGTGCAGCGGGATGTAGGGCTTGCGGCCGAGGTTGGCGATGTTCACCACGAAACGGCCGCCGGGCACCAGCACACGATACACCTCGCGCGCCACCTCCTCGATGAGCTGGAGATAGGCGTCGAAGCTCAGATCCTCGTCATATTCCTTGCCTACATTGTAGGGCGGTGAGGTAAAGGCCAGCCCCACGCTGTTGTCCGGTACCATCGTCATCGCCGTGGACGATTGGCCGTAGATGCGGTCGGCCCAGCTTGCCAGCGGCGCGCCATCGCCCGCCGCAGCCTGCTCGGCCGGGACAGGGGCGGCGTCATTCTCGGCGTAAAGCTGGCGCTTATAGAACGCCGAAGCGTCATGCCCCTGGCGTTTGCTCACCCCAAAGGCCGATGTGGACGTACGTTTCATGGCTACGGTACCTGCGTCGCGTGCCTGGAATTCATGCCGGGCGCCATTGTACCATGCTTTGCCGAACCGCGCGACCCTCGCTCTGCACGACTTGCAGAGCCATCTTCCAGTCGTGCAGAATCATCTTCCAATCTCTGCAAAGGCGCTTTTTCGGGTGTTGACCGTGCGCGCGCCGGGCGAGTAGAATGGGCGCACCTCCCATCCTGAACAGACGAGCCTGTCATTGCTTGCAGAGGATCATGATGGCCGATCCCGTTCTCTTCCCAGCCGGCCCGCCGCCGACCGTGGCAGATGTCGAGCGCATCGCGGCGCTTGCCGACCCGGTGGTGCGCAATTTGCAGATCACGCAGTGCTACTTCGAGCTTTCGACAGCGGTTGCGAGCCGGATCGGGCCGGGCGCCAACTGGTGCACCTTTGCCACCTGGGCGTCCAGGCAGGCCGGCCAGACGATCCGCAAGGAGGATCTGGCGCGCACGCTGGAAGCCAAGCTGCGCTATGGCCCGGCCGCGGCGCCGCTGCCGGAGGGGGCTGCAGGTGACGCCGCGCCGGCCGCGACCGTCGACGAGACCATCTGGCAGGTGCTGGACCCAACGGCGCCCTTCGACCGCGCCGGCGACGCCGTGGCGCGCGGCAACCTCAAGGTCTTCGCCGAGATTGGCCACGAGTTTGCCCGCTTTTGCGCCACCTGTCTGGAGAATGACGCCTACGATGGCGCCGCGCTCGACGCCTTCTGCGCCGGCCTGCGCCCCGGCGACCCGCCCGACGGCCAGCACTACCTGCGCGCCGCCTTTGCCCGCTACTACGACGCGCGCTTCGAGCCGGACGCAGGCCGGCGTGCACAACTGCTCCTGCTGGCCAATGTGGAGATCGGCTTTCACGAGCAGACGCGCCTCCAGCCCGAGATCGTCGCGGCCATGGAGGCGCCGGTCATCGACCCGCGCCAACTACGCGACCGCGTGCTGGCCGCGCTCTTCCCCGCCGAACGCTGGTCGATCCGCCTGCGCCGGGCGTGGGATCGCCTGCGTGGCCGGCCGTCGCCCGTCGACCCGGCGGTGGATCACCTGGTGGCGTTCGTGCGCGACGAAGCGCGCTTCCTCATCAGCGACCAGTTGATGGCCATCGAACTGCCGCAGGCGACGCGGCTGCGCCTCGGCCGTGACCTGCGCGCCGAGTACCCGCCGTCCTTGCAGGCGATCACGGAGCCGGCGCTGCGCGATCTGCTGGCGCGTATCGACCCAACGCCGGACACGCCGCGCGACTCCGGCGCCGCCGACTGGGGCGACCTGGCCGACCGCCTGCACTTTATCCTCGAGTTGTTTCGCTGCTATCAGGAGTGGCCGCCGCTCTTCGACGCGCCCTTCACGCCCGCCCAGGTGGCGGCGCTCAAAGCCGGCTCGCTGCCAAAGGGCAGGTTGTAACGCTACATCCCCTTGAAGAGACCGCCCGGCTGGCAGGTGCGGCAGAAGTTGGTGATGCGCTGGTTGGCGCTGACGAGTGAAATCTGCCCGCCGCAGCGCGGGCACGGCTCGCCGGTTCTGAGGTGTACGTTGAGGAAGGTGCGCGGCTCGCGGTGGATCTGCTCGCCCATTTCGACCCGCATCTTGTCGGTGGCGTCGATCAGCGTCGCCCGCATGGCCGCATGGAGCCGCTCGATCTCCACGGCGGTGAGTTGCGTGCGCTTGCGGTAGGGATGCAGCCGCGCCGCCCACAGGATCTCGTCGGCGTAGGCGTTGCCGATGCCGGCCACGAACTCGCTGCGCACGAGGATGCCCTTGATCTCGCCGCGGAAGGGGCGCAGCCGCTCCTTGAACTCCGCCAGCGAAATCTCAAGCGCCTCTGGTCCCATGCCGGCGTAGCCGGGCACCTCCTCCACGCGCGCCGTCAGGTAGACCTGCCCCATCGTCTTCTGGTCCACATAGCGTAGCTCCTGGCCATCAGCCAGGGTGAAGACGAGGGTGGTCTTGGCATAGCGCTTGTCGCCCGGCGTGGCCAGTTGCAGCCGGCCGGTCAGCTTGGGGTTGATGACCAGCCACAACGGTGACTTCGCCACGGCAAAGCGCAGGAACTGCCCGCGCCGGGCAATGGCCTCAAAGTTATGGCCTTCCAGCGCCGCTGCCAGCCCTTGCCGCGTATAGTCGCGCACGACGATAGCGCCGCCGGGCGGCAGCACCTCGACATGCTCGATGACCTGGCCGGCCACGCGCCGGTTGAGCACCTCGCAGACGACTTCAAGCTCCGGTAATTCTGGCATTCGGGCAGCCTCCGCTTCGCCACAGACTCCACTCCGTCGTGCCTGCATTATACCCAAGCTGACACGTTTTTGCCGCGACTTTGCCGCGATTGTGCAACGCCTGCAAGCGTATGATGAGAGTGGAGGTGCGTACACGGCCGCGAAGGAGGCGTGTATGCGACAGAACACACAGCTTGAATGGGAGATTCTGGAGGCGGAAGAAGAAGAGTGGGCCGAAGTGACGATGGCGCCGCCGGCAGACGAACCCAGGCCGGCGCGCCGGCAGTGGCTGGCGAAGCTTCTCGGCTCGATCGCGCTGCTGGCAACCCTGTCCGGCGTGGTCGGCTACCGGCTGGTGCAGGACGCCGAGGCCGGCATCGCCGCCACCGAGCGGCACATCGGTACGCTGGTGCAAGTCGAGACGATTCGCCAGCCGCCGTCCGGTGCGGCGCAAGAAGTGTCCAGCGCCGTGGACACCGTGCTCGTCAAGGGGAATGGCGCCATGGTGCGCGTCGTGGTGACCGAAACGTCGTCGCTGGGCCATGTGCTGCCCCACATCGAGACGCGTTTCTATGAGCGCTGTCCAGCCGGCTGGCGGCGTACGGAACCGATCCCAGCTTTCTGGGGCGAGCCGGCCGTGCTGGAGACGCCAACGCTGCACTTTGACTTCTATGAACTGGACCGGCCCTATGTCGAGGCGGTCGCCGCGCCCATTGATGCGTATCATGCCGCGCTACGCCAACTCCTCGGCCTGCCGGCGCTCGCCGTCACCGGGCGAGTCACGGTTGCCGTCACAACCAACTATGTCGCGCCGGGCACCGTCCCCCCTGATCGAACGCTGGTCGAGCCCTCGCCCTATCTGTACTTTGCCGCGCCACCGGGGCGTGAAGGGCCGCTGCTCTATGCAGAAGCGGAGACGACGCTTTTGCATCGCCTGCAGGCGCAATTGCGCACGCGCACAATCCAGGAGAGCCGCGATGTCTATGGCATACAGGTCATGTGGCAGCCGCTGGCCGGACATCTCGAATTCTGGCTGAGCGAGCACGCGGCAGAGTTGCCTGCCCTGGCACGCGGCGGATCGCTGCAAGAGGAAGATCGCTTCGTCTGGCCGGCCCAGGCGCTTGTCACGCTGACGGGCGAGCACATGAACAGCACACAACTTGCCGAAGAACTGGCACATCGTAGCGATGTCATTGCTTTTTCTGCCCATGCCTTCTTTGATTTTCTGGTCGCCGATCGCGGCCCTGATGCGGTCCCAGCGCTGCTTGCCGCGTTCGGCACGCAAGATAGCTGGCCCGCCGTGGTAGATGAGGCGTTTGGCCTATCGATGGATGAGTTGCTGGCGCGGTGGGAAGCCTATGAGGCGAGGTCGGAGAAGTCCGAACCCAGCGGCGGCTGAATGTAGATGATTGGATGGCGACGTGCGACACGGCCGCATGGGAGGCGTGTATGCGACAGCACACAAAGATCGAGTGGGAGATTCTGGAGGCGGAAGAGGATGAGTGGGCGGAGGTGACCCTGGCGACCGCCACACGCGAACCCAAGCCCTTGCGCCGGCAGCGTCTGGCGACGGTGTTTGGGGTCTCTGTCCTGCTGGTCGCCCTGGTAGCGCTGGCCGGCTATCGTCTCTGGCAGGAGGCCGAAGCCGGCATCGCTGCGACGGAGCAGCACATCGGTACGCTGGTCGAGGTCGAAACGTTGCGCCGGCAGCAGAGCGAACCGGCGAGCGGGCTGACGGCGGATGTCCAGTCAGTCGACATCATGGGCAGCGCCGCCATGGTGCGCGTGGTGATGACCCAGACGTCGTTGCTGGGCGAGGTCTGCTCCCGCACAGAGTTGCTCTTCTTTCGTCGCTCTTCGGTCGGCTGGACGCGCACAGGACCGATTGCTGCGTTTTGGGGGAAGAAGGAGGAAATCGAAACATCCACGCTACACTTCGACTTCCATGAACTGGACCGACCCTATGTCGAAGCGGTGGCCGAGCCTGCCGATACCTTTCATCGCGCCCTGCGGGAATTTCTCGGCCTGCCGCCTTTGACCGTCACGGAGCGGGTCATCATCACGGTCGTCCCCAAGTACGTGCCACCTGGTATCCTTGCCGATGGCACGCTGGAAAACTCGTCGCCGTTTCTGCTCTATTGTGGTGGGAAGTGTGATCGAATGACGATGTCCTGGAATGGACTTCATACACAGCTTGTCAGTCGAAATTTGGAGGAGAGTCGAGTTCGCTATCACGTACGGCCCATTTGGGAACCGATGTACACAGCTTTGGCCAGTTGGCTCGTTGACCATGCCGATGAGTTGCCGGCCAACTTGCCGGACGGCACACGGATCGGCCAGGACAGTAACCCGCTGCGCCGGATCTACTTGCTCCGGAATCCCGTTGCGGGCAGCGCCGTTGACCATTATCCAGGGTATGCGGAGTACCTTGGCAGAGATGCAGCATATGCCGCGTATTCGTTCTATGACTCGCTGATGGCCGACCGCGGCCCAACGGCGATCCCTGCGCTCCTTGCCGCGTTCGGTACGGAGGACAACTGGCCGGATGTCGTCCAGACCGCCTTTGGCGTGTCGGTTGTGGATCTGCAAGCCGAGTGGGATGGATACGTGCAGACTATGTGGAAGAAGGCGCCGGGTTCAGCAGCGGCCGCAGGTTCGTCCATCAGGTAGTTATTCCTACCGATGACGCTGCCGGCGTAGCAACACCTTGTCGGGTCGCGATCTCAGCCGGCTTGCTTCGAGGCCAACAACGCCGCCACCTCTGCCGCCGTAGGAATCCCCAGCCGCGCGCCATGTTTCGTGCAGCAGAGCGCGCCCGCCGCGCTGGCAAAGCGCAGCAGCTCCGGCCACGCCATGCCGCGCGCCGCGCCCGCTGCCAGCGCGCCATGAAAGGTGTCGCCCGCGCCCGTGGTGTCGACCACCTCGACGGCAAAGGCGGGCAGCGCGCCCGTCTCGCCCTCGCGCTGCCAGATGAGCCCGCGCTCGCCCAGCGTCACGACGACGGCCGGCGCAATCTCGGCCAGGCATGCCATGCCCGCGGCCGGCGTCGGCGCGCCGGTGAAAGCCTGCGCGAAGTGCTCGGACGCGGCCACGATGTCGCAGCGGCGCACCAGCTCCAGGTTGCCCTCGTTGATCGTGTCGGCGTCGAGGATGGTGGTGATGCCCTGCTTGCGCGCCCACGCCGCCACCGCCAGTGCCAGCGCCGGCTGGTGCCCGTCAAAGAGTACGACCTTGGGCGACACCGTCGCAAAGGGGAGATCGTCGCCGGTCAGCCGGTTGGTATCGCCTTTGTAGTTGACGATGGAGCGGGCGCCATCCGGCTTGACGAAGATGGCGGAGATGGGCGTGGCAGCAGCGCCGCGCACGACCATCCGCGTGTCGACGCCCGCGGCGTGAAACTCGGCCAGGTGCTGCTCGCCGTAGATGTCATTGCCCAGGTAGCCGGCAAAGGCGGTGCGTGCGCCCAGCGCGGCGGCGGTCATGGCGGCGTTCGCTGCCGTGCCGCCACCGCAACTGACGAAGGCGCCGGCGCGCGCCTTCTCATCCGGCGCGGGGTGATGATCGACGGCAAAGATCAGGTCGTAACAGGCGTGCCCTACGCAGAGAACGTCGATATGCTGCATGTCCACAAGGTTGCTCGTTTCTGGGCGACAGATCGCCTGATCAAGGGTGGGAACGGGTGCGGCTGCGGCGCGTTGAGGCGGCCTTGTCGCGATACATGGCGTCGTCGGCGCGGCGCAGAACGGCATCCAGCGCCTGTCCTGGCTGGCTTGTCGCCATTCCCAGCGCAAAGCTGAGCGGCGCGCCGCGATAGTATTTGTTGTTCAGCGCCAGCAGGCTGCGAATTCTCACGAGAGCTTGCTCGGCCGCGTTCGCCGGCGTGCGCGGCAGGACGGCGACAAACTCGTCGCCCCCGACGCGGGCGACGATCGCGTCAGGCTCGAACGCCGCCTTCAGTACTTCCGCCGCGCGCCGGATCAGGCTGTCGCCGGCCGCGTGGCCAAGAGTATCGTTCACCTCCTTCAACTCGTTCAGGTCGGCGACGATAAAGGTGATCAGGTCATGGCGCTCTGCCTGCATGCGTTGCATCGTCTCTTGAAAGTAGGTGCGGTTATAGAGGCCGGTCATGACATCGTGCGTGCCGAGATAGTAGAGATACTCCTCGGCCTTCTTACGCGCGGTGATATCCTGGATGGCGACCAGCACCCAGGCGAAGTCCTCCTCATGGCCGGGCATGACCCGCAGATCCACTTGTACGTTGAGCGGTGCGCCATGCAGGTCGTAGTTGATGCCCTCGCGCGCGTAGGCCAGTCGCCCCTGCCAGAGATCCAGCAGTTCCTGCTCGAAGTGGGTGCGCATGTCATCGCGAAAGATGCGTGGCAGATTGGCAAGCAACTGCGCCTTGGACTCGGCGCCAAAGAGATCGAGCGTCTTCCGGTTGACGTCCAGCACGCGCATGAGCCCCATGCACGCTTCGACCGCTTCGGGGTGGGCGTCGAGATGCGCACGGAGATCGTCCACCCCCTGTGCGCGCAGATCGTCGAAGTATGCCTTGAGCGCGCCGTAGTCTTCCTCCCACAGCGAGATGGGCGACGCTTCGAAGAGGTTGGCCAGGCGTCGCTCGGCGCGCTTGCGTTCCGTGATGTTCTCGATGGTGACCAGCACGCGATCCCAGGACGCCTCGTGGCCGGGCAATATGCGCCAGTGCAGAAGGATGTCGAGCGCCGAGCCGTCGAGCGCGTAGTTTATGCCCTCACCTGACCAGTTTGTCGCACTGTCCCAGAGCGCCGTCAACTCGGCCTGAAAATGATGCGCCATCCCGTCGCGCAAAATGCGATCGAGGTTGGCCAGCAGGTGTTCCTTCGACTCCGCGCCCAACATGCGCACCGTTTCCAGGTTGACGTCGCATACTACGATCTGGCCCATGCACGCGGTGACGAAGTCCGGCCGGGGCTCCAGGTACGCGCCAAGCTCGTGGACACCCTGTGCCCGCACTTGGTCGAACAGGCGCCGGATGCCGCTGAAGTCCTGCACCCAGAGCGAGATGGGCGCGTGGTCGAAGAGCAGGTATGGGTCGTCTATCAAGGCTGTGCCCAGATGTGTGGCGTCAGACATAGCTTTGCTCGGCTTCCGACCGGCAACGGTCGTTGTCGAATCTTCCTGGGTGCGGCGATGCCGTCATTGTACCAGAGGTTGGGGCGGCGCCGAGTTAGCCGTGGCGTCTCCGGGTCTACTTCACGTTTGGGGCAAACAACGTCCCCGGCACTGTGCACAAGCATTTTGGTCATCCTGTCTGCTGCTGCACAGTGCCGGGGACGTAATGCGCGCCGCCAAGTTGGTTTGCA
>Ga0209607_1004543_pt1 | contig 10273 bp, 5 predicted proteins | sample AD_UKC117_MetaG_FD_184413 | JGI IMG/M metagenome (GOLD analysis project Ga0209607, IMG submission 184413) | Active sludge microbial communities of municipal wastewater-treating anaerobic digesters from Hong Kong - AD_UKC117_MetaG (SPAdes)... | ecosystem: Engineered > Bioreactor > Anaerobic >... | reverse complement strand
CCTTCTGCGGTGCTGCGTTCGCGCCTGCAGGAACCGTCGCGGCTTCGATTTTCATGTAGGAGCGGCGGCAGCCGCGAATTTGGCACCGCAGCGCCCGCCGCCGTGGTCGCGCGATGGTGAGGCCGCATTCGCGCCTGCCGGCGCTCCTACAGGGGAACGCTGTCTTCTGCGGCGCTGCGTTCGCGCCTGCAGGAACCGTCGCGGCTTCGATTTTCATGTAGGAGCGGCGGCAGCCGCGAATTTGGCGCCGCAGCGCCCGCCGCCGTGGTCGCGCGATGGTGAGGCCGCATTCGCGCCTGCCGGCGCTCCTACAGGGGAACGCGGCGTTCGCGCCTGCCGGCGCTCCTACAAAAAACGCCGCGCGGCGCCTGGTGGGGCGACGCGCGGCGTGCTTGCGGGACGGCTGCGGCGGGATTACATGCTGCGGCGGTACTGGCCACCCACCTTGTACAGCGCCTCGGTGATCTGCCCCAGCGAGCAGTAGCGCACCGCGTCCACCAGCACCTCGAAGACGTTGGTGTTGTCGATCACGGCCTGCTGCAGCTTGGCCTGCCACTTGGGCGCCTCGGCCTTGTTGCGGGCGTGGAAGTCGGCGAGGCGCTTCAACTGGCCCTGCTTCTCTTCCTCGGTCGAACGCGCGAGCTCGATCTCCTGCTGCGCCTGGCCCTTCGGGTTGAGGAAGGTGTTCACGCCGATGATCGGGTAGGAGCCGTCGTGCTTCTTGTGCTCGTAGTAGAGCGACTCCTCCTGGATCTTGCCGCGCTGGTAGCCGGTCTCCATGGCGCCGAGCACGCCGCCGCGCGACGCGATGGCCTCGAACTCCTTCAACACGGCCTCTTCTACGAGGTCGGTGAGCTCCTCGATGATGAAGGCACCCTGGTTGGGGTTCTCGTTCTTGGCCAGGCCCCACTCGCGGTTGATGATGAGCTGGATCGCCATCGCGCGCCGCACGGACTCCTCGGTCGGCGTGGTGATCGCCTCGTCGTAGGCGTTGGTATGCAGACTGTTGCAGTTGTCGTAGATCGCGATCAGCGCCTGCAGCGTGGTGCGGATGTCGTTGAAGTCCATCTCCTGCGCGTGCAGCGAGCGGCCCGAGGTCTGCACGTGGTACTTGAGCTTCTGGCTGCGCTCGTTGGCACCGTACTTGTTCTTCATCGCCACCGCCCAGATGCGGCGAGCGACGCGGCCGATCACCGAGTATTCCGGGTCCATGCCGTTGCTGAAGAAGAAGGACAGGTTGGGCGCGAAGTCGTCGATGTGCATGCCGCGCGCGAGGTAGCTCTCGACGTAGGTGAAGCCGTTCGACAGCGTGAAGGCGAGCTGGCTGATCGGGTTGGCGCCGGCTTCGGCGATGTGATAGCCGGAGATCGACACCGAATAGAAGTTCTTGACGTCGTGATGGACGAAGTACTCCTGGATGTCGCCCATCATCTTGAGCGCGAACTCGGTGCTGAAGATGCAGGTATTCTGGCCCTGGTCTTCCTTCAGGATGTCGGCCTGCACGGTGCCGCGCACGGTCGACAGCGTCCATTCCTTGATCTTCTGCAGCTCGTCCTCGGTGGGCTCGCGGCCGTTGTCGGCCTTGAACTTGACGACCTGCTGGTCGAGCGCGGTGTTGAAGAAGAAGGCGAGGATGATCGGCGCCGGGCCGTTGATGGTCATCGACACCGAGGTGGTCGGGCAGCACAGGTCGAAGCCGTCGTACAGCACCTTCATGTCGTCGAGCGTGGCGATCGACACGCCGGAGTTGCCGATCTTGCCGTAGATGTCCGGACGCAGGTCGGGGTCGCAGCCGTACAGGGTGACCGAGTCGAAGGCGGTGGACAGGCGGTGCGCCGGCATGCCCTCGGACACCTTCTTGAAGCGGCGGTTGGTGCGGAAGGCGTCACCCTCGCCCGCGAACATGCGGGTGGGGTCCTCGCCCTCGCGCTTGAACGCGAACACGCCGGCGGTGTAGGGGAAGGAGCCGGGGACGTTCTCCTTCATCAGGAACTTGAGCGTCTCGCCCGCGTCCTCGAAGTTGGGCAGCGCCACCTTGCGGATCTTGCTGCCCGACAGCGAGGTGCTGGTGAGCTGGGTGCGGATCTCCTTGTCGCGGATCTTCACCACGTACTCGTCGGCGGCGTAGAGCTCGCGGGTCTTCGGCCACATGTCGAGCAGTTTCCTCGCGGCCGGGGTGAGCTCGCCGTCCTTCCAGTCGATCATCTCGGCGAACGAGCCGGCATCCTTGCCGCACTGCTCGAACAGGCCCTTGGCGATCTTCAGCGACTGGCGCTCGCGCGCGACGCGGGCCTGCTGCTCGATGTGCTTGTGGTAGCCGCGGACGGTGTCGGCGATCTCGGCGAGGTAGCGCGTGCGGTCGGCGGGGACGATGGCGCGGCCCTCGGACGAGGAACGCACCTTGACCACCGGCAGCTTGCTCTTGGCGACCTTGAGGCCCTTGCCCACGAGCGCGGGCAGCACGGCCTGGTACAGCGCGGTGACGCCGTCGTCGTTGAAGCGCGCGGCCATGGTGCCGAACACCGGCATCTCTTCGGGGCGCTGGCCGAACAGCTCGCGGTTGCGCTGGTACTGCTTGGCGACGTCGCGCAGCGCGTCGAGCGCGCCCTTGCGGTCGAACTTGTTGATGGCGACGAAGTCGGCGAAGTCGAGCATGTCGATCTTCTCGAGCTGGCTGGCGGCGCCGAACTCGGGGGTCATCACGTACAGCGACAGGTCGACGAAGGGCACGATCGCGGCGTTGCCCTGGCCGATGCCGGAGGTCTCGACGATGACGAGGTCGAAGCCCGCGAGCTTGCACGCGGCGATGACCTCGGGCAGCGCGGCCGAGACTTCGGAGCCGGTGTCGCGGGTGGCGAGCGAGCGCATGTAGATGTTGGCGTGCTCGATCGCGTTCATGCGGATGCGGTCGCCGAGCAGCGCGCCGCCGGTGCGCTTGCGCGAGGGGTCGATGGAGACGATGGCGAGCTTGAGCTTGTCGTCCTGGTCGAGGCGGAAGCGGCGCACAAGCTCGTCGGTCAGCGAGGACTTGCCCGCGCCGCCGGTGCCGGTGATGCCGAGCGTCGGCACCTTGGTCTTGGCCGCGGCGTCGATGAGGGCCTTCTTGACCTCGTCGCCGTAGCCGCCGTTCTCGAGCGCGGTGATGATCTGCGCCAGCGCGCGGCGGTCGCCGGCGGCGAGCGCCTTGAGCACCGCGTCGGCCTTCGGCGGCGCGGCCTTGGTGACGTCGACGTCGCAGCGCTCGACGACGCTGTTGATCATGCCCTGCAGGCCCATCTTGGCGCCGTCTTCGGGCGAGAAGATGTGGGTGACGCCGTATTCGTGGAGTTCCTTGATCTCGGCTGGCACGATCACGCCGCCGCCGCCGCCGAAGACCTTGATGTCCTCGCCGCCGTTGGCCTTGAGCAGGTCGATCATGTACTTGAAGAACTCGACGTGGCCGCCCTGATAGGAGGTGATCGCGATGCCCTGCACGTCTTCCTGCAGCGCCGCGTTGACGATCTCGCCGACCGAGCGGTTGTGGCCGAGGTGGATGACCTCGGAGCCGGTCGACTGCAGGATGCGGCGCATGATGTTGATGGACGCGTCATGGCCGTCGAACAGCGCGGCTGCGGTGACGAAACGCACCTTGTTCTTGGGCTTGTAGGGCGACAGCTTGTGCGCAACGCTCAGATCGGTCATGTCGTTCGTCTCCAGGTGGGTGTGAACATCCCTGCAATCTTAGAAGGGTCTTCACGCCTTTGCCATTGCGCTTGCCGACGCGGATCGTGCAAAATCCGCCAAACCGGTGCTTCTGGGTAGGCGCTGCGGCAGCTGCGAATTCGGCCACCGGAAGAAATGACGCGCATGCCGCCCCCCCACGCCCGCCTTCGCGCCTGCCGGCGCTCCTACACAAACCACCACGCGCCCTGGCGCTCCTACCTGAACCACCACGCGTCCCGGCGCCCCTTCATGAACCACCACCCGTCCCGGCCCGCCTGTAGGCGCTGCGGTAGCTGCGAATTCGGCCACCGGACGAAATGACGCGCCTGCCGACCCCCACCCCCGCCTTCGCGCCTGCCGGCGCTCCTACAGGAACCATCCCGGATTGGTGATCCGCTGAACCGACCCACACCGATGCCCAATCCTGCCGCTCCCCGTCGTGGCCGCGCCACGGTCGCTCCCGGCTTCGTCACCGGCATGCTGGCCGGGCTGGAGCGGCGCGGGCTCGACCCGGCACCGCTGCTGGCGCGGGCCGGGATCGACCTTGCAGAAACCGACACCCGCATCCCGGTCGAGCGCTACGCCCTGCTCTACAACCTGTGCGTGGAGGCGCTCGACGACGAGGCCTTCGGCCTGCTGCCGGAGCCGATGCGCCCGGGCAGCTTCGAGTTCCTCTGCCGCGCGCTGCTCGGCGCACCCACGCTGGGCGAGGCGCTGCGGCGCGCGATCCGCTTCCTGCGCATCGTGCTGCCGGCCTTCCGCATCGAGCTGCGGGTGGCGGGCGCGCGCGCCGAGTTGCTGATCGACGATGACGGCAGCCTCGGCCCCGCGCGCGACGCCCCCGCGCGCGTGTTCGCCTATGAATGGCTGCTGCGCCTGCTGCACGGCGTGGCGAGCTGGTTCGTGGCGCGCGGGCTGGCGCTCGACGCGGTCGCGTTTCCGTATGCGCGCCCGGCACATGCGGAGGATTACGCGCTGGTGTACACCGAGCATTCGAGCTTCGACGCGCAGCGGCTGAGCGCGCGCCTGCAGGCCAACCTGCTGGAGCTGCCGCTGCGCCGCGACGAGGCGGCGCTGGTGGGCTTCCTCGACGGCGCCCCGGGCAAGATCACCACGCTCTACCGTCGCGACCGCGAGATGGTCTTTCGCGTGCGCGACATCCTGCGCGACGCGCTGCCGCAGAACCTGTCGCTCGAAGAGGTCGCGGAACGCCTGCACGTGTCGCCGCGCACCCTGCACCGGCGGCTCGAGGAGGAGGGCTCGGGCTTTCGCAACATCAAGGAGGCCACCCGCCGCGACATCGCTTACGCGCGCCTGGCCAAGACCCGCCAGCCCATCGCCGGCATCGCCGCCGAGCTCGGCTACGCCGACCCGTCCACCTTCTACCGCGCCTTCGTCGCCTGGTCCGGCGTCTCCCCCGAGCGCTTCCGCGACCAGGCCACCGGCCGCAAACCACCCCCGTAGCCGGGGCGGTTCATGTAGGAGCGCCGGCAGGCGCGAACGCGGCCTCGTCATCGCGCGGTTATGCCGAATGAGAGCGCTGCACCGCCAGATTCGCGGCTGCCGCCGCTCCTACAGGAGGCTGCGATTCGTACCGGGCGTCGAGGAGCTGAAACGCCGGGGTGCCAGTTCGTGGGGGCGTCCAGGGGCGGGAACGCGTCGAATGCGCGCCGGTTCATGTAGGAGCGCCGGCAGGCGCGAACGCGGCCTCGCCGTCACGCGACCACGCCCGCTGAGAGCACTGCACCGCCAGATTCGCGGCGGCCGCTGCTCCTACAGGTGCATCCAGCCACGACCGCTTCTGCACGAGCGCCGCAGGGCGCGAAGACAACGCGCGCGTGAGACGGCGGCAACTCCACCGGCGGATGTGAGCAATGGTCAGATCCTGATGCAGCAACCTCCCCCCTTCCCCCAAAACCTCCACGCCCCCGCCCGTGCATTTTGTGCAACCATCGCCCGTAATCCCCTACGGAGGCGAATCGATTGGTCGGCACGGTGAAGAACGACGACGGCAACATCCCGTATTCGGCGCTGTCGCCCGAGCAGCGGCGGCGCTACGACCTGCTGCTCGCGGGGCTGGACCTGCTCGACCAGGCGATCGCGGTGTTCGACGCGACGCCCAAGCTGGTCACCTGGAACAAGGCGATGCTGCGCCTGCTCGACTTCCCCGAGTCGATGGTGCGTGTCGGCACCCCCTTCGAGGAGTTCGCCCGTTTCAACGCCGAGCGCGGCGAGTACGGCCCCGGCGACATCGACACCCTGGTGCGCGCGCGCGTGGCGGCTGCGCGCAGCTTCCAGCCGCACTACGTCGAGCGTGCCCGCCCCAACGGGCGCATCCTTGCGGTGCGCGGCGTGCCCATCCCCAACCTGGGCTTCGTGTCGCTGTGGACCGACATCACCGAGCAGCGCCGCGCCGCGCAACTCATCGAGGAGCAGAACGCGCAACTCGAGAACCGCGTGCGCGAGCGCACCGCCGAACTCGAGGCCGCCAACGCCCGGCTGGCCCAGGCCAACCTCGAGATCGACGACATCGCTGGCGCGCTGCGCCGCAGCGAGAACCGCCTGCAGCTGATCATCGACTCGATCCCGGCGCTGATCGCCTATGTCGGCAGCGACGACATCTACCGCTTCGCCAACAAGGGCTACGCCGAGTGGTTCGGCTTCGCCAAGGACGCCATCATCGGGCGCAGCATCGGCGAGGTCTTCGGCGCCGAGGCCTTCGCGCAGATCCAGCCCCATCTCGAGCGCGCGCGCGCGGGCGAGCGCGTGAGCTACGAGTATTCGCGCACGCTGGCCGACGGGCGCATGGTGCATGCGCGCAGCGTGGTGGTTCCCGAGCTCGACGGCGACGGCCGCACGGTGGGTTTCTTCGTGATGTCGATCGACATCACCGAGCAGAAGGCGAGCCAGGCCGCGCTGGTGCAGGCGCAGAAGATGGAGGCCGTGGGCCAGCTCACCGGCGGCTTGGCGCACGACTTCAACAACCTGCTCACCATCATCATCGGCAACCTTTCTGCGCTGCAGCAGCGCATCGGCGCCGGGCCGGGCGCGGAGTTCGTCGATCCCTCGCTGCAGGCGGCGCGGCGCGGCGCCGAGCTGATCCGCCGCCTGCTGACCTTCTCGCGCCGGCAACCGCTCGCCCCTACTGCCGTCGAGGTTGGCGTGTTGGTGCATAACATGACCCACCTGCTCGCGCGCACCCTGGGCGAGACGATCCGCATCCACCTGCGCCTGCCCGGCGAGCCGGTGCACGCGCTGGTCGACCCGCACCAGCTCGAGAACGCCATCCTCAACCTCGCGATCAACGCCCGCGACGCCATGCCGGAGGGTGGCGAGCTGACCATCGGGGTGAGCCGCCGCGAGCTCGACGACGCCCTCGCCGCGGTGGTGGAGGTGCCGCCTGGCGAATATGTGCAGATCGATGTCGGCGATACCGGCAAGGGCATCGAGCCGGCCGTGCTGCAGCGCGTGTTCGAACCCTTCTTCACCACCAAGGATTTCGGCAGCGGCAGCGGGCTGGGGCTGTCGATGGTGTATGGCTTCGTGCGCCAGTCGGGCGGCAACATCCGCATCCGCAGCACGCCGGGGCGCGGCACGCACGTGCGCTTCGTGCTGCCCACGGCGACGGCGGCCGTGCTCGCGCCCGAACGCGTCGCGACCGCGACGGCCGGCACGCGTGCGCTCGACGGTCCGGTGCTGCTGGTGGAGGACGAGCCCGAGGTGCGCAAGGTGGTGCGCATGCAGCTCACCGGCCTCGGCCACGCCGTGATCGAGGCCGCCGACGGCGTCGAGGCGCTCGGGCTGCTGCAGCATGTCGACGACATCGCGCTGCTGGTGAGCGACACCGTGATGCCGGGCGGCATCGGCGGCCGCGAGCTCGCCCGGCGCGCGCGCGCGCTGCGGCCGCAGCTGCCGATCCTGCTGGTGACCGGCTACGCCAGCGAAGCGACGCCGACCGACGAACTGCCCGCCGACGTGCCGACGCTGCGCAAGCCCTTCGACCAAGCGACCCTCGCCGCGGCGCTCGCCACCCTGCTCGGTCCCGAACCGGGTGCGGCGGGCGGGGTCGAAGCCGCGTCCCCGACTGCGCCGGCCGCGGACGGACAGCCGCAATCCCCTATCACGAACACCACCACGGAGCCCCGCCCGCAATGACGCAGAGCCCCACCGACCCATCCCAGGCCCGCATCTTCGTGCTCGAGGACGATCCCGAGGTCGCCCGCCTGATCTGCATGAGCCTGGGCGAATACGGCTTCCGCTGCGAGCAGATGCGCGCCGGCCGCCAGCTGCTCGAGCGCGCGCGCCAGGTGGCGCCCGACCTCTGCATCGTGGACCTCGGCCTGCCCGACATGGACGGCATGCAGGTGGTGCGCGAGCTGCAGGACGGCAGCCCGTGCGCGGTGCTGATCCTGACCGGGCGCAACGATGTGACCGACCGTGTGCTGGGCCTGGAGCTCGGTGCCGACGACTACATCGTCAAGCCCTTCGAACCGCGCGAGCTGGTCGCGCGCGTGCGTTCGATCCTGCGCCGCTACCAGCGCGCCGCGAGCGCCGAACCCGCGGGCGAACGCAACACCGCCCGCTTCGCCGGGTGGACCTTCGACGCCAACCGCCACGCCCTGGTCGCACCGGACGGCCGCGAGGTCTCGCTCTCGGCCGCCGAGGCCGGCCTCCTCGCCACCCTGCTGCGCCGCCCCAACAAGATCCTGTCGCGCGAACAGCTCCTCGGCGAGCGCGACGTCGACCCCTTCGACCGCAGCATCGACGTCCGCATCTCCCGCCTGCGCCGCAAGCTCGACGACGACCCGCAGAACCCTCGCCTGATCAAGACGGTGTACGGCGCGGGCTATCTGTTTTCGGTGCAGGTCGAGTGGGCATGACGCCGAAGACCGCCCCCTCCCCTGCCGAAGCCCGCACCCCGCGCCGGTTCATGTAAGAGCGCCGGCAGGCGCGAACGCGGCCTCGCCGTCACGCGACCACGCCGGCGGCCGGCTCTGCACCGCCGAATTCGCGGCTGCCGCCGCTCCTACAGGGGCTGCGGGTCGTGTGGGGCGGCGAGGGGCGGGACGCCTCGGGTGCGCGCCGCTTCATGTAGGAGCGCCGGCAGGCGCGAATGGGCGAGCGGCGGCCGCCGCGGCAGTTTGCAGGCGCCCCTCCTTATCCGAACCGCCGCCTTCGCGGCTTGCGCCGTGCATGCCGGAATACGGCCACGCGGGTCAGGCGCTGCGCTGGCGGCGGGACTCGAAGAGGCAGATGCCGCTGGCGACCGAGACGTTGAGGCTCTCGACGCTGCCGTGCATGGGAATGCGCGCGAGCTCGTCGCAGGTCTCGCGGGTGAGGCGGCGCAGGCCGTCGCCTTCGGCGCCGAGAACCCAGGCGACGGGCACCTTCTGGTCGACCTCGTAGAGCGTCTTCTCGGCCTCGCCGGCGGCGCCGACGACCCACACGCCGGCGTCCTGCATCTCGCGCAGCGCGCGCGCGAGGTTGGTGACGGTGATGTAGGGCACGGTGTCGGCGGCGCCGCTGGCGACCTTGACGGCGGTGGCGTTGAGGCCCACCGCGCGGTCCTTGGGCGCGACCACGGCGTGGGCGCCGGCGGCGTCGGCGACGCGCAGGCAGGCGCCGAGGTTGTGCGGGTCCTGCACGCCGTCGAGCACGAGGATGAGCGCGTTCTCGTCGAGGCTGTCGAGGACGTCGGCGAGCTTGATCTCGCGCCGGGTGGCATCGACCTTGGCGACCACGCCCTGGTGGCGGCGGGTGCCGACCAGGGCGTCGAGCTTGTCGCCCTCGCTCTGGGTGATGCGCACGCCGGCGGTCTCGGCCTGGGCGAGGAACTTGCGCACGCGCGCGTCCTTGCGGTCGGCGGTGAGAAAGATCTCGAGCACCGCGTCGGGCACGTGGCGCAGCTTGGCGGAGACGGCGTGGAAGCCGTAGATCAGCCGGGTGGGCGTGTTTTCAGGTGCTTTAGCCACGGTCGGAGCCCTTTGTAGTGGTCTTGCGGCCGGCACGTCGGGCCGGGGCCGGGGGCGCGGATTCTAGCGCTTCGGCGGCGGGCGCGGCGGGGGTTTCGACCGCGGGGCTTGCGGTGGCCTTCTTCACACGCTTGGCGCGCGATTCGGGCGCGGCGGGCTCCGGGGCGGCGGGCGCGGCCTCGACCACCGGCGTGGCGACGGGCTCGACGGCCGCTTCGGCGGCGGCCTTCTTCGCACGCCTGGCGCGCGACTTGGGTGCGGTGGGCTCCGGGGCGGCGGGTGCGGGCTCGACCACCGGCGCGGCGACGGGCTCGACGACCGCTCCGGCGGCTGCTTTCTTCGCACGCTTGCTGCGCGACTTGGGCGCGGCGGGCTCCGGGGCGGCGGGCGCGGCCTCGACCACCGGCGCGGCGGCGGGCTCGACGACCACTTCGGCGGCTGCTTTCTTCGCCCGCTTGCTGCGCGACTTGGGCGCGGCGGGCTCCGGGGCGGCCGGCACGGCCTCGACCACCGGCACAGGCAGGGCCACGCCGCGCTCTTCCACCCCGCCCTTCCGGCTGCGCGGCTTGCGCGCCTTCCTGCCTTCGGCGGGAACGGCC
>Ga0209607_1004536_pt1 | contig 10277 bp, 3 predicted proteins | sample AD_UKC117_MetaG_FD_184413 | JGI IMG/M metagenome (GOLD analysis project Ga0209607, IMG submission 184413) | Active sludge microbial communities of municipal wastewater-treating anaerobic digesters from Hong Kong - AD_UKC117_MetaG (SPAdes)... | ecosystem: Engineered > Bioreactor > Anaerobic >... | reverse complement strand
GGCATCGCTGACCTGGGCCACGGGGAATTCCTGGATGGGCAACGGCCGTATCGCCCCCGCTTCAAATAAATCCAGCAAAGCGTGCAGCATCTCGCCAATTTCCGCCGGGCGCTCGCGCGACATACGATCCAGATCGATAGCGAAGTAGGCCAGGTTCTTTTGAAAGGGCAACAGGCCAATCCGGCTGTTGTCATAAATGTCGCGCTTGCCAATTTCCAGGAAACGGCCGTACGGCCGTAAAATCTCTAATCCCTTCACCACCGCTTCCCCGGCCAGCGAATTCAGGAGCAGGTCTACCCCTTCGCCGCCGGTCGCGGCCAGCACCTCATCGGCAAACGCCAGCGTCCGCGAATCCATGACGTGGGTGATGCCCTGCTCGCGCAGATAAGCCCGCTTCTCCGGCGTTCCGGCGGTGGCAAAAATTTCCGCGCCTGCGTGCTGCGCCAACTGAATGGCCGCCTGACCCACACCGCCGGTTCCGGCATGAATCAACACCCGCTCACCGGCTTCTAACCGGCCCAGCCGGTAAAGCGCATAGTAGGCCGTGAGGAATACAATCGGCATGGACGCTGCTTCGGTGAACGAGAGCGCAGCAGGCATGGCGACCAGCAGCCGGGCATCGGTGATGGCATGGCTGCCGAGGCTGTCGAAAGCAACGCCCATCACGGCATCGCCGGCCTGAAATTGGGCCACGTCCGGGGAAACGGCCGTAACCACACCGGCACATTCAATGCCCAGCGGTCCAACGCCCTTCTCATAACCCGGATAAATTCCCAGAGCCGACATGACATTCATGAAATTCAAACCGGTGGCCCTTACTTCGATTTCCACCTCGCCCGGCCCCGGCTGGCGACGGGCGAGCGGCTGCCGGGCCAGATGATCCAGTATGCCCGGTTCGGTGACGCCGAAGCGGTAAGGCTGGCCGGGAACGGCCGTTACCCTTCCCTTTTCCGCCACAGATTGGGGCACGTAAGGGACAAGGCGGGAAACAAAACGGCCGTCTGGCCGCAGCGCCACTTCGCGTTCGCCATCTTCAGCCCACAATTCGTCCCAGATCCTACTTTCGTCCGAGAGGGAGGCGGCGACATCAATGCGGGTGCAGGCCAGTTCGGGGTTTTCGTGGTCTAGCACGCGGCCCAGACCCCAGAGCGGCGCCGCAGCCACACCGGCCACATCCGAAGCCACCGGCACGGCGTCTTGCGTTATCAACCATAGGCGCGGAGCGGGCATAGTGCCGCACCGGGCCAGTGCCTGCACCAGATGAAGCACGCACAGCACGTCACGGTCATTAGATGGATCTGTTTTGTGCCCATCCGCCAGAACAAGGATGCCGCGCAGCGGTTCTGGGGACAGCCCGGCCAACCATTGCGCCACGGCCGTAGGGTCGGTGGTGTCCAAATCCTGCGCCGTGAGCACGTGCACAAGCTCACCAAGAGCGGCCAGACGGTCGGCCAGCGGCTGGCTGAGCGCCTCTAGCCCGGCAAAAATGAGCCACTGGCCCGGTGTATCAAAGGCGGGCAACGGCCGTTCTACTAAAGGCTGCGGCTGCCACTTGACGGTGTAGAACCAATCATCCAGGCCAGACACCTGGCCCGGTAACGGCTCCATAGACAACCCAGAAGCCGCCAGCAGCAGATGATCATTGGCAAAGAGGAACACGTCACCCTGCAAGCTGTCGGCCTGCACCTTTGGGACCACGCAGGCACGATAGGCTGCTTCGGGTGTGAAACGGCCGTCCAGCCACACGTGCGCCACGGAAACTGGCACATATGTTTCGCGTCCCGGCGGCAAGGCGGCTAATAGAAGCTGGAAGGCCGCATCCAGCAACGAGGGCGGCAGCAAATGACCCGCCGAAAGGTCAACGGCCGCTTCTGGCAGTACGATATCGCCAAGCACGGCATCGGCCGCGTGCCAGAGCTGTTGCACGCCCTGGAAGGCTGGTCCGTAAGGCAGGCCCCGAGCGGCCAGGGAGCGGTAGAAGACGTCGGCCGGCACGCTTTCGGCTCCGGGCAGCGGCCAGGAGCGGGTTTCTGGCGGGGCAGGGGTCCAACTTATACGGCCGTCAACGTGCAAAACCCAGTCGCTTGCGTCTGGCTGGCGGCTAAAAAGTTGGGCAACGGCCGTGCCCGGCACATCCGGCGTGATGATAATCTGCACCGGCCGCGATTCGCCGGGCAGCAGTGGCAGCGCTTCGCGGAAGGTGACGTTGGTTAACGCTGGCGAGGCATCGGGATAAGCCAGCCGGGCAGCGCCCAACATCACTTCCACAAACGCAGCGGCGGGGAAAACGGCCGTTTCCCCCACTCGATGATCGGCCAGATACGGGAAGTGGTCCAGGCTCAACGCCCCTTCCCAGATGTGCGCCCCGGCCGCCGACAGCAAATAGTCATGCAAAAAGGGATGCGCCAGCGACACACGGCTGGCAGGCCGTTCGGGCGGATCGTACCAGAATAGCTCGCGCTGCCAGGGATACGGCGGCAAGCCCACGACTTGCCCGGTGGGATACTGCTCGGTCCAGTCCACCGGATAGGACGCCGTGTAAAGCTGGCCCAACGAGGCCAGCATTGCAGCTCGTTCCGGTTCGTCGCGGCGCAAGGAAGCGATCGTGATGCTGTCCTGGCCTACGTCCTGGCTTGTTTGCTGCACGGCGGGCAACAAAATCGGATGCGGACTCATCTCGATGAACGTCGTGAATCCGTCGGCCATCAACTGCTGCACCATTTGGGAAAACTGAACCGGACGCCGCAAATTCGCCACCCAATAATCGGCATTTAGATCAGCGCCATTGGTCACTCGCGCCTGGGAGGTGGAGTAAATGGGCGTGTGCCCCGCCTGCGGCTGCACGTCGGCCAGAAAAGCGCGTAGTTCCGGCTGGAGCGGCTCCATCTGAGGACTATGGGAAGCGACGTCCACTTTGATTTTGCGGCAAAAGACGCCGCTGGCTTCCAGTTTGGTCAGCAGCGTCTCCAGTGCGGCCGGGTCTCCGGCGATGACCGTGGAACGCGGGCTGTTGCTGACGGCGATGGAGAGTTGAGTCTCACGGCCGTGTATGGCTTGTGCGGCTTGAACGGCCGTTAACTCCACCACCGCCATCGCCCCCTGGCCGCTGGTGCGGCGCATGAGTTGGCTGCGGCGGCAGATAATCCGCATAGCATCCGACAGGCTAATCGCCCCAGCGATGTAGCCTGCGGCCACTTCACCCATGCTGTGCCCAATGACGGCATCGGGCTGCACGCCCCACGCCTGCCACAGTTTCGCCAGAGCGATCTCAATGGCTAGAAGCGCCGGCTGGATAACGTCAATTTGATCCAGGCGGTAACCGGCATCTTCGGGGTTGGCCCGGAGCTGTTCCAGCAGCGACCAATCCACAAACGGCTGCATGGCCGTTTCGCACGCGGCCAGAGTGTCGCAGAAAACGGGTTCGCGTTCCATGAGCTCGCGGCCCATGCCCACCCATTGCGCCCCCTGCCCGGGGAAGATATACGCAACTTTATGCACCTGGGCCGGGAGCGCCCCGGCAACAATGCCCGGCTGAGAATCTTCTTTTAAATAGGAATCCAGTTTTTCCACCAGGCTGGCAGGACTGGTCGCCACCAAAGCCAGACGATGTTCGAGGTGGCTGCGGCGCACGGCGGCCGTGTAGAGCAGATCTGCCAGTTCTGGCGCTTCGTCTTGGGCCAGGAATACCCGGTAAGCCTGCGCCGTGGCTGCCAGTGCGTCTGGCGTTTGGGCAGACAGCGGGAGAATGAAGGGCGCCTGGACGTTGGCGGGGGTAACGGCCGTTTGTGGCGCTGCCGATAGGACAACGTGGGCGTTGGTTCCGGCAATGCCAAATGCGCTGACCCCGGCTACGGCCGTTTCCACTTCCGGCCAGGGCACTAACGTACGCGGGATATCCAGATGGTATTCTTCCCAGGGGATGGCCGGGTTTTTTTGCTGCAAATGGAGACTGGCTGGTATCTGGCGATGGTAAACAGAGAGCGCCACCTTCATGAGACCGGCAATTCCAGCCGCACCTTCGGTGTGGCCGAAGTTGGTTTTGACCGAACCTACGTAGAGCGGCTGGGCTGGCAGACGTCCGGCAGAACAGACCTGCCCAATTGCCCCGATCTCTACCGGATCGCCAGCGCGGGTGCCAGTGCCGTGGGCTTCGACGTACTGCACCTGATGGGGGTCAATGTTCGCGTTCTGGTACGCACGCCGCAGCATGTCTATCTGGCCTGCCTGGGAAGGGGTAGCAAGATGATCACCGGAACGGCCGTCATTGTTCACCGCGCTGCCCCGAATGACAGCATAAATCCGGTCGCCATCGGCCAGGGCGTCCGACAGCCGTTTGAGAACGACTAGACCAGCTCCTTCGCTGCGCACATAACCATCGGCGCGGCTGTCGCCAAACTTGCAATGCCCGTCTGGAGCCATCATTTTGGACTGTGAATAGGCAATGGTGATATGCGGCTGCAAAATCGTGTTCGCTCCACCGGCCAGTGCCAGGCGGCATTCTTCCTGACGCAAACTCTGGCAGGCCAGATGCACCGAAACCAGCGAGGAAGAGCAGGCTGTGTCCAGGGTGATACTCGGCCCTTGAAAGCCAAAAACATAGGACAGGCGGCCGGAAGCAGCGTAACGGCCGCTGCCCGTCGTCATATAAAAATCGACGAGGTCGGGATTTTCAAAGAGGCGGCCTTCAAAGTCATTCAGCCAAAGGCCGACAAAAACGCCGGTATCGCTGCCCGCCAGCGGGGAAACCGGCAGACCGGCGTCGGCCAGGGCTTCCCAGGCAACTTCCAGCAGCAACCGCTGCTGGGGATCCATGTAGATGGCTTCGCGCGGGGATATGCCAAAGAAGTAGGGGTCGAATTTTTCGATGTCGTCCAGAAACCCGCCGAAGCGGGTAGAGACCTTGCCGGGTGTGGCGGGTTGGGGATCATAGTAGGTATCCAGGGGAAAACGGCCGTCTGGCACTTCCCCCACCGCATCTACCTGATCCACCAACAACTGCCAGAATGAACGGGGATCATGCACCCCGCCAGGAAAACGACACCCTATGCCAACGATAGCAATGGGTTCAGTGCGTTTGGTAAAGTCAGTCACAAGTACCTCAATTATTACACGCTGATGTCAGGTTCACACCACAATCGCTTCTAAAACGTTGAGCCGGAAAGTTACGCAGCCTGCTGTTGGACGCCGGAACGAAGAGTTCAGACGTTACCCGGACGGCAGGTTGTGAAAGAAATGGACTTGGGTCAATCGGGGTCTGACGCGGCCGCCCCGGTTTTGCTACTGTGACTGGATCGAGCTGCAGTGTACCCAACTTCCCGGCGCGATGCCGACTTCCAGTATTCTGCGCTGCATGTCATGTAGGTAGCGATAACTGAAGCTGTTAATAAACCGTTGCCGCGCCTCTCATCACTAACTGCATCTCCCTCCACCCGTAAGCAGGATCTGAAAAGTAAAGTGCAATTTTTGCACTACATGCTGGAATAAAACTAAAGTGTCAATATTACAAACATTCTTTCAATCTAAGCTGCGGAGGTAAACACAGCGGCGGGGGTGACGGCCGTTTTCCTACCCCATTCGCTTTGTCTTTGGTTACCACCAATTTGCAAAACCGTTAGATATTCCTCTAATAAGGGGTTGACTTCGCCCCCATCATTTGTTATAGTGCCTGCTGCATATTCATGCACATCTAATCTTGAAAGGAGTATGGCGCAAATGGGTAACACAATCATGACCATCTACATTGTCCCCAGCGGCTTTGGCAAAGCCGTTCTATGCGCCGACGCACCCTGTCAGCTTGACATAAAGTAAATCTGGCAAGCGAAACAACAGGGTCACGGCGCAATTAAAAGCCCGTGGCCTTTTTTGTTTCTGCTGGCACACCTTCACCAGCAAAACGCCACGGGACCCCGTGGCGTTTTTTGTTGCCACACATAGAGAAGTGGACACAGGATGTCAGGAATGGAACGTAATCTATAAGTAATCTACAAGGCAGCGATCGGCGCGTAACAAGCATCTATTCTGACTGGTAAAGCACACCGATACCCTTTGCCAGTCGCCTGAAGCTTGGCAGTAAAAGCTTCTGAAAGGCACAAACATGAACTACAAAGAGTACGACCTCAAACATATCATCAATCAAAATAGAGCAGTCGGTCTATGGCGCATTATGACTGGCTTTCGCTGGCTGTATTTGCTGGCAATTGTCACAATTGGCCTATCGGCCCTGATGCGCTCTACCATTTACTACACGTTGGGCTATTACGTGGACAACGTGTTGTCGGCGGAGGGCAATATCTTGCGTCAAAGCTTGCTGGTGGGCACGGCCGTTCTTGCGCTGGCGCTACTGCAAGGGGCACTGACTTTTGTCAGCGGCCGTTCGGCAGCCAAAACGGCTGAGGGCATCACCCTGCGGCTGCGCGACTATCTGTACGACCATATCCAGCGGCTCAGCTTCACCTACCACGACAACATGCAGACCGGCGAACTGCTACAGCGCTCCACCTCCGACGTAGACGCGCTGCGCCGCCTGTTCGCTGAACAGTTGAACGGGATTGGCAACATCTCCCTGCTCTTCCTGGTGAACTTCGTGGCGCTGCTGCTGCTGAATGTACGCCTGGCTCTGTTTTCGGTCATGGTCATTCCGATCATCATCGGTGTGTCGCTCTACTTCTTCAAAAAAGTAGGCGAAGTGTACGAAACCTATCAGGATCAGGAAGCCGTCTTATCCAACCGCCTCCAAGAAAACCTGAGCGGCGTGCGCGTTGTCAAAGCGTTTGCCCGGCAGAGCTACGAAATCGACATGTTCGAAATCGACAACGAAGAAAAGTACCGGCGCGGCAAGCGACTCGTCTTCATGCACGCTTCCTTCTGGCCTATCACCGACATTATGTGCGGGCTGCAAATGCTGGCCGGGTTCTTTCTCGGAGCGCGCATGGCTATCAATGGCGTCATCACCCCGGGGGAGTATCTGACCTATGCCGGTTTGGTGGTGTTGATCATCTGGCCGATTCGCAACCTGGGGCGATTGATTACCCAGATGTCTACCGGGCTGGTCTCCTTCGACCGGGTACGCGAGATCATTAAGGAAGATCGTGAACCGCTGGATGCGGGTACTTACATTCCGGAAGATGGTCTGCGCGGTGCTGTGCGCTTCAGCCACATCCACTTTGCCTATGACAGCGACACGCCGGTTCTGCACGACATCGACTTCGCGGTAGAGCCGGGGCAGGTCATTGCGCTTTTGGGTTCTACCGGCTCTGGCAAAACCTCGCTGGTAAATCTGCTGCCCCGCTTTTACGACTATACCGAAGGCAGTCTTACCCTGGACGGTGTGGAACTGCGCGAATACCCGCGCAAGTGGTTGCGGCGGCAGATCGGCATTGTGCAGCAGGAGCCGTTTCTGTTTTCCCGCTCGATTCGGGAGAACATCACCTATGGCGTTGGGCGGAACGTGTCGGATGAAGAAGTGGAGGCAGCGGCGCGAGCAGCGGCCATCCACGACGTTATCCTTTCCTTCCCCAACGGCTACGAGACGGTGGTCGGCGAGCGCGGTGTTACCTTGTCTGGCGGGCAAAAGCAGCGTGTCACGATTGCCCGCACGCTGTTGAAGAATCCCCGGATTCTGATCATGGACGATGCCACGTCTTCGGTGGATACCGAGACAGAAGCGTCGATCCGGGCGGCGTTGAACGACCTGATGGCGACGAGAACGACGTTTGTCATTGCCCACCGGATTCAAAGTGTGATGGCGGCGGACCTGATTTTGGTGCTGGATAACGGCCGTATCATCCAACGCGGCACACACGCCGAACTTCTGGCCCAGCCAGGCACTTACCAGCAAATTTATAACCTGCAAGCCCGTATTGAGGCCGAACTGGAAATGGAAATCGCCTCGGCCGACAATACGCGCAACGGAAACGGCCGTACCAACGGCCACTTCCACGAAGAGTTAGCTGCTACTGTGGCAATCAACTGAGCAGGGCTTAAGGTGCGTCGCGTTCGCCGCGCACCTTAAGCCCCGCCAAAAATGGAGACTTCATCATGTCCGATGAATATCGTTTCGAAGAAGAAGAATTCACTACAAACTTCAACGGACAAACCGTTCTACGCATCATTAAACAAGGGCTGAACCACTGGCCCCTCATGCTCTTCTTCCTGATCAGCATCAGCATCGTGTCCGCACTGGACAGCTACTTCACGTTCCTGAGTAAACGCATCATGGACGAGGGCATCATCGCCGGCAATGCCGACGTGCTGCTGCGGATTATCATCCAGTACGGTTTGCTCATGATCGTCCAGGCGCTTATGGTCTTCGGTTTTATCACTTGCGCCGGAATGTTGAGCGAGCGCGTGCAGTACGATCTGCGTAAAACCATGTTCGGCCGTCTGCAAGAGCTTTCGCTGTCTTACTTTGATCGCACGCCGGTCGGCTGGCTCATGTCGCGCGTCACATCAGACACCCAGCGCGTGGGCGATCTGGTATCCTGGGGCTTTCTGGACGTGACCTGGGGTACTACCAACATCGTCACGGCCCTCATCTTCATGTTTCTGATCAGTTGGAAGATGGCCCTGATCGTGCTGGTGATGATCCCGGTGCTCATCGTGGTGGCTACGGTTTTCAAGAAGAAGATTCTGGTAGAGTACCGCACGGTGCGGAAGCTGAACTCCAAAATCACCGGTTCGTACAACGAGAACATTACCGGCGTGCGCGTGGTGAAATCGCTGCGGCGCGAAGAAGAGAACCTGCGCGAGTTTGGGCAGCTGAGCGGCAGCATGTACCGGGCGGGCTTCCGGGCGGCCTGGCTTTCGGCGCTGTTTCTGCCGACTGTGCTGCTGATCACCTCGTTGGGCGTGGGTAGTGTTATCGTTTACGGTGGCTACCAGTTTCAACTGGGGGCGATGACTATTGGCGGCATTCAGGCGTTTGTTTCCTACATCTTCTTCATGATGTGGCCGGTGCAAGAAATGGCCCGGGTGTATGCGGAAATGCAGCAGTCCATCGCCTCTGGCGAACGGATATTCTCGCTTATCGACGCTGTGCCGGAAATTCAGAACCAGGCGGGCGCGAGCGATCCCGGCTCGATTCGGGGCGACATCGTGTTTGACCACGTGGATTTCTACTACGAAGATGACAAGCCGGTGCTGACGAACTTCAATCTCACCATTAAGCAGGGTGAAACGATTGCCCTGGTGGGGCCGACGGGCGCGGGCAAATCGACGCTGGTGAATCTGATCTGCCGTTTTTATGAACCGAAAAACGGCCGTATCCTCATCGCCGGGCATGACTACCGCACCCTTACCCTGCACGCCATCCACTCGCGGATTGGCATGGTACTGCAAACGCCGCACCTGTTCTCCGGCACAGTGATGGACAATCTGCGTTACGGCCGTTTGAACGCCACCGACGACGACGTAATCGCCGCAGCCAAACTGGCCGGAGCCGACAGCTTCATCAGCAAGCTGGAAAAAGGGTATCACACGCAGGTAGGGGAAGGCGGTGTGCTGCTCTCCGTGGGGCAGAAGCAGCTCATCAGCCTGGCCCGCGCCGTGCTGGCCGAGCCGGACATCTTCGTCATGGACGAGGCCACCAGTTCGGTGGACACGCTGACAGAGGCGCTGATCCAGCGAGGGATGGAGCGCTTGATGGAAGGGCGTACCAGCTTCGTGATCGCCCATCGGCTGTCCACCATCAAACGAGCCGACCGCATCCTGGTCATCGAAAATGGCGGCGTCTCGGAAATGGGTACACATGCAGAACTGATCCGCAAACGCGGCCACTACTACGATCTGTACACCAAACAGTTCCGGGAAGAAATGACGCAGGCCTACGCCGCTGAGGAAGAAAAAGGGGAATTGGCGCTGGCGGCCTAAAGCATTTGTAAGAGAAAGGTCCAATCTTGGAGATTGGACCTTTCTCCTTTTTTAACTTTTTATTCTTCTTCAAAGACGGCCGTTTCAAACCACCACAGGTCCGCCTCGCGCCAGGCGTCACCTGGCAGCCCCGCCTTTCGGCACAGATTTGCCAGAAATTCTTCCCGCGTCCAATCAAACATCAGCGGAACCTGAGGCAGCAGCAGACCCCGATGGCGGCCTTTGCTGATAAACAATCCGTGGCGGCCCAACTCAATCTGCGCCACATCGGTAACAAGCTGCAAGGGAGACAAAACAGAAACTTCGATGGTGATGTGGTCCAGTTCTTCCGGGGCCACTGGGGGAAAGCGCGGATCGCGCGTGGCAGACTTTACGGCCATCGCCGGCACCACCTGGGCCAGCGGCCAGTC
>Ga0209607_1004533_pt1 | contig 10282 bp, 6 predicted proteins | sample AD_UKC117_MetaG_FD_184413 | JGI IMG/M metagenome (GOLD analysis project Ga0209607, IMG submission 184413) | Active sludge microbial communities of municipal wastewater-treating anaerobic digesters from Hong Kong - AD_UKC117_MetaG (SPAdes)... | ecosystem: Engineered > Bioreactor > Anaerobic >... | reverse complement strand
TCCAGAAATTCCTATGGGAGCATACTCTCCATAATAGTCGCCCGTGCGCCTAACGGTTACTTTATGCTGGGTAGTATCAGTGGTAATCTCGCCATAAATAACGCATCGCGCGTAGGAACTATCAAGCTCAATATCGATTCGTTCAGTACACCCAGAAAGAAAGAACAAAACAGATAGAATGGCGATTGAAAGTATTTTCGTTTTCATTTCAGAAGTTTTTAGAACTTGAAGTTATAGGTTAACGAGGGTAGTATTGAGAATAGGTACGTTTTCTCAGCGTAGGTTTGCGAAGGATTATTCTCATCCTGAACGAAATTTATTGCCCAAGCATTCTTTCGGTTGTATGCATTGTAAATGGATAAATTCCATTCACTTTGCCACTTCCTACTCCCATTCCTCTTTGGTTTGTAAATCAAAGCTACGTCGAGCCTGTGGTAATCGGGAAACCTGTAATTATTTCTTGAGGAGTACAGGGGGATAATTGTTCCCAAAATCTCGTAGCGCCCGGTTGGGAACGTTGCAGGGATTCCAGTTGAGTAAATCCAGTTTGCAGAAACCGAGAACTGTGGAGTAACTTCGTAGTTTGCAACTATGGCAATATCGTGAGGTTTATCGGAAATAGCAGAGTATGGCTCGCCACCGTTGATTTCATCAATGGTTCTAAAAACACGTGAGAAGGTGTAGCTAACCCAACCATTCAAATTCTTGTAGTTGAAGTTGGTAAGAAATTCCATTCCGTAGGATTCGGCGGTTCCAATGCGCAGCTCCCCCTCCAGCTTATCGTTCATCAGTAAATTTGCAAAATCCTTAAAATCAACAACATTCTGCATGTCCTTGTAGTAAAATTCAACAGACGATTCCAGCGCATTGTTCAGGAAGTTGCGAAAGTACCCAACGGCAAACTGGTCGGAAACTTGTGGTTTAATATTCGGCGAAGCCGTAAACCATATATCCAATGGAGTACCCGCAGCCCCGTTCGTTGCCTGCTGTATGTACTGAACGGTTCTTGAGTAGCTCGACTTAACTGAATTCTTTTCGTTAATGGTGTAGTTTATACCAAATCTGGGTTCAAGGTTCGAGTACGTATTGAAAATCTCACCCTTCTTTCGGTAAACCGATTCTACAACCTCATAGTTTTCATCGAAAATATACTGCTCGTGGTTATTGCCAGCATTCTGCAGCACCGAAAGTCGCAACCCGTATTTCAGGGAGAGGTTATCGTTTACAGTTTGCTCGTTCATAACGTAAAATCCGTGCTCAAACGATAGATTCTCGGGCAAAATGAACTCGCCAAGAAGAGCCTCCTCTCCCACTCCTTTTGCCTTTGCCGGGCTTATTTCATGATATATTGACTGTCCCCCAAATTTGAAAGTATTATTTGTATTCAAAAAGTAAGTAAAGTCGAACTTCAGGCTATAATCGTTCATAAATGAATTCCATCGGAAAGATGTTGGCTCACCATCAGCTGTTCCCAAATAGTAGTTGTAGTTGCTATATATAGCTGTTGTGTTTAAAAAGAGTTTGGGTGTTATAATGTAATTCCACCTAAGAGTTGTTGTTTGGTTTCCGAAACCAAAACGAGCAAAGCTCGATCCAAAAATATCGCGACCGTAGTAGCCCGACAGGAAAAGTCGATGCTTATCGTTTATCCTATGGCTCAATTTTACATTCAAATCGTAAAAGAACAACGTATTATCCCTAATGTCCTCATTGGGGGCAAGGGGTAAAAAAACATCGGCGTAGGTTCTGCGCCCCGAAACCATAAAAGTAGTGTTCTCGGAAACCAACGGCCCCTCCATGGTTAACCTGCTTGAAATGGTTCCAATGCCTCCTGTTAACGAGAAGTTTTTTGAGTTGCCATCTTTCATTCTCACATCAAGCAACGAGGCTAAACGTCCCCCGCTGGAAGCGGGAATATCGCCCTTGTAAAGCTTAACATCTTTTATGGCATCGTTGTTGAATACCGAGAAGAATCCCATTAGATGCGATGCATTGTAAACAGTTGCCTCATCGAGAAGTATCAGGTTATGGTCAACCGCTCCGCCCCGAACGCTAAACCCCGATGTACCCTCAGCGGTACTCTGCACACCAGGAAGCAGCTGAATTGCCTTAATAACATCAACCTCGCCCATTAATGCGGGTATTCGTTGAATACTCTTAATGTCCAACCTAGCCACGCTCATCTCGTTTCGGGTGATATTCTCATTTGGCTTCCTGCTGGTAACCACCACCTCGTTTAACAGAACCGACTCCTCTTGAAGTTCAACATCAATGGTAAGATTCTCGTTCAGTTCCAACTTCTTCTCAATCGATTTATAGCCAACAAATGAGTAAATTAGGGTATAGTGCCCAGGCTCAAGCGATACAGAATAGAAACCGTAAACATTAGTTGCCGTTCCTCTGCTTTTTTCTGCCACCAGGATGGTAACACCGATTAACTCCTCCCCGTTGGAAGCATCCTTAACGTACCCGTTGACTGTTACCTTATTTGATATATCCGAATCGTTACTGGCCAAAACCAATTGCTGAAATAGAACCAACATAACAATAAGAGGCCAAACGAAGTGCTTCATTGTTTAAATATTATTATTATTTATAAAACAGAAGAAAGCAGAATTAGTTGATGTTGTGCCCATTTTTTTTGCTTGGCCTAGGGCCAAAGCTTCCAAACATCAACTTTAATGTGGCTGTAGGGCTAGAAAACTGACTCGACTTGTAAAGGCGAACATCCTCTCCTTCGCTATTGCGGTATATACTATTATCGGTAAAGAGTACAAACCTGTAACCAATGCCCAGGTTAACCTTAAACCAACGGGCTATATTTAGTTCAACATCAAATTCAGGAATAATTGTAGCGATTACATCGCGATGGTGCTCCTCCAAATCGTGAAACTCGATGTCCTTATCATTTAATGCAATTCTACCTGCTCCCAACCTTAAGTTTGTACCCCAGTGAACCAAGCTATTGGGCTTATGAATGTAGCCTAGCCACAGTCCGCCATGGTTGAAATGCAGCTTATTCTTGGTAAAGATTGGTTCCTCATCGGGGTTCACATTCGGGTCGAATGTTGAAGAGTAAATATCGTCGCGGGAATGGGTTGTTTCAAGATTCTGACCATAAATACCAACAAAGTATTTGTAGTTGAAAAGGAAGGCACCGCTTCCTCCTGATGAGTATGAGAAATCCCCATCAACCTGCGAAAAAACGTAGTTCGTATTCCCAAAACCTGAAACCTTCACTCTATTTAGATCAAGTAGATACTGAGCATCGTCCTGTGAGTATACACTCATAGCTGAAGTAAGAACTATTGCAAGATTACAAAACCAAGCAATAACTGTTATTTTTGTTTTCATTTTTTCAAGTTGTTGTTAATAGTGTGAAACACCTCTGTTTCGGGTTTTGGTATACGACCTATACCGAAAGTATGTTCCTGCCAACAAATCAACCACAAGCAAGAAAAGCAACCCGGCAAAAAATCCTATTATAAACATGGCCTTTAAATTTTTAAGTTATTAAACAATAATTCAAATATTGTGCCATTATACATACTGTATTGTTATACCGAACAATTACAATACTTCAAGTTTCAAAACCCTAACATTATTAAACGTGCTGTTCGTTTTCGAACACTACATGTTCGTAATTGGAACGAAAAATTTGTTAAAAACTACCAAATTTTAGCGATAGCGAAACATTTAAGCTGTTAAAAGCATTTGAAGGAATATTAGAAAGTTCAGCTTTGGGAGCGTACCGGTAGCTAACTCCTGCTGAAAGTCTCATAAATCTTACCACATTCAACTCCGCTTCAATGCCAGGTTCAATTACAAAGAAGGGAGTGTGTTCAATCACATGAATTTTATAATCTTCATCCCCATCGGGATATTGTTTATCGCTAAACATTACTCCACCTGCTCCTATTAAAACGGGAACAGAAAAGTGCACAAGTTTGCTCGACCAGAAAATCCCCTCGAGCATCAAACCGCCGTATCCTCCCTGCAGGTAAAGGCTAGGATAGTTAACACCATCAATTACTAGATCGTTGTAAAGGGGAGAGTTAACAATCCCATATCCAGCTCCTCCAAGTACGAAGCAATGGTTAATAATAACACCCCCCCTACCACCTACCAACCAAATATCCTTACTGTCAAACGACGAAAATGCAACCCTAGGACCTCCATACCCACCAAAAGTTAATTTCTCGTCACCAAAAAGGGTTTGCATCTCTTCCTCTGGCTCATCCTGAGCCATTAAAAAGCTACCAGTGAATAGTAGTACAACTAATGTGAAAATCATTTTTGCTTTCATAACTAATATTATTTAATGGGTTAAAAGTTTCAATTTCATTTTCAAAACTAGTGCCAAACAATGTTAAACACTAACGATTAGAGATGAAACGGAATTTATCCGGAATGAACACGTACTATTTCGCGATGAACAAAAATTTCATTTCTAAGCAATATTTTATCACAAAATCGTAAGTGCTCGAATATAGTATAATCTCTTAAGGCATATATTACTTCTAAAAAAACTCTTTGAATCGTTTGCAGAAAAAAATTGAACTAGTATCAGAATTGAAAATTGCCAATCCATTTTTTTTAATAATTTTGTAAGTTCAGAAAAATTGTGCCATTAAGAAACATAATTCAATATAAATCAACACTTAAACTTAAATTAAAATGTCGAACGTTAAACGTGTTTACACCTTTGGAAACAAGCAAGCCGAAGGCGATGCCAGCATGAAAAACCTTCTAGGAGGAAAAGGTGCCAACCTTGCCGAGATGAACCTTATTGGAGTTCCTGTTCCTGCAGGATTTACCATTACTACTGAAGTTTGTACAGAATATAATCAATTAGGCAAAGACGCTGTTGTTGAGTTAATTAAAACTGAAGTTGAAGCAGGTATTGCTGCAACAGAAAAAGTGATGAATGCTAAATTCGGATCAAAAGGAGAAGCTTTCCCTTTGTTAGTTTCAGTTCGTTCAGGTGCACGTGCATCTATGCCAGGAATGATGAATACCGTTTTAAACCTTGGTATGAATGATGAAACTGTAAAATTAGTTGCAGAAAAATCAGGAAGCGAAAAATTTGCTTACGATTCATATCGTCGTTTTATTCATATGTATGGTGATGTAGTTATGAATGTAACTGCAAAAGAAGGCGAACACGATCCTTTCGAAGTTGTTTTGGACAAAGTTAAAGAAGCAAAAGGTTATGCTTCAGATACCGAATTAACTGCTGAAGATTTAAAAGGAGTTGTTGAAGCATATAAAGCTGTTGTTAAAGAAAGAGCTGGAGTAGATTTCCCAACAAATCCATGGGATCAGCTATGGGGAGCAATTTGTGCTGTATTCGATTCATGGAATACTGAAAGAGCTATTCTTTACAGAAGAATGGAACAAATTCCTGACGAATGGGGAACTGCTGTAAACGTACAAGCAATGGTTTATGGTAACTTGGGTGATACATCTGCTACAGGTGTTGCTTTCTCTCGCGATGCTGCTACAGGTGAAAATATATTTAATGGAGAATATTTAATTAATGCTCAGGGTGAAGACGTTGTTGCTGGTATTAGAACTCCACAAGAAATTACTTTAGAAGGTTCAAAACGTTGGGCTGAGCGTAACGGAACCCCAGAAGATGTTCGTAAAGCTAAATTCCCTTCGCTAGAAGAATCAATGCCTGAACTTTACAAAGAATTATTTGATGTTCAGCAAAAATTAGAAAAACATTATCACGATATGCAAGATATGGAGTTCACCATTCAAGATGGTAAACTTTGGATGTTGCAAACACGTAACGGAAAACGTACAGGTGCAGCTATGGTAAAAATGGCTGTTGATATGTTAGCAGAAGGTTTAATTGATGAGAGAACAGCTATTCTACGTCAAGAACCTAACAAATTAGACGAATTATTACACCCAGTATTTGATACTAAAGCTATTGCTGCTGCAAAAGTTCTTTCAAAAGGTTTACCTGCTTCTCCAGGTGCTGCAACTGGTAAAATTGTTTTCACTGCTGAAGATGCAGAAATTGAAGCTGCAAAAGGTGAAAAGGTAATCCTTGTTCGTCGTGAAACATCTCCTGAAGATTTAAAAGGAATGTATGCTGCTGAAGGTATTTTAACTGAACGTGGTGGAATGACATCTCATGCTGCAGTTGTTGCTCGTGGTATGGGCAAATGTTGTGTTTCTTCTGCTGCTGGTATTTCTGTATCTCACACAGCATTAAAAATAAACGGAGTTGAATATAAAAAAGGTGATTTTATTTCATTAAACGGATCAACAGGTGAAGTTTACGAAGGTAAAGTTGCTACAATTACTCCATCATTACATGGTGATTTTGGTAAGATTATGGATCTTGCTGAAAAAAACACAAAAATGTATGTGAGAACAAATGCTGATACTCCTGCTGATGCAAAAACAGCACGCGAATTCGGAGCGAAAGGTATTGGACTTTGCCGTACTGAGCACATGTTCTTCGAAGGTGATCGTATCTGGGCTATCCGTGAAATGATTCTTGCTGAAGATGAAGCTGGACGTAGAAAAGCTTTAGATAAATTATTGCCAATTCAACGTGGTGATTTTGAAGGAATTATTGAAGCAATGGACGGATTTGGAGTAACTATCCGTTTACTTGATCCACCTTTACATGAGTTTACTCCAAACGATGATGCAACTCAAAAAGAAATGGCTGAGAAGCTTGGTGTTGACGTTAAATTAGTTAAAGAAAAAGTTGAGTCGTTACACGAATTCAACCCAATGTTAGGACACCGTGGTTGTCGTTTAGGAAATACATATCCCGAAATTACCGAGATGCAGGCTCGCGCTATTATCGAAGCAGCTTGTAACTTAAAAGCAAAAGGATTAAATCCTAAACCAGAAATTATGGTTCCACTGATTGGTACTGTAAAAGAATTCAAAATGCAGGAAGAAATCATCAGAGCTACTGCTGAGAAAGTTTTTGCTGAAAAAGGTATAAAAGTTGACTACTTGGTAGGTACGATGATTGAAATTCCACGTGCTGCATTAACAGCTAACGAAGTTGCTGTACACGCTGAATTCTTCTCTTTCGGTACTAACGACTTAACTCAAATGACATTTGGTTATTCTCGTGACGATGCTGGTAAATTCTTACCAATTTATATCAATAAAGGAATCCTTAAAAATGATCCTTTCCAACAATTAGACCAAACAGGTGTTGGTCAGTTAGTTGAAATGGGAACAAAGAAAGGTAGGGCTACTCGTCCTGACTTAAAAGTTGGTATTTGCGGTGAGCATGGTGGTGACCCATCATCAGTTGAGTTCTGTCACAGAACCGGAATGGATTATGTTTCTTGTTCTCCTTTCCGAGTTCCTATCGCTCGCTTAGCTGCTGCGCAAGCTGCAATTAAAGAGAAATAGAAATATCTCGAATACAAAAAAAGCCGTTCCCCTATGAACGGCTTTTTTTATGAAAAATCAGCTCTATTATCCTACATAACCCTAAAATGGGATGCATTACTAGTAAAACCTGTAGGAAAGTTTTACCAGGAAGATATTGTGGGGATATTCATCAAAAAGGTCGGAAACTGTATTTTTAAAATTTGTACTATAATCTATATCAGAGTACTGTCGTCCTTGTGTCCATACTAAGAAAACTGTTGATCCCGGCTTGTACTCCCAACGAATTACCAAATTCGACTGAAAATCGCGGAAATTGAAATCAGGATTATCGAACGAGTAATCCGTAATCCCATCAACGTTTTCATCAACCATGTATACATCATCATCGGTGTTATAGGTAATCTGAGAATTGGAGAAAACCTCGAAGCGATCAGAAAACTTCTCTGCTCTGGAGTTAGTTATTTTTTTGAAATCGGAATATTTGCCTTTGGCAATAAATGGGCGACCATAATACTGAATTGAAAGATCGGGAGTTATACTCAGGTTTGCTCTAAACTCAAGCAAGCAGGTAAACTGGTCGATACTGGCATTCACATAGCTCACAATGTTTCCATATTCGAAGTTATCAACAAACTGTATCTTTTTGGTTGTTCCGTTCACAAAAGGAGAAACAGACAGCACAAGCGCTTTGCTTGGTTTATAGTTAACCCCAAATGCAAAGTGATACGACTCAGAGTTTATGCTTTTAAAGTAACTTGTACTAAATGTTGATGTTAATTTTTTCCTTCCATCGGTACTTACCCAAAAGTTCTCGTTCCAACCTCCAGGAATTATCAGAGCCGGGCCTCCCCTCAGAGCGGAGAAACTTAACGATTCACCCTGATGACCAACGTAGGCTCCTCCGTTCCAGTAGTTTTTAAACTGAGCATTAAAATTTACGTTTCCTCCCCAGTAACCACGCTCACCGGCAAAATTGTGCCCAGTCCATTGGTTCATGTTAAGGCTAAAGTTTCGGAATACCGAGAAGGGTTCGAAAATTCGGTAACCCACCCAGAAAACTTGAAAAATGTCGTCAACTGTTCTTACAAAACCAACATCGTTAATTTCAAACTCAGGCGATTTCCATGAAACAAACGCCATGTATCTCCATCGGCCCTCGCCACCCTTGCCAATCCCTAGCAATCCTCCGCAACCCGTTAAACTTGTGCGCGATGAATCAACGCTAACATGGGTTGCATCGGAACGCTGAAAATACCTACTCGATGCAGTTTGGGTTTCAACAATTGCCTCGGGGTTACCTTCAACCCTGCTAAATGCAGATTTAAAAAGTAAGTAGTAATTCTTGTTATTCCATTGATGCATAAAGTTAACTCCACCCGAAAACGCATTTTTATGCATAAAGTTCAGCTCATCATTGGTGATTTGCCGGTTGGTTGAAGTGAAAACAGTGGCAATGCGAGTGTTGCTCTCATTAAACTCCTTATTTGCGCTTGCCACAAGGTAGCTGGTAAGGGGCTCAACGGCTTCGTACCTGTAATCGCCATTCGAAAAAATTTCTGCTTCCTCTCGAGCGGTAATGGCCTCCATTATTCCAACCGAGAACCCCTTCTGGGTTTTACCAGTAACCTTTGCGGCACCTAGTATTGAAGTTGTTTCGGGAATTTTACTGTACTCATCATCCCCAATATCAGGATCGCCTTTGGGGTGGCGCCCTATTCTGCGTGAGTAGAATAGATTTTCAAGAGCGCCATCGCCATCGCCAGGAGAGAAGTTAAAATCGAATAAATTCTTCCCTTCGATGAAAAAGGGGCGCTTCTCGGGGAAATAGGTTTCGAATGCGGTAAGATTTACTTCCGATGGATCGGCTTCTACCTGGCCAAAATCAGGGTTCACAGTTAGGTCGAGCGTAAAGTCGTTAGTTATTCCAATTTTTGCATCAAGTCCACCATTAAAAGAGTGTCGTTTCCCTGTAGCGAAGGGATTGCCTTCCTCTTCTTCAAATCGCTCAACTTGCCCCACCACGTAGGGGGCAATTTCAACCTGACGCTTAGGGTGTACACCCTTAATTCCTTTTAATATTCCGAACTGATGAACCCAGCCTGGGGCATCGCGGGGAATTGGTTGCCAGAGGGAAAGTTCGTCCTTGCGAAAAATGTATCGACCAACCTGAAGCCCCCACTCCTGCACTTCGTTATTGTTAAACCTAAGCTGGTTTAGGGGAATTTCAATTTCAGCAATCCAACCTTTGTCGTCAATGCTGGTTTTTGCACTCCAAATGGCATCCCAGCTAACGTCCTCGCTTCCTCCATCGGAAGTAATTAATTTTTCGTGCTTAACACCCGATGAGAAAACAATGAACGAAAAGGCAGTTTGATAATCATGATACGAATCGAACTCGATACCAATAGCATCGCCATCGCCCTCATCACGACGCGAAAGCCGACTCACAATGCTGTCAGGGTTTGTATCCCAGGAACGGATAGCTGCAAAAATACTATTGTTATTATACAGAATCTTAAATTCTGTTTTCTGCGATGGAGCCTTCCCATCGTAGGGTTGCTGCTGGGTAAAATTATCCTGCCATTCAACGGCTTTCCATGCTTCGTCATCAACAAAACCGTCAATTTTGGGTGCTTCACCCTCAATTCTATACGCCGTTGCAACTCGTTTTTCCTGCGAGTTTGCTGAAAAGGCAGAAACTATAGCTAGCAAACTCGCAATGAGTACTCTTATCCTTTTCAGCATTTTCATAATAACCCAGTTTTAAGTTGAACCTGTAGTCAGAATCTTACAAGAAAATTACTCGTACTTCAAAGTTATTGATGGATTCGTTCTTGCTGCTTTAAACGCCTGATAACTAACAGTTAATACTGCAATTAGGTACGCCAACAATGAAGCT
>Ga0209607_1004532_pt1 | contig 10282 bp, 4 predicted proteins | sample AD_UKC117_MetaG_FD_184413 | JGI IMG/M metagenome (GOLD analysis project Ga0209607, IMG submission 184413) | Active sludge microbial communities of municipal wastewater-treating anaerobic digesters from Hong Kong - AD_UKC117_MetaG (SPAdes)... | ecosystem: Engineered > Bioreactor > Anaerobic >... | reverse complement strand
TTTTGCCTTGTGCGTTATTGCCGACAAAAACATTCAATCCGTCCGCAAGCTCTGTTTTTTGTTCCGCGAGATTGCGGAAATTTTTTACCGAAACGCTTTTAATTTTCACCATAAAATTATAACATTGCCCCAAAAAATAGTCAATGTTGAATGATAGCCCTGAACTTGTTTTGCGTGGTCTAAAAAAATTACCGAGTCACAGCTTGAAAATTCGCATTTGATTTTTATATAACAATTTTTAATTAGGCTTATTGATAAATTATAAACGTTTTAATAGAGACAAAAAAGGCAAACAAAAGCAAAATTGGGTATTTGACTATAAGGCGGGCAAAATTTGCTTTTATAGCCCTCGAAAACGAAAAAGGAATTTTGTCTAAAATGCTTTAAAAACCGAAATAGACACAATTTAGGGCTTTAAAACGCATATAGTTAATAAGAAAAACGAAATATTTAGCAAAGTATGATACAAAATAGGGCTAAATGTGGTATAATTTAAGCGTAGATTTATTTATACGAAATTTTTTTATTTTACGGGAGTATATTTTATGCCAAAAAACACTTACAACGAAGAGCAAATACAGGTTTTGGAAGGATTGGACCCTGTCAGAAAAAGACCGGGTATGTATATCGGCTCGACGGACGTCAAGGGATTACATCACCTTGCCGTTGAGATAGTCGACAATTCCATAGACGAGGCTTTGGCGGGATATTGCTCCGAAATTTGGGTAAAAGTCAATGCCGACGGCAGTCTTACCGTTATCGATAACGGCAGAGGCATACCTTGCGGTATTCACAAAACTGAAAAAATTTCCGCTGTGGAAGTTTGCTTGACAAAACTTCACGCAGGCGGAAAATTCGGCGCGGGCGGTTACAAAATCTCGGGCGGACTGCACGGCGTAGGTTTGTCCGTTGTTAACGCGCTTTCAAGGTGGTTAAAAGTCGAGATAAATCAAGACGGAAAAAGCCATTTTCAGCAGTATCACAGGGGTATTCCCGACGCTCCGCTAGTTGTTACGGGCGAAACGGAAAGCACAGGCACCACAGTCACTTTTTTACCCGACGATGAAGTATTTGAAACCATAGATTTTGAGTACGACAGATTAAAACTTAGATTAAGAGAACTGGCGTATCTGAATAAAGGCGTCGTTATTCATTTGCAGGACGACAGAGCGGGCAAGCAGAAGCAAGAAACTTTTTGTTATGAAGGCGGATTAAGAGAGTTTGTAGACAATCTCAACCGCACGAAAGACACTTTGTTTACCAATCCGCTTTATATCGACAAGTCTGTAAAAGAAGGCGAAGTCGAGATAGCGATGCAGTTTAACGACTCGTATAACGAGGTTTTGTATTCTTACGCGAACAATATCAACACCGAAGAAGGCGGAAGCCATCTTGACGGATTTAAAGCGGCTTTAACCAAAACCATTAACGATTACGGTAAAAAATTCGGACTACTTAAAGACGATGAAAAACTTTCGGGCGAAGACGTGCGTGAAGGACTGACGGCAGTTATTTCTGTAAAACTTGAAGAACCGCAGTTTGAAGGACAAACGAAAACAAAACTTGGAAATAGCTCAATGCGTACGGCGGTAAACCGTGTTGTCGGCGAAGAACTTGGAATGTTTTTGGAAGAAAATCCGACGCAGGCAAAAGACCTTGTGGTGAAATGCATCAGCGCGCAAAGAGCCAGAGACGCCGCGCGTAAAGCAAGGGAAATGTCGAGAAAGAACTTTTTGGGTTCGACCGCGTTACCGGGAAAACTGGCGGACTGTACGGAAAAAGACCCCGAACATTGCGAAATATATTTGGTTGAGGGCGACTCCGCAGGCGGAACGGCAAAACAAGGCAGAGACCGCCGTTTCCAAGCAATATTGCCTTTGCGCGGAAAAATATTAAACGTGGAAAAAGCCCGTTTGTCAAGGGTATTGGAAAACGAAGAAATTAAGGCTATGATTACCGCTTTCGGATGCGGCATTTACGACGATTTTGACGAAGACAAGCTAAGATATAACCGCATTATCTGCATGACGGATGCCGACGTCGACGGAAGCCATATACGAATACTTATGCTTACTTTCTTTTTCCGCTATATGCGTCCGTTGATTGAAAAAGGTCATATTTATATCGCTCAGCCGCCTCTATATCGTATCGTAAAGAACAAGCAGGAATATTACGTATTTAACGACGACGAGCTTAACAACAAACTGAATCAGCTAGGACGAAAAGGCTGCGACGTAAATAGATATAAAGGCTTGGGCGAAATGTCCAGTCACCAGCTGTGGGAAACGACGATGAACCCCGAAACGAGAACGATGCTGCAAGTGACTATGGAAGACGCGTATGAAGCGGACGAAATATTCACCGTGCTAATGGGCGAGAAACCCGAGTTAAGAAGAGATTTTATCGTTGAAAACGCGAAACTCGTTAAAGAGCTGGACGTATAGGAGTAAAAACTAATGGCTAACAAAGAAATAAATGTAGAAAAAGAAGAATATATAAAAGCCTTAAGCCAGACGAAAGTTGAAAAAATAAAAGTCGTCGAAGAAATGAAAAAATCTTTTATTTCTTACGCTATGGCTGTAAACGTTTCGCGCGCTATTCCCGACGTTCGCGACGGACTTAAACCCGTTCACAGACGTATTTTGTACGCTATGGGCGAACTCAATTTGTTTGCGGACAAGCCTTACAGAAAATCGGCTTTGATTGTAGGCGACGTTTTGGGTAAATACCACCCGCACGGCGATTCTTCCGTATATGACGCATTGGTAAGACTTGCTCAAGACTTTTCCATACGTTGTCCTTTGGTAGACGGTCAGGGAAACTTTGGTTCCGTGGACGGCGATCCGCCGGCTGCTTACCGTTACACAGAAGCAAGACTGAGTAAAATCGCCAGCGAAATGCTGCGCGATATCGAAAAAGAAACGGTAAATTTTTATCCGAACTTTGACGAAACCCGTCAACAGCCCGAAGTTTTGCCCAGCAGATTTCCTAACTTACTGGTTAACGGCGCGGACGGTATCGCGGTCGGTATGGCGACGAATATTCCGCCGCATAACCTCGGTGAAGTTATCGACGGTACCGTGGCTTTGATTGATAATCCCGATATAACGATAGACGAGCTAATGAAATATATTCCTTGTCCCGATTACCCTACGGGCGGCGTACTGATGGGCAGAGGTACGGTAAAACAAGCATACCGCACGGGACACAGCACGGTAATGCTCCGCGCGAAAACCGAAATAGAAGAATTTGCCAACGGCACCCGCAACCGTATTGTAGTTACGGAACTGCCGTATCAAGTGAATAAAGCAAAACTTATCGAATCTATCGCTAACATGGTAAAAGATAAACGCATTGACGGAATATCGGACATAAAGGAAGAATCCGACAGACACGGTATGCGTATTGTTATTGACCTAAAGAGAGAGGCGAACGCGCAGGTAGTATTAAATACCTTATATAAACACACTCAACTTCAAATAAGTAACGGTATTACTTTACTGGCGTTAGCGGACGGCGAGCCGAAAATACTCAATCTTAAAGAAATTTTGCAGTACTACGTCGCTCACCAAAGAGACGTTATCGTGCGCAGAACAAAATACGACCTTGAAAAAGCCGAAGAAAGATGTCATATCATCGAAGGCTTGGTAATCGCAGTTACAAACATTGACGAAGTCGTAAAGATAATAAAAAGCTCCGACGACACCGCCGACGCTAGTCAAAAACTAATGACCACTTTTGCGCTTTCGGAAAGACAAGCCAACGCCATACTTGAAATGCCGTTAAGAAGACTTACTCACCTTGGCGTGGACGCGTTAAAAGCGGAATTACAACAGCTTCAAGACCTTATTGCAGAATATAAATCAATAATAGCAAGCCCCGCAAAAGTGGGCGATATAATAAAAACCGACTTGGGCGTTATCAAAGAAAAATACGGAGTGCCGAGAGCGACTGAGATTTCTGTCGATTACGGCGAAATAAATATCGCAGACTTGGTGGAAAAAGAAGACGTTGTTATTTCTATGACGCATTTCGGCTATATTAAAAGATTGCCGACGACGGAATACCGCGCCCAAAGAAAAGGCGGAGTAGGCATTACCGCGCATAAGCCAAAGCAGGAAGATTTCGTCGAAAATATGTTTATATCCAGTACGCACGACGATTTGCTATTTTTCACAAATAAAGGTAAAGTTTACGTTATCAAAGCTTACGAAGTTCCCGAAGCCGAAAGAACGGCAAGGGGCAGAGCGATAGTAAACCTGCTTCAACTAACGGACGGCGAAAAAGTCACTATGGTGATACCTCAAAAAGACGATGCCGAAGGTTATCTTATAATGGCGACGAAGCAAGGACTTATTAAAAAGACGTCAATGAGCGAGTTTTCGTCCATTAGAAAAGTGGGCAAAATAGCTATATCGCTGACGGAAAACGACGAGCTTATCGCTGTGGCTACAACTAACGGCAAAGACGAAATACTGGTCGCTTCTAAAGAAGGAAAGTGCATACGGTTTTCCGAAGAAGACGTCAGACCTATGGGCAGAGAGGCGCAGGGCGTAAGAAGTATCAAACTTGACGGCGAAGATTACGTTGTCGATATGACGATAGTAAAAGAAAGCTGTCAGGTAATCACCGTTTCGGAAAACGGCTACGGCAAGCGCAGCTGTATTGACGACTATCGTTTGCAGTCCCGCGGCGGAAAAGGTATTAAAGCGGGAGTATTTAACGAAAAAACGGGTAAACTCGTAAATCTGAAACTTATCGACCCCGAAGACGACGTTATGCTTATCGCCGACAGCGGTATAATAATACGTGTCAACGCAGAAGAAATAAGCAAAATCGGTCGTGATACTTTGGGCGTACGCATAATGAAACTCAAAGACGAGGATTCAAATGTCGTCAGCGTATCGGCTGCGCCGAAAGAAGCGGACGACATCAGCGATACGGACGAATAATCTGACCAATAAGGAGCAATAAATGAATTTTAAACAACGTTTAGCCACTTTGATAGATTTTCCCGTTAAAGACGAGCGTGAAATTGAAAATTTGTTGATGGAAATCGAAGACCCAAAAATGGGCGACTTTGCTTTGCCGTGTTTTAAATTTGCAAAAGAACTGAGAAAATCTCCCGTCGTTATAGCCAATGAGTTTGCCAAAAGCGTAAAAAAAGACGAAATTGTGGAGAAAGTCGAAGCGGTAAACGGATATTTGAACTTCTTTCTTAACCGTGAAACAGTCGGCGAAAAAGTATTAGGCGAAATTAAAGCCGCTAATGATTACGGAAAAAGCGATATCGGCAGCGGCAAAACGATATGTATAGATTATTCTTCCATTAATATCGCAAAGCCTTTTCATATCGGACACCTTGGCACTACCGCGATAGGAAATTCGTTAAAACGTATTTATACGGAACTTGGCTTTAAAGTGGTGGGAATAAATCACCTTGGCGACTGGGGAACGCAATTCGGCAAACTTATCGTGGCGTACAAGCTGTGGGGAAACACCGTTGATATCGACGGCGGCGGACTGAAAGAACTGCAAAAGATTTATGTGCGTTTTCACGTTGAAGCGGAGAAAAACCCTGCGCTCGAAGAAGAAGCGAGAGAGTGGTTTGCAAAAATCGAACAAGGAAACCGTGAGGCGTTGAAACTTTTTGAATATTTCAAAAAAATAACGCTCGACGAAGTAAAAAAAGTTTACGAAAGACTGGATGTAAAATTTGACAGTTGGGACGGCGAAAGCTTTTTCAACGACAAAATGCAGCCGTTGTTAAAGGAATTAAGAGAGAAAAAAGTCACCGAAATATCAGACGGCGCGGAAATAATAGACTTGTCGGCTTACGATATGCCGCCTTGCTTATTAGTAAAAAAAGACGGAGCGTCGCTCTATGCCACCAGAGATATGGCGGCGGCTGTATACCGCAAAAAAACGTACGATTTTTATAAATGCCTGTATGTAGTCGCGTTGCAGCAAAACCTATATTTCCGCCAGCTTTTCAAAGCGTTGGAGATAGCGGGGTACGAATGGGCAAAAGATATGGTTCACGTCGCGTACGGAATGGTGTCGCTGGAAGAAGGCAGTATGTCCACCCGTAAAGGCAATACCGTGTGGCTTACGGATGTGCTTGATAAAGCTGTGGAAAAAGCCTTGAACACGATAAACGAAAAAAGCCCCGATAAAGAAAACAAAGAACAGATAGCCGAAGAAGTGGGCGTTGGAGCGGTTGTTTTTTCCGCTCTATGCAACAATCGTATGAAAGATATCGTTTTCAGTTTTGATAGAGTACTTAATTTTGACGGAGAAACGAGTCCGTATATTCAATACACGCACGCAAGATGCTGTTCGGTTTTGGAAAAAGCGGAAGAAACGAAAACCAAAAAACCCGATTATTCGGTATTTAACAATGAAGAAAGCGTGGTTTTATTAAAACTCCTAAACATTTTCCCCGAAAAAATCAGCGAAGCGGGCGAAAAATACGAGCCGTCAGTAATAGCGAATTATCTTATCGACGTGGCGCAGGCTTTTAATAAATATTATTTTGAAAATCGCATTTTGGGCGACGATAACGACAAGCAAGCGGCAAGACTAATGCTGGTACGTTCCACAAAAGATGTTATCGCAAAAGGATTGTATCTATTGGGTATTAAAGCGCCGCAAAAAATGTAAGGCTCTTTTAATAAATAAATTGAAAACAGGTATTATAAAAACAAAAGATAATATAAAATTGAATTGTAATCGATAGCGCAGTCACAGCAACTAACGGTTGACAGTTTTCGGGGGAATTAAGCGTTTTAGTTCCTCCTTTTTTATTGTGCGGAAATAATTATTATGATATCATACGCGTATATGAAAATCTTAAAAGAATATTTGAAACCCTACACAGGGAAAATCATAGTTATTGCTTTGCTGTACGCTTTGTCTATACTCGCAATGATAATAACGCCAAAGATAATGTCAAACATTATCACATTTGGTATAGCCGTGCAAGATATGCATTATATCTGGACACGCGGATTGCTGATGATTGCGATAGCGACGCCCACTCTATTGATTATACTTGTTATATCAAAACTCAAAGCTGATTTAACAACGGGTTATATAGCTGACTTGAGAAAAGGAATTTTCAAAAAAATCAATTCCTTAACCGCGGAAGAATTTGCGTCCAAAGGCACGGCAAGCCTGCTTACGCGCTCCACCGACGATACTTGGTTTATGCAAGAAGTAGTAGGTCAAATTATTTACGTATTAGTGTCCACGCCGTTATTGTTTATCGGCGGTATCGTAATGACGTTTATTGCCGACTGGATTTTGGCTTTGATAATGTTAGGAATTTCCCCCATTATTTTATTCTTTATTTGGTTAATCAACAGAAGACTGTTCGGTTTATACGACAACAGCGAAAAATATATGGATATTCAAAACAAAGTAATGCGTGAAAGATTAAAAGGACTACGCGTAATCCGTGCTTTTAACAAAGAACCTTACGAGCACGAAAGAGTGTCTGACGCAACCAAAACTATGGCTGTATATATTATAAAAGCCAACGTTTTGACAAGCATAGTTCAACCGATTTCCGCTTTTCTGCTAAATATCGCAACGGTTTTGATTTTGTATTTCGGCGCGATGCGCATACAAACGTCGGTATTACTTACGGCGGGCGACGTAATCGCTACCATACAGTACATAGCTCTCATTATGTCTTCATTGATGATGGGTTCCGCGCTGCTTTTATATATGCCGAAAATCAAAGTTACGCTGAATAGACTGGGCGAAATTTTCGCTATGGAAGGTTCGGAAGCGGATGCGGAAGAATCAATAAAACTTGCGGGCGATATAAAAATTGAAAATATGGATTTTTGTTACCCCGATTCGCAAACGCCCGTGCTGAAAAATATAAACGTGGACGTGCAAAACGGTCAGGTGGTCGGTATAATCGGCGGCACAGGCTCGGGGAAAACAACGTTAATGAAGTTGTTAATGGGTTTTTACAGACCGAATGAAGGCAATATGTACATAGGCGGAAAATCCGTGTTTGACCTAAACGCTGGCACTATTCGCGACAACGCTTCGATAGCGTTGCAAAAAGCGATGATTTTCCGCGGAACGATAGAAGACAATATCAAAATGGGTAATCAAAACGCTACCGAAGAACAAATAAAAGAAGCGGCGGAAATATCTCAGTTAAAAGAACTGATTTCGGGGAATGCCGACGGCTTAAAGCACGAACTCACGCAAGCTGGCGGCAACATAAGCGGCGGACAAAAACAGCGTATCAATATCGCCCGCACCATTATTAAAGACGCTTCGATATTCATTTTTGACGACAGTTTTTCCGCACTAGACTATCTTACGGAATCAAAATTGAGAAAAAAAGTCAACAAATATTTGTCGGGAAAAACGCAGCTTATTGTAACCCAAAGAGCGGCTACGGCAATGCGCTGCGACAAAATTTACGTCATGGATAAAGGCGAAATAGTAGGCAGCGGCGCGCACGAAGATCTACTGAAAACTTGTCCTATATACAAAGAAATATACGATTCGCAGCTGGGGGGTGTGATTAATGGCTAAAAAAGAAAAAAAGAAAAATCTTACCTTAAAAACGCTGCGCCGTATGTTTGTCGACGTTAAACCTATTTTGGGCTACTTGCTTTTGGGGTTTTTTATCTGCTCGACCAGCGTAATATTAGCTCTTATCGCTCCCATAGTATTGGGCAGAATTACAGATACGATTTACGCTTATTGGGAAAGTAAGCAGATTATAGGCGGAGCGGCGGTCCTGGAAAAAGCGGCCTTATTCAAAGACGCCGTAACCCTTGCGATAATATACCTCGGCTCCGGCGTTGTAGCGGTTATGAATTTTATTGTAATGAACAACGTAGTATCGAAATTTTACGCCTGCGGAATGAGAATAAAAATGTCCGACAAAATCACGCGTATGCCGATAAAATACGTGGACAAAACGCCGAACGGAGACATTATCTCGCGAATGATGAGCGACGTTTCGCAAATGGGCACGTCTTTGCACAGTATTATATACATACTGACTTACGGTTTTTTGCAGTTAATCGGCGTATCTATAATGATGTTCCGTGTAAACGCCTTGATGGCGGGACTGGTCATTATTATAATACCTTTATCTTTGCTCATAACCTTATCGATGGCTTCAAAAGTAGAAAAATATTACGACAAAGCCAGAAAGCATATAGGCAAATGGTATTCTATTACGGAAGAAGATTATTCGGGTTTTGACACTATAAAAGCCTTCCATCTCGAAGCGCAGCAAAACGCGGCTCAAGCTCAAATAGCCGACGATATTTGCCGTGAAGATAGAAAAGCAAGCACGCTGGTGAACAAAATTCAACCTATCATCAGTTTTACAAATACTTTGGCGTTTGCGGGAATATGCGTTTTGGGCGGATATTTAACGCTGCAGGGCACGGTAACGGTAGGCGATATGGTGGCGGTGTTAATGTATGCGAGAATGGTTGCCGATCCGCTTGATATGATTGCGCAAAATTTTGGAAGCATGCAGAGGGTATTTACTTCAGCGAGAAAAGTTTACGACTTTTTGGACGAAGAAGAAATGACAGTCAATACTTCTCACGAGATACCTTCGGGCGAAGGAGAAGTCGTTTTTGAAGATGTGAATTTTTCTTACTCTTCCGACAAACCTTTAATTGAAAACTTAAATCTGCATATCAAACCTGGACAAAAAGTCGCTATCGTGGGTCCTACGGGCGGCGGAAAAACGACGATTGTAAATTTGCTTATGAGATTTTACGACGTTGACAGCGGCAGAATTTTGATTGACGGCATCGATTCCACCAGAATGGACAGAAGCAGAGTAAGAGATATTTTTGGAATGGTTCTGCAAGACACTTGGCTTTTCAGCGGCACGATTTATGAAAATATCGCATACGGCAAAGAAAACGCGACAAAGCAGGAAGTAATGGAAGCGGCGGAAAGCGCGCGGATAGATTATTTTATCGATACGATGCCTAACGGCTACGATACTGTGATAAATGAAGAAACAAGCAATATAAGCGCGGGACAAAAACAGATGCTTACTATTGCGAGAGCGTACCTGGCTAATAAACCGATATTGATACTTGACGAAGCAACAAGTAACGTCGATACGCGTACGGAACTGCTTATCCAAGAAACGATGGATAAACTGGTAAAAGGCAAAACCAGTTTCGTAATAGCGCATAGATTGTCCACCATTGTGAACTCTGATATAATAGTGGTTGTAGATAACGGACATATCGTGGAAACGGGCACGCAC
>Ga0209607_1004530_pt1 | contig 10285 bp, 5 predicted proteins | sample AD_UKC117_MetaG_FD_184413 | JGI IMG/M metagenome (GOLD analysis project Ga0209607, IMG submission 184413) | Active sludge microbial communities of municipal wastewater-treating anaerobic digesters from Hong Kong - AD_UKC117_MetaG (SPAdes)... | ecosystem: Engineered > Bioreactor > Anaerobic >... | reverse complement strand
CCCCTCCTGGCGCACCACCGTCCCCGCCTTGACCAGCGCCTGCAGCCGGCGGAAGCAGTTGCCCTTCTCCTGCCCCGTGCTCTCGGCAATGTCGCGCAGGGAGGCCGTGCCCAAGAGCGTCAGGGCGTCGAGCACCTCCTGCTGGCGCTGCGTGCGCTCCACCGCCTGCGCCTCGCCCTGCACCGTCCACAGACAGCGCGCCTCGTCCCATGCCAGCGCCAGCTCGCGCTCGGCCAGGTCGCGGCCGGTCACCTTGAGCACGGCCTGCGCTTCGCCACGCTGCTTGTAGAGCCCCCAGGCGGCATCGACCACGCCGGCCTTGGCCGTGGAGCCCAGGATGTCGTCGATGGCGTCGCCGGCGCCGGCGGCGGGCTTGCGGTGGTGGTCGATGAGCAGCAGCGCCAGGTCGTGGCGCGCCGCCAGCCGCTGCAGGCTGCTCAGGAGCAGGGTCATGTCCACCGCATCCATGGGGTCGGCGCGCCCCATGCTGCGGCTGAGCGTGTCGACGACGATCAGGCGATAGCCCTGCCCGGCGGCCAGCAGCAGGTCGACCAGCCCCTGCTGCGTCAGCGGCGCCCACGCCGTGTGGAAGGTGATCTGCGCCGTGGCCGGGATCTGCTGCGTCAGCGCCCGCTCCTTGAGCCGGCCGGGCGTATCCTCCAGCGCCAAATAGAGCACGCCGCCGCGCGCCGCCGGCTGGTCGAGCACCGCCTGCCCGGCCCCGACGGCCGCCGCCACCTGCAAGGCCAGCCACGACTTGCCCAGCTTGGGCCTTCCCGCCAGGATCGTCAGCCCGGCGGGCAGCAGCTCCGGCACGACCAGGCGCGGCGGCGGGAAGTCGGCGGCGTAGAGCTCGGCCAGCGTCCACACCGTGCGCACGCTGGCGGCCGCGTCGCTGGCCAGCAGCGCCACCAGCGCCGGCTCCTGGCGCGCCAGGGCGGCAAAGGCGGCCTGCACGCCCGCCTGGCCGCCCTCGGCGCACGCCTGCAGCAGCGCCTGCACCGTCTCGGCCCACGGCCCCAGGTCGGCGCCGTGGACGGCGTCGGGGAGGGGGCTGCCGTCGAGCAGGGCACGGATGACGGTATGGGCGGTGCGCGCGGCCGGGTCGGCGCTCATGGTCGGCCGCCTTGGCGGCGTTCCGGCAAACAGTTCTGACGCAGAGGCGCGGAGGCGCAAAGGGCCGCAGAGAAACTCTTCTCTCTTTCTTCCTCTGTGTCTTTGCGTCTCTGCGTCAAATCGTCTGGCTGGGCAAAAGAGAGGATCAGTTGATAGACCTGGTGTAGAGCGGTGCGCTGGGCGGGTGTGAGGTCAAGACCGTCGGCCGGAGCGGCGGCGACGGGTGCGCTGCGCCGCGAGCGGCGGGCGGTGGCGGTGGCCATGGGTGGACTCCTTTCCGGTGAGCGGGGTGGATAGATGCGCCCGGGCAAGGAGTAGCAAAGCATGGCGGCGGGGGGGGAAGGAAGGGGGAAGGGTGTGCGGAAGGTGGGGCGGAACGGGGCGGCGGGCAGTGCGGAACCGGCGGCGGACCCGGCAGCCGGCGATCGCCGGATTGATCGCTCAGCCAATCCGGTATAGACTGGGGGAACTGTTGCCGAACCGCTTCCGCAGGGTGCCCCGTCATGGCTGTCGAAACACCGGCGTTGACCTATCGTGACCTGGAACTGAGCCTGGACCGCGCCGACCATGGGCGGGTCCGTGTGCGGCTGCGCGGGTTGGGCATGGATCGCACGCCGCCGCCCATTGTTCTGGACTTCGACGAACTCGCCGCGTTGCGCCACGACCAAGATCGCTACGGTCGCCGGCTGGGCAAGCTGCTCTTTGCCGCCCCCGGCCTCGCCGACGCCTTTGGCCAGGCCAAGGGCAGCGCCTTCAGCACACCCGGTCACGGTCTGCGCCTGCGTCTGGTGATCCCGCCTGATGTGAGCGAATTGCACCGCCTGGCCTGGGAGACGATCGTGGTGCCGGGCGACGACCTGCCGCTGGCCATGGACGAGCGCGTGCTCTTTTCCCGTACCCTGGGCGGCCGGGACTTGGCCACCGTCTCGCATCACCCTTCCAATCCCAAGATCGTTGCCGCCGTCGCCAACCCCACCGACCTGGCGGATCCCCTCGACGTCGCCGACGAACTGGCGCGACTGCGAGCGGGCGTGGGTGACCTGCCCATTACCGAACTGGTCGATGGCCGCGCCACGCTCGACGCCATCGGCCAGGCGCTGGCGGAGGGCGCCGACGTGCTCTATCTCGCCTGTCACGGTCTCTTTGACCAGGACACCCCGCTGCTCATCCTGGAGGATCCCAACCGCCGGGCCGCCCTTGTTTCTGGGAAAGATCTGGCCGCCGCCGTGCGCCGCCTGCCGCGCAGACCCAGCCTGGTCGTGCTTGCTTCCTGCCAGAGCGCCGGCGACGGCGACGGCGAGGTGCTGGCCGCCACCGGGCCGCTGCTGGTCGATGCCGGCGTGCCGGCCGTGGTGGCCATGCAGGGCAGCGTGGGGATGGCGACGCTGGCGGCGTGGTTGTCGGTCTTCTGGAGCAAGTGGCGCACGGATGGTGCGGTCGACCGGGCGGTGGCGGCGGCGCGCTGGGCGGTGCGGGAAGCGGATGACTGGTGGATGCCGGTGGCGTTTGTGCGGGTGGTCGCTGAGCAGGTGACGACCGCCCCAAGCAGGCGCGTCGAGATGCACCATGCCCATCGACCGCGCAACTATGTGGCGCAGCCGGCACTGCTGGCCGAAATCCGGGCGTCCGTTCTCGGCGAGAATATGGTGACAGCGCTGACCGCCGGCGTTCGCATGAGCGCGCTGCATGGCATGGGCGGCATCGGCAAAACCGTCATGGCGTGGGCGTTGTGCGACGATGCGGCGGTGCAGGCGCACTTTCCCGATGGCATTCTGTGGGTGACGTTGGGCGAACGTCCGGCCGAGCAGGAGCTGGTGCAGCGGCTGCGCGAGTGGGTGGAGAGTCTGGGCGGCCTGGTGACGGTCAACGCGCCTTCTGTGGAATGGCTGCGCAGCGCGCTGGCGCAGACCTTGGAACAGAAGCGCTGTCTGCTGGTGGTGGATGATGTGTGGCGCAAGCAGGATGCCGAGCCGTTTCTGGTCGGCGGCGCTGGCTGCCGGTGCGTCTTGACGACGCGCGATGCGGCGCTCGCCGAGGATCTGCGCGCCTCCGTTCAGCGCATCCCGTTGATGGCGCTTGAGGATGCCGTGCAATTGCTGGAAGAGTGGTCGGACGGAGTCCTTCGCCCTGTGGACTGGCAGGCGAAAGCGACCGTGGTCGAGCGGCTCGGGCGGCTGCCGTTGGCCGTGCGCCTGGCCGGACCGCAATTGAAGACGCAATCTGTGGACCAGTGGTTGGCGGCCTTTGACGCCAGAAAGCTGCGCACGCGGCGCGTAGAGAGCCTTCACGACAGCCTGGAGAAGACCTTTGCGTTGAGTCTGGACGCGCTGGATGCGCAGAGCCGCCGGCTGTACGTGGCGCTGGCCATCTTTCGCGAGGATGAGGCTACGCCGGCGGCAGGCATCTTCCGGCTGTGGGAAGGACTGGCCGGTCTGGATCCGACAGCTTCCACCGACCTGCTGCGCGACCTTGCGGACCGGGCGCTACTTGTGCGGGATGACGGCGCCGTGGTCCTGCACGACCTGCTGCGGGACTTGATGGCGCTGGAGTTGGGGGAGGCAGGTGCGCCTCCAGCGCACCGGGCGTTGGTGGCGGCCTACAGGAAGACGCAAGGAGGGGATGGCTGGCACACGGCGCCGGATGACGGATACCTATATGGACATCTGGCCTATCACCTCGAGAAGCTGGCACTCAGCGATATGGAAGCCGCAGCTGAGCTTGAGCATATGCTCACCGACGACGCATGGATGCGAGCGCGGACTGCCGGAGCAGACCATCAATACGACGGGTTTCTGGCGGACCTGGATCTGTATTGGGGATTGGAAGACCGACAACTTGCCACACAGCTAGCGCAGGGGAATAACATTTCGTTGGGACCGGGCGTGCAGTGTGCGCTCATTCGCACCTCAATCCACGCATTGTCAGGAAACTACAGCCCTGATCTGGTAGGACAGGCTGTGAAGACAGGTTTGTGGTCAGTGGCGCATGCCCTAAGTGTGGCGGTAAAAGTGCCGAACGCTGAGCGCCGTGCTGCCATGTTCGCTGCCATATCTAGATCTGGACAGTGTGATGATGATCAGTGTCGTTATGCCATGCAGGCTGGACTGGATGCCGCCCTCGCCATTCATGATGAAAGGGATCGCGCTTCTGCGCTGGCCGCCTTCGCCCGCAACCTCCAAGGCGAGTTGAAGGAGAAGACTTTACGGGCGGCACTGGACACTGTCCTCGCCATTTCGTCTGAAGGGCTTCGCTCAAGATCGCTGGCCGCCCTCGTCCCCGACCTTCAAGGCGAGATGTTGCGGGTTGGACTGGACGCCGTCCTCGTCATTCAAGATGAAAGGGATCGCGCTTATGCGCTGGCCGACCTCGCCCCCAACCTCCAAGGCGAGATGTTGCGGGCTGGACTGGACGCCGCCCTCGCCATTCGAAATGAATGGGCTCGCTCAAGATCGCTGGCCGCCCTTGCCCCCAACCTCCAAGGCGAGCTAAAGGAAAAGACCTTGCGGGCTGGACTGGATGCCGCCCTCGCCATTCAAGATGAAGAGTATCGCACTTATGCGCTGGCATCTCTCGCCCGCAACCTCCAAGGCGAGTTAAAGGATAAAACCTTGCGGGCTGGACTGGACACAGCCCTTGCCATTCAGTCTGAAAGGGCTCGCTCTAGAGCGCTCACTGCCTTCGCCCCTGACCTCCAAGGCGAACTGCTGCGGGCTGGGCTGGATGCCGCCCTCACTATTCAAGATGAAGAATATCGCTCTTATGCGCTGTCCGACCTCGCCCACAACCTCCAAGGCGACCTGCTGCGAGCTGGACTGGACGCCGCCCTCGCCATTCAAAATGAAAGTGCTCGGACGTCTGCGCTGGCCTCTCTCGCCCACAACCTCCAAGGCGAGATAAAGGAAGGGGCCATGCGGGCCGCACTAGACACCGCCCTCGCCATTCAAGATGAAGAGTATCGCTCTCATGCGCTGGCCTCTCTCGCCCCCAACCTCCAAGGCGACCTGCTACGGACAGGACTTGATGCGGCCCTCGCAATTCAAGCTGAAGAATATCGCTCATATGCACTGGCCGACCTCGCCCCCAATCTCCAAGGCGAACTGCTGCGGGCTGGACTGGATGCCGCCCTCACCATTAAAGATGAGGAGTATCGCTCTTATGCGCTCGCTGCCCTCGCCCCCAACCTCCAAGGCGCATTGAAGGGAAAGACCTTGCCGGATGGACTGGATGATGCCCTCACTATTCAAGACGAAGAGTCGTGTACAAGAGTGCTGGCCGCCCTTGCCCTCAAACTCAATAGTGAGTTGAAGGGAAAGGCCTTACAGGCTGGACTGGACGCCGCTCTCTCCATTCAAGATGAAGAGTTGTGCTCAAGAGCGCTGGTCGCACTTGCCCTCAACCTCCAAAGCGAGTCAAAGGGAAAGGCCATACAGGCAGGACTTGACGCCGCCCTCGCCATTCAAGATGAATGGGCTCGCTCAAGCGCGTTGGCCGCCCTCGCCCCCAACCTCCATGGCGAGTTGCTGCGGGCAGGACTTGCCGCTGCTCTCTTCATTCAAGATGAAGGGGATCGCTCAAGCGCGCTGGCCGCCTTCGCCCCTAACCTCCAAGGCGAGATGCTGCGGACAGGACTAGATGCCGCTCTCGCCATTCAAGCTGAAAATGCTCGCAGTTCTGCGCTGGCCGCCTTCGCCCCCAACCTCCAAGGCGAGTTGCTGCGGGCAGGACTCGACGCCGCTCTCGCCATTGAAGATGAAAGGGATCGCACTTCTGCGCTGGCCGCCCTCGCCCCCAACCTCCAAGGCGAGTTGCTGCGGGCAGGACTTGACGCCGCCCTCGCCATTCAAGATGAAAGGGATCGCACTTCTGCGCTGGCCGCCCTCGCCCCCAACCTCCAAGGCAAGTTGCTGCGGGAAGGACTAGACGCCGCTCTCGTCATTCAAGATGAAAGGGATCGCACTTCTGCGCTGGTCGCCCTCGCCCCCAACCTCCAAGGCGAGTTGCTGCGGGAAGGACTAGACGCCGCCCTCGCCATTCGAGATGAATGGGCTCGTACTTCTGTGCTGGCCGCCCTCGCCCCCAACCTCCAAGGCGAGTTGCTGCGGGAAGGACTAGACGCCGCCCTCGCCATTCGAGAGGAGAGGGCTCGTACTTCTGTGCTGGCCGCCTTCGCCCTCAACCTCCAAGGCGAGTTGAGAGAAAAGACCTTGCGGGCTGGACTGGACACTGCCCTTGCCATTCAATCTGAATGGGCCCGCTCAATAGAGTTGGCCGCCCTCGCTCCCATTCTCCAAGGCGAGATGAAGGAGGATGCCTTGCGGGCTGGGCTCGACGCCGCCTTCGCCATCGAATATGATTCGATTCGCTCAAGCGCGCTGGCCGCCTTCATCCCCAACCTCCAAGGCGAGATGAAGGAGAAGACGTTGCGGGCTGGACTGGATGCCGCACTCGCCATTCAATCTGAATGGGCCCGCTCTAATACGCTGGCCGACCTCGCTCCCAACCTCCAAGGCGAGATGCTGCGAACCGTACTGGTTACCGCCCTCGCCATTCAAGAGGAGAGGGTTCGCTCACGAGCGCTGGCCGCTCTCGCCCCCCACCTCACCGATCCCATCCACCTCCGCCAGATCCGCCACCAAATCGCCACCGACCTCTATACCGCCTTCCGCCAATCCCCCCGCGCCGACCTGTTGAACTATCTCGCGACCCCCGGCCTCATCGCCCCGCCTCTCTTCACGCCCGACGAAGTCGCCGCAGTGGCCGAGGCGATCGTCGACGTTACGACGAAGTGGCGGTGGGTGTAGGGCAAGAAATCAGACCAACATCAGGCACAACGTAGCGGCAATGCCTTCCGCCGGGCGCCATGTCAGAGAATGGATACTACATTTACTCTGGAGATTTTCCGGTGAATTGCTAACATGCCAGCATCGTCGCATAATATGACTGACTTACAAGCTCCGTGTTGTCGATATCTAGCGCAGTGAAAAGGCAATCACCCATATCTGACGTCAGCGGCATGCGACCGTGGCGCGCAAAGAGATCGTTGACGGCGCAGGCGACATCGGTGGGGGTGACGGGCGCATCGTCGAGCAGCAATCCGCGCGGATAGTCCTGCGCGACCGGCGAGGCCGCCACCATGCGCTGAACGCGCGCCAGCATCCCATCGACGAAGGCTTCGAGCGGAATGTGGGGGTAGGTGTGGTAGCCCAAACTCACTGCGCCGTTCTCAGCGTGGATGGCATGGCGCAAATTCAGGCGACGGCCGGAAACGCCGAAGTTCGTGTCGGAGATGATGGCGCCGAGCAGCAACAGGGCATCGGAATGTTCGACAAGGCGGGAGATTTCCGGGTCGCCCGCTAACCCCATGTACGTGCCTAGCACCGGAACGGCTGCATTGGCAAGCAATCCGCGCCCCAGAAACGACGTGACAACCGGAATGCCAAGACGCTCGGCAAGGTGCGCCACCTTCTGCTCCAGGCCGAATCGGCGAATCTCTACGCCGGCAAGCAGCACAGGCGCCGCGGCGCGATCCAGGCGGGCTAATACCTCGTCGATACACGCTTGGACCGCCTCGACGTCGACGGGCGTCGGCGGGAGCGGCACCACGGCCTCACACGGTTCCGCCACGACGCTGCGCGGCACCTCGAAGTAGACGGGGCGCGACTGCGTAACGCAAGCGTGGAGGACACGGGCGATGGCGTCGGGCGCGGTGCGCGGGTCGTCAAGGCGCGCCTGATCGCAGGTGACCTCGCGGTAAATCTGGTACTGCGAATCGAGTGACTTCACCTGATGGTGTAGAAGCAGCCCCCGGCTCGATTCGGCGCGCCCCGGCGCGCCCGAAATGACGATCACCGGCGCCTTCTCAGCATAGGCCGCGGCCACAGCATTCACCATGTTGAGCGCGCCTGCGCCGTAGGTGACCGCAGCCACAGACGGCGCCGACCGTAGCCGCGCCGCCGCATCGGCGGCAAAGCCCACGGCCGGCTCGTGGCTGAGGGTGTAGAGGGGCAGGATTCCGCTGCCTTCAATCACCTTGAAGAGCGGCAGGACAAAGTCACCCGGGATGCCGAATATCTCGCGCGCGCCTGCGGCTCGCGCAGCATGCAGGAGCGACTCCGCCAGATTCATAGGGACACCCCTCTTCTTTGCTGACAGCCGTCACGCCGATCGGTGGCGCAACCGCTTGGAAACGATGTCACGGATCGTAGCGCAAAGTGTGCGGCGTGACAATTGGGATCGGCGCTCGCCGCTACAGCATCTATACCGGCCACACAACAGGGTGCTAGTCGCCTTCGCCAAAACAGGCGACGACCGTAAATCGCTCGCTGCCACGCGCGCCGGTCACGACGAGCGGGCCGCAGCGCAGCCAGGCGTGGGCCTCCATGGCCGGGCTGTCGGGTGCAGCGGCGCCGGCCTTGTTCAACGCCACGCCCAGATAGAGGGTGCTGGGGATGCCGTGGCGCTGCAACCAGAACTTGGCGGCCAGCGCCTGGGGGAAGCAGTTGCTCTCCCACGGCGTGCGGGGGGCGACGCGGGCAATCGCCAGGCCAACACGCCGCGCTTGGTCGAGTTGATCTGGCAGGGCTTCCAGCGAAGTCTCGGACTGAAGCGGGCCGAGCCGGCGCGCCAGCCGGCGAAAGGGGATCAGCCGCAGCGCCAGCCAGGCAGCACCCAGCAAGGCAAAGACTTCGACCAGCAGCCAGCGATCCGCCCAGGAGAGGGCGGCGAACTTGTGCAGCCAGGTGGCTCTGCCGGACTTTGCAGGATTTGACACGCAGTTCTCGCAGTGGCGTGGGGTCAGCCCGGCGCGATCAATCAGGATCGGCCAGGAGCCCGTTGGCGGCCATGTCATTCAGAACGGCCAGCACATCGGCTTCGCACGTCGCCGCATCGACGGCATAGACCTGCCGTAACTGGGTGCAAAGGTCGGCCACCGTCGACGGCTGGGCGATGCGCTCCCAGATATCGGAGCCGACGGCGTTCAGCGCATAGTACATGCCGCGGTCGATGTCCATCATGACCAGCTCGTTCTCCACCTCGCTGGCCATGACGTCGCTCGAACGACGCACGACAGACTCCAGGGTAATCTCACTCATTGCATTCTCCTTGTATGGCTGAGTTCTGCCCATTTTGTGGCAAAGGCAGCGGGCTTGCGGGCTCGCTGTCCGGCTCGATGCGAAAGTGCCGGTCGAGCAGGCGCTGCAAGCTGGCAAAATCGAGCAGCAGCGCGGCAAAGGTGCGATTCACGTCGACGCCGTCGGCGGTCTGGCCCGCAAGGTATGAGCGCATGCTTTGCTTTAGCCACTGCCGGCGCCCCTCGGTTGCGGTGGGCAACTGCGCCCAGATGCGCTCGGCCAGCGCCACCGTGCGCTCGATCTGAGCACCGGCCTCTTCCAACGACAGTTCGCCCGCGGCCAGGCGGCGCAACAGAGTACAACGAAAGTTGTGGCAGATCCGCGGGCGCCATTGCTGATAGACGGTGCAGACTCGGCCGTCCTGATAATGACAGGGAAGCGCAAAGCGCGTGCCCGCCGTGACCTGGAGCAAGATGAATCCTTCCTCCTCCAGGCGCGCTAGGTCATCTACGGGGGAGACCTGTGCGTGCGAAAAGAGCGTGCCGTCACAGCAGAGGCCGCAGCGTACGCACAGACTTTGCTCCTGGCCGGCGATTGCAGGCATGGGTGCGGGTTCGTTCATGCCAGGTAGCCCAATCTGGCCATGACTTGACCGTGAACCGCTTCGATGCGGGCGATCTGGGCCGGCGTCAATTCGTTGCGCCAGCCGCTGGCCACGCCGCGGCGAAAGAAGCGCGGCGCCTGGCTAAGCCGCTCTTTGAAGCCAACTGCCGCTTCCTGCGCCTGTAGCCGATCGAAGCGGGATTGGTCCAACGCCGACGCCAGGCACGCCTGCTCCACGACCAGGCCGGCGTGCTGGAGGATGGCGCCGAAGGTCGCTTCCGGCGCGGCGTGGAGATCTTCGTAGCGCACCAGGAGTACGGGCAGGTCCTGCTGATCCAGCCAACTGGACACGTGCTGGCTCCAGGAACCCAACGGCTGGTGCAACTGCGCCGCCAGCCGATCCGTCCGGACAACGCCGGCATAGTCGCTTGTCGCCATCTCCTCGATGGCTTTGTCGATGCTCACGCCGTAATGGTTGGCATAGGAGGGCGCGA
>Ga0209607_1004527_pt1 | contig 10290 bp, 10 predicted proteins | sample AD_UKC117_MetaG_FD_184413 | JGI IMG/M metagenome (GOLD analysis project Ga0209607, IMG submission 184413) | Active sludge microbial communities of municipal wastewater-treating anaerobic digesters from Hong Kong - AD_UKC117_MetaG (SPAdes)... | ecosystem: Engineered > Bioreactor > Anaerobic >... | reverse complement strand
AGTGATGACCACCAGCCGGTTGTACAGCGCCAACGGTGTGCTCGGCACCGGTTATGAGCTGGACGCCATCGCGGCGGTGATCCTGGGCGGCACCAGCTTCGTCGGCGGCGTCGGCACCGTGGTCGGCACCCTGTTCGGGGCGCTGATCATCGCCACCCTCAACAACGGCCTGACCCTGATGAACGTGTCGTTCTTCTGGCAATTGGTGGTCAAGGGACTGGTCATCATCATCGCCGTGGCCCTCGACAAGTACCGACGCAAGGGCCCCGGCGCCCGGACTTGAAAACAATCATTCCGTTCCATCAACCCGTCCAAACCCCGTAGGAGAGAGCACCATGAAAAAGACTCTGATTTCCACCGCCGTATTGGCGTTGATCGGTTCCAGCGTAGCCTTCGCCGCCGACGCACCCTTGAAAGCCGTGGGCGTGACCCTGGGCAGTCTGGGCAACCCGTTCTTCGTTACCCTGGCCAAGGGGGCACAGGAAAAAGCCAAGGAACTCGGCGGCGACAAGGTCAAGATCACCGTCGATTCCGCCGATTACGATCTCGGCAAGCAGACCAACCAGATCGATAATTTCATCTCGGCACAGGTCGATCTGATTCTGATCAACCCTGTCCATCCCGAGGGCATCATGCCGGCGGTCATGCGCGCCAAGGAAGCCGGTATTCCGGTGATCGCCGTGGATGCCGGCGCCGAGGGCGCGGATGCCATGATCACCAGCAACAACGTCCAGGCCGGCGAGAAGGCGTGCCAGTTCATCGTCGATCGTCTGAAGGGTAAGGGCGATGTGGTCCTCATCAACGGTCCGCCGGTGACCGCCGTGGCCGACCGGGTCAAAGGGTGCAAGGATGTCTTCGCCAAAAACCCTGGCATCAAGATCCTGTCCGACAACCAGAACGGCCAGGGCAGCCGTGAGGGCGGTCTGGATGCAATGACCAATCTACTGACCGCTTTCCCCAAGATCGATGCCGTGTTCGCGATCAACGATCCAACCGCCACCGGCGCCGATTTGGCCGCGCGCCAGGCGCAACGCACCGAGTTTTTTATCACCGGCGTCGATGGTGCACCGGTGGCGGTGGAAGCGTTGAAGGATAAGGACAGCCTGTTCCTGGCCACGGCGGCGCAGAACCCGTTGCGGATGGCGAAGGAAGGGGTCGAGATTGGCCATCGGATCAAGCAGGGCAAGCCACCGGCGGAAACGACCATTCTGATTCCAGTCGAGTTGATTACCCGCGATAACGTCAACGAATACTCAGGTTGGGTCACGAAATAAGCCAACGCGGAGGTCGGAATCGATCCCGGTTTCGACCTCCGGTCTTCATCCCCTGCACCAGGAGCGCCATCATGGCCAATGCAATCTGTCTGGGCGAATTGCTGATCGATTTCGTGCCCACCGTGACCGGTACCGGTCTGACCGACGCGCCGGCGTTCATCAAGGCGCCGGGCGGCGCACCCGGCAATGTGGCCGTCGGGTTGGCGCGACTGGGAGTTAAAAGCGCCTTCATGGGCAAGGTGGGCGATGATGCCTTCGGGCATTTTCTGGCCGATACCCTGGCGGAAGCCGGGATCGATGTCAGCCCGCTGCGCTTTTCCAGCGAGGCGCGCACCGCGCTGGCTTTCGTCTCGTTGCGATCGGATGGCGAACGGGAATTCATGTTCTACCGCCATCCCAGCGCCGACATGCTGTTCACGCCGCGGGAAGTGGACATGGACGCGATCAGCCGCGCCAAGCTTCTGCATTTCGGTTCAATCAGCCTGATCGGCGAACCGTCGCGCAGCGCCACGTTGTACGCAGTCGATGCGGCCCGCGCGGCCGGGGGATTAGTGTCCTACGATCCCAATCTGCGCTTGCCGCTGTGGCCGGACGCGGACGCGGCCCGAAAAGGCCTACTATTGGGTCTGAGCAAAGCCCATATCGTCAAGCTCAGCGATGACGAAAGCGAGTTTTTGACGGGACTCAGCGACTTGAAAGCGGCTTGCCAAGCGCTCTGGCACGAGGACTTGAAGTTGATGGTGGTCACCCGAGGTCGAGCGGGCTGTGTCTACTTCACCCCGAATTTCACCGGCATGGTCGAAAGTTTCACGGTCGAGGCGGTCGATGCGACTGGTGCGGGCGATGGCTTCGTGGCCGGCCTGCTGCAAGGGTTGCTGGCCGATCCGAGTGTGGTCCAGGACGAAACTCGTTTGCGCGAGCTATGCCGCTTCGCCAACGCGGTCGGCGCATTGGCAACCACTGAACGAGGTGCGATTCCGGCGTTGCCCGATCGGGAGCGGGTGCGGGAATTTTTAAGTAGCCGCGAATAGATTCGGTAATCAGGTAGGAATCATGCCTGCCATTGCAAGCCGGTTCCACACCATCGCCCGACGCCGCCAGTGTTCGGTTATCGCTTGCGTGAAACCGGGCGCCACCAGTTTGGCGCGACTGTTGCGTAAATGGAATGAAAGTGACGAAATCATTTTTCAGCATGAGCCGATAGGTAGGCCATACAACTATCGCTTGGTGCGCTTTGGGCCGACGTACACGACGTAGAGCGGTTCGTCGGCGCGAACTGGCCAGGAAAAATGTACTCTCAATTGAGGTGTTTGAACTTTTCCATGCCACGGGCAAAACAGGGTCTTATTAGCATCCGCAGGATGTCCAAAAGTCATCTCCGACTTAAATTCTTTCTTTTCGCTATCCGAAGAGTCAGAGAAAAGCGAACCTCTCTGTACTCATTGGAGCTCCATTTTTATCACCGCATCAGTCGAGTGATTGATGGTTTCATTGACACTCGGCTTGGATGGATTCGGTGAAGATTGCCGTAAATCCAAGAACAATACGAACATCTTAAGCCGCGACCGCTTCAGGTAGCGTCAGCTTTTCCTGCAACAGCGCCGTGAAGGCATCCCGCGCTGGATGTCGTGACCGATCGCGTCGCCAGACCAGCAAGGTTTCGGCGCGGGCCACTGAGGGTGACGTGGGGTGGGCACGAATCGTGCCGGTGGCTAGATGCACAGTGAGCACCGAACGCGGCAACAGGCTAAAACCCATGCCGGCGGCGACGCAACCGATGATCGCTTCAAAAGCGCCAAATTCGTTGATTCGGCTGACGGTGATTCCCGCGCCGCGCAGCCAGTCGATCAACCGCTGGCGGTAGCTGCATCCCTCGCGAAAGGTGCAGATCGACACCGCGTCGAGTTGCCGCAGGTCGGCGACGGTCGGGTGATCGGCGGCGCTCACTAGGATCAACTCTTCGATCACCGCGACGGCGACGGCCAGTTCCGGGTGATGCACCGGCGCGGCCACCAACGCCAGGTCGATGCGGTGATGCAGCACGTCCTGCAAAAGTTGCTGGGTCGGCGCCGCTTGCAGGCGCAAATCCACCTCTGGGTAACGGCGGCGAAACGCCGCCAGTAACAGCGGCAGACGGGCAGCGGCGGTAGTCTCCATGGAGCCCAGACGCAGCAATCCCTTGGGGGCGTCAAAGGCGCGAATTGCCTCCCGCGCTTCTTCGGCCAACGCCAGCAAGCGTTCAGCATAATCCAGCAACAAGCGGCCCGCCGGAGTGATGACCAGTCGGCGGTTGATGCGGTCGAACAGCGCAATATTCAGCAGTTCCTCCAACTGGCGGATGCGGGTGGTGACGTTGGATTGCACGGTATGCAAGCGCTCGGCGGCGCGAGTCACACTCCCTTCTTCGGCGACGGCGCGGAAAACACGCAGGGCAGCGAGATCCATGATGTTCTCTTCAAGAGATGAATTTGATCAAATTAATTCATTTTACGCGAACAGTGATCAGGCGCTACCTTAGACGGCATCGCCAACGCAGCTCGGAAGGCGCCGCCATGAATACTCAGTGTTTGCCTTTGATCCCTGACCGCGCCCCGTCACCGGCCATGATCGCGGTCGCCGGGTTGTCCGTGCTGGCCTTGGCCATGGGTATCGGCCGTTTCGCCTTCACCGCCTTGTTGCCCTTGGCTAAAGAACAGGGTTTGCTGACTTTGAGTTCGGCGGGCTGGTTGGCGGCAAGCAACTATGGCGGCTATCTGGTGGGGGCTTTGTGGGTCGTGCGCAGTCGCTCGGCGCACGCGGCACGACGCTTGGGTATTGGACTGATGTTCAGCGTCGTCACGACGCTGGCGATGGGTTGGGAGCTTGGTTTGGCGGGGTGGATAGCGGTGCGGTTCGTCGCCGGCGTGGCCAGCGCCTGGGTCTATATCTATGCGACCGGAATCATGCTGCGCGCCCTGGTTCATGCGCACGCCAGCGGTTGGAGTGCCCTGCATTATCCAGGGGTCGGCGCGGGCATCGTCCTTTCCGCAGGCGTCGCTCAGTTTTTGCTCAATCGGGGCGCGGCGACCGCTTGGGGCTGGTGGACGCTTGGCGGTTTTGCGGCGCTGGTGGCGCTGCCAGCCGCCGCTGTGCTGATTCGAGCCGAATTGTCCATCACGGCGACGCATTCCGCGCCGACCAATGCGGCTCATGGTATGACAGTTCATCCACCCTTGGGCTGGATGGCGGCGGCTTATGGTTTGGCCGGTTTTGGCTACATCGTCAACGCCACTTTCTTGCCGACCTTGCTGCGCACGCAACCCGGCGTGGCCGATGCGGCGTTGACCGGTTGGCTGGTGGTCGGGTTGGCCGCGTTGCCGGCAACGGCGTTGTGGATTCGTCTCGGGCTATGGATCGGCGCTTATCCGGCCTTGATCGCATGCACTTTGCTCGAAGCCGCCGGCGTCGCATTACCGGTCCTCTGGCCGGGGCAATATCTGACCGCCCTAGCCGGCGCGGCGTTGCTGGGCGGCACGTTCATGGGGATCGCTGGCTTGGCCCAGTGGTTGGTGCGAGTGCCCGATCCGCAAACGACCAGTCGACGCATCGGTTTCGTCACCGCCTGTTATGGCATCGGCCAAATCGCCGGCCCACTGGCGACCTCTGGATTGGCCCAAGGCAACGATCTGACAGTGCCCGTGTTGCTGGCGGCGGGCGTCCTGGTCCTCAGCGCCGGCCTGTTCGAAGTCTCCCGGCGCGTCGAGCGTCTGGTGTAAATCGCTGTTTGGAGGAAAACGACATGCCTTACGTCAATATCAAGATCACCCGTGAAGGTGCCACGGCGGAGCAGAAAGCCCGATTGATCGCGGGCGTGACCGAACTGCTGCGCGAGGTGCTGGGCAAGAATCCAGCTACAACGGTGGTGGTGATCGACGAGGTGGAAACCGACAATTGGGGAATCGGCGGCGAAACGGTCACCACGCGGCGAGCGCGGGGAGCTTAAGAAACTGACGGCAGCAGCGATACCGATACTGTCTTTCCTATCACGAGCCGATTCCAAATAATCGTTCGATGCCGCCAGTGTTCGTTTATTGCTATTGCCAGTGCTGGCAACACGTATACACCATCCTCCAGTTCAATCTCGCATCCCTGATCAGTCGAAAAACGGATCCTGCGACATATTGCCGCATTCCGAATGCTCTCACCCCCCGTTAATATCGACTTGTTTTTCATACAGAAACAACTCGAAAAATGATACAGACCTTGTCTGTGGAATCACTTAAGTGATTGAGGGGATGTGTAAAGTGAGCCAAAAATCCGTAATACGCCTATTCGCCGTTTGTGTTCTGGCGACCTTGGCGGGAACAGCTTGGGGGTGGGATAAGGACTACGCGCTGGACGACATAGTGGTGACCGCGCCGCGACCTGCTGGTCAGCCGCTGAACACGACAACGCTCAGCACCGAGGATCTGGCCGCTCGGCGGTATGCCACCAGTGATACCGCGAGCTTGCTGAGCGACGTGCCCGGCGTGGGACTCCAAGGCGCTGGCGGCGTCTCCAGCCTGCCCATCATTCACGGTTTAGCCGATGACCGGGTGCGTATCCAGATGGACGGCATGGACTTGATGTCAGCCTGCCCGAATCACATGAACCCGGCGCTTTCCTATATCGATCCGACCCAGGTGGAGAACATCAAGGTTTATGCCGGCATTACCCCCGTTAGCGTTGGCGGTGACAGTCTCGGCGGGACAATTCAAATCGAATCTGCCGCCCCTGAGTTTGCCGGCATCGGTCAGGGTAATTTGGTGAAAGGCCAGATCGGCGCTTTCTACCGCAGCAATGGCAATGTCTTGGGCGCTAATGCCGAGGCGATCCTGGCGAGCGAGAACCTGAACCTCACTTATACCGGCTCTACCGTGAATGCCGATAATTACAAAGCCGGTGGCAATTTCAAACCGGCAGGTCTAGCAGCGCCTGGTCAGGGTTGGTTAGGAGGCGATGTGGTGGGCTCCTCCGCTTACGAAGTCACGAATCAGTCACTCGGTATTGCCTATCGAATGGATAACCACCTGCTGACGGCCAAGGTGGACGTGCAAAACAGTCCGTACGAGGGCTTTCCAAACCAGCGCATGGATATGACCGATAACGAAAATACCCTGGTCAATCTGGGTTATCGCGGGGAATATCAGTGGGGTTTTTTGGAAGCTCGCACTTATCATCAAACGACCCATCACGAGATGCAATTTGGCGACGACAAGCAATATTACTACGGCACGCCGGCCACGATCCCAGGTATGCCGATGAACACCAAGGCCAATACGACCGGGGTCTTGCTCAAGGCCGATATCAACCTCTCGGAACGCGACCTTCTCAGAGTGGGCAGCGAATATCAGCGTTATCGTCTGGACGATTGGTGGCCGCCTTCCGGTGGGAGCATGGGGCCCGGTACGTTTGAGAATATCAACGACGGTCAGCGCGATCGCTACGCTCTTTTTGGCGAGTGGGAAGCGAATCTCGACCCTCAGTGGACCAGCTTGCTGGGCGTGCGCCACGAGACGGTTAAGATGGATACCGGCAATGTGCATGGGTACGCCAATACCAACGGCATGGGCACGATGGTCAATAACCAGCTCACCGATAGCACCACCTTTAACAGCCAGAGCCACGCCAGAACCGATCAAAACTGGGATTTGACCGCGCTCTTGCGCTATATCCCAGACACCACGCAAACCTACGAGCTGGGGCTAGCACAGAAAACCCGTTCCCCCAACTTGTACGAACGTTATACCTGGTCAACCTGGGCTATGGCGGCGGTCATGAACAACTTCGTCGGCGATGGCAACGGTTATGTGGGAAATCTGGATCTGGAACCGGAAATTGCCCATGTCCTGAGCGCCACCTTCGATTGGCATACTGAGAACCGCGACTGGGAATTCAAGGCAACCCCCTATTACACGCGCGTGACCGATTACATCGATGCAATACGCTGTACGGAGGGGGCCTCCTGCACGGTAGCCAATGCGACCACTCAAAACCAGTTTGTCGTGCTCCAATACGTCAACCAGTCGGCTCGGCTCTACGGCCTTGATCTCTCCGGGCGGATGCCGCTGGCCAAGACTGATTGGGGCCGTTTCGGTCTCAAAGGTCTGGTCAATTATACCCACGGCGAGAATCTCGACACCGATGATGGCCTTTACAACGTCATGCCGCTCAACGCTAAATTGACCTTGACGCACCAGCAAGGTGGCTGGGATAACAGCCTCGAACTGGTGATGGCGCGGAAGAAAGACGATGTCTCCGCTGTCCGTAATGAAATCAAAACGCCGGGTTATGGTCTGTTCAACTTGCGCGCCAGCTATTCCTGGAAACAGGCACGCCTTGATTTCGGCATCGAGAATCTATTCGACAAGCTCTACTACCTACCAACTGGCGGCGCTTATACCGGTCAGGGTAAGACCATGTCGATCAATGGAATTCCCTGGGGCATTGCCGTTCCCGGTGCGGGACGTTCGATCTACACAGCGATTAGCTTTAAATTCTGAATTCAGATGCCTTGTATCGGACGCCCACAAATCAACAACATGGGATCTTGGATGTGCAATTTGGCGAAGATACCTGTCGGACGCGCAACGATCACTCGGTGGAAAACCGGGTCTTGATCCGCCGGGTGGCCTTGAACGTACTGCGCCACAACGGCTCCCCGTGCGATAGCATCCGCCGTCGCAAACTCCGGGCCGCCCTCAACGATGAGTACCGGTTGCACCTACTCTTTGGTCAGTCAAGTCCAGCGACCACATAGCGCAATTGCCCTGACACCCATCCAGAGCGAGTGGCAAGCACTGTGGCGCGGAACGTGCTTCCTTACGGCTCGACCCGGATCGCTTCGACGATCCCGGTTTCGAACCGAAACCACCGAATTCGAATCCAATTTTCCCGGCGACGGGGCCGTCGTTTCGGCCGCAGCCCCGCCAGTGGTGCCGGGTGCGTCGGCCGATAAACTGGCGAGGAACTCGCGATGGGAGACAAGTTCGACGTCGATTTCAAGCTGCTGCCTCCAAAGCTGCAGATGCAGCTTTGGGTACTGGCGCTTGACGCCAACACCAGCAAGGTGAATTTGGCCTACCGGTCCGGCAGCTTTCGCACCGGCCTGGCGTACCACTACGGCGGTAACGTGGAGGCATCTCTGGGTATCCGCCGCTTTTCGGCGACAGTCGGCGTCAACCCTACAAACGGTGATGTCGACCTCGGGCTGGTTTTTCGCGGGTTCAGGTTCGGGGCGTCCGCGAGCGCGGTGCGGGCATCCGCCGGCATCGGCATCGGTTATGGCGCGAGCCTGCTCCCTTTTCCGGCGGAACTGTCAAGCACGTTCGGCTCGGCGGCGGTCGGGCTGCAAAGCATGGCAACGGACATTCGGTCGGCGCCCGACAATCCCCTGGCGTGGTACAAGCTGCACAGCAACGACGCAGTCGCCATCGGCAACGCCGTGCGCGCGGGGCAACTGATCGCCAAATACGGCGAAAGAGGGAACCGTTTCGGGTTCGGCCTGCGGCTCAACCATGCCCCGCAGACCGGTCTCACGATTTACGGCGGAGCCCAGCTCCGGTTTTGAGGCCCGCCGGATCGAGAGCCAATCGGTGGTGGAGCGATCGGTGGCTCAGCTCGGCCCGATCCAGGCCACGGTGGCCCACCAAAACGAACTGCTTCCGGCCATCGAGCGGTCGCCGCTCTTCGTCCCCCGCCATCCGCGCCCAACGCGCTCGACGGCCGACAAAAAATGGGGTGGCCGCCTTCGGGGCTAACGCATGAAATCGGTCCTAGAGACGGCGTTCGGCGCTCCCGCCTGGACGAACCGATATCGGAGGTCGCATAGCGCACTTCATCTCCAACGACCGTCCGACTAACCTGGTCGAACTCCGCGTCGGCGCGCGGGGCGAGGCCTAACTATGGGGCGGAGGTCCGCGCGGCGAACGGCTCGAAGTAGCTCCCGCCGATGCGAGCGTGATCCGCGCCGAGGAGATTCCGGCATCGTTCAGGCGCGATCTGCGCGGTTTCTCGCTGCGCGGCCTTCGCCGGGGTTCGACTCGGTTGTACGCTCGGCTCGGTCGCGGCGGCGCGCTCTGGGCCGACACGCAGATCGTGCTCGGCCGGGGCTCGCTCAATCGCTATTATCACGGTACGAGCTCGTCGATCGCCGATGTGCTGGTCGACGTCGATCTGACGCCGATGATTCTGGCGCCGCTATCGGCCGCCTCGGTCGCGAGGCTCAAATGGACCGACTACACCGATTTCGGCAAGGATTTGTACGTTCACCTGGAAACCAACAAAGCCATGGCTTACGAGTGGGCGCGACGGCGGTTCGTGTCCGACTGGGCCGTCGTCGAGTTCATCGCCACGACCGACAAGCACGGTGTCGGCCAGATCGCCGGTCCGCTGGCCACTTCGGGCTTGGCCAGAGGCGACGACCTGACGGTGCCGGTGTTGCTCGCGGCCGGCGCTCTCGTCCTCGGCGCCGGCCTGTTCGAAATTTCCCGGCGCGTCGAGCGTCTAGCCTGAATCCTTTCGTGGAGGAAAACAACATGCCTTACGTCAACATCAAGATCACCCGCGAGGGTGCCACGGCGGCGCAGAAAGCCCGATTGATCGCGGGCGTGACCGAACTGCTGCGCGAGGTGCTGGGGAAAAATCCAGCCACGACAGTGGTGGTGATCGACGAGGTGGATACCGATAACTGGGGAATCGGCGGCGAGACGATCACCGTGCGGCGAGCACGCGAGGTTTGAATAGGACTTCATAATATTTCGCTGAGCCACAAGAAGCGTTCAAGCTTCAAGCGCGGTCAGCGCGTCAAACTCTAAAACGAATAGACGCATAGCTAGAAATGCCTCGGTTTTGGTAGCCGCCGTCACTTCGCCACGCATCAACACTCTGATTATTCGCGCAAAATTAATCTTCCCTTCGCGAATATTCTCCATCAGGATTTTGAAATCTTCCCAGTATCTTGCGGCTTCACCCAAAAAAAGCGCCTCAAATTCGGAGG
>Ga0209607_1004525_pt1 | contig 10290 bp, 9 predicted proteins | sample AD_UKC117_MetaG_FD_184413 | JGI IMG/M metagenome (GOLD analysis project Ga0209607, IMG submission 184413) | Active sludge microbial communities of municipal wastewater-treating anaerobic digesters from Hong Kong - AD_UKC117_MetaG (SPAdes)... | ecosystem: Engineered > Bioreactor > Anaerobic >... | reverse complement strand
GATCCCAACATCATCGGGCGCACGGCGGGCGGGCTGTTACCGGGCTTTGACGGGCCGGCAATCCGCCGCATCGTCGTGGACGCGCTGACTGCGGCCGGCTACGGCAATGCCATCGGCATCGGCGAGGCGGACTTCACCACCGAGCGGCTGGCCAGCCAGATGGACCGCACGGCCACCTACGCCAATGCCATCGCCGCCGGCGTCCCGGAAAGTGCGCGGCTGCCCATCGTACTGCCGGCGCTCGACGATGCCGTGCGCGCCGCGCTCCAGACCTGCGGCCTGGATGACTGGTCGCAGGCGGCCATCGTGCGCATCAAGAATACGCTGCACCTCGACACGATCTGGGTGTCGGATGCGCTGGCCGGCGCGGTCGATGCCCATCCGCACCTGGCGTGGAAAGAGGGCACATAGCCGCCATGATCGATATCTTTCTCTCCATCGCACCGATCTTTCTGCTGCTCGTGCTCGGCTATGTGCTGCGCCGCGGCGGCATTCCCAGCGTCGAGTTCTGGAATCTCAACGATCGGCTCGTCTACTGGATTCTCTTTCCGGCGCTGCTCTTTTCCAACACCTCGACGTTCGACCTGTCGGGTGACCTGCTCAGCGCGTTTGCGGTGGCGATCTACTGTGGATTTGGCAGCGCCGTAATTTTCGCGCTGCTCAGCAGCCGTCTCTTTCGCCTGGACGGGCCGACGGCCAGCTCGGTATTGCAGGGCTCGGCGCGTCACAACTCGTTTATCGCGCTGGCCGTGGCGGAACGGCTCATCGGCTTTGACGGGCTGGCGCTGGCGACGCTGGTCACCGCCCTGCTCATCCCCGTGACGAACATCACGGTGGTCACGCTCATGGTGACGATGATTCGCGGTGACGGTGGGCGGGCTGCCGTGCTGCGCGCCGTGCTGCGCGACCTGGCGCGCAACCCGCTGCTCATCGCCGTGGGGCTTGGCATTGGTGCCAACCTGCTCGACATCGCGCCGATCCCGGTCGTGAGTGACATGGCGAAGATCCTCGGTGCGGCCGCGCTGCCGATCATGCTCCTGTGCGTCGGCGCCAACATCCGCATCCGCGCCATGACCAGCGCCGGCCTTCCCGTGCTGCTCTCCGTCGTGGGCAAGATGGTCATCTTTCCCGCCATGATCCTGGTCGCCGCCCAGTTCGTCGACCTCTCGGACGCGGCCCTGCTGGTGCTCATCCTCTACGGCGCGGTGCCGACGGCGGCCTCGGCCTACACCCTGGCGCGCCAGATGGGTGGCAACGCGCCGGTCATGGCGACGATCATCACGCTGCAGACGGCGATCTCTTTCGTGACGCTGCCGATCACGGTGACGCTGGTGCAGTGGGTCGCGACAACCTGATTGGCTGGCCGTCGCAATCTGCCGGCCAGCCAAACGGCGTGCTCGAGTCTGCTATATGCTTCGCTGCACGGTCACAGTGCCCGCCGTAATTTGCGGCGGACCGAGGACGAGTTCGGCGAGGTTTCCCTTCACCCAGTCGGCAGCCATGCGGTTTGACTCTTCCGCCCCGGCCTGATCCTGGAAGATACTGACCGAGGCGACGATATCGCTGCCGGCATCCACGACGTAGTAGGCAACAAATCCCGGCGCACGGCTGACGATGGGCACAAAGCCTTGATTGACGCGGCGTGCCAGTTCGCCGGCCCCACCGGCAGTGGTCTGGTAGCGACGGATACTCGCGTACATCGACTCCTCCTTGTGAATGAAAACCATTCTTACAGTCTGTTCTGGCTAATGGCGATGCTCCATGACCTAAAGCGTTGCAACAACGCCGGCGTGGTCGGAGGGCCAGGCACCGGATGGGGGGCGGAAACTTGGATCGTTTCCGGTATTGGTGGCGGCACGAATGCTCAAGCCGCTGGACGTCAAAATGGTGTCAATGCGCGTGCTGAGAACCGAAGTTTCGTTCAAGATATCGTCGGCCTAACAACAAGTGTATCGGTCGCCCGACCCGCCGACTGCCCACGCATCCGTGAGTCCGGCTGCGGCAAGCGTATGATACGCCGAAGGCGCCGCAGCGAGGGGCGATGAATTCAGGTCGAATCCTCCCCGGTACGATTCAAGTCTGCGCCTGCCAACTCCATGCACAGTCCTGCGCGACGACATGCCCCAGCCCCGGCGCCGGGAAGTGGTAGACCATGACCAGCGCCTTCTCCTCGGCAGCGCGCGCCAGCAGGCGATGCCGCGTGGCGACGGTCTGCTCCGGCAGCAGGTCGACGGCACTCACCCACTCCGGGTGCTCCATGTGAAGCGGGTGCAGCACCGTGTCCACCAGGTGCAACAGTTGCTCGCCCGCCGATGAAATGGACAACGCCATGTGACCGGGCGTATGGCCGGGCGCGGCGATGGCGTGAATCCCCGGCACGATTTCGCACTCTTCGACCAGCAATTCGACCCGGCCGGCGAGCGGCGGCAGGTTATGCGCCGCCGACGCAAGTAGCGCCTGGCGGATGAAGTCGGGAACGGGCAGCGATGAGAGGTCGGGTTCTTCTGTCCAGAACTCCCACTCCGCCCGCCACATGACGAAGCTGGCGCGAGGAAACGCCAGCTTGCCGTCAGCGGTGACATTGCCGCCATTGTGGTCGGCATGTCCATGCGTGATCACGACGATGTCGATGCTCTCCGGCTCGATGCCGGCCGCGCGCAGGTTGGGCAGCAACTGGCCGGTAGTCGGCGCCAGATTGCCGGCGCCGGTATCTACCAGCACGCGTGCCGTCCCCGTATCGACGACCAGGCTCGGGTACGGACTGACGTAGTGATGCCATGCGGCGGGATCGATCGCATGTGCGCGGAGGGCAGCGTCCACGGCGTCAGCCGGGGCATTGGCGAAGAAAACGGCGGCCGGGTGCTCGTAGGCGAACGTTCCATCCGGTACGATTGTGCAGGTGAACTTGCCGACGCTGAAGCGATGAATTGAGGCGCTCATGGGATCCTCCAATTGACGCGTCAGCGCGCCCCTTGTAACCCTTCCATCGCCCGTTCGAGCGCGCTGGGAAAGCGTGTCTCGAAATCCAGGATGCCCACCCACGTCGGCGTGATGAAGATGCGCGCCATGCGGGGCGAGAGCGGGCGCAGGTTCTCCAGCCAGCCTTGCGCGCCGGCCTCGCCCATGACACGCACACACATGGCCGCATACTCCGGCGCGATCCCGTCGACGACGTCGGTGCGGACGGTGCCGCGCACCAGCAACACCTTGTAGGGCATGGTGTCGCTGTCGATGGTCAGCGCGACGGCGTCGCCATCCTTGAGCGCCTTCATCTTCGGCGCGTCGGCCGGCGTGCCGAGCACGATCTCCCTGCCGTTCCAGTGGAAGCCGATGGGCACGACGCGCGGCGTGCCATCACTCCAGTTGTAGGCAAAGCGCGCCGGCGTCTTTGTCTGCAACATCCCCTGCGCTACCGGATCGTTCAATAACGCGACACTTCCTTGCTGAGTCGTCATCTTCTCCTCCTCCTTTGAAAACTCTCCCAGTTACACGAGCGAACCTCGTGCGAGACGGAAACCATCAGAACGCAACAAGCTTCTCATCTACCGGATGGATCAGATCACAACCGGCCGGCCGCTGCGACCGGACGCGACGACCGCGTCAAGCACCCGCAGTACGCGCCGGCCATCAGCGACGGTGACAGAAGGCTGGCAGCCCTGGCGGATGGCCGCGGTCAGGTCAGCGAACTGGCGCAGATGCTTGGCGTTGCGCGGGTCGCCTGCCGCTGCCGGATGAAGCACCAGCGGCTCGGCGTATTCCGGCAGTGCGCTGCTGGCTACCGTGATTTCGTAGTCGAGAAAGCCACATGGCTGCATGGTCACATAGCCGGCGCGCCCGACAATCGCCAGGGTGTTCCGGAAGCGGTCCGCGGCCTGGGTCACGCAACACTGGGCCGCCGCCCCGCGTGCAAAGCGAATCTGGAATGTCGCCGTCTCATCCGCATTCGTATCGGCCCGGTAGCGCACGTCGGCAACGACCTCGACCGGTTCGTCGGCTATGTACCAGAGCACCTGGTCGACCAAATGCGAGCCGAGGTAGAGAAGCGGGCCGCCGCCGTACGCCGGGTCGGCCATCCAGCCGGTCGACAGCAGGCCCATGCCAAAGAAGCCGCTGACGCTGACGATTTCGCCGACTGCCCCGGCCGCCAGCAAGGCGTTCACCTTCTGCCAGCCCGGCAGGTAGCGGAATGAATACCCTGCCATGTAACAGACGCCGGCTTCCGCCGCGGCCTGCTCGATGGCGGCTGCCTCGGCTTCATTGACGGCACACGGCTTCTCGGCCAGCACGTGCTTTCCGGCGCGAATGGCCTTGAGCGAGTGCTCGGCCAGCAGGTGGTGAGGCGTGGCGACCATGACCACATCGACATCGGCATTGGCCAGCAGGTCGTCCGTCGATGCATGCGTACTCGCCCCGCCGGCAGTGCTCGCCAACTGCGCCGCCGCGGCATCATCCGGGTCGGCGCAGGCGACAACGACGAGCGAATCGCTCAGCCCGATCGCCTCCACCAGCCGGCCACCCTGGTAGCCGCATCCAACAATCCCGACGCGTAGCCGTTCATCTGACATGTTCGACCTCCTGTTTCTTGCCTGAGGGTTTGACGCGAGCATAGCCGAAAAGGCGTTCCCAAAGCGTTCCATCGCAACATCAAGGAACGCTCCGGTTCGTTCTCTCAAGCGAAGAAGGGCAGGCGCTGCCGGTGTCAAAGATAGTGCTGCCGGGCAGCGGCATCTAGCGCCTGCTGTAGCCATTGCTGCGCCGACGGGAGATCGCCGGCCCGGTGGGCGTCGACCGCACGCGCCAGGGGATCGGCCAGGGCGGCCGGCAGCCGTTGCTGGGTGGGCAGCAGCAGCGTCCGCGCGCAAACCACGGCCTGTTGGAGCGCGCCGCGGCTTGCTTCCGCCGCCAGCAGCGGCCACAACGCCGTCCACTGGTAGGGCGTGCTTGGATGACCAGGCTCAAGCTCGGCCCAGAGCGCCAGCGCAGCGCGTCCGTGGTCATCGACCGCCGCCAGGTCGCCGGCGCGCCAGGCCAGCCATGCCAGGTTGGCGCGCGCCGTCGCCACGTACTCCGGCATGTGGGCGGCCGTGGCCAGTTCGAGCGTGCGAGCGGCGCATGCACGCACATCGTCCGGTCGGTCCTGCCGGCGGTAGACGACACCCAGGTAGACGAGACAGCGCACCAACAGCGTGAGGTCGATGCTACGCTCGGCCCAGGCCAGCGCGGCCAGGATCTTCGCCTCCGCTTCGGCGAGCATGTCATGCCACAAAAGCAGGAAGCCAAGCCGGAAGATGACGCTGGGGGTCTGCTGCGCTTCCGGGGAATCGACGAGAGCGCGCTGGGCTTCGCGCAGATAGGCTTCCGTCTGCGGTGTGGGTGCAAAGCGTTCTTGTTGCCATTGCAGGGTGGCGTACTGCATGAAAAAATGGACGCGCTGCACGGCGCCCGCATAGTGGTCGACCGCGGCGCGCATCGCGTTCATTGCGGCGAGTGCCTGCCTGCTCTCGCCGATCCAGTAGTGGGTCTGGACGATCTCAAGTTGCAGATCGATCCAGCGCTGCCACCAGCGGCGCTCGCTTGTATCGGCATGGTCCTGGCCGGCGGCGTGACCGGCCGGCGGCTCGCCAAGCCATTGCAGCCCGGCATCGTAGACCTGGCGCGCCATGGCGTAGCTGCGTTCTTCACGCCAGGTGTTGCCCAGCTTGCGGTACAGATCAGCCTGCGTCACTTTGTCGGCGGTATCGAGCAAGCTCAGCGCGTGCTGGAAGGCTTCGCGTGCCGGCTCGTATTGTGCCGTCAGATGCAGGACATCGCCGAGGAGTTCCCAGACATGGGCAGCGGTGGCCGGGTCGTTGTGCGGCGCCTCTCCCAGCAGGGCGAGCGCCCGCCGGTAAAAGGTGATTGCATCCTCCCTGGCGTCGTACACCTGCTGGCTGGCCTGTGCCGCCCGGCAGTAGTAGGTGATGGCCGGCGCGGCCAGCCCCGCCTGCTCGTAATGGCGCCCGATCTGACCGCTGACGCCATCCAGGGCGCCGGCGTGCAGCGACTCCAGCGCACCGGCCACACGGCGATGGAGCAGGCGCCGCCGCGCTGCGCTAAGACCCTGGTAGGCTGTCTCGCGCAGCTTGTCGTGGGAGAAGTCGTAGCCGTCCGCGCCATGCTCGCGCACGATGCGCCGCCGCCAGAGTTCGTCCAGTTGGCGCACCACGTCGGCTTCGGGCGCATCCGCGGCCGCATGCAGGCAAGCGAAGTCGAAGCGCCGGCCGATGGTGGCAGCCAGCTCCGCCAACTCCAGGGCAGCCGGTGAGAGTTGCGCCAGGCGCCGCTCCAGGACCTGCCGCACCCTGGCCGGCAATGGTTGCGCCGATGTTCCTGCCGTGCCGGCATGCTCGCCCGACCATCTTTCGCCGGTGCGGCTCTGCTGTGCCAGCCCAGCCTGGATCATTTCCACGACAAACAAGGGATTGCCTTCACTGCCCCGGAAGAGCGGCTCTGCCAGCTCAGCGTCGAGCGGGTGACCGGCGACGTGCCCGGCCAGCGCCGTGGTTGCTGTCGCATCGAGCGGGCCGACTTCGAGTTCGGCGACCAGGCTATCGCGGCGCAGGCCGTCCAGCAGCGTCGCCAGCCCCGGCGGCGCGCTTTCGCCGGTGCGCAGCGTGCCGGCAAGGAGCAGCGGGGCCGCCGGATCAAAGCGGAGCAGATAGTGCAGCCACGCCAACGTATCGCGGTCGCACCATTGCAGGTCGTCGAGAATCAGCAGCCGCGGCCGGCGATCGCCGAGCAGCGCGCGGGCCAGCGCTTCAAAGAGGCGGTGGCGCTGCCATGCCTGCTGTAACGGCTCCGGTGACGGCAGAGCAGGGTGCGCTGTCAGCAGTTCGGGCAGCAGGCGCGCGATCTCCGTCAACCACACATTGTCCAGCGCGGGGAGCGGGCGGGCACGCAGCCAGGATGCCACGGGGGCATAGGGGAGATCGCCCTCCGCTGCGTAGCCACGAGCCGTGACGGTCAGGGTCGCGGGGTCGTGACGGGAGACCCATGCGGCAAGTTCCTCGGCCAGCCGCGACTTGCCGATGCCGGCATCGCCGGTAAGCACGACCATCTGCGGATTGCTGGCGCGTGCGCTGCGCCAGATCGCGTGCAGGAGCGCGCAGTCGGCGGCGCGTCCCACGAGCGGGTAGCGGTCGGGTGCGGGCCGGCCGGCGGGATCGGCGTCGTCAACATCGGCGGTGAGCAGATCCTGGTGCAGGGCGAGGGTGGCGGCGTCGGGCGGCACGCCCAACTCGCGCCGCAGCATGCTCGCGCAGCGGTGATAGACGTGCAGGGCCGCGGCGCGGTCGCCATTCAGCCCGTGCAGCCGCATGAGGGTGCGATAGGCGGCTTCGTGCATCGGGTCGTGGCGCACCAGGTGTTCGGCGCCGGCTATTGCCCCTGCCAGGTCGTGCTCCGCTTCGGCCAGGGCAATGAGCCGTTCCAGCGTGCTCGCGCATAGGCGATGCAGCCGCTCGCGTTCGGGGCGAATCCAGTCGTCGTAGCAGCCCGGCAGCAATGCCCCGCGATAGAGGGCAACGGCGCCTTCCAGTTCAGCGCGTGCGGTGGCGGCAGCGGCGCGCTCAAACTCGGCCACGTCGAGCGTGACCGGGAGAGTTGGCTGCCACTGGACGGTCTGGCTGTCGGTCGTCAGGAGGGTTTCGTCATCGGGCAGCGCGTGCTGTAAATCATGCAACAGGTGGCGCAGGTTCGTGCGCGCCTGTCCTTCGCTCGAATCGGGCCAGAAAAGGTAGGCCAGGTGGCGGCGCGCCTGGGGCGCAGCGCGGTGCAGGATCAAGTACGCCAGCAGGGCTTGCAGCCGCGGCGAGTGGATCGCGGTGACCGGCGCGCCACCATAGATGATGCGGAGATTGCCGAGCAGTTCGACGTGGAGCGGGGTGGGAGCCGTATCTTGCAAGTCGACCACCTGCTTGCACAAGACGTACCGTCTCTACGTTGCAGGGCCAATCATACCTGGCTCCTGCAAAAAAGCAAGCGGCTCTCGGCCGTTGGGTGTGTCCCAGGAAGTTGGCGAAGTCGCGCCGGCGTGCGTCGCACTGGTCAGGATATGGTTTCCCGCGACGGATCGTTTGACCAGTGCGACGCACGCCGCCAATATTCTGGGATGCACCCTCAGCCGCCTTGGTGCACTCGCTTGAAGAGGGTCACTCACACATCTCGGAGCGCGCAAGGGCAATCTGCCGCAAGCGCTGACAACCGGTCATTGGGTTTCTTGGAGGGCGCGTTCGAGCAGGTCCACCACCTGGAGTTCGCCAGCCCATTGCCGCAAGTAGTCCAGGTCCAGGTCGCCGGCGCGAACTTTCATCACGCCCAGAACATCGCGCCACTGGCGCTCAGAAACCTCACCGCCCAGGCGATACCATTCGAGCTTGGCCAGGATGGTGTCTTCAGGGCTGGCAAACCTGGCGTTGACCTCTCTGTCGAACGTGAAGGCCTGTCGTTGCGCGCGGGCAAGTTGCGAGTGCAAAAACGGGCGCGGGAGTGGGATGAAGATATCCACTTTGAACATGGTCTTCCGATGGATGATGTTGAAACTGAAATGGCTGCGGATGGCATCGGCGATCATTTCATCGTCCACGTAGAACTCATCTTCCAAGGCTGAAACAAATGGACGAAGATGTTCGGGCCGCATTTCGGCGACTATGTCCGAGTCCTGTGTGGTGCGGACCATGCCGTAGAGCGTACTGGCGAGTGAGCCGCCAATGAGATATGGCACGCCCAGCGTCTCAAAGACACCGGTCACCAACAGGGTTACTTCCATCGGCTCATTCTGCACGGCCGCGTTCTCCGTACACTTTGCGCGCCATGTCCTCTCCGAGCACCAACTCAGCCAGCATGAAACGCAACTCGGCGTCATCTGCGTCGGGGTATTGTGAGCGCAATCCGGTCAATGCCAGCGTGCGGGCAAGTTGGTTGAGTTGCGCCAACATCTCCATTTTTCGCGTGGGGCTTGCCTGCCGCCACAACTGAATTTGCAGGGCCTCCATCCTGGGATGCGTGTCGCTAAACAAGGCGCTCATTGCAGGCTTCTTTCGCTCAGTCAAGGTTCGACACCATCCATTATAGGACACTCGCCCTGATTTCGCGACACACCCTGTCGCGTTGGCCGTGTCCCAGGAAAGCGGCGGGTCAGCCCCAGCGTGCGTTGTACCGGTCATCCTGCGGTTCCATACGAGGAGTCGGTTGGACAGTGCGACGCACGCGGCCAACACTCTGTGACAGGCGCACTGAATTTCGATACCGGCACGGCACGCGCAGTGAGTACAGGATGAGCGCGGATTGGGCTGTCATCCTGCCGGCACTTGCGGTAGGATAGGGCGCAGCCAGGGAAACCTTCTCTGCGTCAGGCACCAGTACGGAGGGGGGACAATGCGAACAGGTACAGCCGCAGTCAACAGCACACGACTCTATTACGAGGAAGCCGGCGCCGGCCCGGCGGTCGTCCTCATCCACGGTTTCACCCTCGACACGCGCATGTGGGACGATCAGTTCTTGCCCCTGGCAGATCATCACCGCGTGGTCCGCTACGACCTGCGCGGCTTTGGCAAGTCGGCGGTGCCTACGGGCGAGCGCTACGCGCACGTGGCGGATCTGCGCGCCCTGCTGGATCACCTGGGCATCGAGCAGGCCGCGCTCGTGGGCCTCTCCAAGGGCGGCGGTGTGGCGCTCGACTTTGCGCAGGCCCATCCGGCGCGCGTGCCGGGGGTGGCGCTCGTCGATACGATCCTCGGCGGCCACGCCTGGTCGGAGGTCGGCAGATCACGCGATGACGCAGTGTGGGAGGCGGCGCGCGCCGGCGGCATTGCGGCGGCAAAAGCATCGTGGCTGGCGCACCCGCTCTTTGCACCGGCCATGCGCCAGCCGGCGGTAGCGGCACGGCTGACGCAAATCATCGAAGATTACTCAGGCTGGCATTTCGTTAACGACGACCCGGAAGAACGGATGCGCCCACGTGCGATGACGCGCCTCGACGAGTTGACTATGCCGCTCTTGGTGCTCGTCGGCGACCAGGATCTGCCAGACTTTACAGGGATTGCAGCGCTCATTGGCGAGCAGGTGGCGCACGCCCGCACGCTTGTCCTGCCCGGCGTCGGGCACATGGCAAACATGGAGGCGCCGGCGGCCGTGACGCTAGCCCTGCTCGACTTTCTGGCCGGGCTGCCGGCTGCCGGCCCAGATTCGCTCACCCGCCACGCATGAGGCCGCCGGCCAGGATCAGCAGGATGAGATAGCTCATGAAGGGCG
>Ga0209607_1004520_pt1 | contig 10295 bp, 8 predicted proteins | sample AD_UKC117_MetaG_FD_184413 | JGI IMG/M metagenome (GOLD analysis project Ga0209607, IMG submission 184413) | Active sludge microbial communities of municipal wastewater-treating anaerobic digesters from Hong Kong - AD_UKC117_MetaG (SPAdes)... | ecosystem: Engineered > Bioreactor > Anaerobic >... | reverse complement strand
GACAACGCGCGCCTGGGCAACCAGTACGACGCGGCCTCGGTCGCGGTGACGGTCAGCCCGAGCTGCTCGACCCGGCCGGTGTCGGGGACGAACACCGTGACCGTCACCGTCCGCTTCAACTACATCGTCCTCGACGGCATCATCCGGCTGTTCACCACGAGCAGCTCGATCGCCGACGGCAACATCTCGGCACAGGGGAGCATGCGATGCGCGGGCTGAGCCTCATCCGGATCGCCGCGCGGGCCCGTCGGGACCGCGGCGGCGTCGCCACGATCGTCGCCCTGCTGCTGGGCGGCGGTGTCCTGCTCGGCTGCGGTGCGCTTGCGGTCGACGTCGGCAACATCATGTGGGAGCGGCGCCAGCTGCAGAACGGTGCCGATGCGCTGTCCCTCGCGCTCGCCTCCGACTGCATGAAGGGCACGTGCACGCCGGCCTCGGTGGCCACTGCGGCCATGACCACGCTCAACAACGCCAACGCCGCGGACCGCCGCAACGGCTTGGACTCGGCGCGCTACGTCAACGGCGTGTGCGCCCACAACGTGCCGGGCTTCCCGGAGTGCGGTGCGACGTCGGCCCTCTGGGACTGCCCCCCGGTGCCCGCCCGCTCGGCGGCACTGCCCTATGTCGAGGTGCACACCTCGACCGTCACGGGATCGGGTGGAACCGCGCTGCCCCCCTACCTGTCGCGGAGCATGGGCTTCAGCGGCGAGACGGTCAAGGCCTGCGCCCGCACCGCCTGGGGTCTGCCGTCCGGCTACACCGCCCAGCTGCCGCTCACCTTCTCGCACTGCGAGTGGAAGACGAACACGAACAACGGGGCCAACTACCAGCCCGGACCGGTCGGGGCATCGCCGGGCTACGGCGGAGCCGGCCAGCCGGCCTGGCCGTCCGTGGCTCAGCGGGTCGTCCTCTTCGTCGCCAAGGACGTGGCCTCCAGCTGCTACGACTTCAACGGTCACGACGCGCCCGGTGGCTTCGGCTACCTCGGCAACAACAGCTTCGGGTGCGCAGCGACGGTCAACGACGGCGGGTGGGTGCTCAACGAGCCGGGCAACAGCGCACCGACGTGCATCGAGACCTACGTCGGCAAGGTCGTCAACATGCCGATCTTCAACTGCATGGCCTCCTACGGCACCCAGACCGAGACCTGGGTCCGCGCCAACGACCCGAAGCACTGTCTTGGCGGTCAAGGCAGCAACATCTACTACCACATCGTTGGGTGGGGCAAGTTCTACATCGCGGCAGTCAAGGTCAGCGGTGGCTCACCGGTGTCGGCGATCCCCGGCTACCAGCCGTGCAACGGCTCGCAGCGCTGTGTCGCCGGCTGGTTCCTCAAGGGCAGCCTCGACGATGCACCCGAGGTCGTCCCGCCGTCGCCGACCAACCCGGGCTACGGCACCTCCACTGCGCTGATGGCCGGCTGACCATGCCGACCGACCACTCTCGAAGCCTCGCGGCTCGCCCCCCGACGGGCCGCTTCTCCCCCGCAGCACACAGTTAGGAACGCATCACCGTGGGTCGTCGTGTCATTGCTCTGGTCGTCGCCGGCGTCATCGCCGTCGTCGGCGTCCTGTCCCTCTTCGTCTATGCCCGTGCCGCGGACAGTCGTGCCGTGGCCGGCCTGGATCCCAAGCCGATCTATGTCTCGACCAAGCTCGTGCCGGCCGGCACGACCCTGGACGAGGCGGTGGCCTCTGGAGCCCTGCAACTCACCCAGGTGCCGCTCAAGGCGCTGCCGCTCGGTGCCCTCGACAAGGTCGAGGACGCCAACAAGGCCCTCGTCGCGGTGAGCGACATCAACCCGGGCGAGTACATCCTCGCCTCCCGGTTCGGCACCACCAAGGCCGCCAACCAGAAGGTCGCCATCCCGTCGGGCAAGGTCGCCGTCTCGATCCAGCTCAGCCTGCCCGAAGGTGTCAACAGCTTCGTCACGCCCGGCTCGTCGATCGTCGTGTTCAGCACCTACGAGATCAAGCAGGCGAGCAGCGGCCCGACCAACAACGGGGGTGGGAGCGAGTTCAAGCAGAGCGAGACCCGCATCCTGCTCGATGAGGTCACCGTCCTCGGTGTCGACCAGTCGTCGAACACCCCGCCGCCGACCACGGCCGCGGCCACGGCCGCGCCGGCCTCCGGGTCCAGCGGCGTGATGCTCACGGTCGCGGTGACGCCGAACGAGGCGGTTCGGCTCGTGCAGGGCGTCCGCTCCAGCCAGCTCTATGTCGCACTGCGCGGCACCGACGTCAAGGCCGACACCGGCTACGTCGTCACCAACCTGACCACCGGCCCCGCCGCCACTCCGCTCTACCCGGCCCGGTGAGACGATGAGCATCCTCTGGGACGGCGACGAGTCCGCACGCGACCGCTACAAGGCGGTCCTCGGGCACAGCCTGCAGTTCGCCGAGAGCCCGGCCTCGCTGGGCCGGCTCATCACGACGACCGGCATCCCTGACGACCTCATCGTCGTGGGCCCGACCGTCGACCTCGACGACGCCTGCGATCTGGCCGAGATGGTCCGGATCGACTACCCCGAAGTCGGCGTCGTGCTGCTGCGCGAGGCCGTGGACATGCAGGTCATGGCTCAGGCGCTGCGCTCGGGCATCCGGGAGGTGGTGTCCGCCGAGGACCCGCCGGCCCTGACCGCAGCGGTCAAGCGCAGTCGTGAGCTCACCATGCGGATGCGTGGCACGGCCGGCGAGGAGGAGCAGGCGAACACCGGTCAGGTGATCACCGTCTTCTCCGCCAAGGGCGGGGTCGGCAAGACGACGATGGCCACCAACCTCGGCGCCTACCTGGCCTCCGTCGGTCGCAAGACGCTCATCGTCGACCTCGACCTCGCCTTCGGCGACGTCGGCATCAGTCTGCAGCTGCTGCCGCAGCGCACGCTGACCGACATCGCCCAGATGGTCGGGCACGTCGACCAGCAGGGGGTGGCGGCGACCGTCACCAAGCACAGCAGCGGCCTGCACGCCCTGTGCGCGCCGGCCGAGCCGGGCGAGGCGGACCGCATCCCGGCAACGGCGATCACCGAGCTGCTGCGCGTGGCCAAGCGGATGTACGACTTCGTCATCGTCGACACGCCGCCGGCCTTCACCGAGCACGTACTGTCGGCCTTCGACGTGAGCGAGCGCCTGGTGCTCATCGCGACCCTGGACATCCCGGCGATCAAGAACCTGCGTCTCACCCTCGACACGCTCGACCTGCTCGGCAACGCGACCAGCTCGCGGGTGCTCGTGCTCAACCGGTCGGACGCCAAGGTCGGGCTCACCGTCGACGATGTCGTGGCCTCGCTCCGTCAGGAGATCGCCGTGCGCGTGCCGAGCAGCACGGACGTCCCGGCCTCGACGAACCGTGGCGTGCCGATCGTCCTCGACATGCCGAGGCACCCCGTCAGCGCGGCGATGCGGCAGCTGGCCGATCATCACATCCGCGGCTTGAGCGCGGAGTTAACGACGCTGCCGACCAAGGAGCGCAGGCTGCTGTCCTGGGGTGGTCGCAAGTGAGCCTCTACGAGCGTCTCGAGTCGGTCCGGCGCCAGCAGGCGCCGGTTCCGGCCGGCGGCGAGCGGCCTACGGTGCGTCGGCCCACGAGCGCGGTGGTCGACCCCTTCGTTCAGGTGAAGGCCAGCGTGCACAGCGCCCTGCTGGAGAGTCTGGGTCCGCAGCTCTACGACCCCAACCTCGAGCAGGCCGACCTCGACGCCCGGGTCCGCCAGACCCTGTCGTCGGTCATCGACCAGCAGAACCTGCCGCTGTCCTCGTCCGACCGGGCGAGGGTGGCGCAGGAGGTGTCGGACGAGATCCTCGGACACGGACCGTTGGAGCCCTACCTCAAGGACTCCGAGATCTCCGAGATCATGGTCAACGGGGCCGACATGATCTATGTCGAGCGGGGCGGGAAGCTCACCCCCGTGGACGCCACGTTCTCCAGCGAGGCCCACCTGCGTCGAACCATCGACAAGATCGTCGGTCGGGTCGGTCGCCGCGTCGACGAGGCCAGCCCCCTCTGCGACGCGCGCCTCCAGGACGGGTCGCGCGTCAACGCGGTGATCCCGCCCATCGCGCTGGACGGGTCGATGCTGACCATCCGCAAGTTCTCCACCGACCCCTACACCGACCGGGACCTCATCGCCTTCGGCACCTTCACGCCGCAGTCGCGTGACTTCCTGCAGGCGTGTGTCCGCGGTCGACTGAACATCATCATCTCCGGCGGCACCGGCTCCGGGAAGACGACGACGCTCAACGTCATGTCCTCCTACATCCCGGAGGACGAGCGGATCGTCACCATCGAGGATGCCGCGGAGCTGCAGCTGCGACAGCGCCACGTGCTCCGTCTGGAGTCGCGTCCGCCGAACATCGAGGGCAAGGGCTCGATCACGATCCGGGACCTCGTGAAGAACTCGCTGCGTATGCGGCCGGACCGCATCGTCGTCGGTGAGATCCGTGACGGCGCTGCGCTGGACATGCTGCAGGCGATGAACACCGGTCACGACGGCTCGATCACCACGGTGCACTCGAACAGCCCCCGGGATGCCATCGCCCGGCTCGAGACCCTCGTCATGATGGCCGGGGTCGAGCTGCCCATGCGCGCCATCCGCGACCAGGTCTCCAGCGCGGTCGACGTCATCATCCAGCAGACCCGTCTGCGCGACGGCACGCGTCGGATCACCGCGGTCGCGGAGGTCGAGGGCATGGAGGGTGACGTCGTCACCCTGTCGGACATCTTCACCTTCGACTACAAGGCAGGGATCGACGAGAACGGCCGGTTCCGCGGTGGGCTCATCTCCACCGGCATCCGGCCGAAGTTCCTCGAGCGCCTCTCCGACCACGGGATCGAGCTGCCGCCGGCCATGTTCGCGAGGAGCCTGTGATGGGCGTCACCCTCACGATGCTGGCCGGGCTCGCGGCGGTCTTCCTCGGCCTGGCGGTGTTCGTCGGGCTCGCGCTGATGCCCGGAAAGGGACACGACCGCCAGCGGCGGGTGTCCGCGATCGAGCAGTACGTCAGCGGGGTCCGGACCTCCGCGACCGCCAAGAGCAAGAGTTCGGTGAAGACCGGGCTGGTCGAGCTCGGCGAGCGGGTCATGGCCAAGGGCAGCGAGACGGACAAGGTGATGAGCCTCATCCAGCGCGCCGACCTGCCGATGCGCTCGGGCGAGTGGGGCGTGGTGCGCATCGTCAGCGCCGTGCTCCTCCCGTTGGTCTTCTTCGCCTTCCTGCACGGTGGGCTGCTCACCTTCATCAGCCTGGGCGTCGGCCTGGTCCTGGGCATCTTCGCTCCGTCGATGGTCCTCAAGTTCCTGGCCAAGCGCCGGTGCAACAAGTTCGAGCTGCAGATGCCCGACGTGCTCATGCTCGTCGCGAGCAGCCTGTCGACCGGCTTCTCGCTCATGCAGGCCCTCGACGCGGTGTCCCAGGACGTCGCCGAGCCCGCTCGCAAGGAGTTCGCTCGGGTGATGGCCGAGACCCGGATCGGTGCCCCTGTCGAGGACGCCCTGGGCCGGATGGCCGAGCGGATGGACAGCGACAACATGCGCTGGACCTCGATGGCCATCTCGATCCAGCGCCAGGTCGGCGGCAACCTCGCCGAGACGCTGCGCAAGACGGCCACCACCCTGCGTGACCGCGAGGCGCTGCGCCGTCAGGTGCGGGCCCTGTCCGCCGAGGGCCGACTGAGCGGCTACATCCTCATCGGCATGCCGATCGCCCTGTTCATCTTCCTCGCGAACACCAACCGCGAGTATCTCCAGCTGCTGTGGACCCATCCGCTCGGCATCGCCATGCTCGTCGCCTGCGTCGTCACCATGACGATCGGCACGCTGTGGATGAACAAGCTCGTCAAGGTCGAGGTGTGACATGGATCCGATGACCTTCATGATCGTCGGCCTGGCCCTCATCGGGCTCGGCTTCCTCGTCGCGACGATCACCGTGGTGGTCGGCCCCGGCGAGGCGACCGGCACGGCGCGCAGCCTGGCCATCATCGAGAACCGCATCGATGCCAGCGAGCTGGCCAAGAACGAGCTGCCCGCGAGCGAGCGGCTCCTGGCGCCGATCCTGCAGTCCACCAACGCGCTCGGCCACCGGCTCTCGCCGGCCGGCACGGTCGAGCGGCTCGCCCGGCTGCTGGACCAGGCGGGCAACCCGCCGGCCTGGACGCCGGAGCGCATCCTGGGCGCCAAGGGCGCCGCCCTGCTCGCCGGACCGGTCGTCGCGCTGCTCGTCATGGGCGTATCGCTGACCTCGGTGATCTGGATGGCCATCCTTGGCGCAGTGGGCTTCTTCCTGCCCGACCTCCTGGTGTGGAACATGGCGATGAAGCGCCAGGACCAGCTGCGCCGTGGCCTCGCCGACTCGCTCGACATGCTCACGGTCTGTGTCGAAGCCGGACAGGGCTTCGATGCCGCCCTGCAGCAAGTGGCCCGCAACACGGAGGGGCCGGTGGCCGGCGAGTTCGCCCGGATCATGGCCGAGATCTCCATCGGCAAGCCACGCTCCGAGGCCTTCCAGAGCCTCGGCCAGCGCACGACGGTGCAGGAGATCAAGAACTTCGTCTCGGCCCTCGTGCAAGCCGACCGGCTCGGTCTGCCGATCAGCAACGTGCTGCGCGAGCAGTCCAACGAGATGCGGCTGGCCCGCCGTCAGCGGGCCGAGGAGAAGGCCATGCAGGTTCCGGTCAAGATCCTCTTCCCGATGCTGCTGTTCATCTTCCCGGCCGTCTTCATCGTCATTCTCGGTCCGGCGGCGATCCGGATGATCCAGACCTTCTCCGGGATGTGACAGCACCGCCGGGGTGACGCCACCCAGACCCCCGACCGGACACGACGACCCCCGGTCGGGCCGAGGGCCGGTCCTCGCTTGCGAGGGCCGGCCCTCTTGTCATGTCCGGCTCGTCGTCGGGTCAAGTCAGGTGAGCGCGGACGCGCCGACGGCCGGCCCTTCGCGTCGAAGGACCGGCCGTCGTCATTCCCGCCGGTATGCCGCGGGCTCGCGGCATACCCTCTCTCACCCCAGGATCACTGCGGCGCGGCGATGAGGCCGAGCCGGATGGCCGCCATGACGGCCGAGGCGCGGTTCTTCGCGCCGAGCTTGTCGTAGACCTTGGCGATGTGCGTCTTGACCGTCGACTCGCTCATGTAGAGCGACTTGGCGACCTGAGCGACCGACGAGCCCGCGGCCAGGGCGTTAAGGACGTCGGACTCGCGCGGGGTCAGCCGCACGGCCGGGCCGGCGGCCCGGCGACGGATTGCGTCGGCGAGGCCCACCGCGGAGAACTGCTGGGGAGTCGCGGCGGCCTGCTGGACGACGGCGATGACGTCCTCGGCCTGCCGGGCCTTGTGCACGAGCGCCGATGCGCCCGCGTCGAGCGCGCCGAGGAGGGTCTCGTCGTCCTGGTGCATGGTGAGCACGACGATGCCCATCTGGGGGTAGCGGCGGCGGAACTCACGGACCAGGTCCAGGCCGGTGCCGTCACCGAGCGAGACGTCGACGACGAGCACGTCGGCCTCGACCGAGCGGGACAGGACCATTCCCTCGGCGACCGAGCTGCCCTGGGCGATGACCCGCACGCTCCCGTCGAGCTGGAGCAGTGAGGCGACCCCCTGACGGACCAGGTCGTGGTCGTCGACGAGGATGACCCGGATCGGGGTCGCGCCGGAGGCGGCAGGGCCGGTCGTGCCGGCGAGCGGGGCAGCGGACTGGAGCATGGTGCGGTGTTCCTCCTGAAGGAGCGGGGAGACTTACGAGGCGACGGCGAGGCGCCGGCGCTCGTTCTTGCGGGGACGTGCGTAGGTGGGCTCGCTCGGAGCGAGAGTGACGGTGACGGTCGTGCCGTCGTCGTCGCGGTCGACCTGCAGCTGGACGTCGGCCTCGCCCTCGAGGCGCTCGCGCAGCCGGATCTCCTTGACCGAGGTGCGGGCGTCGTGCCGGACGATCATCCGGTAGTGCGGGGCCGACACCGCGAGCTCGACCTCGACCGAGCGGGCGGCATGCCGGTGGGCGTCGGCGAGGACGTCGAGCATGAGCCGGTAGAGCCGCATCTCGGTGGCCGCCGGCAGCCGGAAGCCGGACTCGTCGAGCGAGACCTTGACGACCGCGCCGGTCGTCGTGCCGTACTGCTGCAGCCGGGCCGAGACCGCGGCGCCGAGGCCGTGCTCGGGGCGCAGCCCGACCCGTAGGTCGGTGATGTTGGCGCGGACGTCGTCGAGGATCCGGGCCAGCTCGCCGCGCAGCGAGCCGAGCTCGTCCGCGACCGAGTCGCCGGCGGCCTGCGCGGCATACCGGATGAGGTCGAGCTGGAAGCCGAGGGCGGCGACCTCCTGGGCCACCCCGTCGTGCATGAGCCGGGCGAGGTCGCGGCGCTCCTCAAGGCCGGCCTCCTCGCGCAATGACGCGTAGGAGATGGCGACCGACAGGCTCGCGGCGTGCCGCTCGCCGGCGGCGCGGATCTCGGCCACCTCGTCCTGGTCGGGGCCGACGTCGGCGATCCGGTCGGTGACGAGGACGGCGACCTGCCGGCCGCTGGGGTCGATGATCGGGGCGGCCACGAGGGCGCGGCCACCGGCGAAGCCGTAGGAGACCTTGCCACTGCACCAGGCCGAGCCGATGATGCCGGCCGGGTCGCTCGTCGGCTGGGCCCACGGCACCCGGGTCGCGCCGCGCAGCGCCACCGGCACCGCGTGGCCGCCGGCGTCGCCGACGAGCAGGGCCGAGCGCCGGCTGGCGTCCTCGGGCAGCGCCTCGATGACCCGCTCGGCGAGCAGGGCCGGGTCCAGGCCACCCTCGAGGCTCGAGGAGAGCTCGGCGAGCCGGGCCAGCAGCAGGGCCGCCTCGCCGGTGGCCGGGTCCTCGACGACCGTGGTGGTTGTGCGGCTGTCCTCCCAGGCTGCGAGCACGCCCAGGGCGACCGCGAGGGCGGTCCACATGACCATCTGGCTGATCGACATGCCGGCGGCGGGCGACAGCAGCACGGCGAGCGCAGCGCCGGCCGCGGCACCCGCGAAGGCGAGCACGACGCCGGTCTTGCGCCGCTCGCCACCGCGGAAGAGGGGGACGACGACAAGGGGCACGGCGACGGGACCGGCGAGCAGCGCCAGACCGGCAGCGCAGCCGGAGGCGGAGATGGCAGCCAGAGCCGCCGGGCGGGTGCGCTGCGGCAGCAGCGCCGAACCCGGCGACATCAGATAGCCCGCCACGACGTCGAAAGCGACGACGAGCAGCGCCCAGGGGAGCACGACGACTCCGAGCCCCTGGATGGCACTGACGAAGACGACGACCGCCGCCAGCCCGATCCTCAGGCGTGTGGCGGTCGAGAAGACCTCACGCACGACATGTCCAGCTCTCTCCCCGAGAGAGGTTTGTCCCTCGGGAACTATGACACGTTCGGTCGAGATTCATGACAGCCTTTCGGTGGATTGCCTCGGAATCCGTCATCCACAGGGAAACCCCGGGGGTCCCCGCCGCCCCGTGGGTCCCGGCAGAGTGGCTCCATGCACCCCCAGTCGTCCCGGAGCCTCGTGCGCGGTGCGGTCCGAGCGCTCAGTGCGCTGGCCGCCCTCGTGCTCCCGGAGTCGTGCTCCGGGTGCGGACGGGCGGACACCGCGTGGTGCCCCGAGTGCACCGCCGACCTGCTCTCCCAGCGGTATGCCGCGCGGCCGGTCCGCCCGCAGCCCGCCCCGCCCGGCCTGCCTCCGGTCGTCGCGTCCGGACGCTATGCCGGAGCCCTGCGCGCCGCGATCGTCGGCGCCAAGGAGGGCGGGTCGGCGGTGCTGCGCAGCCAGCTCGCCCCGCTGCTCGCCGACTCGCTGGACAGGCTCGTCGAGCCGGGAGCCATCGTCGTGCCGGTGCCGTCGTCGCGGTCGGCCACCCGGGCTCGCGGCGAGCGACCGGTGCTGCGGCTGGTCGAGGCGGCCATGGCGATGGTGCCGAGCTACTACCCCGTGCGTCCCGCGCTCGTCGTCACCCGCCGGGTCGCCGACCAGGCCGGGCTCGGTGCGGGGGCCCGGGCGGCCAACCTCGCCGGGGCCTTCGCTGTGCCGCCGGAGTGGGCGCGCTGGCTGTCCGGCCGGCCGGTCGTCCTCGCCGACGACGTGCTCACCACCGGCGCGACCCTCGCCGAGGCGGCCCGCGCGGTGGCGGCAGCCGGCGCCACCGTCCTCGGCGCGGCGGTCGTCGCGGCGACCGAGCGGCATACCGGATCGACGCCGGCGGTCGGCGCGCCCACGGTCGGCACGGTCGGCACGCCCGAGCGGGCGACAACGGTGGCAGCCGAGCGACGGTGGGGATACGGTGGAGGGACACCGTC
>Ga0209607_1004519_pt1 | contig 10296 bp, 9 predicted proteins | sample AD_UKC117_MetaG_FD_184413 | JGI IMG/M metagenome (GOLD analysis project Ga0209607, IMG submission 184413) | Active sludge microbial communities of municipal wastewater-treating anaerobic digesters from Hong Kong - AD_UKC117_MetaG (SPAdes)... | ecosystem: Engineered > Bioreactor > Anaerobic >... | reverse complement strand
GGCCCCAAGCCGGTTCTCGGGTCGGGAAAAGGCCGCGCCCCGCGCGGCCCACGCCGCCTTCCCCCGGACCGGAAAGGCGGGGCGCCGGTGGCGCGTCGCCCGTTCCGGTCGCCCGAAGGCGCGAGCCGCAGGGCGAGGGGGGTGCAGCGTTACCGTCGGTCGAGGATCGGGACGCGTTGGCCCTGGACGGCGCGCAAAGCGCGCCGGCCCCCGGCAGGGCCGGCGCGGCCCGATCGCCACGGGAGATCGGGCTGGGGACACTTGGCCCCGGACGCGTCCCTCCGGCCAGCCGGCACGAGGCCGTGCCTCGCTGCTACTGGTCCGGAATCTCCCCTGCGGGCAGGATCCCCATTGCGGAGGGCGGCGCAGTCATGGTCCCTGTCGGACAAGACCAGAGACAGGAAAGGAAGCGGGTATGAAGTTCCAGCCGAAGGCCAGCCATTTCATTGACGGGGAATATGTCGAGGATACGGCCGGTGCGCCGATCGACGTCGTCTATCCTGCGACCGGCGAGATCATCGCGCGCCTGCATTCGGCCACCCCCGCGATCGTGGACAGGGCGCTGGCCGCGGCGAAGGATGCGCAGAAGGCCTGGGAGGCGATGACCGGGACCGAGCGCGGCCGCGTGCTGCGCCGCGCCGCCGACATCATGCGCGACCGCAACCACGAGCTCTCGGTGATCGAGACCCACGACACCGGCAAGCCGATCCAGGAAACCACCGTCGCCGACGCGACCTCCGGGGCGGATGCGCTGGAATATTTCGGCGGGCTGGCGCCCAGCCTGACCGGCGAGCACATCCCGCTGGCGGGGGGGGATTTCGCCTATACGATCCGCGAGGCGCTCGGCGTCTGCGTCGGCATTGGGGCCTGGAACTACCCGACCCAGATCGCCTGCTGGAAGGGCGCGCCGGCGCTGGCCTGCGGCAATACCATGGTGTTCAAGCCCTCGGAGACCACGCCGCTCTCGGCGCTGAAGGTCGCCGAGATCCTGGTCGAGGCCGGGGCGCCCAAGGGCGTCTACAACGTCGTGCAGGGCTACGGCGACGTGGGGGCGGCGCTCGTGACCGACCCCCGCGTGGCCAAGGTGTCGCTGACCGGCTCGGTGCCGACGGGGCGCAAGGTTTATGCCGCCGCCGCCGGCGGGATGAAGCATGTCACGATGGAGCTGGGCGGCAAGTCGCCGATGATTGTCTTCGACGATGCGGATGTGGAGAACGCGGTTTCCGGCGCGATCCTCGGCAATTTCTATTCGTCGGGCCAGGTCTGCTCGAACGGCACCCGCGTCTTCGTGCAGGAAGGCATCAAGGAGGCCTTCCTGACCCGCCTCGCCGAACGCCTGGCCAAGGCCAGGATCGGCGATCCGATGGATCCGGAGGTCAGCTTCGGCCCGGTGGTCAGCCAGGGCCAGATGGAGATCGTCAAGGGCTACATCGCCAAGGCGGTCGCGGAAGGCGCGCGGCTGGTCTTCGGCGGCCGCCAGCTCGACCGGGCCGGGTTCTACCTCGAGCCGACGGTCTTCGCCGACGTGACCGACGACATGACCATCGCCCGCGAGGAGATCTTCGGCCCGGTCATGTCGGTCCTGGATTTCGCCAGCGAGGAGGAGGTGATGGCCCGCGCCAATGCCACCGAATTCGGCCTCGCCGCCGGCGTCTTCACCCGCGACCTCAGCCGCGCGCATCGCGTGGTCCGCGGCTTCGAGGCCGGCACCTGCTACATCAACACCTATAACCTCGCCCCGGTGGAGGCCCCCTTCGGCGGGTCGAAGATGTCTGGCATCGGGCGCGAGAACTCGAAGCTCGCGATCAACCACTACAGCGAGCTGAAGACCGTCTATGTCTCGATGAACGATGTGGAAGCGCCCTATTGAGGCGAGCCGGAGGGCCCGGCCCCGCGCCGGGCGCCGATCCTTCCCAAAGCCCGCGGAAGCCGGGGCGGGCCGCCGGGGTCCGGCCCGCCCGAGTCGCGCGCGCGTCAGCGGATGGAATAGCCGCCGTCGGCCATGAGGTTCTCGCCGTTGACGATGCCGGCCGCCTCGGAGGCGAGATAGAGCGCCGCCGCCGCGATCTCGCCGGGCCGGGCGAAGCGGCCGACCGGGATCTCCTGGCGCATGCGCACGCCCTTCTCGCCCGACCAGCCGACCAGCGCCATCGGCGTCTCGACCACCGTCGGCGAGATCGCGTTGACGGTGATGCCGTGTCGCGCCCATTCCAGCGCCAGGACCTTGGTCAGCCCGATGAGGCCCGCCTTGCTCGAGCCATAGGCCGCGTGCTCGGCGATGGCGATCACCGCCGCCTGCGAGGCGATGTTGACCACGCGCCCGCGACCGGAAGCCTTCAGGAAGGGCAGCGCCGCCACGGCGGTGAGCCAGGGCGCCCGTAGGTTGATCGCATGGGTGCGGTCCCAGTCGGCGACCGACTGTTCCTCGGCCGGCGCGACGATCCCGAGCCCGGCGTTGTTGATCAGGATGTCGATGCCGCGGTCCCGGCCGATCGCCGCGACGGTCCGCGCGATGGCCTCGGGGTCGAGCAGGTCGAGCAGGTCGCTCCGGTGCCCCTCCCCGAGCCGGGCCGCGAGCCCGCCGCAATCGACGATGTCGACCAGCGCGAGGCGGGCGCCCGCCGCGGCGAAGGTCTCGGCCATGGCGGCGCCGATGCCGCCGCCGGCGCCGGTGATGAGCGCGGTCAGTCCCGAGAGGTCTGCCATCGCCGCCTCAAATGTCGAAATTGGTGGGAAGCACGATCATGTCGCGGATGGTGACGTTCCGCGGCCGCGTCAGCATGAACATCACCGCGTCCGCGACTTCGGTCGGCTCGATCAGGCTGCCGGATTCCTTGGCCTTGCGCAGGTTCTCCTCGGGCCAGTCGGCGAGCAGCGCGCTGACCACCGGGCCCGGCGAGACCTGACTCACCCGGATGCCCTTCTTGTTGAGCTGGCGGCGCATGGTCTGCACGAAGCAGGTGATCGCCCATTTCGAGCCGGAATAGACCGGCTCCCACGGCACCGCGGCATGGCCCGCGACCGAGCAGGTGACGACGATGTCGCCGCTGCCGCGCTCGATCATGTGCGGGAGCACGTCCCGGACGTTCTTCATCACCGCATTGACGTTGAGGTTCAGCATGCGGTCGATGGTGGCGGTGTCGGTCTCGATCAGGTCGCCGCCGATATAGGTGCCGGCGTTGCAATGCAGGATGTCGATCCGGCCCGCCTTCTCGAGCGCGCCGGGGACCATCGCGGCGCAGCTCTCGAGATCGAGCAGGTCGACCACCAGCGGGACGGCGGCCTCGCCGAGCCGGCTGCGAAGCGCGCCGAGCGCCTTCTCGTCCCGGTCCGCCAGCACGACCCTCGCCCCCGCCGCTATCAGCGCCTCGGTGGTGGCGAGCCCGATCCCGGAGGCGGCGCCGGTGATCAGCGCGACCTTTCCCTGCATTCCCTCGGCCATTCTCTCTCTCCCGTGATTGGCCGCCACCCGGCGGGCCCTCGATCCATTCAATGCGTGGTGTAGCCGCCGTCGGCGACCAGGACGGTGCCGGTCACGTAGCTCGCGGCGGGGGAGCAGAGGAACAGCGCGCAATTGGCCATCTCCTCCGGCTGGGCGAAGCGGCCCATCGGCGTATTCTCGGTCCAGATCCGGTTCCGATCTTCCTTGGCGATCCCCTCGGCGGTCATGTCGGTCACCACATAACCGGGCGCCAGCGCGTTCACCCGGATGTTGCGGGGCCCGTATTCGAAGCCCATCACCCGGGTCATCTGGTGCACCGCCGCCTTGGAGGCGTTGTAGGCCACCTGGTCCTGGGGCTTGTTGGCGACATAGGCCGAGATCGAGCCCACGTTGAGCACCACGCCCGCGCCTTGCGCGAGCATCGGCCGGACCGCGGCGCGGGCGATGCGGAAGGGCGCGATCAGGTTGGTGTCCATGATGAAGGCGAGCCGGGTATCGTCGAATTCGTGGAACGGGCCGCTGGCGGCGACGCCGGCGTTGTTGACGAGGATGTCGAGGCGGCCGAAGCGGTCGAGCGTGGCCGTCACCAGCCGGTCGGGCGTGGCCGGGTCGTTGACGTCGGCCGCGACCCAGGCGACGGTTTCGGGGTTCGCATCCTCCAGCGCGCCCACTTCCGGCGTGCGGGTCCGGCCGGTGACGAGGCATTTCGCGCCCGCCTCCACGAAGAGCCTGGCGATGGCGAGCCCGATGCCGCGGCTCGCCCCGGTCACGAGCGCCACCTTGCCGTCGAGTCGGAACTGGTCGAGGGGCATGTCTTTTCTCCCTGTTGTCGGCGCCGCTCAGCTGCGGCAGGCGTCATGATAGGTGGCGAGGCTCCGGCGCACGCGCCAGATCAACACCTCCTCCGGCTCGAGCGGCCGGTCGGCGAAATGCGCGGCCCCCGGCAGGTGCTGCCAGAGCAGGGGCAGCGGGATGTGCCGCCCCGCGAGCGCCGCCACCAGCCGATCGACGGCGGCGCGGGCCTCGGGCGCGGGCCAGTAGTAGCGGATGCGGTCCGAGAGCGAATAGTGCCGCAGGAGCCGCCGTCCGGCCTCGTCACCGTCGTAGTGCCGGCGCCAATCCCCCGGTCGATCGAGCATGAGCGCCTCCATCGCGCGCAGGAGCGGCCGGTCGCCGTAGTCGGGCAGCAGATCCGAGGCGATCAGGTCGAGCGCGTAGAGCGCCTCGCGGAGCACGAAGGTGAGCTCCGGCCCGACCTTGAGGATCGCGAACCCGTCCCCGACCAGCTCGGAGAGCGGCGCCGCGCCCTGATAATCGGTGGAATGCGCCTCGAAGACGAGCCTCGGCTCTTCGGCGAGCACGGCGGCCAGGCCCTGCGCCCGGTCGCGCCGATAGGCGATGACGTTGCGGTTGCCGAATTCCACGCCGGGCTGGACCACGAGACCGAGGACGCGGCCGAGGGCCTCCGCGAGGCCCGCCTCCGCAAAGATGTCGCGATGCACGGCGATGGTGCGGCGGGCGGCCTCCGGCGCGGTGGGCGTGATCGCATCGAGCGCATGGTCCGCGCCGCCCGGCGGCGGCACCTCGGTCCCGATGATGTAGAGGGGTGGCGGGCCGCCTGCCGCCCGCGCCGCCGTCTCGGCGGCCGCGGCGAGCCGCGCGGCGCGGCGGGCGGTGGCGGCGTCGTCGAGCGCCGCCGGCTCGCCGGCGCAGCCCATGGAGGCGTCGAGGTGGAGCTTGCGGAAGCCCGCCGCCACATAGGCCGCGACCATGCGTTCCGCCTCGCCCATCGCCGCTTCCGCGGGCAGGTCGCGCCACGGGTTCGGGCCGAGGTGATCGCCGCCGAGGATGATCCGGTCTTCCGGGCATTCCTCGGCCCGGGCGAGCCCGCCGACCAGCGCGGCGAAATCCGCCGGGGACATGCCGGTATAGCCGCGCCGGTGGTTGACCTGGTTGCAGGTGGCCTCGATCAGCACCGTGGCGCCGGTCTCGCGCCCGTGGCGCAGCGCGGCGCGCAGGACGATCGGATGCGCGGAGCAGACCGAGGGGATGCCCCGCGGCCGTCCCTCGATGCGCAGGCGCGCCAGATCTTCGAGCGCCGCCCGCATCACGCCCGCCTTCCCGTCTCGCGGATGAAGCGGTCGAGCTCGGCGCGCGTGCCGGCGCCTTCCATCGGCCCGCGCCGCGTCACGTTGCGCGCACCCGCCGCGCAGGCGTAGGTCAGCGCCGCCGCCGGCGCCATGCCGAGCCTCCGGCAGGCCAGATAGGCGCCGCCGAAGCAATCGCCGGCGCCGGTGGGATCGACCTCCTCGACGGCGAAGGCGGGGGCATCGAGCCGCAGGCCGTCGCGGTCGAAATAGCTCGCCCCGCCGGCGCCGCGCTTCAGCACCACTTCCCTGACCCCGAGCGCGAAGAGCCGCCGCAGCGCCTCGGCCTCGCCCGCGACGCCGGCCGCGCGCTCCAGCTCCTCGCCCGAGGGGAGCAGGAGATCGGACATCGCCACCATCCTCGCGAATCGCCGGTCGGTCTCCCCGTCGCCCCGGAGCTCCTTGCGCAGGTTGGGGTCGAGCGACACGCTGCCGCCGCGGTCCTTGATGATGCCCGCCGCGCGTTCGATGATCTCCCAGGCGCCGGGCTCCGCGAGCACCGTGCCCATGACATGCAGATGCCCGGCGCGGCCGATCAGCGCGGCGACGGCGTCGGTCCAGCCGAGGCACCCGGCCGCCGAGGTCCACATGTTGTAGACGAAGTCGCGCGCCCCGTCCGGGCGATAGCGCACGAAGGCGCTGCCGGTGGGCCTTTCGCGATCGACGATGATCGCCGAGACATCCGCCCCGGCGCGCGCGAGCCGGGCGATATTGAGGCGCCCGAAATCGTCGTCCCCGACCGCCCCGACCATAGCGGCCGAGCCGCCCATGCGCGCGCATTGGTCGATGAAGATCGCGGGCGCGCCGCTCGGGAAAGGCCCCACGAGCGGCTGCGGCTCGAGGAAACCCTCGCCGATGGTGGTCGCGACGATCTCGACGAGGATCTCGCCGACGCAGACCGTCGGACCCAGCGCATCGCGAGCCAGCGCACCCTCGGAAGTCATGTCAGAGGCTCCCCCAATCCTTTCCCATGGCGTCGCCGGCGAGCAGGTCGTTTTCCAGCGACAGGAACCGCTGGTGCAGCATGCAGGCCGCGCCATAGGCCGCGCCCATCTCGGCGGCCTCGTGCAGCACGATCTCGGGCAGCGGGAAGCTGTCGGCCTGGAGCGTCTCCATGTGGAAGGCCACCCGTGCGGAGACCATCGGATAGAGCCCGGCAACCGAGCCGCCGAGCACGATCCGGTCGGGATCGACTAGCCGGCAGGCCTGGACCAGCGCGAAGGCGAGATGGCGCGCCCAATCCTCCGCGATCGCCACCGCCGCCGGGGCGCGGTCGCGCACATCCGCGAGAAGGCCCGCCAGCGTCGCATCGCCCGCCGTCGCCACGCCGCGGTAGCGGTTGAGCAGCAGCTCGAGCCCGATGGCCTCCTCGAGCTCGGCGCAATCGGCATCCGGCACGTGGATATGCCCGATCTCCCCCGCGAGGCCGTTCCCGCCGCGAAAGAGCTGGCCGTCGATGACGATGCCGCCGCCGACCCCGCTCTCGATCACCAGCACGAGGGTCACGCCGCGCTGGCGGCCGCGGCTGGCATAGGCCTCGCCGATGGCGAAGGCATTGGCGTCGTTCTCAACCAGCGACGGGATCCCGGCGGGCAGGGCTTCGCGCGTGATCGCCGCGAGATCGACGTCCCGCCAGCCGAGAAGCGGCGCGATGCGGACCCGGCCCCGCCGGTCCATCTGCGCCGGGGTCGCCAGCCCGAAGCCCTCGCAGCGCTCGATCTCGCCGGAGGCGGCACCCTCGAGCGCGATGGCCACGGCCCGGTCGACCGCCTCGGCCACCGGCGCGTGCCGGCCGTCGAAGGGCACCACCCGGACGTCGCTCACCTCGGCGGTGAGGCCGATGCGCAGGGCGGTGATATGCTCGACCCCGATCTCCACGCCGATGAAGCAGGCGCCCTCCGGGACGAGTTCGAGGAGGATGCCCGGCCGGCCGGCGCGGGTCGGCTTGGGCGCATCCTCCGCGACCTCGCGGACCAGCCCGTTGCCGATGAGCTCGGAGATGATGTTCCCCGAGGACGAGCGGTTGAGGCCGAGCTGCCGCGCGAGATCGGCGCGGCTGAGCTGCCTGCCGGCGAAGATCGCCTGCAGCGCGGCGGCGACATTGGCCTGCCGCACGCGGCGGGGAGAGCTGGAGAGGGAGGAGAAATCGCTCATCGCTGCGGTCGCTTGCCTCGCGGCTCCTCTTTCGGCGGACCGGGCGCGGTCAGGCCCCCGCACTGGTGGCGTGCCGCCGCTGGGCCTCTTGCCACTTCATCTCGATGAAGGTCTTGGCATGGGCCGCCAGCGGATCGTTGTCGGTCCAGGTATCGCGCCAGATGCCGCAGGCAAGCGACAGGCCCTCGTCCACGATCGCGGTCGAGAAGCTCTCGAAGACGATGTCGCGGTCGTAGCCGATGTCGATCAGCGCCCCGAAGACCGCATCGAAATCGACGGTGCCGGTGCCGAGGTAGCCGCGGTAGTTCTCGCCGATGTGGTAATAGGTGATCTTGTCGCCGGCGAGGCGGATCGCGGCGGCGGGATCGGCCTCCTCGATGTTCATGTGGAACGAGTCGAGATGCAGGAAGACATCGTCGCGCCCGGTGTCGCGCAGGAACTTCAGGCCCTGCGCCGTGGTGTTCAGGAGGTTCGATTCGAAGCGGTTGACTACTTCGAGCACGATCTCGACGCCGCAGTCCTTCGCCACCTCGGCGGTCGCGGCGATGGCCTCCGCGCTGTTCATCCAGCCCCGGCGGGTGGGCTGGCGGGCGTATTTCCCGTGCATGGAATAGAGGATGCCGCCGAGCCGGATGCCGCCGATGTCGCGAACCGCCTTCACCGCGTCCGAGAGCAGCGCCCTGCCCTTTGCCACCGCGGCCGCGTCCTCGCTCGAGACGTCGGCCTCGGCGGGGAGGCCCATGGTCACCACGATCTCGATGTCGAGGCCGCGCGCCTTAAGCGACAGGCGGTCGAGATCGAAGCGCTCCGGGCGGAGATAGGCGAATTCGATCATCCGGTAGCCGTGCTCGGCCGATTTCTCGAGGGCCATCTCCAGCCCGTCCTGGGTCTGGCCGCCGGTCCACACGAAGGAGTGGATCCCCAAACGCCTCATGGTCCGATTCCCTCCTGTCCGCTCACCCTGGAATGGGATACACATATTTGCTGTTTATCACAACATATTTTGTCACATGCCGGGCCGTTGCCCTGCGGTCAGCGCTTCAATGCGCGGCGGACCAGCCTTTGCGCACAGATTCGGCCATGCAACTTGGAGCGAGGACGCGAAGTCACGTTTGTGCTGCAATGCAACAAAATGCGCGAGCGTGACCGACTCTCAGGCCTCCGCCAGCAGTTCCGCGGTGACGTCGTCGGTGATCAGGACATCGACGAGCCCGCGCCTCGTCGCCGCGCGGATGATGTCGACCTTGTGCGGCCCGGCGGCCGCGAGGATCTTCCACGGGATCGACGCCAGCATCTCCAGATCGACGCCGACGGTGCGCTGGTTGAGCGGATGCGGGATCTCGTTCCCGTCCCGATCCAGGAAATGCCCCAGGAGATCGCCCACGGCCCCCGCGGCGATCAGGTCCCCGGGCGCCACTTCCTTCGGCAATCCGTTCGAGACCAGATAGGAGCGCGGCGAGACGTCGCCGACCACCAGGACCGCGGCATCGAGCGCCCGGCATTTCTCGAAATGGCTCCGGAAGATCTCCTGCGAGAGGAAGACGTCGCGGTCCACGCCCTCCGACAGATAGATCGGCGCCGCGAGCAGCGAATAGCGCGCATCGAAGCGCTCGGCGAATCCGGAGGCGATGCCGAAGGCGTTGAAGGAAGCGCCGGTCGTGGTGCCGCCGATCATCGAGACGATCTCGAGGCCCGGCTGGGGCTGTCGCGCGATCCTCTCGGCGGCGCATTGCAGCGTCATGCCCCATGCGACGCCGATCTTGCTCCAGGACCCGGTCTTCAGGCATTCGACCAGGTATTTCGCGAGGGCCGCGCCGGCGGGCACGTGGCAATCATAGGCGTCGCGATGCGCCGGGGCGACGAGCACCTTCTTCACCCCGAGGTCGGCCTGCAGCCGCTCCTGAAGCTCCAGCCGCGCCAGAAGGGGCGACTCGATCTGCACCTTCACGAAGCCGAGCTGCCGCGCCCGCTGGATCGCCTGGTTGACCCGCAGCCGCGTGACCCCGAGCGCCCTGGCGACCTCGGCCTGGGTCATCTCGTTGACGAAATAATGCCAGCACACCTCGCTCAGGAAGGCGTCGCTGTCGTCGTGCAGGTCCGGGGACATGTCGGGACCTTCCCGTTTTCGGAGGTGGCGCGGTCACGGCTAGTTCGTTCAGAATGCACATATTACATTTGCATCGCAACCTTTGCAGATGCAAATTCTCTTGCATCGAAACGGATACACCTGTTTACTGGACCGGTGGGCAAGGGTGGGTTTCTTCCCCTGCCCGAAGGGCGCCACTCGCGAGGGGTGGCGTCACCGACCAGGGAGGAAGTCCATGAAAATCGCATTGAGGTTCAGCGCGTCGGTGCTGGCACTCGCGCTGGCGACCGGCGCCGTGGCGGCGCAGGATCTGACGATCGAGAATGCCGAATGGTGGCAGGAGGCCGGGGCGCAGTTCGACGGGGTGACGCTCCGGGGCGTGACGGAATCGACGCCGCCGTCCAACTTCATCTCGGACGTTCTCGCGCCTAAGTTCGAGGAACTGACCGGCATCGGCGTCGACATCG
>Ga0209607_1004513_pt1 | contig 10300 bp, 4 predicted proteins | sample AD_UKC117_MetaG_FD_184413 | JGI IMG/M metagenome (GOLD analysis project Ga0209607, IMG submission 184413) | Active sludge microbial communities of municipal wastewater-treating anaerobic digesters from Hong Kong - AD_UKC117_MetaG (SPAdes)... | ecosystem: Engineered > Bioreactor > Anaerobic >... | reverse complement strand
GTCATCCCGCTGCGCGACATCTTCGCCATGCTCTTCTTCGTCTCGGTGGGCATGTTGCTCGACCCGGCCTTTCTCGTCGCCAATCTGGTCACGGTGCTGTGGGTCGTGGCCATCGTGGCGGTGGCGAAGATGTTCATCTTTGGCGGCATCACGCGTGCCTTCGGCTACCGCAACGTCATCCCGCTGGCGTCGGCGCTGGCGCTCTTCCAGCTTGGCGAGTTCTCCTTTGTGCTGGCGCGCCAGGGGCTGACCAGCGGCGTCTTCAGCGCCGACACCTACTCGCTCATTCTGACCGTCGCGCTGGTAACCATTCTGATGACGCCGCCCGCCTTCCAATTGACGCAGCCGCTCTACCGCGTGCAGCGCCGTCTCTTCCGCTCGGCGCCGCTGCGTACCTTTGACGTGCCGGCTGACGGACTGGAAGGTCACGTCGTCGTCGCCGGCGCAGGGCGCGTGGGGCAGTTCGTGGCCGGCATGTTGCATCGCCTGCACGTGCCGGTCGTGGCGATTGAACTCAACCAGCAGCGCGTCGACGAATGCAAGCAGCAGGGCATCCCCGTTATCTACGGCGACGCGGCGCACCCGATCGTGCTCAATGCGGCGGCGGTGGCGCGCGCCCACCTCGCGCTGGTGACGACCCCGGCGATGAAGACGACGCAGAGCATCGCACAGCAGATCCGCACGCTCAACCCGGAATTGCACATCGTGGCGCGCGCCGAGGCCATCGAACAGTTGGAGGTGCTGCACGACATCGGCGTCTACGAGGTGGTGCAGCCCGAATTCGAGGCCGGGTTGGAGATTGCGCGGCAGGCGCTGCTCCACCTCGACCTGCCGGCGCCGGACGTGCAGCGCTACACCGACGCCGTGCGCCAGGACCTCTACGCGCCCATCTATCAGATGCACACGGAGTACGAGCAGGTGCACGCGCTGGAACATGCACGGCGCCTGCTGGAGTTCACCTGGGTCACGCTGCCGGAAGGCAGCCCGCTGGCCGGCTGCTCGCTGGGCGAGGCGCAGATCCGCAGCCATACGGGCGCGACGGTGGTGGCGATCATGCGGCGCGGCGTGCTGGTGAGCAATCCCGGCACCGCGGAGATATTGCGCGCCGGTGACGTGCTGGCCGTGCTCGGCAACCACGGCGAACTGGAGGGCTTCACCGCCCTGGCGCGCCCCGCATCGGGTGCGGGGGACGTATGAAGAATATTGTGTGTGAGCGTTGAGGCAGGCTACATGAGAAGCGTCACTGAAAGAGTGTACGGGATGGCGTGTGCCTAGCCGGGCGCGGCGGGAGCGTGGGCGCTTCCGTTCAGCGCCTCGTGCACCTGGAGCGCAAGGCTGCGCAGCGAGAAGGGTTTTTGTAGGAAGTGAACGCCATCGGCCAGGACGGCGCGGTCGCTGATATAGTCGGCGGGGTAGCCCGAGATATAGAGCACCTTGATGGCGGGCCGCAGCGCCTGCACGCGTTCGGCCAGTTCGCGGCCGTTCATTCCCGGCATGATGATGTCGGTGATGAGCAGGTCGATGGGGCCGTCGTACTCGCCCGCCAGGCGAAGCGCTGCCGCCGGCGAGTCAGCAGCCAGCACGGCGTAGCCTAGCCCTTCGAGGATCTCGACGCCCATGGACAGGACGACGTCCTCGTCTTCGGCCAGCAGCACGCTATAGCCATCGCCCGGCGGCAGCGTGCCGGCTGCGAGTGGCGGCAACTCCGTGACGCCATCCAACGTGCGCGGCAGCAAGAGCTTGAAGGTTGTCCCAAACTGGGGTTCGCTGTGTACCTGGATGTAGCCGCGATTCTGCTGCACGATGCCGTACACCGTGGCCAGCCCCAACCCTGTACCCTTGCCCGCCTGCTTTGTCGTGAAGAAGGGCTCGAAAATGTGGCTGAGCGTCTCTGCATCCATCCCGCTGCCATTGTCGCTGACGGCAAGCATGACATAGTCGCCCGGCTGTGAGTCGGGCCATTGCGTGTGATAACGGTCGTCCAGCGAAAGGTTGGCCATCTCGATGGTAATGCGGCCTGCGCCGGCAATCGCATCGCGTGCGTTGACGACCAGGTTCACCAGAAGCTGGTCGACCTGGGACGGGTCCAGCTTGACCGGCCACAGATCGGGCTGCGCGCGCCAGACCAATTCGATGTTCTCGCCGATCAGGCGCTGCAACATGGTGCTCATGCCGCCCACCATGCTGTTGATGTCCAGCACCTTGGGATCGATCGTCTGCTTGCGCGCAAAGCCCAGCAACTGGCGTGTCAGGTCGGCCGAACGCTGCGCCGTCTTCTGAATCTCGGAGAGATGGCGATGCATGGGCGTCCCATCCTCCACCTGCATGAGCCCTAGTTCGGCGCGCATGAGGATGGCCGCCAGCATGTTGTTGAAGTCGTGCGCCACGCCGCCGGCCAGCCGCCCCACCGTCTCCATCTTCTGCGCCTGTACCAATTGGTCGTGCATGCGGGCGTGCTCCGCCTCGGCATTCTTGCGTTCCGTAATGTCGGTGAAGAAGCAGGCGAACTGACCCGGCGCGGCGCGGAACGCCGAGACCGCATAGTGACGCCGGAACTCCTGTGCGTAGAGCTCGAACTCCGCCGGTTCGCCCGTCAGTGCGACCTGGCCGTAGCGGTCGATCCATTCCTGCTCGGTGTTGGGCAGCACCTCGCGCACTGTCTTGCCGACTACCTCTGCCGCGGTGAGATCCGTCATGCGCTCAAAGGCCGGATTGACGGCCAGGAACCGATAGTCGACCGGCGCCCCTGCCTCGTCCACGATGATCTCGTGCAGCGCAAAGCCGTCGGGCATCGTCTGGACCAGCGTGCGATAGTCTTCTTCGGCGCGGTGCTGGGCGGTAATGTCCACCTCCAGGATATAGAATCCAGCCACGGCGCCATCGGATTGGCGCTCAGGGATATAGGTCGTCCAGTGCCAGCCAAGCTGTCCGCTTGCCATCTGCACCGGCTTTTCCCAACTGACATGCTCGCCGGCCAGGGCACGGGCAACGTAGCGCGCAACGTCTGCAAAGCGATCTGTGCCGAGAATCTCATCCATCCGGCGCCCGACGATCTGCTGCGGATCCAGGCCATACGCCTCTTCGTGCCCGCGGCTCGCGTAGAGATAGCGCAGTTCGCGATCGACATGGGCGGCGATGCCGGGGAGGTTATCGGTCAGCGTGGCGATCTGCTGCTGTTCGCTCACCAGCGCTTCCTCGACGCGTTTGCGCTCGGTGATCTCCCACGCCACATCGGCCAGATAGGTGACGAGTTCCAGGTCGTGCTCGTTGTAGGGGGTCGGCTTGTTACCCACGCCCAGGATGGCCACGACTCGATCCTGGCGAAAGATGGGGACGACCAGTTCGCGCAGCACGACGGCATGGCCGTCCGGCATGCCGCGCTGGTTTGGCACCGAAGCAAAGTCATTATGGATCACCGGCCGCCGCAGGCGCACGCAATCCGCCCAGACGCCGGCGCTGTCGAGCGGGTAATGGAGCCCACTGCCTTCCGCCCGGCAAAAGTCGCGCAGGGTGCGCGTCGACCATGCCTGCAACGACAGCATCGTCTGGTCCTCATCGACAAAGTGGTAGAAACCGACCGGGCTGTCGACCAATTCGCCGACGCGATCCAGCGTTGCCGTGAGCAGTTCGCCCAGCGTGTGTGTGGTCGCAGATTCGACCAGGTGCAGACGCGTTTGTGCAAGCAGCGCGCTCCGCCGTTGCGCGCTGATATCACGCGTGATGGCCAATACCTCGTCCTCGGAACCCGTGACGATGCGTTCTTCGAACCATCTGGGCTGTCCGGCAATCTCCAACTCATACTCGAAGACCTGCATCTCACCGGTGGCAAAGGCCTGGGTGATCGCTTCCGTTGCCTGCTCGGCAAGATGGGGAGGCAAGACACTGCTCACATGCTTGCCGAGAAAGTCCGCCGGCGGGGCGAAAAGCAGGCTCGGGTCGCCGGTCTGGCAGTCCAGGAAACGACCCTCACGATCCAGCCGGAAGAAGAGATCGGGCAGCGCGGCGACCATGGCGCGGAAGCGTTGGTCGCTGGCGCGGGCTTGCGCCTCCGCCTGGTAGAGTAGGCGATAGCGCTCCTTCTCATTGCGCTGCCGGCCAAGCAGCACGAGCGCCCCGAGAATGGTGGCCAGCACGGCCACGAAGGCGCTGACAGCCAGGGCACGCGCACGCCAGCCTGCCAACACCTCGTCCTGGTCGATCTTGGCAATCAGATACCACGGCGAGCCGGGCACAAGCTCGAGCGCAGCGATCACATTTGTCCCGCGGTAATCCTGACCGTTGAAGACACCAGTCGTGCCCATGATAGCCTGCGCCGCAGGCAGTGTCGTGCGCGAGATCGGAAAGCGGAGCGAAAGCGCCGGGTCCGTTGCATGGCGCAGGTCGTTGAGAAAGACGACCTCATCCCCTTCTCGGCGCACCAACAGGCTCTCGGCCGTTGTGCTTGGCGTGGGCCACGATTGAATCAGCGGGTAGAGATAGTCGCCGGCGTTTACGAAGAGCAGGAGCGCGCCAGGCGCTGCACCGGGCTCATTCTCCGGCGGAGTGAGCGGTGCGACGACGGTAAGGTGCGGATTGGCTTCCTGTTCGCCGCGGTGCAGATCGATCAGCGCAACTTCACGCGTCGTGAGTGCGGTCTCGATAGCTGCCATTGCATGGTCGGCGATCGCCGGCTCGGCGCCGGACGCGCTCAGCAGGACATGGCCGTCCGTATCGACCAGGATGACATCGGAGAACTGGTCATGGCGTTGCAGCGCCGCCAACTCGGCCCGGATGCGGGTGCGATCGCCATTCTGCGGATCGGCGATGTACCGGGTGAGTTCGGCGAGCAGGATGGGGCGGTCCACAACTTCGGCCCCTTCGTCGAGCAGCGCGTCGCGCCACTCGGCGATCTGGCGGGCCTTGAGTTGGCCAATTGCCGAGATCTCGCGCTCAGCCTGCTCGAGAATCTCGCGCTCCTGGGCGACGTAGAACCAGATGCCGCCGGCCACCAGGGCGAGAATCCCGAGGAGCAATATCCCGATGGTCGTGCGTTCCCTCTCACGCATAGTCGCTCTTTCTTTTGCTCACCGTGCCAGCGCTGTTCGGATCTTGGCCGCCAGCGCCGCCAGCGAGAAAGGCTTGTGCAGAAAATGGTGCTCCTCGAGCGGCATGATGCGGTCGGCGATGAACTCGGCGGGATAGCCGGAAACGAAGAGACATTTGGTGTCGGGGCGCAGCGCAACCACACGCGTAGCAAGATCGCGGCCGTTCATCTGCGGCATCACTATGTCAGTCAGCAGCAGGTCGATGTCCAACGATCCGTCAGCGACGAGCCGCTCCGCCTCAAGGGGCGAAGAACATTCCGTGACCGTATAGCCGAGGTGACGCAGCGCGTCGGCCGTGCTGTGCAGCATGTCGTGCTTGTCCTCGACGAGCAGAATGCGCTCTCCATTGCCCCTGGCAAGGGACTGCCCCGCATCGTGCGCCGGCAGCGTCCCTTCGGGCCGGAAACGCGGCAGGTAGATATTGAATGTCGAGCCAATGCCCGGTTCGCTGTAAACCTGGATTTCGCCGCCATTTTGCTTCACGATGCCGTAAACGGTCGCCAGCCCCAGGCCGGTGCCCTTGCCGACCGGCTTGGTCGTGTAGTAGGGCTCGAAGATATGGTCGAGCACGTCGCTTGCCATACCGCTCCCATTATCGGTTACGGAGAGAACGACATAGTCGCCAGGGGCGATCACAAAGCCGGTCGACCAGATCTCCCGTTCGGTCTCGACGTTGGCGGTTGCGATGCTGACGCGGCCGTCCTGGCCGATTGCATCGTGGGCGTTGATGCAGAGGTTGACCAGAAGTTGCTCGATTTGGCTGGGGTCCGCGTACACCGGCCACAAGCCGGCGCCGCCGTGAAATAGCAGCGTGACGTCACCGCCCAGTAGCTCGCGCAGCAACGTGAGAACACCTTCGACGGTTGCGTTCAAGGCGAGCGTGTGCGGCTCGGTCTTCTGCCTGCCGGCATAGGCGAGCAATTGGCGGACCAGCGCCGACGATCGATTGGCGCTCCGGCTGATTTCGGCAAAGTGGTGATAGGTGGGCGTATCGGGCTTGACTGTGGCCTGGCCGATTTCGGCGCGTACGAGAATCGACGCCAATTTGTCGTTGAAGTCATGCGCGATCCCGCCGGCCAGACGGCCGACCATCTCGAGTCGTTCCGCTTCGGCAAGTCGCTCCCGCAGCGCATGTCGTTCATTGTTCGCCCGCACCTCCTCGGTGACATCCCGCATGATGCCCACCAGGCGGCCAGGCGTTCCGTCACCGGCAGGCTCGACGACGATGTGCTGCTCGATCTGCCGGATTGCGCCGTCAGGGCGAATCATGCGGAACTGAAAATCGGTGGGACGTCCGCTCTTGAGTACCTCCTGCACTGCGGCGTTGTTCATGGCGCGATCGTCGGGATGAATCATGGCTTCGATCGACGCGTAGGTCAACGCAAAGCCGGCCGGGACGCCGAAGATGCGATAGAGTTCGTCGGACCAGTAGAGCGTCGATTGCTGAAGATCCCAGTCCCAACTGCCCATCCGGCCGATGCGCTGTGCCTGGGCCAGATTGTGTTGGCTCTGGCGTAGTGCCGCCTCTGCCTCTCTCTGCTCTGTGACATCGCGGTTCACGCACAGCCAGCCACTGATCTCGCCCAGGTCATCGCGCAGGGCAACGATACGGCTGTCGATATGCACGTGCGCCCCGCGCTTTGTCATCTGCATGACGGCGCCCGAATATTCGCCCGCGTCCAGAATCCCCTGGCGCGCCTGTCCAAGGTCGCGGCCCGGATAGTCACTCTGGAGAATCAGTGCCGATCGGCCGATGGCTTCGACCGCGGTCCAGCCATAGATGCTCTCGGCGCCGGGATTCCAACTCGTGATGATGAAGTCAGGGCCGGCGGTTGTCGTGAAGATGGCGTCGCTGGCTTTGTTGACGATGATCGTGTTCAGCTTCATCGCTTCAGCCTGCTGCTTTGCACCGTCGATATCGATGATCGTCAGCAGAAAGAGCGGCTGGTTCGACTGCGCGTCAAAGGCCAGCGAGGCATCCAGCCGCGCCCAGAACTCGCCGTCGTCGATGCGGTGCAGGCGCAGTTCAAGTTGCTGCATTTCGCCGCTTTCAAAGAGGCGCCGGCGGTGGAGTTCGAAGATGCCCTGGTCGCTCGCGACGATGTAGCGCGTAAAGGGATGCTGCCTGATTGCCTGGCGCGTCCCGCCCAGCATGGTGGCCACGGCAAGATTCGATTCCAGGATCGTATCCTTGTCGTCAAGGGTGAGATAGCCGACAGGCGCAAGATCGTACAAGTCGAAGTAGCGTGTTCTGGATTCCTGCAGCGCCTGACGCGCCTGGTGTAGTTCCTCGCGCGTCGCCACCAACGCCCGTTTCAGATCGTTGTGATCTTGTTGCAACCGACTGGCCCCATCGTTCGCTGCCAGACCGTGATCTATGCGCTCGCCTTCGTCTGGCACGCGTCCAGGGTTTTCCAAGGGTGTAGGATTGGTCTCGCCCATCAGCAAGTCACTCCTATCGTTCGCCGCCTCAATCGCTCCACTGTCCGCAACTTCCTGTCGCAGACACTGTCTCGGCTAGAGGAAATGCAGATGTCTTGGGTACCGTCATAATTGTGAAGATGTGCTTACGCAAAAGTATAGCACTTCTGATCCCGAGTATCAATGAAATGGAACGCTGCTTCTAGTCTGGCGTATGCCAATCCGCTACTCTTCGATCATCCAGTCACACGGCTAACCGAGTCCGTACGGGCCGAAGAGGTTGTCTATGCAAGTTTCCGTTCGCTTGAGCGCAGCGCTGGCGCAGATCACCGGCGCGCCACGGATGAACGTCGAAGTCGGCGATGGCGCCACCGTGGGCGACCTTGTCCGCGCGCTGGAAGAGCGTTATCCCGGGCTTGCGCCGCGCCTGAGACACGCGGTGCCGATCGTCGCCGGCAACCATGCGTCATTGCACGATACACTTTCCGGCGACCCAGAAGTCGCTTTTCTCATGCCGGTGGCCGGCGGTGCCATCGGCTGATCCTGTCCGCACGCATCATCATTTCTTGGTTCCACTCAAAGGAGGTATCGATCATGTCCGTCCAACTTGCTGCCGACGCCAGTACATCGACCAACGGTCAGGCGCCAACCGGCGGTCACGAGACCGTCTTCGTCGACCGATATACCAACGGTATTCTCGATCCCAACAAGCCCATGCTCGGCCCGGTGCGCGATGGCGGGCACATCATCGCCAACACCGCACCCGGCTGCTGGGGACCCATGATCACGCCGGAGATTCGCGGCGGCCATGAAGTGACCATGCCCGTGGCTGTGGCCGGCGCCGAAGTGGGCGACGCCATCGTCATCCGCATCAAGGACATCACCGTCACGTCGCTGGCTACAGCGTCGGGCAACGACCAGATGATGAGCGGCCGCTTCCTGGGCGACCCGTACGTGGCCGGCAAATGCCCGGAGTGCGGCGAACTCTACCCGAAGACGGTGCTCAAGGGCATCGGCCAGACGGCGGTGCGCTGCGCTAAATGCGGCGCCGACGCCTCGCCCTTTACCTTTACCAACGGCTACACCATTGCCTTCGACCCCAACCGCAGCGTCGGCGTCACGCTGGATCAGGACGCGGCCGAGCAGATCGCCGGCGATGCAAAGCACTATGCTGCGCTGCCCGACAATTCGATCCAGAACCCGATTCTCACCTTTGCGCCGCACGACCTCGTGGGCGTTGTGGCGCGGCTGCGCCCCTTCATGGGCCAGCTTGGCACCACGCCGTCGATTCCCTTCCCGGATTCACACAACGCCGGCGACTTCGGCTCCTTCCTCATCGGCGCGCCGCACGAGTACGGCCTGACCGCCGACCAGCTTGCCCACCGCACCGACGGCCACATGGACATCGACGCGGCGCGGGCGGGTGCGATCCTGATTTGCCCGGTCAAGGTGGCGGGCGGCGGCGTCTACCTGGGCGACATGCACGCGCTGCAAGGCGACGGCGAGATCGCCGGCCACACCTGCGACGTCTCCGGTACGGTGACGCTGCAAGTACACGTGATCAAGGGGTTGGCCATCGACGGGCCGATCCTGCTGCCGGTGGCGGAGGACCTGCCCTTCCTGGCAAAGCCACTGACGACCGAAGAGAAGGCCAAGGCGCGGCACGTCGCGCAAAGCTGGGGCGTGAACGCGCTGGAGGAATCGGCGCCGATCTCGGTCATCGGCACGGGGCCGGATCTGAACGCCGCCACCGACAACGGTCTGGAGCGGGCGGCGAAGTTGCTGGGCATGACGGTGCCGGAGGTCAAGAACCGCGCCACCATCACCGGCGCCATCGAAATCGGGCGCAACCCGGGCGTGGTGCAGGTCACCTTCCGCGCACCGGTCGAGCGGCTGGAAGCGGTGGGTCTGCTGCCCTTCGTGCAGGATCAATACGGGGCCACAGCCTGACGCAGAGACGCAAAGGCGCAGAGGGGGCGCAGAGAAGAGGGAGAGTGATGCGTGATGCGTGATGCGTGATGCGTGATGCGTGATGCGTGATGCGTGATGCGTGATGCGTCAACAATCAGCAATTAGCAATTCATCCATCAGCAATTCATACGTCGTACGTGATGGGTGACTACACGGCGTGGAGCAGGCGCAGAGATGAGGAGCAAAGGGTTTCTCTTCTCTGCGCACCTCTGCGACTCCGCGCCTCTGCGTCAGATTGCTTCAGCCAAGAACGCCATTCCTCACCTCAGCCACCCTTCTCATACTCATCGCGCATGAGGCGCTTGAGCGTCTTGCCGGCCGCGCTGCGCGGGAAGTCCTCGACGATGACGACCTTGCTCACGCGCTGGAAACGTGCCTCCACACGCTCGTTGATCCACGCGCGCAATGCCTCGGCGTCGAGGGCATCGGGGTCGGCCAGGATCACGTGCGCCACCGGCGTCTCGCCCCACTTCGCGTCCGGCACGCCAAAGACCGCCACCTCGCGCACGGCGGGATGGCGCACGATGATCTCCTCGATGTCGCGCGGGTAGACGTTGACGCCGCCGGAGATGATCATGTCCTTCTGCCGATCCACCAGGTAGAGAAAGCCATCCTTGTCGAGGTAACCCAGGTCGCCCGAGTAGAGCCAGCCGTTGCGGATGGCCAGCGCCGTCAGGTCCGGGCGCTTGTAGTAGCCGGGCATGAGCATGGGGCTGCGGCCGATGATCTCGCCCACCTGGCCCGGCGGCATGTCGTTGCCCGCCTCGTCGACGACGCGCACCTCCTGGAGGGGCGGCGCCACGCCGACGGAGGTCAGCTTGCGC